>Ga0302267_10008202_pt1 | contig 9989 bp, 18 predicted proteins | sample III_Bog_E1_3_FD_194555 | JGI IMG/M metagenome (GOLD analysis project Ga0302267, IMG submission 194555) | Peat permafrost microbial communities from Stordalen Mire near Abisko, Sweden - III_Bog_E1_3 | ecosystem: Environmental > Terrestrial > Soil > Wetlands > Peat | place: Sweden: Abisko... | reverse complement strand
CCGGGATTTGGTCCCCTGGGCCACCGTCGGTGCGCTCACACGCGGGGTGAAGTGGTAAGTCACTAGGCCAGGGCTAACGCTCTGGCCTTTTGGTGTGTAGGCACGCTGGTCATTCTGGCCAGACGTAAACAAGGAGAACATCATGTCAACAATCCACGTCGCTGCCCTCACCCCTGAATCGAAAAAGTTCGAGTGGCGCGACATCACCCCCAACCTCAAGACCCTGCAAGGTCTGGTTGGTGGCCTTATTGAGCGGGTGCCGGTCCCTGAGACCGAGGAAGAGGCCAGCATCTACGTCAACGAAGAAGGCAAGATTCACAACCTCCCGGTCAGTGCGATCTGGTGGTATGAGGGCAAGCCCTACGATCTTCTGCGTGGCACGCTGGTGGTCTGTGGCTCTGGCGAAGATGGCCAGGACACCGACCTCAACCCCAAGCTGCTGGAGAAGATCAAGGAATACATCACCCCGTTCAGCCAGAAGTGAGGTGCGCATGAGATGGGAGGCCCTCAACTACTACAACAAACCAAGGCGCAGGAAGCAAGGTGACTGGGTCTTCTGCGTCAGCCGCGACATTGATAATGACTGGGTCTGGACCGCTGATCGTTATATCGACGGCAACCGAGAGGAAGTGGAGGGTAAGTGCCGAACAAAGAAGGAAGCACAAAATGCTTGCGAAGCATTCCTTCTCTCGTATAAGTGACCACCTCAGGCCAGGGCTAACGCTCTGGCCTTTTGGTGTGTAAGGTGCTGTGCATCTATCCACTATTCTCGCTCGCGGGCGGGAAGGGCGAAGGACAACGGTCGGCGTGCTTGAGCTTCCTCCCAACGCACCAAACCAGGGTGCGGTCTTAGCCGGTGCATAGCCCTTACACCTAACGCCAGCGTGATCGCTGGACTTAAACAAGGAGAGAACATGAGTGCAAAGGGTTGCCAGCTTCTGATCAATAGCGGAATGGCCTGGGGGCTTGAGGGGCACGTCGGCCGCACCTGCATGGGCGCGATCGAGGATGGTGCTTGCATGCTCGGCACCCGCAGCCACAAGGACTACTGGGGCAACAAGGTGCCCAGCCGGTTCGAAGTCAAGGAAGGCACCAAGGGCAGCAGGCTCTACGTCGTCGAGCACATGGGCGAAGAGCACGCGGCCATGCTCGAATCGGTGAGCGGTGCGCCGGATCCGTGCGATGTTCTGGACGAGTGCGAGGCATGAGCATCAAGATCGCATACCTCGAACAGGCCAGCATCGACACGGCTGAAAGCCTCCTGGGCCGCAAGACGACCTGGGAGGAGCGTGACAAGATGTTCCAGCACGTCAGCACAGATAGTGGGATCCTCTCGGCCGAGCGGCTGGTCGAGCATTTCCGCATGACCGGGCATATTGCCTACATAGAGGAGGAGTAATGGCTAGGGAAATCAGTGTAGGAAGCAGGTGGCGTTTCAAGACCCCCAGCTACCCGGATGCGCCTGGGGTGCCCCAGATTCGTCTGGCTGAGAGCTTCCTGGCCAGCACTCCGTTCGAAAACAAGGAGCATCACATGGGCCTATACATCAGCCCTCCCGGCGTCACCAAGGAAGAGTTCCTGCGCTTCAACGCTGCGCGCGTCACGCCTGAGATCGTCAAGGGCTTCAAGTTCGACTCGCTCGAACTGCCCATCTGCCTCATGGACAACGGCCACTTCACTGCGCTCGCGGTTGGCTTCGACAAGCAGGAGACGCTGCGCTGGTTCTACCATGACGACCCCAGGCCGAAGCAGTTCTACCTGATTCACAAGGCCGTTCTGGGCCAGCCTGCGCTGTCCGGCATCACTGAGGATGAATACCAAGCCTACATCGTGGAAGGAGGTCGGCAATGAGCACACGCAGTCACATCATAATCAAGGGTGCCAAGCCAATGATCTACCGGCACTGTGATGGCTACCCAGGCAAGGCCGATGGGTCTGAGCCTGGAGTCCTGGCCGACATCATCCCGTTCCTTACCAAGTTCAAGAAGTGGCGCGGGGATGACAAGGAATACCTCACAGCGCGGCTCACGCAGCACCTGTGCAATCTATTCGAGCGCGATGCCGAAGAGGAAGAGAAGTATGGCCCGAACTTCCTCAGTCTCAGCATAGACCTTGGCCTGCATGGAGACGAGGCATACGTCTACATCATCGACACCAGCAAACCAACCTGGACCGTCCAAGTGCGCGAGGCAAAACGCGAACTGTGGGAACATCCACTCCTGAGAAACACAAAGCTGGTGGAGACTGTGAAGGTGCCGGAATACGTGGAGACGGTCAAAGCTGGCTGAACACCCCAGGCTCACGCTCACGCGTGGGCCTTTTGGGGTATCGGCAGTAACGTGTTAATGCAGACACAGCCAGCTCCTGGTGGCGGGAAAGAAGGCAGGCTGTTTACCTGCTCTGGCTATGCGCGAGTAGCCCCGTCGTTGGTGGTTCAAGTCCACCCTGCCGATCTATCTGAACAACACGCCAGCATGCGCTGGACTCAAACAAGGAGAGAATATGGGCAAGACACTCGAACCCGGAACGCTGATCCACGGGACCATGCGTCACGAGGATCTGATCCCGGCATTCGTCGAAGCACTGCGCGCCCTGGACAAGGGCACGCTGCGTCCCGCGCAGGAAGACATCCTCGACGACATCACCCGCAACATGGCCCACCCCGGCTGGTATGGGACCGAGGACGCGGACCTCGCACTGCATGAGGATCTGTTCTTCATCCTCTGCGACTATGCTCCCGAGGGCTTCTACTTCGGCGCCCACAACGCCAACAGCAGCGATTGGGGCTGCTGGCCCTGTGATGAAGAGATGGAGGAACTCTGATGCGCGACGACATCATCGACACCCTTGAACACTACGTCGGCAATCGCAGGCCGACCGGAGACTTCGTGCGCGCCGTGCTGGAGAACGATCTGCTCGGTGCATTCGAGCGGGCTGACGACGTCAATAAGTACGACATGCTCTGGATCGTCTCCTACGTCTACAACCACGTTCCCAGTTGCGCCTGGGGGTCCAAGCAGCGTGTGAAGGACTGGCTGGACAGGAAGGACGAGACATGACCCGCTGGGCGATCATCTATCCGCTGATTTTCATCTTTGGGCTGATCAGCACCACCATGCTGACCAGCCGCGAGTATCTCGGTGCGTTCATCTTCGGCGTGCCGTTCATCCTCCTGCTGCTGTTCGCATGCGGGACTCAGGACTCCAAGAAACGACCTGAATACAGAAAGGGGCTGCGCAAATGAGCGTTCATACCTTCATCACCTGCCCGCTGACCGGAAAGCTAACCATCAGCGGGATCTGCCGGGTCACGCACAAGCCGTGGTTCGTCGTTGGCGTCAAACCCGATGACTACAAGCGGTGGCGGGAAGGGGAGTATATCCAAAACGTCATGCCCTATCTCACCGCAGATGAACGTGAAGAACTGATGAGTGGGACCAGCAAAGAGGGCTGGGACATCCTATTCAAGGAGGAGGACGCATGATCGTCTATTCAATCCTGCACAAGCCAAGCGGTAAGTTCATGCCCCAGCGCATGAGTCGGAGTGGCAACCGAGGATGGACCCACTGGCAACCCGGTATCGAGGATGGGCACGTTGCAACGCCGCGCCTGTTCAATACGCACCGGGTTGCGGCCATGGCACTCACTGCATGGCTAGCTGGAGTGTGGGTCAGACGCACCGGGTACAATGACACCATGGATGGGCCAGACTATTATGACGATCTGGGCTGCGAGCTACCGAAGGTGGGGCGCAGACGGGAAGACATGGAGATCGTGAAGATGATCCTCGTGCCTGAGGAAGACAATTACTAAACCCGCGCACATCGGTCATGTGCTCAAACAGGAGAAGAAATGAAGAACAAGAAGAATGAGGGAAAGACCCCCGAGCAGGTCGTTGCCGAGCGTGTCGCCCTTGGCAAGGAAGCGCGCGCCAGCAACAAGGTGCATCTGCTGAAGAGAATCGACCAGTTGATCACCTACCTCCAGGACAACCGCGAATGCATTGCCGGGGTCAGCCTGGTCCTCGTGGCCGACCAGGGCACTGCGCTCTACGACCGGGAAGACAATGACGCCAGCGAGGGTCTGTCCTTCCAGTCCAGCCTTTCTGGCAGTGCCATCCACAGCATGAACAAGCATCTCCAGGGAATGATCGACGGGGTGGGCGGGGGGAATGAAGAGGACCACGCCGACACGATGCCCGATTTCCTGCGCGCGATGCTCGCTGGTAGTGCTCACATCATCGACGGAGGAAAAATTTGATCCCAGTTCACCTGTTCATCCAGCCGCTCGTCATCTGTGAGCAATGGGTGTGCAACGGCACCCAGGTGGTGGCTGGTCATCAGGGCACGTTCAAGCGTGACCCTCGCTTTAAGGTAACTATACGGTGGGGTTTCTGTGAGGCTTCCCCCTATCAAAAAGCCTCGCACGAGTTAATCCCGTTGCACCTTTGTTGAATGGGCATCGCACGACCGGTGGGGCCGGTCCTGTGGTGCCCTCTGAGCAAAGCAGCGCATCTGCGCAGAGCACTCACCGCATCCGGCGGAACCGGATCGAAAACAACCTACGAGGTCCACCACCATGGACAACATCAAAAAGAACGCCAACGGCCAGGACGCGATCATCTACAACGCGGAAACCGGAACCCCCTGGCACAGCAAGGGCACGGCTGTGAACGGCCCCATGACCCCCGAGCAGGCTGAGATCATCTACCCGTTCGACTACTACAAGGAAACGCTCTACCGGGCCGATGGCACACCGATCAAGACCCACGATGCGATCGTCATCAGCGACACCAAGACCATCATGGGCATTGGTGGTGTGGACCGCACCATCATTCAGCCGAAGGAAGTCTGCGAGTTCGCGGCCGACCTGTTCGACGCTGGGGGCTGCAAGGTTGCGACGGCCGGTGCGCTGGGCCTGGGGGAGAAGATCTGGATCCTCTGCCACGCTCCGAACTACGAATACGAGCCGGTGAAGGGACTCACGCATCGGCAGTATGTCTGCGTGGCTAATGCCTACGACGACTCCATGTCGCTGATCTCGCTCTACACTGACGTGTGCGTCGTCTGCCAGAACACGCTGAACGAGGCCATCTCCGGCTCGCCCTGCGTGATCAAGCTGCGCCACACCACCAACGTGAAGCAGCGCATGGCCATGGCCACCGAGGTGTTCAAGGGCTACGTCCGCGCCAATGCCGACTTCCAGTCGGCCATGGTTGAACTGGGCAAGCACCCGATCACCGACGAGCTTCTCCACGATTTCGAGGTCAGCATGTTCGGTGACCTGGAGAAGACGGAAGAAGGCCGCAGCCGCTCGATCCTCCAGAACAAGATCGACGCGTTCAGCAAGTGCGTGTTCGCGGGCAAGTGCGCCACAGCTGTTCCCGGCGTGAGCGACACCCTCTACGGCATGCTCCAGGGCTACACTGAATGGAGTGACTTCTACTCCACCGTGAAGGGTCAGAAGGACAAGGATGGCGTGACCGATCGCACCAACGCGATCCTGTTCGGGCAGGCCAGCAAGGACAAGGTGAAGGCCTTGAACCTCGCACTGGTCCTGGCCGGGAGGTGAGCATGAAGCAGGAGATCAGATTCACCCGGCAAGACCTGATCGGTGCTCTGCGCTGCGAGGCTGTGGCGCAGGGCTGGGACGTGCCACCCGCCAGCGAGTGCGGCGTACGCTTCCAGATGAGGACCAACGACAAAGAGTTCCAGGCCTTCCTGACCTGGGAGGGGCAGTGTATAAGGCCTTCCTGACCTGGGAGGGGCAGTGTATGACGGGGCATAGACCCCGGTAGGGCAGTGCGCAGCAGGGCACGGGACCGTGGGGAGTGACCATCGTGGGCACCCTCGCGCGGCCCTGATTCATCCGGCCCATCCTAGGCCAAGTCTGGTTGGAACTTTATCCAACACTCAAACAATTTTACAAGGGAGTGGAAATGGGCAACAACGAGAAGAAAATGCACGAAATGATGAACAAGATGGGCCGCATGGCCATTTGCCTCAACTGCAAGGCCGTCGCGGAAATGATCAAGGACGACCAGGAAGAGAAAGCCCTGATCGGGCTGGCCGCTTCAATGATCGGCACCGCTTCCCTGGTCCTTGGGCCATGCTCACCGGACGACCTCATGAAGCGGATCGCCAAGGCCTTCGACGTGGTCACCGACAAGATCATCGAGCAGCAGAAGGCCGCGATGGAAAAAGAAGGCCACGAGGAGAAGGTGGAGGATGAAAAGTCCGAGCCGGATCCCGAGCCTGCGCCCGAGCCGTCCAGCATCCCTGAGTTCAAGGGGATGAGCCAGGAAGAGATCGCGGCCAGCATGGAAAAGATTTTCGGCCTGTAATAACTACCTCAACCCGGGCAGAGCATGCTATGCTCTGCCCGTCAACATCCGAACCCACGAAATTACGAACCCACGAAACCACGAGGACAAAATGAACGAGATGTATACCCCCAGCGTGTGGCTTGACCGGAACCGTCACTGCCTGCTGTATCTGCGAGAGACTCCTGAGGTCGTGGAGTTCGTGCAGCATGTGGACCGGCAGGTGACCCTGCTCCGTCTGGACAAGAACACCTTCCATCACGACTGCAAGCTGGAACCCACGGTCAGCGTGGCCAGCTTCGTCGATACCCTTCTTGGCACGACCCGCACGGGCTGTGTCATCACGCCTGCCGCGCGGTTTGCGCTCACGCAGGTCCACAGCACCACTACTCAAAAGGAGGGCACTATGCCCAAGATCCCCACCAAGGCACCTTCCGCCGCCAAGTCTGCGCCGAAGAAGGTCGCTGCTGAGCAGGAGCCTCTGCCGTTCGACACGGCCAAGGTCGTCAGCGGTGGCAAGAACCCCGACCCCAAGGCCAGCCCGGTCGATCCTGACAACGGGGTCCACCCGGTCCCTGGCGGCACCGTGAAGACCGTGCCGGTCGCTGCCGCGCCTGCGAAGAAGGCCGCGCCTGCGCCCATGCCCGCGAAGAAGGCCGTGACCCTGGAAGAGGTGGTCGACGCCGAGCCGGAAACTGAAGAGCAGACCGAGCGGGAAGCCAAGAAGGCCGCAGCCCCTGCCCGTGCCGAGGGGGAGAGCTTCCTGGCCCAGGCCCAGCAGATCGTCGCAGAAGCCACCGCGCAGGCCGCGCAGATGGTCGAGGAAGCCAAGGCACTCCTGGAGGTGGCCGTGAAGAAGACCGAAGAGAAGCGCGCCCTGGACGACGCGCGGGCCGAGTCCAAGAAGATCCTGGACAAGGCGAAGGCCGAGGTCGCCAAGATCAAGGCCGCGATCGCCAAGCTGGGCGGCAAGCCGACCCGTGGCAAGAAGGCCAAATCCGAGGGGGAGTCCAAGCCGCGCGGCGAGCGTGCCGTCTACGATGTCGAGGACTTCAAGGGCCGGACGATCAAGCAGTTGGTCGAGCCGGTCGTGCGTGGCGAGTCTGCGCGCGGCCTGCTTGCCCTGGCCATCTACAACTCCAAGACCACCGACGAGGCCCTGGAGTTCGTGGGATCCACCCCCTCCTTCATCATGAAGATGGTGGAGAAGGGCCAGATCGAACTGGGCTGAGCCATGGCCACCGCTCCGAAGAGAAAGACCGCCGCCTTGCAGAAGCCTAAGATCGTCATGGGCATTCCGCAGGGTGGCGAGGAGTGGAAGCAGCTTCGCTGTGGCAAGGTGACCGCATCACGCGCGGCCGACGTGATGGACTTCAAGAAGAACGGCACAGAGACTGATGAGCGTGCGAAGTATCGCGCGCAGATCGTCTCTGAGATGCTCACGGGAATCCCCGCCGACTACACCTTCGACACGGCAGACATGCGCTGGGGTCGTGAGCAGGAGCCGTTCGCCAGGATCTGCTACCGGGACAAGTATGCCGTGCCGGTGCATCAGGTCACCTTCATTCACCACCCGACGATCAAGGATGCCGGTGCATCACCGGATGGGTTGATCATTCCAGTCGGCCTGCAAGATCCTGTGGGCCTGATCGAAGTGAAGTGCCCGCGCACCACCACGCACATGCGCTACATCTTCGCAAACGTGGTGCCTGACGACTACAAGTGGCAACTGGCCATGCAGTTCTGCTGCTGCCCCACGGTCGAATGGATCGACTTCATCTCGTTCGACCCGCGCCTGCCCATGCGCATGTGCATGTTCGTCAAACGCTACACCCGCGAAGGGGCTGCGGCAGACATCGCTGCACTCACCAACGGCATCAACCAGTTCCTGGCTGAGTGCCACGACATGATCGCCAAGCTTGAAATCTGGGCCGCGACCGCTTAATCACAAAAACAAGGAGAAGCACCATGGCACTACCACCCAAGAAAAACGCCGCGCCTCCCGCGAAGCAGAGCACCCAGGTGAACAGCTACCTGGAGGAGATGGCGGCTGACGCCACTCAGGTGGCCGAGCAGGAAACCAAGGCTGCGTCCGGCCAGTTCATCAGCTTCAAGAATGCGGAGATCACCGTCGATGGCCAGAAGCTGCCCGGTGCGCAGATGGCGATCGTCATCCTCGACGGCATCTTCGAGAACCGGGACTTCGAGGCCGAGTATGACCCCGAGAACCTGCGCAACCCCCGCTGCTTCGCTCTCGGCCGCGTGGCCAAGGACATGGCTCCGCACGAAATGAGCGAGCAGTTGCAGTGTGAAGGCATCTGCTCCGAGTGCTGGGCGAACAAGTGGAAGAGCAGCACCACCGGCACCAAGAAGGGTAAGCACTGCAAGGAAATCCGGCGTGTCGCTTTCATCCCGGCTGGCCAGTTCGTGAATGGTGCGTTCGAGGCGATCGAAGACCCCGAGCACTACGAGCGAGCGCGGATCCGCCACTTCCACGTCCCGGTCACCAGCGTGGGCGAATACAGTGGCTACATCCACTCGGTCAGCAAGACCATGATGCCTCCGCGCCCCCCTCATGCTGTCTTCACCAGGGTGTGGCTGGAGAAGGACGACAAGAAAAACACGGCAGTGCATGTCGAGTTCCTCGACTACCTGCCCGACGAACTCTGGCCAATCCTCAAGAACCGGCACATCCAAGCCGTCTCCGAGATCGAGTTCCCCTACGAGCCTATGCAGGTCGATGAAGCTCCTCCGCAGGCCGCGCCCGCACAGAGAGCCGCGACTCCTGTCGGTGCCCGTGGTGCGCAACAGCCAGCGAAGAGGCCTCTGCCGAGACCCACCGGGAAATACTAGACGGCAGCACGAAAACAATGAGGGGGTGCTGCATAGCGCAGCCCTCCCTCTTTTCATTTACGGAAGGAGGGGTAAGTGAACATCGACAAAATTCTGGACAACCAAGTTGCACTGAATGAATTCATCTCGACATGCACAGAGGCACAGGCCATGTCGCTACTGCACGCTGAACTGCATGGACGGCAGCGCCACACGTTTATCACACGGATCTACTCCAGGTTCAATCGCCTGCGCGCTGCTCGTGAGAGGGGGATGTTGGATAACGGAAAGGATCTGAGATGAGTGACGTAACGATCTGCGACCTGACTGAGGATCCGGTATTCATCGACTTCGAGACAGGCCCGATCATGCTCCGTCCGAACTACCCACCCAGGCCAGTGGGCGTATCGATCCGCTGGCCTGGGCAGAAGGCGCGCTACTACGGCTGGGGTCACCCGACCAACAACAACTGCACTGAGGATCAAGCACGCAAGGCACTGGAGCTTGTGTGGAAGTCCGGCCTTAGGGTTGGTGGTCACAACCTGCCGTTCGATCTGGACGTGGCAGAGGTCCACCTGGGCCTGCCCATGCTGCCCTGGCAGAAGATGGAAGAGACCATGTTCCTGCTGTTCCTGAACAACCCGCACTCGAAGAACCTTGGGCTGAAGGAAAGCGCAAACGATCTACTGAAGATGAAGCCGGAAGAACGTGACGCGGTGAAGGACTGGCTGCTCGCGAATCAGGACGATCTTCATGCACAGGGCCTTCTGCCCATGGACGTGAAGCTCTCGACAGACAAGAACAAGGAACCATCCGACTCAGGTTGGCCGCAGTAT
>Ga0302267_10008200_pt1 | contig 9994 bp, 6 predicted proteins | sample III_Bog_E1_3_FD_194555 | JGI IMG/M metagenome (GOLD analysis project Ga0302267, IMG submission 194555) | Peat permafrost microbial communities from Stordalen Mire near Abisko, Sweden - III_Bog_E1_3 | ecosystem: Environmental > Terrestrial > Soil > Wetlands > Peat | place: Sweden: Abisko... | reverse complement strand
AGGCGAAAGTCACCATGAGAAAATCATATGGCTTCCGAACCTTCCCCGTCCTCGAACTCGCTCTATATCATTCACTTGCCAAACTGCCGGAACCTTCACTTACCCACGATTTCTTCTGACGAGCCATCTTTATTGGGTTGTTACGCCGCCGCTCTCTTCGTGGTCTTTGCAGGTGTCTTCGCTGGTGGCTTGGATGAGGTTTTCTTTGCTGCTTTCGCTTTTTTCTTGGCAGCGAATTCCTGCTTGACCTGGGCCGCGATTGCGGCCACGTCCACCTTGTAAAACTCTGCGGCTTCGCGCAGGACGTGCGAGGCGTTGCCGCGCGAAGCCGTAAGCAAGATGACGGCTTCGACCATGGCGCGTCCCAAGGTGCTTTCGGCGGCGCGGCGAAGAAAGGTAGCGAAGAGCTTGCCGATGGAGTCGTTCTCTTGGGTCTTCTTGATGGCGTGCTGCTTGGCAAGAATCGCGGTGCGGTTCTCGTCCAATAGGCTGACCATGCGCTCGGCAACAAACAAGAGGTCGCGTTTCATGAGCCGCACCGGAGCTGCATTGCCAATCGCAGAGAGAACGCGCAAGCCGGTTGTGTTGACAATTGCTTCTTCCCAGCGGCGCTTCTCCTGCTCTGCCTTAAATGCCACATCCGTCGCGGGCCGTTGCTTGCTGGCGTGGTGGATTGGGCAATCGGGATGCACGCACACCTTGTGAATGGTGCCGATGTCGCTGCCTTCGGTGATGATTGCGTCGGTGGCATACTTGCACACCTTGAACTCCGGGCGCTGGGCATCTTCCTTTTTTTGGGGCTTGTCAGAATTGGGCAAGGGGCGGATTGCGGTGTACTTGTTGCGCGGCAGTACCGGACTGCCCTCCTTCTGCCCGCCATAAGCCGTGCTGATCTGCACAAGACTCGGCTTGGCGGCGACGGCCTTCGCCACGTGCTCCGCGAGTTTGGCGTTGTAGCAGCGTGGATCGGTGCATTGGTCGCCCTGCTTGCCGAGGTCGTCGCCGAAAAGCAGCTTGTTGTGGCCGGTGCGCTTGGGGCAGTCGGCGCAACTGCCCGCCGTGGAAACAAGTTGCGCATCGCGCTTGTCAAAGGGCGCGTCTTTCAGGATGAGCAGAACATTCGTCTCAATCCAGAATTGCAGGTTGCGCACGGGCAGAAGAATCCGCGCCGGATTCTGGCTGCCGTTATAGGCTTCCTTGAAGCAAGCCGAGAGTGCCTGTTGCTGCTGGTCGGCGGGCAGCTTCGCCAGTAGCAGCGCATGGCCCACGCCGATTTCGTTGGCGTAGAAGGCATCGACCGCGGCTGGTACAAGGTCAACCAATTTCAACCTTGAAGCCACGAACGAAGGGTGCTTGCCAACCTTCGCCGCAATTTGCTCGATGCTGTACTTCGGCTCCTCAAGAGCCAAAAGCCGCGCGAAGCCTTCGGCCTCTTCCATCGGGTGAATCTCGGCGCGAATCAAGTTCTCGACAAGCTGCGCCTCCAATACTTCGGCGTCACTCATCTGCTTGATACGCACCGGCACGGTGACGGCTTCGGCCATCTGCGCGGCGCGGTAACGCCGCGCACCGGCCACGATCTCAAAACCGTTTTCAGTGAATGGACGGACAAGCAAGGGCGAGAGCACTCCCTGGCTGCGAATGCTGGCGGCAAGTTCTCGAAGACTAACATCGTCAAAGACGCGGCGGGGATTGGTCTTCGATTCGTTGAGCAGAGCGAGCGGAAGCTCGCGGTATTCAGTGGCATTGATAACGGTCGTTTCCATGATTCATTGCTCCTTTCGAGCGGTTGAAGGGTGAAGACGCGCGGAGCGGGGACACGTCGGGCGTGGGTCCGCCCCGCAGGGAGCGGACTAGCCGCGAATCGACTTGTCCGTAAAGGCCTCGGGAAAACCCTGTGCGCAAAGGTTTCTGTCCCACTGCCGCGCAAAGGTTTCATGCTGCTGGTGGAGGTCGGGAGCGAAAACATAGTTCTCGCCGTCCCGATAGCGCGAATACTGCTCGACTCCGAGATAGTCATTCCGAAAATAGAAGCTCGATAATGACATTTCGCAGAGCGGCGGCTTCGACAACTCGAAACACATCTCCGGGTCGCGCATCAGGTCGCCGTTCTGCTCGCCGTAGTGTGCGATGGAGATTGCGGGCAATCCGGTCGGTCCCGGCTCCGGCGTGGCTTCGATGACAAGCGCCATGTAAGGCGGATTCTCGATCTTGAGGTACAGAGTGGGCCGGTAACCTCCGGCCCGCTCAAGGATGCGAAGGATGGTTTTCATTACGCCACCTCCGCCATTTCGTTCTGCATCTCAGTCGCTGTGACCGATGGGACGGACAGTCTGCCGCTCGGCTTTCCGGCGATGGCGTCGAGAATGACCGCTGAGGTGCGCTGGATGACTTCAAGGCTTTCCGCCAAAAGCGCGGCATTTCCTGCGTACATCTGGATGTAGTCCGAAGAGGCTTTTCCCATCTCAAGGCCGATGGATTGCCCAACGATGAAAGCGACCGCCTCGGCTTCCGTCTCACGCACGGTGGCGGTGGTCATGGTGCGGCGGTCACTTTTATGCAAAAGTTCATGCGCCGTTTCATGGACCAAACAAACCAGAGTTTCAGCGGGTGACTGGCCGGGAAGGATAGCAATCTTTCCGCCGTAGCTGACGCCAAGAGCGGGCGCAATGTTTTCGTTGTATTCGAGGGCGATATTCTGCGAATCGAGAAAGGCAATCAGCCGGTCGCGGTGTTCGCCCACGTCGCCAGTAATCGAATGCTCGAATTCGGGCAGGTCCGCGCCTTCGGTCTGCGCCACATCAAAGACGTAGACCGCGCGGAAGCCAATCAGAACGGGTGTGGGCTTGCCGCTGTCGTCCTGCGTGCGGTTGGCGTCGTCTTTCCTGCGGCGGTGTCCAACCATCGGGGCTAGAATCTGGATACCCTTTTCGCCGCGCTTCACAAACCGGCCCAACTCCTTCCAAGTGTGGAACCCGGCGACTCTGGTAGCCGATGGGCGCTGCCTCGCAATGCTCATGATGTTGCCGAAAGAGTAACTATGGAAACGGGCCATCGCCGCGAGATACGCGGTCAGAGTTTCGCTCTTGCCCGCCTCAAGCTGCTCAAGCAGGTAGTCCACGGCCTGCTTGATGAGTTGCTGCGTGGGGTTGTCGCGCTGCGTGGTGCGCTGCTGGTAGGGGGATTCGCTGCGGTGCGCCGCATTTTTGCTGTGCGGCGCGGTGGTGGCGTTGTTGTTGGTGCTGGTAGCTGCGTAGGTCATGATTTTCGGCTCCTTCGGAGTGAGATTTGCCGTTTTTAAGCCCTGGGAGGGCTAAAAAAAGACATTCATTTCATGACTGGCGAATTGGGCGCAGAGAGGCGCTGTCAACTCCCGAAGCCCGAAGGGGCGCGGAAGCGAGCACGGCGGCTTTTATGCCGCGCGGAGCTGCACAAGCGGAGTTGACAGAAGGAGCCGAACGGAGCCTAGAGTTCGCCGGGAAATGAATGTCGAACCGGAGGTCCAGCCGAAGGCTGCACCGCATTGCTTTTTAGGGTCGGCGTTGCGGGCAGGAGACAGGCCCGCATGGATGGGAAGCGTAGAACGCCACCTTGACCGGCGGTCGCAGCGGGGGAAGGGCGGAGCATCCTTCCCGCGAGAGAATCGTCTATTGATCGCAGAGATTCGTTGCGCGCACATCGAGATGTGCTCCAACAGACGGGGAACGAGCGTAAGCTATACTTTCAGACGACATCCAGATATGTTTGGAGCCACCATATGCGGTCAGCAGTACGAAATACCTGCTTCGCAATTCTGTCGAGTATTGAATCGGACCTTCGCGAGACTATTGGCGACCTCGCCTTGACCTCTGGATCGTTGGATATTCTTCCCACAGACGTGCGAGAAAATGCAACTGAGCGATACGAACTTGATGATAAACACGCGCCTGGTGTACCTCCCGAGAACGATATCGATCTGATTGGCTACACGGATTTCGCGGATTTGGGGAAGATGGTTAGTATGCGCGCGGCTGAAGTGACCAGCTTGTGCGGGATTGAGGCGAGCGTCCTTTCCGAAAAGCTGGAGTCGATGACGCGCGCGCGGAATCGGGTATGTCATTCGCGTCCTCTTGAAGATGAGGACCTTACTCGATTTCTGGACCTTGCGGATACATTATTGCGAGATTTCAAAAAGCTTCAATGGAAAGAACTGAAGAATGTTCGCGTCAAGATCGAACAGGACCCAACATTCGTACTTCGCTTAGAGATTCCGTCTTTTTGGACAGCAGCAGCGGATGTTACTCCTCATAACCTGCCGATGGTCGATTTCGACGAGACCGGATTCGTTGGGCGCTTGACCGAAACACGAGACGTCATAAAGCACATCCTGGCACCGCACCCGTTGGTGACAATCGTCGGAGAAGGAGGTGTCGGCAAGAGCGCACTGGCACTGCGTTGTCTGTACGAAATTCTTGATATGAAGGACCTCAGATTTGATGCAGTTATCTGGGTTTCGTTGAAAACTCGGGTGCTAACGCCTGCCGGCGTCAGGGACATACATGACGCGGTGACTACGACGTTAGGTATTGTTCAAGCTGCAACGAAAGAAGTGGGATCAACGGCTGTCACGAACGATTTGGCTTCTCTCGTTAAAGAACTTCGAGATTACATGACGCAATCAAGATTGCTCCTAGTCATCGATAATCTCGAAACGTTAACTCTTGAAGATGTACGACCTCTTTTGGAAGAGATTCCGACGGGATCAAAGGTGCTACTGACTTCTCGAATTGGCCTCGGCGAACTTGAACTGCGGTACAAGCTTGACCCGTTGGACAAAAAACAATCAGTTGCGCTCGCAAGAAGACACGCAAAGAGTCTTAATCTTCAATTGTTGTTCGATTGCGCTGAAGAGCGACTTGGGAAATACTGCCAATCTCTCTTCTTCAATCCTCTTCTAATAAAATGGTTTGTTTCTTCAGTTAGCAACGGGGCAGATCCAGAAAGGCTGTTGACTCGATCCAACCAGTCTTTCGCTACCGCACTCCAATTCTGTTTTGAGAATCTGTACGCGCGCCTCGGTGAGGCTGAGAAGCAAGTTCTGCAGGTCCTTTTCGCAGCTCGCCGGAAGCTCTCTCAAACTGAACTATACTTTCTCCTTCAAGATGTCACTCAATTGAATCAGTTGGAGTTGGAGTTGGCGCTGAACGTCCTACATGGATCGAGTATGCTCAAGCGCTCGTTCGCAGATCGGCGGAAGGCTGATTCCGGAACACAATACGCACTCACCGATGTTTCATCCGAGTATTTATCGAGGTTTGCACCTCCGGGCACCAAGATTCTGGATAAGGTACAGGCCGCCTTCAAAAAGCTCAGACTCTTAGCGGACCAAGCGCAGATTCAGGGTGAGATATATCCCTACGACATCTTCGTAGTACGAGCGACGTCCGTTGACGAACGGATATGCGCAGTATTTCTTAATAATGCCCTGCAAAAGGCCCGTACCGGGCGTACCAGTGAGGCTCGTCAACTCGTAGATCGGGCAAAGGATTTGCTTCAGAACTTCGCGGAAACATATCGGATCTCCGCTATTGTGGAGGGGAAAGCCAAAGATTTATATAAAGCAGACGAAGAGATCAGGATGGCTATCGACCTAAATCCTGGATCAAGCCTCGCTCGTTACCAGTATGCGTTGTTCTTGCTTAAAGAAATGGAGGATTACAACAATGCACTCGGCCAGATTGATGCAGCGCTTCAAATAGATAAAGATGATCCTACGTTGGAAACGGCGCGAGCATTGATATTGACCCGTCTGGGACGCTTTCAAGAGAGTGCAGAGATTTATGAGCGGATCATTGCTGATCTGCAGAACAAACCGCGGAGATGGCGGATTTCAACCCTCGATCAGGCGGCGGAGTGCTACAGAAGGTGGGCAGAGACAGATTGGGTGTCACGAGATCCGGTTAAGCAGATAGCCCATTTACTGAGGGCTGTTGACATCTTAGACTTAGCGCTCACGTCGAAGGACTTCGACGATAGAACAGGAATCGCGTACTCCAGTGTGATCGAAGACGGTCTATTTGCGGCAATCTCAATTCGTGATCGGCAGACTGTCCTCGATTGGCTTAATCGGATTGCAGATGCATCGCACGTTGTGAATTGCCCCGCGTTTCGACGTCTCACAGTTGATCGCATCACAGACGCATTCGCCGAAGATCAGGGTACTCTGGAAGAAATCAAAGCTCTAGCTAAGAGTCGGAGCATCAAATGGTGTGAAAATGTCTCTGCGCCGCCCACGTCTGAGGAGTCAGGTTCTGTGGTGGTAACTTACAAGGGGCACGTAAAGACCGTTCGCCGGGAGCAGAAATACGGTTTTATCACCGATGTCAATGGAGTTGATTGGTTTTATCACATGACTTCGTTTCGAGACCCGACGGAGTACAACTTCATTGATGAAGGTAGCGCCGTTGAGTTCACCATCGGATCGAATCCTAAAGGGCCTTGTGCAGTGAATATTACCCTTGCCAATAGGACTAATCTGCGAGACAAGGTCAAATAGCTCCTGCGCGCTCTGTTCATGCCAATTGTTCCACACGCCGTCAGGGACATTTGCGCAATACAGATATGTGGTATCAGATCGATAACGAGAAACCGCCAGCGTTCTGGAGTTGATCGCAATGATGCTGAAATGGTGCAAATAGGAGATAGCGCGCATTGGAGACAGGTCATGCGTGTTCTCGCGAATAATGCAGTTAAAAGACGTTAAATACAGAACTTCTCTGCTCCAATCACGCGACGGCCATCTCCTGTTTGTCAGGCTCAATTTCCACCTTCGTACGCAGCCGCACATTGAGCGCGTCCAGTATCCGGATAGTGCGCTCCAGCGTGATGCCGAAGTATTCGTTGCGTTCGTCGCGCGAAACCTGCGATTCGTGAACGGCGAGCCGCTTGGCCAAATCGCGCTGTGAGATTCCCTGGGCAATGCGCAGTGAAATCAGCATCTGGCCGAGCCCGCGAAGGTTCTCCAACTCGTCAAACTCGCCGCGTTTCAGCCGCTCGTAGCTCTCCACTTCCTCCTTCAGTTGCAGGTGGAAAGACTCAATCGGATCGATGACGCGCTTGATCTCGTCGTCGGACAGACCTGTGGCCTTGAGCCGGTCTCGATGTTCGGCGAGCCGGCCGCGTTCTTCCTCAAGTCGAGCTGTTGCGTGTTGGTATTCAGCTTCATTGCGAATCATGACTGTCCCCCATATTTGATCTTCACTATGCCCCGCGGCTTGCCGTCCCGGCGTGACTGGCGGAAGGCGGAAGGAAACTCAAGTTCGTGGCCAAACTTGTCGCAGATGCCGCTGCCGAGGCCAAGTCCGGGCACGTGCGGATAGAGTTCGACCCGATAGCGATGCCACATGGGAAGCTGGCGCTTGGGATAGCCGCGATAAGGCCGCCGTGAGATTGGGTCCCAGGTCCACACCTTGTACGGATCGAGGCGATTGAGCTGCTGCGTCAGCACGCCAGACGCGAGCGATTTCAGGTCACAAACAAAGTATCCGTCGATGTCGTTAGGATGGTCCTTGTCCTCCACGAACGAGCCGTCGGCGAAGATTTCGCGGATGCCAACCTGCCAAAGCTGGCGGACGAGAATCTCCAATCCGCCGACAAGTTGTTCGCGCCAGGCGGCATCCCAAGTCGGATCGGTGTTCTGCTTTCCGCCGCCATGCACGAGCCCCGATTCGCGCAATTCATCGAAGGAAAGCTCGTAGTCTCCTGGCGGTAAAAGGCCGTCGCTGTCGAAGGGAGGAATGATTGGCATACAGAAAACCCTTCTCTAGGCAAAATAGCCTAGCATGACAAATATGTCAAGTATGACGATTGAGCAGTGTCGGGTACGATTCCCTATCCTGCTCAATAGATGATGGTTAATGGACTCTGAATTCGCCAGACGCGTCTGGCGAATTCAGATTGTCCAGACACCGTCTGGACAATTGGCCAAATCATGTCACCCGAATCGGATTTTGCAGACGCTGCCTGCAAAATCAGGTCAAGGCAATTTCAGGAGCCAATAGCACGCTCTGACCGATCTTGAGCGCGGAGGTTTTGGAAATATCCGTGCTAAGCTGCGGGGCGAGTTGGGCGAGGTTGTTGGTGAAGATTTGCGCGTCTTGCGATGCGCGCGAAACGGAGACGTAGGCAAAGCGGGTATTGATAAGTTCCGGGTGAACATTGGTGTCCATGTTGACCAAAACACGCTCCGAGGTGAGTCCCTGCGAACTGTGCGAGGTGACGGCGTAACCGTGATCGAAGTGGCGCATCTCTGCCGGATCAAAGGTGACCTCCCTTTCTTTGCCGCCGTCCATGCGGACGGTCATTTCGCCGTGCTCGCCGATCTTCTGGATGGTGCCAAGGTCGCGGTTGGCGACGCCTAGATCACGGTTGGGCGCGGTGAATTGCAGGCGGTCGCCCACAGCAAAATCGCGTTCGATCTCGCGATAAGCGGAGATGCCGTGCAGTCGGGCAGGATCGTAGGTGACCTGCTGGCCGTCCGGTTTCTCAACGGTCAGCAGATTCGATCTTGGATCGGTCGAAACCACTCGCGTGTAGCTGCTCTGCTCGATGCCGAGAGTCTTGCTGCCACGCTGGTAGTGAAGCACGTCGCCCATCTCGTAGCGCGCGGCCCAGGCGCGGTCAGCGCCGGTCATTTCGGAACGCGATGCCAGCACGCGCATGGCGTGATTTTCGGATTCGACGATGCCGCGCTCCTGCAATTCTGTACGCACAGCTTGATTGATCTCGCGCCGCGATGCGTTGTCTGGAGAAACAATGATGGTATTGTTCGGATTGTCGGCATAGTTGCGGGCAATCGAAGCGATGCGCTTCTCCGGGTCGGCAATCTCCGTGACGCGCCCCTGCTGTTCGAGAAGCGCGACGCCTTCGGCAACTTCACCGCGCGAGAGATGCTCGACGGCGCGCAGCAACTCCGGGTCTTTCTGACGGACAATCTGATCAAGTCGCGCTGTGTTCATTCCGGCATCGACCAACTGCTCGAAGGGTTTCCCGGCCTCCACGCCCTGATGCTGGCGCGTGTCGCCAATGAAGAGAACTCGGTCGTGAGGTTCGATCTTGGCGAGGAAGTCGCGCACCTGTTTGGTGCTGGCGAGGCTCGATTCATCCACCATATATAGGTGGCGCTCCGATGTCGGCTGTTTATGCCGGGCAAGAAAGCCTTGCAGCGTATCTGCATTGATGCCGGCGTCGCGGAGTTGATGCGCGGCGCGGGAGGTCGGGGCGAAACCCTCGACAATCATTCCGCGCTGCTCGGCGGCCTCGCGCACGGTTTTGAGAGCCGTGGTCTTTCCCACGCCGGCGCTCCCCTGTAAACCTTGTATTCTGTCACGCGAGGTCAGAATCTCTTCCGCCGCCAACCGTTGCGAGGAATTGAGAATTGGATATTGGGCGGTATGTGCAATAGCTTGCTGGACAGGCATGAACTGCTCGGCCCGGCCTTGCCCCTGTCGCATCTGCCGCAGGATTTCCTTCTCAGCATGGATTGTTTCCGCTGTTGTGAACTGCCGCGCGGAACCGTGCTTCGTCCCGGTGACAAGCTGGAATTCGCCGGAGGCCAGACGCTGTTCAACGCTAGCGCGAACCTGGGCGTAAGTCGTTTCACCCATACCGCGCCGCAAGGCATCGCGGAAGAGGGCGCGCTCATCGGTGACAGCCTCGCGCTCGAAGCTGCGTTCGCGCGCAAAGGTCACGGCCTCCTGCGCTGCCTTCTGCGTTTTCTCGGGTGCGCGTTCGACGGATTTCTTTTGGACGCGCTCGCGGGCTGCGGCCACAATCTGATTCGGCTGATTGCCGAACTCGGTAGCCAGCTTGCGGTGCGCCGCAAGCATTTCGGCAGGTGACTGAATCTGCTTCTTGTCGCGCGTGGCGTGGGCGGCGATCTCCGCCGCCTCGTAGCCGGAGAGACCATTCTGCTGCATGTGCGCGAGGATCTGATTCTGGCGCTGGCTCGAAGCGT
>Ga0302267_10008184_pt1 | contig 10010 bp, 7 predicted proteins | sample III_Bog_E1_3_FD_194555 | JGI IMG/M metagenome (GOLD analysis project Ga0302267, IMG submission 194555) | Peat permafrost microbial communities from Stordalen Mire near Abisko, Sweden - III_Bog_E1_3 | ecosystem: Environmental > Terrestrial > Soil > Wetlands > Peat | place: Sweden: Abisko... | reverse complement strand
CTCGCCCAGCGCCGTGGCGAAGCTGGCCGCCGGACGCGCCGTCATCAGCGTCGTCCGCACCGAGTCGCGGATGAAGTCATGCACAAAGCTGGATTGCCGGAAGCGCACCTCGGTCTTGGCCGGATGCACGTTCACATCCACCTCCTGCGGCGGCATTTCGAGGAAGAGCAGGACGACCGGGAACGAGGTCGGCGGAATGATGTTGCGATAGGCCTCGGCCAGCGCGTGCAGCACCACGCGGTCGCGCACCAGACGCTGGTTGACGAAGACATACACCGAGTTGCGGTTCAGCTTCTGCAGCTCCGGCTTGGAGACGAACCCCGACAGCCGCAGGAATCCCGGTTCCGCCGGCGCGTAGTCCGCCTCGCGCTTCCACGGCGGAGGCTCCGGCAGCCCCGCGTGCGCAAAGTCGATCTCCGCCGCCGTGGGCAGCATCAACTCCGCCGTCTCGCGCCCGAAGATCTGGAAGAGCCGGTCGCCGCTCGTCGCTACGGATGGTGCGACGAGAAGGGCCTGAGTTGCCGAGTGCAGCTCGAAGTGCCGCTCCGGATGCGCCAGCGCGTAGTGTGTCACCAGCGCCGCAATGTGCCCCAGCTCGGTCTGCTCCGACTTCAAAAACTTGCGCCGCGCCGGTGTGTTGTAAAAAAGATCGCGCACCGCGATGGTCGTCCCCACGGGCAGCCCCGCGTCCTCCACGCGCACGATCTTTCCGCCCGCAATCTCCACCGTCGTCCCCGCATCGTCTTCCGCTGCGCGCGTCTCCAGCGTCAGCCGCGAGACGCTGGCAATCGACGGCAGCGCCTCGCCGCGGAATCCCAGCGTGCGGATCGCCAGCAGGTCGTCGGAGCTGTGCAGCTTCGACGTGGCGTGGCGCTCGAAGGCCAGCAGCGCGTCGTCGCGCACCATGCCCTGCCCATCGTCCACAATGCGGATCAGCTTGCGCCCGCCGCCCTCCACCTCGATGCGAATCCGCGTCGCCCCCGCGTCCAGCGAGTTCTCCAGCAGCTCCTTGACCACAGACGCAGGCCGTTCCACCACCTCGCCGGCCGCAATCTGGTTGGCCACCTGGTCGGAGAGTACCCGTATGCGTCCCATCCCCCGATTGTACTGTTGCCACGCCGGCGCGGTTGTCGAAGTCTTTCAGCGCGGTGCGCTCCGTTACCGCTCCGTCTTCTTCTTCGCCACGACCGCGCTCGTCGCCCCGCGGTCGCCGATCGTATGCAGCCGCATGAAGTTCGTCGCCCCGGTGCGCGTCCGCGTGCCCGCCACGATCCCCACTATCTGCCCGGGCTCCACGCCCGCCTGCCGTTCCAGAATCTCCTCGGCGATCGTCACCAGCCTGTCGGTATCGTGCGCATGTGCGCACAGGATCGGGGTGGTCCCCCACAGCATCGCCGCGCGGCGGACGATCTTCTTGTGCGGAGAGAGCGCGTAGATCGGCGGCGCAGCCCGGTACTTCGACAGCAGCCGCGCCGTCGATCCCGTTTCGGTGAAGATGGCGATCGCTGCCAGATCCAGGTCCTCGGCCGAGTGAGCCATGCACTCGCAGATCGTCTCCGCCACCGACAGCCGCGTGGCCTGCTGCGGCCTCTGACGCTGCGGCGGGTCCAGCCGGATCTGGCGTTCTGTCTCCGCCACGATCTTGGCCATCATGGCCACCGTCTCCACCGGGTACTTGCCCATGGCGGTCTCGCCCGATAGCATCACCGCGTCCGTCCCGTCGTAGATCGCGTTCGCCACGTCTGAAGCCTCCGCCCGCGTGGGCCGCGGGTTTTCGATCATCGACTCCAGCATCTGCGTCGCCGTAATCACCGGCTTGCGATACTCCGCAGCCCTCCGGATGATGTGCTTCTGGATCGCCGGCACCTTCTCCGGCGGAACTTCGACGCCCAGGTCGCCGCGCGCCACCATGATCCCATTGGCCGCCTCCAGAATCGAGTCCAGGTGCTCGATCGCTTGCGGCTTCTCCAGCTTGGCGATGATCCACGCGTCCGACTGCAGGGCCTCCAGCCGCCGCCGCACATGGCGCACGTCGTCGGCGGTGCGCACAAACGAGACGGCAATCGCATCCACTCCCGCGCCCACCGCAAACTCCAGGTCCTCCTCGTCCTTCTTCGTCAGCGACGGAACCTTCACCGGGATTCCCGGCAGGTTGATCCCCTTGTTCTCGCCCAGCAAGCCCCCGTTGACGATCTCGCAGACCACGTCCGCGCCCGCGATCCGCACCACCCGCAGCTCGATCAGTCCGTCCGACAGCAGAATGCGCGACCTCCGCTCCAGGTTATCCGCCAGCGTCTTGAAGGTCGTCCCCACCACCGCGGCCGTCCCCTCCACATCGCGCGGTGTAATCGTCAGCAGCTTGCCCGCCTCCAGTTGCACCGGCTCATGGTCCTTCAGCCTTCCGGTGCGGATCTTCGGCCCCTGCAGATCGGCCAGAATGCAGATCGGCTTGTGCAACTCCACCGAAACAGCCCGCACCATGCGGATCAGCTCGCCCTTGCCCTCGTGCGTCCCGTGGGAGAAGTTCAGCCGCGCCACGTCCGCGCCCGCCCGCACCAGTTCGCGGAAGACATCCGCCGTGCAGCACGACGGCCCCAGCGTGGCCACGATCTTGGCCCGCCGCGTATGGTCCAGCCCGGCCAGCAAGCCGCTCCGGCCCGTCATCGTGCGTGACCCATCCATTCGGTTTGCAGTTTCCATAAGCTCGATTTCGGGTTCCTTTTACTGGCCCATTGGACCCGTTGTGGCTGACTGAAGATGCCTCAGCAAACGTCAATCTATGATTTTGCGCGATTCACTTCCATTCTACCAACCTCAATGAATACCCTGCCCAAGCGATACATTCAGTAAGAAGTGAGAAACCCTACAAGCCGCGTATTTTCTATGGGTTGAGCTCTGCAACTTTGTGAGGATTCACAAATCATTGCGCGTGAGGCCAGCTATGGAGAGTGGTGTCACAAACCAAGTTTGGATACTTGGAAAGCTCCTCGCGGCTTAAGTCTTGGCGGGGAACTGACGATAGGGTAAGCGATACTGATTACCGCAGTTTTCGGAAGATTGTTCCATTTCTGATACAATTTTTATAGGCTATGGCATAATTGCAGGCATTATGGAATCCGCCAAACAGCGGAACTCTTTACCCCAAAGAGCGGGCATGTGGTCAACTTTAATAGACCTTGAGCCGTCCAACCGATATGCGCCATCCAATATGGCAGCGAGGAAGTTATGGGTACAAAGTTGAATTGGATTGGTACGGACATGCTGTTTGCGCGTCCGTCATTCGCGAGCGGGGCTGCGCGTGTACTTGACCTCGGAGGCACCTTCGATGATTACAATCGTAGTCGATCAGAAGATGATGCCGATATGCGTGCCTTGCAAGGCGACTGGGCGGCTGTGGGATCAGATATGCATGCGGTTATCGACAACACAGATAAATAGTGAGGCGTGAACGTGGCACGTAACGGGCTGAGCAAGACCCAAATCAAGCAAACAGCCCGTCAAGCCATTACAGGCATTCAATACACATACTCTGGGCCGCTACCACATCCTGAGGTGCTGGAGCATTACGATCGGATTGTTCCTGGTGGTGCTGAGCGCATTTTTACGCAGTTCGAATCCCAAGCCAAACATCGCCAAAGTATTGAATCCAGAGTTATTCGATCAAACTCTTTCGCTCAGATATTCGGGGCTATCAGTGCCTTTATATTAGGACTCGTAGCTATCGGAGGAGGTCTTTTCCTTGTGTATGTGGGCAAGAGTTTAGAAGGCTTTGGAGTCTTCTTCACTGGGCTATCTTCTCTCGTCAGTGTTTACATCTACGGAAAAAAAACTCAGAGTGAAGAGCGGAAGTCGAAACAGACCTAGCAACACAATATTAGGTCACTACTGAACTTCATCCCTTGCCGTGCGTCCCCGCACCGCCGAAGTGCGCCTCCATCTGCGCGTTGAAATGCACGTTGAACTCCGCCCCGGCCAGCACGCTCAGCGATATGATGTACAGCCAGAACAGCAGCGCGATGCCCGCGCCCAGCGGCCCATACACCTCCGAGTAGTTGGTGAACCGAGTCACGTACCAGCCGAAGATCAGCGTCGCCGGGAACCACAGCCCTGTCGCCAGCACCGCTCCCGGCAGGCTCGTCCACCACCACTCCCGCGCCTCCGGCTTGGCCGCTCCAATACTCGCGCTGGAGAATTGCCCGCCGCGCTTCTCCGGCGCTCCCATGTGATACAGCAGCGCGATCAGACCCACGCTTGCGCCCACCGCAACCGTCCAGCGCAGCAGCAGCGTCGCCGCGTAGATCGGCGCGCGCGCCTGCGGCCCGATGCTTGCCACCAGCCACTGGCTCACCTCATGGCCGAAGACCACCAGCAGGCTCGCGATGGTCAGCGGAACCAGCGACAGCGGTACCAGTTCGAACGACCGCCTCCGCCGTTGCCAGAAGCTCCAGCAATCGCGTGGCAGCCCGCGCGCACGCCGCAGCCCCTCCATCAGCGTTGCAATCACGTTCGACGCGCCCGCAAAGCTCACCACCCCGGCCGACACCAGAGCGCGCAACGAGTGGGTGTGCTTCGGCGCATTCTCAAACGCCGCATCCAGCAGCGCGCTCACCCCGCCCGGCAGCACGCGGTCGAAGAACTCCGCAATCTGCAAGCGCACCGGGGCCGTGTCCGGCAGCAGCCCGATCACCGCCGCAGCCACAATCAGTGCGGGAAACAGCGCCACAATGGCCGAATATGCGGTGGACTGGGCAATGTTCAGGCAGTCGTGCTCCAGCACGCTCAGCACGGTCCGGTGCAGCGCCCGCGCCACCACCGCGTACCAGCGCAACAGCCGCAGCACGCGCGCCCGCCGCGAACGTGGCCCTAGCGCTGTCAGCCCTTCCACCTTTCCAGGAACTCGGTCACCGAGCCGGACTCCATGTGCCGCATGTCTTCAAACTCGCCCGCCTTCTGCGCGTGGACGACCGTCCCGCTGGCATCCAGTACGGCCAGCGCGGGAACGCCCTTCGTGATCGGCACTCCATACCGTTTGGCCACGTCCAGGTTGGCGTCCATGTGCCCGATCCACACATGCACCAGCACAAAGTTCGTCTCCAGCAGCGCGTCGTTGGGCGCCTGATGCAGGTAGATGTCCAGCGCCTGGCAGTCGCCGCACCAGTCCCCGCCAAAGTCCACCATCACCCGCTTGTGCTCGCGCTTCGCCTGCGTCAGCGCGGCGGCAATCTCGTCAGACGGATTGGCCGTCTCGCTGTAGATGTGCTTCGCCGTAAACGTGGGCGTGGCGGGAACCGAAGCAGGCGCAGCGGGAAGGGAAGCAGGCTTCGCCGCGTGCCGGCTGGTCCACCAGTACATGCAAGCCATCGCCACCAGACACACCGCCATCAGCCCGATCATTGGCCCCATCGCCATCGGCGCGCTCTTCTTCTCCGGTTCCGGCTTCTTGCGGTTTCGCATGCGTGTCGTCATTCGGCTTGTCCTTGAACTACAGAATACGATGAGTACAGAATGATGAGTACAGAATAAGGTTTGCTCCCGCTGTTGTTCGTTCTTGCTTGTCATCCTGAGCGCACAATAACAACTGCCGTCATCCCGACCGGAGCGTCACATTCACTCCGTCATCCCGACCGGAGGCGGCGTACTTTTCCGCCGCAACCGGGGTCCCCGACGAGCGAACTTGCTCGTTGGGGTGGTCAGTGGAGGGACCCCCGCATTTCGTCGTTGCCTGTTCTTTGCCGTTGCTTGTTTCTGCTGTCATCCTTGCGCGTCTTTCGAGCGCGAAGGACCCCGGCGAACTCCGTCCCACCTCAACCCTCCACCCCTTTCTTCCACAAAAGCTCCGCCTTTGCCGTTGTCTGTTCTCTTCCGTACCACCCACCCACTTCGTCATCCCGACCGGAGTGGAGGGACCCCCGCATTTTCTTTCCTCAAAAACCCCAGCAATTCCCCTTGTCAAGCCCCTCGAACCCCAAAAATCCCCCTAACCAACTCCAACTAAACCACTTCCCTCAGAAAAATAGTTGGCATAGTAGTTATGCTCCGCTTGATACAATTAACATATGGATCGAATTCACCGGGCAGCGCGAACCTTTCCCCACCGCACCGTCAACGCGGCAGATACGATTCATAACAGGCACTTTAGACGTAAAGTAGCTGTAATGACCACTTTGGCGGCACTGGCTTCCGCCAGCCTATTGATACAAAACAAGTTCCGCGCAAGATACCCGGGGGGGGGGAGGGGGGGGTGGGGGGGGGAGAACGTATAGCGAATAGACGACGAACAAAAGGCAATTCGCTCAGCGTCTGCCATGTATGAATGCAAGAAACCGTTCCGCCAACCCAACCGCGCGCTGGTGTATTCTGGAGCGAAGCGATGATTTTCTCCAGAGATTATGTTGGGTATCTGGCGCGCCAGACGGTGAAGCATCTGGTCGATGCCAAAGTGATCGGGACGGCGAAGGCAGCCGTCTTGAACGAGCGCGTGACCGCGGCGATGATCGAAGAACTGTCGCTGGAAGACCGCATCAACGACGAGGTCCGCGTCATCCTAGAGGCATTCCAGGCAGACATGCTGCGCACCGGTGCCAACTATCAGGAGATGTTCAAAAAGGTGAAGAACGAACTGGCGCGCAAGTACAAGGCGGTGCTGTGAGGATCTCTGACGACAAGGTGAACAAGCTGGCCCACACCATCGCCGACACGCTGGCCGAGATCGACGAGTGCGACTTTCTGGAGGACCGCAACACCATCCGCCAGGAGGCCCGCAAGGCGCTCGAAAAACTTCTCGCCGAGGAGACCAAACTCGACGCCAGCGCGCGGCTCAAGATCGCCTCCCAGCGCAAGATCATCGTCGAAGGTTCCCAGGAGTGGGACATCCTCTACCGCAAGTACTACAACGACGAGGTCAAGAAGCTCGGCCTGTAAATGGGCGCTGCATAAGTCCTGGCTTTGAAAGATCGCTGCTCAAGCAGTTTTGAAAGGGTGATTCGCTTCACGTTTTGAAAGGGCGGGACTCTAGTCCCGCCGAAGGCGTCGCAAAATCAATCGGGCTTTAGCCCCCGAGGGAATGGAGAGGATTGGTTCAGACCAATCTGGCCTGACTCCGGTTGAGCCGCGCGGCGGCGGCTGGTATAGTTGAACCTGCACTGGAGAAATCATCCTCCTGCGCGTGAAGTATGTGCCATGTAGGGTTGCGCGAAGATGGCGCAATGTAGGAATGCACGACGATGGCGTTATGGTGTAACTGGTTAACACGCCGCCCTCTCAAGGCGGAGAGTCCGGGTTCGAGCCCCGGTAACGCTACCATTCTTTCATCCAACAAAATCCAGAAACGTCCATAAGTCAGAGTAAATGCTGGATTTACTTGTTTTTGTTGTTCGGTGGCGTCCAGAGCGATTTCTTGACATCCGGGGGCAACTGGGTTCCACCAAAAAGGAGTTGCCCCCATTTATGCCCCTGACCAATACTGCGATTCGTAACGCCAAACCCAGCAATAAACCCATCAAGCTCTTCGATGAACGCGGACTGTATCTGGAAGTATCACCGACCGGCGGCAAGTGGTGGCGGCTGAAGTTTCGGTTTGATGGTAAAGAGAAGCGGCTCTCCCTTGGCGTCTATCCGGATGTAGGACTAAAAGATGCGCGTGAGCGTCGTGACGCGGCCCGAAAACTCCTAGCCAACGGCGTCGATCCCAGCGAAAACCGGAAGGCGCAAAAGACAGCCCGCGCCGACTGCATCGCGAATAGCTTTGAAGTGGTAGCACGCGAGTGGTTCGCTAAATACTCCTCAACATGGGTCGAACGCCACCGCGAACGCATCCTAAGCCGTTTCGAGCGCGACATTTTCCCTTGGATAGGTGCAAGGCCCATCGCCGATATAACCGCGCCAGAGGTGTTGACCACTGTGCGCCGCATTGAAGAGCGAGGCGCACTGGGAACCGCACACCGCACCTTGAGTAATTGCGGGCAAGTGTTTCGCTATGCCATCGCCACCGGACGCGCCAAGCATGATCCTTCGGGTGATCTTCGCGGCGCACTCCCACCGGCGACGGGGCAGCATTTCGCAGCTACGACCGAGCCGACACGGGTTGCAGAGATTCTGCGAGCAATGGACAGCTACGAAGGTACTCTCCCCGTGCGCTCTGCCTTGCGTCTTGCCCCGTTGCTATTCGTCCGCCCTGGCGAGCTGCGCAAGGCAGAATGGGCAGACATCGATCTTGACGGTGCGGAGTGGCGTTTTACAGTGACAAAGACCAATACAGCTCATATCGTCCCGCTCTCTAAGCAGGCATTGGAAATACTCTGCGAACTCCAACCCCTTACAGGCCGAGGCCGTTTTGTTTTTCCCAGTGCGCGGAGCAATCAACGGCCTATGAGCGACAACGCGATTCTTGCAGCACTACGCCGCATGGGTATTCCCAAGGATGAAATGAGCGGACACGGCTTTCGAGCGGTTGCGCGGACCATTCTTGACGAAGTGCTCGGCGTTAGGCCCGATCTCATTGAGCACCAACTAGCCCATGCCGTGCGCGATCCGAATGGACGCGCCTACAACCGCACGGCGCACCTGCCTGAACGCAAAAAAATGATGCAGCAGTGGGCGGATTATCTGGACAAGCTGAAGGCTGGTGCAGACATCATCCCGATACGTCAGGGTGCCTGACCTAACGGGCGCCTGGGGTGTATGTCCAGACCCGAGTCGCAGTACTCTAACCACTGCCTCTGCAATCTCATTACGCATGCCTTCTGGACAGCCCGCGACTTCACCATAGGTGGCGCACCTCCAAGCAGAACAGCGATCGGGCTAGCGTGCCGAAAGCTCAATACTGGCCGACTTCCCGTTACTAATCGCTCCTCGGCGAGCGATTCGGCGACTCTAGCAAGAACTGCCGTGGCGTTGTCCCGGTGTTACCGGTAACCCCCTTTTTCGTGCACATCAGCGCTCAGTTCATGAAATGGCCTGATGTCACTAGCGAACGACTGTATATGGGATTCGCATGAAACCGCGATCACGGTAATTTAACACCGAACTTGAATCCATTCACTGCATGGCTACATCTGTACTGGACTGGTAGTCTGCACCGGAGCTGCTCAACAGTCCCGGTGCTAATCCTTTTCGCCGTACCTGACAATGGGCCGCCGCGGGCGGTAACTGCCAAAGCCTTTCCGGAGATTCAGCCGTGGAAGCATTTGGCTCACCCGTTTCGGCCGTCCATGAATGTTAAGAAGTTGTTCCACCGGGCCATCGTAAATTGATTCATTGGGTGATTCGGTTTCATTCTTCGCTTTCAGCAAAACAGGAGTTGCTTCCAAGGACACCCGCGCAATGACTCTCTCGACTCTCAGTGCCGTGCGGCGTGTATTCTCCGCACTTACCCGCCATATCTCCCGTCACAGTGCGGGACCCCGTGGTCTTGTCCATCTGAATGCACATCGTTTCGCCTGCCTTGCCGCATTTGCGGGTCTTGCGGTCGTTCCCCTGGCGGCGCAGACGGCGCACTTCAGCGGCGCTGTGAGCACGCTGGGCAGCGGCTTCAACGCACCTTATGACCCGGCGGTGGACGGCAGCGGAGACGTCTTCGTCGCCGATCACAACAACAATGCGGTGAAGGAGATTGTAGCGGTGGGCGGCGTCATCTCCAGCAGCTCCACGGTCAACACTGTGGGCAGCGGCTTCAACCAGCCCTATGGCGTGGCAGTGGACGGCAGCGGAGACGTCTTCGTCGCTGATACTGGCCACAGTGCGGTGAAGGAGATTTTGGCGGGCACCGGCGGTGCAGCAAGCGGCACGGTCAACTCCAGCTCCACGGTCAACACCGTGGGCAGTGGCTTCACCTCTCCCACAGGCGTGGCGGTGGACGGCAGCGGAAACGTCTTCGTCGCAGACTGGGGCCACAATGCGGTTAAGGAGATTGTAGCGGGCACCGGCGGCGCAGCAAGCGGCACGGTCAACTCCAGCTCCACGGTCAGCACCGTGGGCAGTGGCTTCACCTCTCTCAATGGTGTTGCTGTGGA
>Ga0302267_10008181_pt1 | contig 10015 bp, 9 predicted proteins | sample III_Bog_E1_3_FD_194555 | JGI IMG/M metagenome (GOLD analysis project Ga0302267, IMG submission 194555) | Peat permafrost microbial communities from Stordalen Mire near Abisko, Sweden - III_Bog_E1_3 | ecosystem: Environmental > Terrestrial > Soil > Wetlands > Peat | place: Sweden: Abisko... | reverse complement strand
CGGAAAGGGCGTCTCCGAAAGGGGTATTTCAACGTGCGGCGTGACAGAGTATTGTTTCCCCCGATTTCTTGATGAACCTCCTGAGCGGATGTTCCGGCGCAGGATCACGATAGTGTTCGCTGGGCCAGCCTGGGAAACCATTTTTGACACAGAGTTCAGGCCACGCTCCTTTCATCTACAAGCGCAAAAGGATGACTGCCTGAAAGCAAAGCAGCTCATTCGCCAGGTTCGTAGTGAGTGTGGACTCACGGGGAGAACCTTGGCCGCCTGGTTGGAAGAAGCCTGGGACGACGCGGCGAAGATGATCGAATCCGAGATCGGTGCCATACTGGCCGTCGCGGGGAAACTTTACGAGTTCAAGACGCTCGACGACGCAGCGATCAGGGAACACATGCGGGCTGCCGGTTGCGATTTCCCTGCACCGTGTCGTCCGCAGGCACCCGGAGCCGACCCCGCCACGAATCAGGCCGGGGCGCAACGCCACCCAGCGCACTCAGCACAAGGCGGTGATCTGGAATAAACTGAAATCGGCGGGGTGCCGAAAACGGCGTTTGGCCTCGATTCGCCGTTGTCATACGCTTTTTCCGTTGTCATGCAAAACGGCCCTACAGGGCTGAATTGGGCGGAAATCCCGGAGATTGCGGAGAGGACGGAAAGCGTCTAAGCTGCGCGTTTTCAATGGATTAGCAATGAAATCAACGATTTACGCTTTCGGTGATCCTAGAGGGCACGGCTTTAGCCGTGCCGCAAATGCGGCAAATCACTGCGGGCTTTAGCCCCTGGGGGGATGACAACCATCCATTGCCAAGCCACTCTTGAAACACGCTCCAGAAACCAGGAAATACGGAATTGGAAAATCGGCCAGAAAACAATCGAAGCGGCGGTGACGTGGTGAGCGCACGGCCCCGGCACATTCACTTGAGCGGCATCTGCGGCACGGCGATGGCATCGCTGGCCGGGCTTTTGCAGTTGCGGGGTCATCGCATCACCGGCTCGGACAAGGCGGCCTATCCGCCCATGAGCGATCAGTTGCGCGCGATGGGCATCGAAGTGATGGAACCATACGCCGAAACGAATCTTGAACCCGCGCCGGATCTGGTCGTCATCGGCAATGCGCTCTCGCGCGGCAACCCCGAGATCGAGCGCGTGCTGGACGAGCGGATTCCCTTCACCTCGATGGCCGCGCTGTTGCACGAGGAGTTCCTCAAGGGGCGCGAGTCGCTGGTGGTGGCCGGCACGCACGGCAAGACGACGACCACCAGCATGCTGGCGTGGATCTATCAGGTCGCCGCGCGCGAAACCCCACTGCTGGAGCCTTCATTTCTCATCGGCGGCGTGGCGGAAAACTTCGGCACGAGCTTCCAACTCCGCCCCACCCGCACCTTCATCGTCGAGGGCGACGAGTACGACACGGCCTTCTTCGACAAGGGACCGAAGTTTCTGCATTACTTTCCCGATGGGCTGATTCTGACCCACGTGGAGTTCGATCACGCCGACATCTACGCGGACCTTGAAGCGGTGAAGACGGCCTTCAAGCGGCTGGTGAATCTGGTTCCACGGCGGGGGCTGATCGTTGCTTTCGACGGCAGTGACAATGTAAGCGAGTGTGTTGGCCGCGCGCTCTGCCGCGTCGAGCGCTACGGGTTTTGCGAAACATCAGACTGGCGCATCCGCAATCTGCGCCATGAAAACGGCTTGACGCGCTGGGAGGTGTGGCGCGCGGGCGCGCTCTGGGCTGACCTCACGATGCGCATGGCCGGCGAGCACAACGCGCTGAACGCGACCGCTGCCGCGGCGCTGGCCTCGGGACAGGGCGTGAGCAAAGATGTGATCTGCGCTGCGCTGGCCAGCTTCAAGAGCGTGAAGCGCCGGCTGGAGGTGCGCGCGGAGATTGGCGGCATCGCGGTGATCGAGGACTTTGCACATCATCCCACGGCCATTCGCGAAACGCTCAGGGCGCTGCGGGCCGTCTATCCGCAATCGCGTCTGTGGGCAGTGCTGGAGCCGCGCTCCAACACGCTGCGCCGCAAAGTGCTCGAATTCCGGAGGCAGAGCGGCTGAGGCCGGAAGAGGTGGTCCTCGCGCTGAACGCGGCCGGAACACAAGCCGAACTCTGCTCCGACGTTGAAGCCATCGTCGATGGAATCACGCCGCACCTCGAACCGGGCGACGTGGTGGCGATCCTCTCCAATGGCGGATTCGACGGCATCTATGAGAAGCTTCCCGCACGACTGAGGAATCGTTTTCAAGAAAACGCAAAGGACGCAAGCCAGGACGGCAGAACACAGTCATGATCTCCTCACTCATCTTCATGGTCACAATGATCGTCACCGGAATTCCCACGGCGCTTCTGTTTATCCCCTGGTGCTGGCTGACCGGCAACGTGCTGCCGCTCTACAAGGGAACGCGCTTCATGCTCTCCAGCAGTTGCCGCATGGCCGGTGTGCGCTTCCAGGTGGAAGGCCTGGAGCGCGTGCCGCGAGACCGGGCGTGCATCTTCATGTCGAACCACGTCTCCAACCTCGACCCGCCGGCGCTGATCTCCCTGATTCCGGGGCGCACCTCGGCCTTCATGAAACGCTCGCTGATGGAGCTTCCTATCCTGGGCACCGGCTTCAAGCAGGGCGAGTTCATCGCCGTGGACCGCAGCGGCAACGCAGCCGATGCAAAGGCGAGCGTGGCCGCTGCCCGGCGCGTACTGGCCAAGGGAATACACATCACGACCTGTGTGGAAGGCACCCGCTCGCCGGACGGCCGCATGCTGCCCTTCAAAAAAGGCCCATTCTTTCTGGCCATGGATGCCGGCGCCCCGTGTATCCCGGTCTCCATCTATGGCACGGAGAAGATTCTGGGCAAAGGCAGCCTGCGCATGAAACCCGGCGACGCGCATGTGGTCTTTCATTCGCCGATCGATCCGGCCGGCTTTGCCACGCGCGAGGAGTTAATGGAAGCGGTTCGCGCGGCCATCGCCTCCGGATTGCCGGAGTGGATGCGAAGATAGTGACATGAAGCCGATGCGTGCCGCGGCAAGACAAATCTCATCTCTGACGGAACTCCCATGATTGTTTCGCTTCTCGTCTTCGTCGTCATTCTCGCTTTGAGCATTCCCTCGGCGGTGATCTTCATTCCGCTGGCCGCTCTCACCGGCGATGTGAGGCCGCTCTACACGGCGGTCTGCTTCATCGTTCGCACAGGTTACTTCGTAGCCGGCATTCGCATCCGGGTCGAGGGGCGGGAGAATGTTCCCGCCGGCCGGGCTTGCATCTTCATGGCTAACCACGTGTCGAATCTTGACCCGCCGGCCCTGATTTCGCACCTGCCGGGATACACCTCCGCCTTTGCCAAGCGCGCGATCTTCAAGATTCCCGTCTTCGGATATTGCATGAAGCTGGGCAACTTCATCCCCGTGGACCGCACGGGCAGCGCGGCCACCGCGCAGGAGAGCGTGGCCGCGGCCGGGCGGATGCTGAAAAAGGGCATACATATTACGACATTCGTTGAGGGTACGCGCTCGAAGGATGGACGCATGCTGCCCTTCAAGAAAGGCCCGTTTTACCTGGCCATGGAGACCGGCGCGCCGTGCATTCCGGTTTCCATCTACGGGACGGAGACGCTGATGGCCGTGGGCAAATTTGGCATCAGGCCGGGCACGGCGCACTTCGTCTTCCATGCGCCGATCAATCCCGGCGACTATCAAACGCGCGAAGAGCTGTCGCAGGCCGTGCGCGTAGCCATTGCGTCCGGGCTGCCAGAGTGGATGCGGAGTTAAGTTGCCGGCTGCTGGCTCAATTCTCCGCCGATTGGTCCCCAGAAGACGACCCAGGCGACAAAATCCCTTGAGAAATTCTCAAAGCGATGCTTCACTCCCGCGGGGACACAAAAAGCGTCGCCCGCTGCGCAGTCGTAGCGTTGAGGGCCGATGGTAATCTCCCCTTTGCCGGAGTGGATGAAGTAAAGCTCATCCCGCACATGCAGGGTCTGTGGATCGTCCGCTGACGGCGCGTAGAGTTCCACCGTCATGGAGCCGTGTGCTAAAGCGCGCGTGAAGCGCTCGCCCTCCGGCCACTTTTGCGAAGGGGGGCCGGGGAGTTTTGACAACAGTTCTGAAGCAGTGGCCTTCATCTGGGACTCCTCTTGTTTGGGGCGCTTGCTCTGGCTTGAAAGCGGGTGCTGGCGCTACGGCTGCACACTTGCATTATAGCCGTCGTTGAGCAGCCTCCGGCGCGTGGCGTCCGCGTCATTGACGCTGGCGAAGGGGCCGGCCTGCACGTGGAAGATCTTGTCGGCGGGATCCTGGCGGACGGCAACCACATAACCGCGCTTGCGCAATGCAGCCACCAGCACGCCGGTCTCCTCCTCGCGGGAAAAGGCGGCAATCTGCACCATCCATGCGCCGGCAGGCGCTGGCCTGGCCGAAGCGGCCGCGGGCGTAGTGGGCTGGACGGAGCCGGCGACAGGGGCGGAGGGCTTGGGCTGCGCGCCTGCGGCGGCCCCAGAGCCTTGACCGCCTGCCTTGAGGCCGGCGGCCAGCGAAGTGCGAGCATCGCGGGTTCCCAACGTGTAGCCCAGGCCGAAGCAAAAGCCACAGAGCACCAAGAGGCCAAAGAAGATGCCTACCAACAGCTTCGGACCCAGCGTCAACTCTGCGTCTGGCCGGTATTCGGCCATCCGAAGTTCTCTCTCGTCAAAGATGTCGCCCATGAAGCGCCCCCTGGGTATTGACGACTACCTTGCCGTTCCGGCCGGATGAAGGCAGGCCGGGTAGAGGTTCGTTGTTTCCCACCCTTCCGCCAGAACGGCAGGAAGCGGGTCCTTCGACTTCGCTTCGCTTCGTTCAGGATGACAAAGGATGGGGCACGGAGCAGTTTTGTTAATCCGGCCGGGGAAAGCAACGGCCGGTTGGGGTTTGTCGTCTCCCACCCTGGCCGCAGGAACAAAGATGCGGCGGGGTGGGGCACTCGGCTTGTTTGCAGCGTTCGACTTAAAATCTCCTACGGCTTTTCCGCCTCTGCCTTGGCCGGGGCCGGCGCACCGAATTTGTTGAAGAGCGTCATCATCTCCAGCGGCAGCGGGAAGACGATGGTGGTGTTCTTCTCGACGCCGATGTCGGCCAGGGTTTGCAGGTAGCGCAATTGCAGGGTCATGGGCTGCGTGGCCATCAGCGCAGCGGCGTCCACCAGCTTTTGAGCGGCGTTGAACTCGCCCTCGGAGTGGATGATCTTGGAGCGTTTTTCGCGCTCCGCCTCGGCCTGCTTGGCCATGGCGCGCTGCATCTGCTCGGGCAGGTCCACCTGTTTCACTTCGACCGAGATGACCTTCACGCCGAAGGGCTCGGTGCGCTGGTCCATGATGGATTGAATGCGCAGGTTGAGCTTGTCGCGGTGGCCGAGCAGCTCGTCCAACTCGACCTCGCCCAGCACCGTGCGCAGCGTGGTCTGCGCCAACTGCGAGGTCTGGTAGACGTAGTTAGCCACCTTGATCGCGGCGTTGTTGGGGTCTACCACGTAGAGCGTGACCACGGCATTCACCTTGATGGTGACGTTGTCGCGAGTGATCACGTCCTGGGCCGGAACCTCGAGCACGTCCTGGCGCAGCGAGATGCGCACCATCTGGTCGAAGGGACGGAAGACCAGGATGATGCCCGGGCCTTTGGGCGTTGGCAGGGCGCGGCCCAACCGGAAGATGACCCCGCGCTCGTACTCGCGGAGGATCTTGATGGAGTTGAGCAGGTAGAGGACGAGGATGGCCAGGAAAATCAGAATCGGCATACTTGCATCAGGCATTGGAATTCCCTCACTCAGGACGGATTGTACTCCTAAACGGTGGCCTGCGGCGGCCTTTGCGGCTCTGCCGGCTCCACGTGCAGCAGGTACTGGTCAAGGCCTACGACGCGCAACGGCGCCCCTGCCGGGACGGCTTCAGAAGCAACAGCCTGCCAGATCTCTCCTTCAACCAGCACATGACCTTCGGGGTTCATCGGCTCCATGGCCTGTGCGCGGCTGCCCACCAGGGCCGAAGGGCCAAGGCGGGATTTCATGCGGCGGGCGCGCACCGCCAGGCGGACCAGAAAGACGGTGATGCTGCCAAAGGCGGCACTGACCGCCAGAGCCACCCAGGGGTTGATGGCCAACTCCGGCACCGGCGCGTTGACCAGCGTCAGCGTCCCGAAGGTGAGGCAGACAATGCCGGCGATGGCCAGCGCGCCGTGGCCGCCGAATTTGGCCTCCAGCAGCAGCAGAACCAGCGCCGCCACCAGCAGCAACACCGCGGTATAGTTGATGGGCAGCAGATTCAACCCAAAGATGGCCAGAAGCACCATCAGCGTGCCCAGCGCGCCGGGGACGATGGTGCCGGGGGCGTTGAATTCGAGATAGATGAGCAGCGCCCCGCCCACCAGGAAGAGCAGCGCGATGTTGGGATTCACCAGCCAGCCAAGCAGTTCATCGCGGAGCGCGGGCTTTATTGTTTCAATCCGCGCGCCGGTCAGACGAAGCGTGAGCTTGCTGCCGTCCCAGCGGGTGATCTCGCGGCCATCAAGCTGCGCCAGCAACTGCCATTCGTTGCCGGCGATCAGGTCGATCAGGTGCTTGTCCAGCGCCTCCTGGGCGGTGTAGGAGTGCGAAGTATGAACGGCGTCCTCGGCGGCCACGGCGTTACGGTTGCGCTTGGTCACATAGGAGCGCAGGAAGGCCTCCGTGTCATTCTCGATCTTCTGGCTCATCGTCGCGTCGGGCTGGGGGCCGAGTTCGATCACCGGGTGGGCCGCTCCGGCGTTGGTGCCGGGAGCCATGGCGGCAATGTCGGCCGACTCCAGCAGAAAAAATCCGGCCGAACCGGCGCGCGCGCCGTCCGGGGCCACATAGACGATGACCGGAACCTTTGAATTGAGAATCGCGCTGACCATGGTGTGCGTGGAGTCCAGCAGCCCGCCCGGCGTGTCCAGCTCGATCAGCAGAGCGCGGGCGCCGTCCGCGTTGGCGTGGGCGATGGCCCGGTCGAGTTCGCCGGCCGTGACCGGCTGGATGGTGTCGGAGAGAACAAACTTGTCGACGAACGGCTGCTGGGCGGATGCTGCGGAGCCGAGCCCAAAGGCCACAAAAAGTGCTGCCGCAACCCAACCGGCTCGAACAGCAAATCCGTTAACGCGCTGGATCATGGCTTGCTCCTTGTGCCCCATTGTCGCTCAACCCCGGCTGTTCCATGCCCTGTTTCCGCGACTTTCTTCTTTCGCAAGACTGAGGAACGAGGCTATTCCTTCTGTCCTTCCCTGGATTCGATCTGCCGCTGCAACTCCAGAGCCGCTTTGCTCTTCGGGTCGATCCGCAGGGCCGCGGCCAGATTCTGTCGCGCTTCGTACAAATGGTTGTCCGCAAGGTCCAGCCGGATCAACACCAGGTATGCTTCGATGGAAGGCATAACTTCCAGCGAGGTCACCGCTTCTTTGCGGGCAGCCTTGGCATCGCTGGTGCGCTCGCGGATTTCGGCCAGTCCGGCGTGCGCCGCGGCCGACTTGGGATCGGCGGCCTCGGCGGAGAGATAGAGCCGCTCCGCTTCCAACAGCAGACCGCGCTCCAGGTAGTCATGAGCCTGCGCGGAGAGCTTTTGCGCGCGCTCCTTCGGCCCCAGCGCGGCCAGCCGCGAGGCCTCCAACTGCTCCATCATGAGAGCGGCCTGATGGAAGGCCTGCGCGTCAAAGCTGCGCTCGATGCGCTCCAGCGGATCGGGTTTTGCCTCGGCTTCCTCCTCCGCGTCTCCAGCCTCTCCGGCCTCGCCCGCCACATCCGGACTGGCGGCGGGCGGCGCGGCCGCTGCCACAGCCTGGCCGGATTTGGCCGGTCTGGGTCTGGCAGGCTCGGGCTTGATTGGATCTGTCCAGGCCTTCTGAACGGCCTGGGCCTCGGTGTCGCCGGGCCGCAAGCGCAGGCACTGGGCCAGTTCCGTCATGGCCTCGGCCCCGTCGCCGCGACGCTTGAGGCTCACGGCCAGATTGAAGTGGTAGTCGGCCGCGTCGGGGTCCGCGGCCACAGCCTGGCGGAAGAGCGGAATGCCGTCCTTGCCCTCGCGGGCCAGCGCAACTCCCTGGTTGCTCAGAACTTCGGCCAACGGCAGAACACGAGCCACGGCGGCAAAGGCATCTTCGGCGCGGACGTAGTCGCCGGAGAAGAGCAGCGAAAGGCCGAGGTAGAAGCCGGCCTCAAGAGCGTCGTTGGGGTCGGCGTCGCTGCTGCGCACCTTGGCGAAGGCCGCCGCCGCCTGCTCGTACTGCTGGCCGGCATAGTCCTCCCGGCCCAGCGCCATCCAGGCCTGGCTGAACTCAGGGCTGAGCACGACAGCCGAGTTCAAGCGGCGCAAACGCTCCTGCTGGTCGGGCTCGGTGATGCCGCGAATGTACTGCTCGAAGGCGTTCAGCCGCATACCGGAGCCGGCGGCCACAAAGGTCTCCTCCGAGCCGCTGAAGCCGGGGTCGAGCTGCCGGGTCAGCTTCCAGGCCAGCGAATCGAAGATGGAAATCAGCTCGCGCATCTCGCCGCGGGCGCTGACCGGCTGGCTGATGCGCAGGTGGGACACATCCACAACGCGCGCCTCAGCCAAAATGCCGGCGCCGTCGGTGATGTAGCTGCCCACAATAATCGAATCGGCGTCCAGGGTCTCGGCCAGCTTGATCGAACTGGCGCGCGAGGGGTGAAAACCCTGCGGCAGCCCGAGGTGATCCAAGGCGTACATGCGGTCCGCGCGGCTCATGGGGGCGAAGCCCGCCGAAGCAAGGCGGCTGCGGATAATCTCCGCCGAGGCCTCGCGAATCCACTCCAGGCTGGGCTGCCCGGTGCGGTTGTCAAAGGGCAAAACCAGCACGATGCGGCCGCGGCCCTCCGAGGCGGGGCCGGCCTCCGCAGCCGTCTGGGCGCGGGCAGAAACCGCGATGGAGAGGACCAGCGCAAGGGCCAATCCGAACGGGGCAGCCAGCCGCCCAGCCAGGCATGATCGAGATGAAGGAGATAATTGCACGACAGGCTGATTATAGGCGTTGCGGCCTGCTCTCAAAAGCAGCGGGAACACAGCGGAAGACGCGCCCCTGCGTCCCTGCGCTTTTCATGGTCGTCTTTCCAGAGCCTGACTCCCCGGGCTTTCCCTTATCGGACGGTGAGGCGGCTGCGCCCGAACTCATAAATCCCGTTCCACAAAATCGGACCGGGGTGCAGGTGGAAGTCCCGCTCTTCCGCAGCCTGAGATGGCCGTGCAGGGGAGCTTGGCGGCGCCGCCCCTTCGCGTTTGCGCCAGCATCTCGCGCGCTCGCCGTGCCCGGATCGACTGGTTCCCTCAGCGTTGCGCTCCCTCGCGGTTTTCTTCCATGGCGACCGCGATCCGCTTCGACTTCCGGTAGACGTTGGCAACCGCCAAAGTCCAGAGAGGCGCCAAGTCAACTCCCGGCACCAGCTTGCCAACAAACGACGGCAGAAACTCCCAGTGCCAGCCGAGAAGAAGACTCAGCGCGGCTCCCATTCCCAGATCGAGAATGTCGTCAGCAGGCGATGCCGCGCCTTCGACGAATAAGGGAAAGACAACGATCTGGAGGAGATCCGCAACAATCGCCAGAATGATCGCGGCTCGAAGGCGGAGTCCCGGCGTAATGCTGCTTGTGTCTTGAACCATATCAGCCTGCTGCATTCATCTTCGTTCCCAATTCGTCCATTCTACGCGCTATTTCCACACCATTCAGCGCTGCCGCTCTACTTCGATGAAGAGAGACTGCCCGCCAGGGTGAGGTCGATATCGACCACCTTGGCAACTTTGAGAACGAAGATGCTCGGGTCTTTGAGGCCCCACTGGACGTAGGGGACCGTAAAGTGCGTCCTGGCGGTTAGAGCAGCGCCATCGATGTGAATCTGCATGGGAACCGTCAGCTCATGGGGCGTGCCGTGGAGGGTAAACACGCCGGTAACCTGAATCGTGGAATCGCCCGATGCGGCAACCGTTCCCTGATAGCTCCTGGGCGCAAAGGAGATTTCAGAAAAGC
>Ga0302267_10008172_pt1 | contig 10022 bp, 7 predicted proteins | sample III_Bog_E1_3_FD_194555 | JGI IMG/M metagenome (GOLD analysis project Ga0302267, IMG submission 194555) | Peat permafrost microbial communities from Stordalen Mire near Abisko, Sweden - III_Bog_E1_3 | ecosystem: Environmental > Terrestrial > Soil > Wetlands > Peat | place: Sweden: Abisko... | reverse complement strand
CGCCGAGGGAACGCCGGTGCCGGTTGCCGTTAAGCCCAGGGCAGAAAAAGGCAAGCCTGCCGAGGCGAAAAAAGCGGTGGAGGCGAAAGCTGGCGCTGCCGCAAAGACCGCGGTTTCGGTGAAACCGGCAGTTGCGGCGAAGGCTGCGGCCAAGCCGGTGGTAGCGAAGAAGGTGCCAGCTAAGAAGGCTCCCGTAGCGAAGGCCACTCCTGCGAAGTCCAAGGTTATAGCGAAGCCGGTCGCGAAGAAAACTCCAGCGAAGAAGGCTCCGGTAAAAGCAGCGGTGAAGAAGGTCGCGGCCAAGGCTCCTGCGAAGGTCGTGGCGAAGCCAAAGAGCAAGGCGTCGGCTAAGGCTCCGGCGAAGAAGGCTGTGAAGGTTGCAAAGAAGCCGGCAGGCAAGGGCGCTGCAAAGAAAAAGCGGTAGCGAGGAGAAAACTGAATATCGAGCCATGCCAGGCCCTCTAATCTTTGCCATGAGATGGGTGCCCGGGCGGAAATGGACCAAGCGGGCCCACATTTCTTTATGAGATGTGGGCATTTTGTTTGCGGTTGATAGCAAGATAGCGGATTGGCCGCTTCGGGCCGCATCTCATGGTTGGGCGGTAGACGAAGACGAGGTGAGTTGCCATGGTGATTGCGGTGTTGCTGGGTTCGGTGCGAAGCGAGCGGATGGGTGACCGGGCCGCCAAGTGGGTGATGGCACAGCTTGCAGTACGCGGGCATGAGGCGGTGCTGGTGGATGCGCTGGAGCTGGAGTTGAGCATGCTGGACAAGATGTGGAAAGAGATCCGGCACAACCCTCCGGCGAAGTACAAAGCGCTGCATGCGAAGCTGGCGCCGCTGGCGGAGTTGTATGCGCGCGCGGACGGCTTCTGCATTGTGAGTGGGGAGTACAACCATAGCATTCCACCGGGGCTGACGAACCTGATCGACCATTTTCTGGAGGAGTATTTCTGGAAGCCGTCGGCGATCGTCTGCTATTCCGGCGGGCCGTTTGGCGGCGTGCGCGCGGCGATGCAGTTGCGGGCGCTGCTGCCGGAGGTGGGCATGCCGCCGATCCCATCGGTGCAGCCGATCCCTTCGATTGGCTCGGCACTGACCCAGGATGGGGTTGCCCTGACTCAGCAATTGGCGGAAAAGTCGGGAAGGTTCTTCGACGAGTTCGAATGGTATATGCGGGCGATGAAAGCAGAGCGGGCGAAGGGCTTGCCGTACTTGGGTGAGTAGTGGTGAAGGCAAAGGCTATCCGGTAGGAGCAGGATTTGCGGTAGCGCGCGGGAAGCGATTGAGGAAGTAAGCGCCGGCGACGAGAAGGGCCATCAGGAAGAGCCAACTAACCAGTGTGCCGAGGCGGAGATAGTTCGCCTGCTGCTGGACAAGTGCTAGCGAGCGGCCGACGAGGATGAAGCCGGGGTGCGGTCCGTCGACGCGCTGAGCAAAGGCAGCAATGCGGAGGCCAGGCTGGGGCTGCCAGGTGAACTTGTCCGTCGAGTGAGTGCGCAGGTAGGCGAAGACTCCCGGCGGCAGAGTGGGAATGGAGTCGCCGATGTAGCCGGTAGAGCGGAGCGGGCTGCCGTCGGCCCCGTAGAAGATGGAGAAAGGTTCGAGGCTGTACGAGGGGTCGATGTGTTCGCGAGGGAGCAAGTCAGAAGGGAGGTGGCCGGAGGCGATTTGCGAGGCGTAGTTCTGCGCCATCTGGATCTGGGGCTGGTCTGCCGCGCCGCGCAACGCACCCTGAAGGGTGAGGGCCGCGGGGAAGCCCCAGAGCGTGAGGATCAGAGCGAGGGCGAGCGTGTAGAAGAAGATGGGACGCGCGAGGATTTGGTTGCGGATCATGAAGAGACGCTCCTTGAGGGAGGATTTGGCGAGATCAGCGAAGAGGTAGAGCCAGAAGTAAAGTGCGCTGTAGCTCCGCTCGGCGTCGGCGTCGCGAAGGGTCTGTAACATCTCGTCCTGATAGACCAGGCGCAGGCGCGATGGATAAAGCCGGAGGGCGCCGCGATAGAGCGCGAAGAGGACTGGAGTTGGGCGACTCATACGCGTACTCCGTTGACGGCGGTGCGGGAGCGGGCGGTGCGCAACGAGACGGTGAGCCGTTCGGTTTCGGATGCGAGGGCGCGGTGCCCTTGTTGGGTGAGACGGTAGTAGCGACGGCGGGCATCGTCCGTGAGGCCAGTCTCTTCGACAAGTGAATCACGGATGAGGCGGTCGAGCGTGCCGTAGAGGGTCCCGGGCCCGAGGTTGATTCCGCCACCCTGGGGAAGGGCGGCTTCCTTCATGATGGCGTAGCCGTGCTTTTCGCCGCCGGCAAGGGCCAGCAGGATGGCGAAGACGGCGGGGGTAAGGGGCAGGCTGGGTTCGGCGGCGGGGTTGGATACTTCTCGCATGAGAGGAATATATATCCGCTGCGGATATATCGTCAACGGATATTTATTGGAAGAAGGCGAGCAGGGCGAAGAGGATGAGCCAGAGGGCGCCCATGGCGTGCCAGTACCAGGCGGTGCAGTCGACCATGATTTGACGGTTTTCGACGCTGCGAAAAGCGGAGAGGCCGACGACTGCGGCGATGAGGGCGGCGATGCCGAGGATCAGATGAACCGCGTGAGCGTAGGTAATGATGTAGAAGGCGTGGGCTCCGCTGCCGCTGGAGTTGAAGGAGACTCGCTGCGTGGCGAGTTGATGCCAGGCGAGAATCTGGCCAGCGAGGAAGAGCGAGCCGAGAGCCAGGGTCGCGATCAGCCAGGGCAGGGCGCGGCGCGAGGTAGGCTTGCCAAGACCGAACCACTCTTCCATAGCGTCGATCTCGTGGAACATGTGGCGGCGCGCGGCCTCCATGGTGACTGAGCTAAGCAGCAGGACTGCCGTGTTGAGCCAGAGAATCGGCGGAATCGTCGCGGGCAACCAGTTGTTGATGACTCGGTTGTAGGCGTCGATGTGCGGGTCGCCCTGACCGTGGAAGAAGACGCTGACGAGGCCGACGAAGAACATGACGACCGCGCCGAGGGCGAAGAGAAGGCCGAGGCGGTAGGTGGTGAGTCGCTCGCCAGGGCGGCGAGGACGCTGAGGAGAGTCATTGCCGTTGTCGTTGTCGCCACCACCGCCGGTGCGCTTGAGGTCGCGGCCATTCGGCGGGCGACGACCGTGGCCGCCATCGTTCTCTTCGGAACGGCGGGGACGACGTTCGAGATCGGGGGGCGTGATGATGGCCGGCAAAAAGTCACCTCAGGGCGCACGCGATTCGTAGAGCTTACTAGGAAAGCCGCCGGGTCGCCACTGAGATCGCGAAACGATTTGTAACGTGCTCGAATCACCGGGACACGAGGCTGAGGAATTGGATGCAGGGAACGGGTGCGGCATAGCGCATCTGGTATCTTGGCCGTGCCATGAAAATCACTCGCCGCTCTGCTCTCAAGTCCTCCGCCCTGGCTGCAACCGCCCTGGCCCTTCGCGGCTCGCACCTCTTCTCGCAGGCCGCGACCGGCGTAGATGCCCACATCGACATTTTGCCGTCCGAGCCCATTGGTACCATTTCGCCAGAGATTTACGGTCACTTCATCGAGCATCTGGGCGGGGTCATCTACGACGGCGTCTGGGTGGGTCCCGACTCCAAAATCGCCAATACCAACGGTATCCGCCAGTCCTTTATCGATACCATGAAGGCTGTCCAGGCGCCGCTGCTGCGCTGGCCCGGCGGCTGCTTCGCCGACTCCTACGACTGGCGCGACGGCCTCGGCGCTGCTGACAAACGCCCCGCCCGCACCGCCTTCTGGGGGCAGCAGGACTCGAACCGCTACGGCCTGCACGAGTTCATGCACACCTGCCGCGCCATCGGCTGCAAGCCCTACCTGGCTTCCAATATGCGCTCGCTGCCCGCGCGCGACTTCTACCAGGAGATCGAGTACTGCAATGCGCCCTCTGGCAAAGTGCCGTCGAACTCTGCCGCGCCCGCGATGCCCAACTCGCTGGCCCTCGCGCGCGGGGCCAATGGCGATGTGGAGCCGTTTAACGTCGACCTCTGGGGAGTCGGCAACGAGAGCTGGGGCTGCGGCGGCAACCTGGTTCCCGAGGAGTACGCCGCGATGTTCCGCCGCTTCACCGCGTGGACTCCGAGCTACCAGCCGAACCCGCTGCGCTTCGTCGCGGTTGGGCCGAACGGCGACGATGTCGATTGGACGCGGCGATTGTTCAAGTCGCTGTTTTCGAATTCGGAGCGGCGGCACATCTTTGGACTGAGCGTTCATTACTACACCTCGGGCAGTCCGACGGCGTTTGCCGAGGGCGATGCGCTGAACTTCAACGGCGATGACTTCTACGACCTGCTGACCCGCGCCAGCATCATGGAGCGCGTGGTCACCGACCACTGGGAGGCGATGGGACAGACCGCCGAAGCCGGCCAGCCGCGCGTTAAGCTGGTCGTCGACGAGTGGGGCGCGTGGTACGGCAAAGGCACCGCGCTTGGGCCGAACTACAATCTCTCGCAGCAGTCCACTATGCGCGATGCGCTGCTGACTGGGATCACGCTGGACATCTTCCAGCGCCATGCAGACAAGGTCGCCGTCGCCGCCGTTGCGCAGTCGATCAACTGTATCCACTCGCTGATGCTGGCGCAGGAAGACAAGTTCACGGTCACGCCTACCTTTCACGTGTTCCAGATGTACCTGCCGCACCGTGGCGCGCAGGCCGTTCGAGCGGAGTTCTCGGCTCCGGCAATTCGCAACCCGCTGGCCAATGCTCCGATCCCGGTCGGCGGCAACAGCTACACCGGCTCGCTGGAGGCGGTGAAGCTGCTGGCGGGCCTGTCCGGTTCGGCGTCCATCTCACCTGCGAACCCGAAGCAGTTCACGCTGACCGTGGTCAATCCGCATATCGACCAGCCGGTCACGGCCGAGATTGCTGTCGCGGGAGCTGCGATCGCTAGTTCAACCGGAACGGTGCTGGCCGAACCCGACATGCATGCTCACAACGACTTCGCGCATCCTAACGCCGTCCATCCCAACACGGCCATTATGACCAGCCCGGCTGGAGGACGGCTGACCCATACCTTTCCGCCGGCCAGCGTCACTACACTGCAACTTACGCTGGTCTGAGGATTGAAATCGTTATATGGTTGAAATGAAGCGACTTGCAATTGAGTGTGTCTTAATTGCCACACCTAAGTATTGAAATGATGTGAGTTACGGGTGAGTGTATACTATTTACCACACCTGCGATTCTTAGTAGAGTGGTACCTCTCCGGAATTAAATGTGAAAGCCCGGCGCGGCGGCCGGACTTTTCCTTCTCTTACTTACTACTTCCAGTATACCAGCGGAACCATAACTCATCTGCCATCTATTTTTGGGTGGGTTAGTGGTTTAGTTTGAGGGGGTTGGGTTGATTCTTAGGGGTGGTGGGGGCTTGACAGTGTTTTTGGAGAAGCGAATCACAGAGGACATAGAGAAACGGAGAGAACACAGAGGGGGACGGGGTCACACGCCGGCGGGAGACTGAGTTCCACGATAACTTTCGCCCAGGGCTCGGTAATCTCTTTGATGTCTCAGGTTGGGCTATGGGAGATTATGGCGCAGAAGCGAGAGTTTGGGCGGAGGGGAGTTGGATGGATTCGACGGGGACTTCGAGTGCGCCGATGTGGTTGGTGGAAACCTCGTCAACGCCGACGCGGAGGAAGAAGTTGGGTGCGAGGACATCGACTGCGGGGGCCTCGCGTCTGGTGGGGATGGAGATGTTCTCGTCGAAGATGACTCCATCGGTCATGATGTTCTCGAGGTTGTTGGCGGAGGCCTGGATGTGCGCCGTGGTGGAGACGGAGTTGGCTACGGAGCCGTCGTCGGAGTAAACGATGGCGATGAAGCGGAGGTCGTCGCGGTAGGATCCGTTGGCGAGGCGCGAGAACTTGAGGTCCTTCGGGTCGATCCAATAGTGGACGCGGTAGTTGCGATAGGGCAAATTGCGAAACGCAGTGGCGACGAAGTTGCCCTTTTCAGGAACAGCGCCGGCCTTTGGATTCTCAGTTTCGGCGGAGGGTGAAACTGCAATGGTGAATTGGATCTGGCTGGGCGGGAAGGTGCCGAAGCCTAAAGCCTTTTCCATGGCGGGGGCGCTGTGTGGTGCGCTCGCGCTGAGCGGTGCGGCGGAGACGAGTGTGGGCGCCACCGATGAGGGTGTATCAAGACCAAATGCGGTCAAGTTGCGCTCGGCATTGGGATCGGGGGCCGACCGCGCGTAGTAGCCGCGACGATAGGTCGCTTTGGGCTGACCGTAGTCCGTCCAGCCAAACCTGGATGGGCTGGTTTGGGGAATTCCGCTGACGTTGATTGCGATTTGACGATACTTGCCGTTCCAGTTTGGATTGGTGGGCACGTACGACAGCGTGTAGTACTCAGAGCCGACGGCAAGGATTTGGGCCAGGGCTTTATCGGTGCCATCAAAGAACGCGTGGCCGCCCAAGGAGGTGGCCAAGTCGGAGAGGGCTTGATTTGAGAGCAGACCTCCTCCGGTGCCGGAAGGCATCAACTCGGGGTCTCCCGGGAGCTCACTGATCGTGTTGGGAATGGTAGGAAGGACAATTTCCGGGACGCCGGGAATGGTCAGGGGATTTGGACAGCCGGCATACCCACAAACCTGGATCGCATAGAAGGTGACGCGACTGAGCTTCAATACGTCAGTTGATCCGCGGAGATCGTGAGCAAAGGCGGTGATCTCGGGATACTCCTGCCCGATGAAGTCGTCAGGTTGGCCCGCATCCGTGACCCACGCAAGATTGATGCGGCCGGGAACACCGTCGAGATATCGCGCCAGCGCGCCATAGGGATTAGGGATTCCGTGGTATGACGCGTGGAGGGGGTCGATGTTGGGCAGGGGAGGAAGCATGCGGGGGCCATCGATGGCTTGCTGGAGCAGTTGGGGGTCGGAGGTGAAGTTCTGCACGAGGTGCAGTCCCCGCCAGTCCAGGCGAACGATGCAGATGGGATTGCCCGCGGCGAGGGTCTGCATAAAGGTGCGGATATCGGTGCGTACGAACGGGTAGCTGGGATAGTGGAGATGGTCGAGAACGATAACGGTCTTGGTGACGGATTCGGGAGGCGGCGGCTGCACGACAAATGTGTTTGGAGGCGGAGGCGGTTCAGGTGCAATGGGGACGTTGCTGGATGCGTCATGCTCCGTGAAATCGACGAGGGACTGAGGGGCGCCGTCCTCGGTGAGGTTGAAGTCGGATTGCTTGAGGCCATGGACTGGCTTGCCGGCGTTGTCGGTGACGATGACGTCGAGTTCGACCAGGCGGGAGGTGACGTGAATCGTGGGGATGGGTTGGGTGTCGGGTGCAATGGCTGCGGGCGCGGGCGGAGGTTGGGCGGGCAGGGTTGCGGTGAGGAGCGAGAGCAGAAGGGCGATGCGGGTTGGAGGCATGGGGGCTCCGGCGGGCGGAATTTCTGCTGGGAGGATGATACGCGACGAGACCGAAGAGAGTAAGGGGTGCTGAGAAAGTCGGATGTGGCAGCGCGGTTTAGGAACCCGGGGCTAAAGCCGACTTATCTTATTGCCTTTAACCGCAGGCTGAAGCCTGCTGCTACTCCGAACGTCGAAGATGGGGCATTTTCAGCATCCTCAACCAGCCCACAATTCTGCGGTGATCCGACCCACATCACAGACGCGAGATGCTCACCCCAGTGAGCAAGCTTGACGGTGACCCCGAGATATGGGACAGCCGCGTTGCGGCGGCTAGGGAGATTGTTTCGGTGCCGAGGCGACGGTTTGGGCGGAGGGAAGCTTGATGAATTCTGCGGGGATTTCGATGGCGCCGATGTGGTTGGTGGAGTTCTCGCTGACTACTGCCCGGAGGAAGAAATTGTCGAAGACGGGGACGGCGATGGTCTGGTCGAGGGTGACACCGGAGGTCTGGACGGCTTCAAGGTCTGCGGGGCTCAGATCCAGGTTGGTGGTGGTGGCGAAGGAATTTGCGGCGACACCGTCGTCGCGGTAGACGACGGCGATGATCTTGAGGTCATCGTGATAAAGGCCGGTGGCGTTGCGCACGAAGTGAAGGTCCTGCGGGTCGATCCAGTAGTGGATGCGAAAGTTTCGGTAGGGACCGTCGCGAAAAGGCGTGGTAAGGAAGTTGCCCGCAGGGAGGGAACTGCGGCCCCTGGTCCTCTGTTGCTCGGCCTCGACGGAGGCGACGATGGTGAAGTGCAATTGGGACGGAGTGGGGCTACCGAAGCCCGCGCTGGTCTGAATTTGCCCCGAAAAGGAACCTGAAAAGGCGCCTCTGGGAGAGACCGAGATGAGCCTGCGTTGAGGCGCAAGCGGTGCGCCCGAGCCAGCGGAGTTGGACACGTCGGTCGTTGTGCCGGTGGGAGGCGGGATGCCGAAGGGGAGATTGGAACTTTGTGCGGGAGGGGTGGCGCGCGCGAAGTACCCATGGCGGTAGAGGAGAGTCGGCTCCACGTCGTCGGCCCAGCCGGTGATGAGCTGTGACCAGCGCAGGGTGAAGGGGGGTTGGGCGTAGCCGGTGACTTCGAGGTGAATCTTGCGATAGGCGCCGTTCCAGTTGGGATTGGTGGGGCGGTAGGAGATGGTGTAGAAGTGCGAGCCGGTGGCAGCGATCTGCTCCATGGCCGGTTTGGGGTCGGTGCAACGGAAGCCCCTGCCGCCGGCCGCGTTGACCCGGTCGACGAGGTCGTTGGTTTGGAAGTTGAGGCAACTGCCGCCGGTGAGTATGGCATAGAGGGCCACGCGGCCGAGGCGGCGGACGTCGGCCGTGCGGTTCAGGCTGCCGACCATCTGGGTGACGTTGGCGAGAGAGGCGGAATCCGCGGCGAAGGAACTGGAGTCGTCGGGGAAGTCGCTGCCCATTTGACCAATGGGCGCTCCGCCGCCGATCCAGATGAGATTGATTCGTCCCGGAATGCCGGCGAGATAGGCTGCCAGGTGTTGAGTAGGGGAGCCGATGGCGGCGACGCGGAAGCTGGCGGGGTCGGCGTGAAAGCGAGGGCCAAGAGGCGGCCAGATGCGTTGGCTGTTCGCCGCATCGAACAAGACGCTGCGCTGGGTGCTGAAGCCCTGGACGAGATGCATGCCCTCCCAATCCATGCGGAAGATGGCGATGGGCGTGGTGAGATCCGCGGTCCGGAAGTACGACTTCAACTGTTCGCGGATAAAGGAGCTAAAGTTGCTGAGGACGATGACGGTCATGGCGCCGCTGCCGGTGACGGGCGGCTGGACAGTGAAGGTGTTGGGCGGCAGCTGGGGCTCGGTAAGCTGGCCGGGCGGCGGGGCGTCGTGCTCGGCGAAGCTGTCGATGGTTTGAGGAACACCGTCCTCGGTGAGATTGAAGTCCGATGGCTTCAATCCGACGGCGGGATGGGCGTGGCTGTCGCTGACGACGACATCGAGCTCGACGATGCGGGTGGTGACGTGCAGGGTGGGGATGGGTTCGGCGTCGGGTGCGATGGCGGGGGGTGCGGGCGGCTGCTGGGCGGGGAGGAGCGCGGTTGCGGAGAGGAACGAGAGCAGAAGAGCGATGCGGGTTGGAGACATGGGGGCTCCGGCGGGCGGAATTTCTGCTGGGAGGATGATACGCGACGGGCGCCGAAGGGCGTAAGCGCGGGATTCCTGCGGCGCCCTGGCAAGTTCTCAGAATCGAGATATGAGCGCCCGGCGGCAACCCACCCCTGCAAAGCTTGGATGGGGCGCCCGTCGATGTGGCGAGTCCGATTCGGATATGCTGGAACGGAACTAGGAGGCGAGATATGTTTCGGATGCTGTTGCAGTGGATTTTGAATGCGGTGGCACTGCTGATTGTGTCGCGGTATGTGCCGGGGTTTGTGGTGGATGGGTGGAAGTCGGCGCTGATTGCGGTGGTGGTGATTGGGCTGTTCAACGCGACGGTTGGGCTGCTGCTGAAGTTCATCACGCTGCCGCTGGCGGTGTTGACGTTCGGGATTTTCTTCCTGGTGATCAATGCGGTGATCTTGAAGTTCGCGAGCGATTTTGTTCCGGGGTTCGAGGTTCAGACGTACACGGC
>Ga0302267_10008164_pt1 | contig 10035 bp, 8 predicted proteins | sample III_Bog_E1_3_FD_194555 | JGI IMG/M metagenome (GOLD analysis project Ga0302267, IMG submission 194555) | Peat permafrost microbial communities from Stordalen Mire near Abisko, Sweden - III_Bog_E1_3 | ecosystem: Environmental > Terrestrial > Soil > Wetlands > Peat | place: Sweden: Abisko... | reverse complement strand
AAGGCCGTTGTTAGTTGTCAGTTTATGGTTGTTAGTTGGTGTAGACGCGCGGTCTTCGGGCTGCGCGTTTGCTTTGGCCGATGCGGGGCTGGTTCCTGTTGGTTTGTGGCTGCACCTTATGTCGGGCCTTCAGCCCTCCGGGTTCCTATCCCACGGCCACCTAGGCCTTCGGGCTAGGCTGGTATATGGCGCGCTTTCAGCGCTTTCCGGGTGTGGCCGACGCGTTTACGAGTGTGGCCGACGCACTTATGTCGGGCTTTCGGCCCTGTGAAGACGATCCGCACATCGATGGGAACTTTGCTCTAGAACGACGGTCGTAAGGTGGGGCGGATGATACAGCGGGTGGGGGAGGCGATTGTGTTGCGCACGTGGCCGTTCCATGAGGCGGACCTGCTGGTGAGCCTGTTTACGCGGGAACATGGACGGGTGAAGGGGGTGGCGCGGCACGCGTCGCGGAGCCGGCGGCGGTTTGGCGGGGCTCTGGAGCCGATGACCCATGTGCGGGCGACCTATGTGGAGCGGCCAAAGCAGGAACTGGTGCGGCTGGATGCGTTTGAGATTTTGTCGTCGCCGATGTCGCGCCCGGTGGACTACGCGCGGACGGCGGCGCTGCAACTGGTGGCCGAGGTGCTGGAAGAGGCGCTGCCGGAGGGCGCGCCGGAGGACGCCGTGTTCCGGCTGGCGCTGGCGGTGCTGGATGAGTTGCAGGTGGGGCGGGTGTGGATGCCGGTGACGTACTTTGCGCTGTGGATGAACCGGCTGATGGGGTGGATGCCGGAGTTGGGGCGGTGTGCTGCGTGCGGGTTAGACCTATCGGGCGAGGCGGTATGGTGGTCGCCCGTGAGCGATGGAGTGCTGTGCGCGGATGATCGCAAGGCGGGGAGCGTGGCGCTGCCGGCGGAGCAGGTGGTGCTGGCACTGCGGATGTTCCGCGGGCCGGTGAAGGAGTTGGCGGCGGAGGAGTGGCCGAAGACAAGGGCTGCGGAGCTGCGGCGATTTGCGATTGAGGTGCTGGAGCGGCACCTGGAGGGGCGGCTGATGACGGCACGGGCGCTGGCGCGGGGTTAGTGGGGTGGTTCGGGCGGGCGGAGAGTGGGCCGGGTGGGTGGGCTGGGCCGTTAGACTGGGTGCATTGACGGCGGAGGGACGGCTTGGACGGTGTGAAGGAGAAGGAACAGCCGGGTCCCGTGGAGGGCGCCGGCGGGCGGGTGCGGCTGCCCAGGGAGTTGCGGGCCTTCTGGATCGCGAGCCTGGCGGCGTTTGCGCTGACGTTTGTGGTGGGCTGGCTGAAGTACAGGTCGGGGATATCGCGGTATAACTGGGACCCGCTGAGCGATCCGCTGTTCGGCGACCTGATGGAGTATCCGGCCACCTACTCGCTGCTGCATACGAGCGCGTTCTTCTTCAATTTTGCGGAGCATCCGTGGCCGTACCCGATGTTCTCGACGGTGCCGTATGCTCCGTTTGCGGTGGTGGTGATGGCGCCACTGTACGCGTTTCCGATTCCAGTGCTGCTGTTCCTGATGGTGGCGGGAGTGTGGTTGGCGGTGCTGGTGGGGTGGCTGAGCCGCGCGCTGATGCGGGCAGGGATCGGCAGGACGACGGCGATCCTGATGCCGCTAACGCTAATGGCGATCTGTTTTCCGGTGGAGCGGCTGGTGCACCAGGGGAATATCGAGCTGGTGCTGTGGATGTTTACGGCAGTGGGCGTGTGGGCCTACGTGCGCGAGTATGACGATGCCGCCGCAGTGCTGTGGGGGCTGGCCGCTGCGATGAAGCTGTTTCCCATTGTGCTGCTGGCGCTGCTGCTGCCACGGCGGCACTATCGTGCGTTTGCGGTGGGGGTGGGGACGTTTGTGGGATCGACGGTGTGGTCGCTGTGGTGGCTGGGGCCGACGATCCGGGTGGCGTGGGCGGGATCGCTGGCGAACGTATTTAATTACCAGGGCGTTCGGGTGGCGGAGTTGACGCTGCGCGAACTGGTGGCGAACCACTCCATGATTGACCTGGCGAAGATGGGCGCCATGATCGTGCACTTTCCACTGGCGCGGCTGACCCTGCCGTACTACGTTTGCGGAGCGCTGGTGCTGGCGGCGGCGTTCTTTGGCAAGCTGTGGAGGATGCCGGCGGCGAACCAGATGCTGGGAGTGAGCACGTTTATGGTGATGTTTCCGCCGATCTCCTACTACCATGCGCTGGTGCATATGATTGCGCCGCTGGCGCTGCTGGGGTGGGTGGCGATCCGCGCGCAGCAGGCCGGGGTGCGGGTGAGGGGCTTGCAGGGGACGATGCTGCTGTTTGTGCCGTTGTTTGTGCCGTTCACGCTGCTGACGTATCCGCGGGAGCTCTTGTACAACGGAGTGTTGCAGGCGGTGGCGCTGGGACTGCTGTTCCTGTGTGCGCTGGAGTATCCGTTTGGGGTGGTGGAGCAGGGGACGGCGCGGGGGGCGCGGTGAGCGCGGAGGCGACGGCCAGGTCGAGCGTGGGGAGCGTGGTGCTGACGGTGGCGGGTGTGGCTGCGGTGCTGTATGTTCCGTACTTTATTCCGCAGGCGCCGAGTGCATCCGACTCGTACCTCTTTGGGTTCAACAACCGCGCGGCGGTGTTGCTGCTGGTACTCTTGTGCGCCTGTGGGGCGCTGTGGAAGCGCGGGTGCGGCTTGACGCTGCTGCCGGCCGGGAAGCCGGCGAAGGTTTCGCGGCTGGTGCTGGGCGTCTGCCTGGCGATCCAGTTGGCGGCGTGCCTGACGATGGTGGGCCTGGTGGGCCGCTCGGGCGGGTTTGCAGAGTCGCACTACGAGATTGACCGGGTGTGGCTGCTGGCGCAGGGAAAGGCGCCGTATGTGGGGTTCGAGTGGCCATTCGGAGTGCTGTTTCTGTATGGGCCGCTGGGGATCTCGCATGCGCTGCGGATCGGACTGACGAGCGCGTACTACGTGTTCTGGACGGCGGCGGCGGCGGCCGGGGTTGTGATTCTTTTTGCGACGATCAACCGGCTGGACTATCCGACGGAGCGGAAGCGGGCGATTTTTTTGCTGCTGTTCCTGGCATTCTTGCCAGCGGCGCTGGGCATGGGGACGCACTATACCTGGCTGCGGTTTATGACGCCGCTGTACTGCATGCTGGTGGTGCATGGGGTGAGCCGGCAGGCTGACATGGAACGGCGCTGGCAGGCGGCAGCGCTGGCCGTGGGGCTGACGGCGATGCTGCTGGTCATCTCTCCGGAGATGGCGGTGGCGCTAGGCTTTGCGTGTTGCGTGCTGCTGTTTCCGCGTCGGCGGGAGGCGAGTGCCTCGGCGCTGCCGGTGGGGGCGTATGCGGGGATGGTGGCGGCGCTGGCGGCGGTGTTTGCGGCGGCGCTGAGGCTGCATGTGCTGGATACGCTGCGGGCCTCAGGGGGAGGGGCGGACAGCTTTCCAATTCCGCTGTCGGTGCCGGTGGTGTTCTTTTTCGCGGTGGTGTTTGTGTGTGCGTGCGCGCTGGTGCGGAGGTGGCAGACGCCGGCGGTGAACGACAACTCCGTGTGCCTGGTGGTGGTGGCGATGCCGCTGCTGGCGGCGGCGCTGGGGCGATGTGATCCGGGACACCTGGTGTGCAACGGGGCAGGACTGCTACTGGCGGTGTTCTTGTACGCGTCGGGCAGCGAGCGGTGGTGGCGGGTGTATCGCAACGGGTTTGTGGTGGCGTTGATTGCGATTCCGCTGTGCGTGCAGGTTCGCCTGGTACTGCCGGGGGTGCGCGCGGCAGCGATTCGGACGAGGGCCACTGCGGCGCCGGAGGCGATCGACTTTGCTGCGGTGTATCCCGGGGTGGATCTGGCGGGTGCGGGCGGGGTGCTGGAGGCTCCGTTTGGATATACGCCGAACGGGACGGGAACGTACCACGCAGCGACGGTGGACTACGGGTTCTATGAAGGGATTGAAAACGCGAACACGCCGCTAGCGGTGGAGCGAAAGATCGAGGAGTTGGCGGAGCATCCGGAGCGGGACCTGCTGCTGCCGCCGGGTGTGGAGGGTTACTGCGGCGTGGATGCAGGGGTGCAGCAGCAGTTGATGACGGCGCTGTTCTTCTTTCCGTACACGGCGCGGGTGGTGCATCCGGTGGGCGTGCGGGAGCCGCTGTGTGCCTACATTGCGAGCCACTATGCGGTGGTGCGAGGGCCGACGACGGCGGACTTTGGGTATGCGCTGTGGGCTCCGGCTAGGTCTGCGGGCGGGCGATAGTGTTGTTGGTGGTGCTCAGCGCAGGGGATCAAACCTTAATTCGTCCGACGGATCTTCTGCGGGATTGCCGGGCGGGGTAGTTTCTGTGGGGGCCGATGTGGGGATGCAGGCGATCGAGGGGGCAGCGATGAGCGTGAGGGCGATGTAGAGCAGGGCCAAGGGCAGCGAGGTGAGAAGGGTGCGGACGACTCCGATTGCGAAATGGATGGCAAGGGAAGCGGGGAGGACGTCACTCTGGAAGAGCATAGCCAGGAGCATGGAGATGAGGAAGCTGAGAAGGGACAGTGTGAGCGTTGCCAGGATGGTGGCGATGCGCGCCTGCATGGCCTGAGGCGGCGTAAGGGCAGAGCCGGAGGGCTGTGTGAGGCGGGCCTGCAGCGGCGCGATGAGCCACGCGATGCATAGGACAACCGGAAGGACCCAGAGATGGCTGACGAGGTTGCCGATGAGGTTCAACTTTTCCAGTTCCATGGAAGACGCGATTGAGAGCAAGAACGTATGCTCGATTCCGCTTTGGAGCGTGGAGACGAGGGGCATGAAGATCGGCGTGGCGAAGCCGTAGATGCACTCCGAGACGATGTTGAGGCCGAGGAGGGTGAGGGCGAAGTGGACGATACGGCGGCGCGACGCGGCGATCTGGGGAAGGGCGGCAGGAAGGGTTGCGGGACGGGATTCCGCGAGGCTGCGCAGCAGCGCGGCTGTGGCGACCAGTGCAGCCGCAGAGAAGAGGATGCCGAGGAATTCCGTGCCGAAGGCGATAGGGAAGCTGAGCAGATTTAGCTTAACGAGAGTTGAGCCTGAGGGGGCAACGTGCTCTGCTGCACCGCCCAGGACGGAGTGGCTTTCTGTGAGCCAGAGCAGGAGTTGCCGCGAGAGATAGCGCTGCAGGGGGTTCACCAGCCAGTGGAGGAGAAAGGTTGCGAACTCTGCGAGAAGGGCGGGCAGCCAGAGGATGGGGTGCCGGCGGAGGAGGTCGATGGTCTTGCTCAGGAGGGTTCGCATGGGTGTGGGGTCTTTGAGTCGGGAGAAGTGTAACAGCGGGGCGGGATTCCCCAATGGCTGGGGAGGGAAATGGCTGGGAGAGGCCTGGGGAGGGAAAGACAAAGACAGAGATTCTGGCTTGCGGCCAGAATGACGCTCCGAAGGGGGCAGGCGGGATGGAAGGGGGGTATTCGGGCAGGACAGTGCGAAGGGTGCGCGTAAGCGGAGGGTAGGCGTAAGCGGAGGGAGACGATTAGACTGAATGAACCTACGATAAGGCTGGATGGACCTACGAATTGCAGAGGGACGATGCACGGAATTGCGGTAGAGAAGAAGGCGTTGACGTTTCAGGAGCTGTTGTTTGGCTTGCAGAAGTTTTGGGCGGAGCGCGGGTGCGTGCAGCAGCAGCCGTATGACGTGGAGGTGGGGGCGGGGACGATGTCTCCGGACACGTTTTTGCGGGTGCTGGGGCCGAAGCCGGTGCGGATTGCCTATGCGCAGCCGAGCCGGCGGCCGGCGGACGGGCGCTACGGCGAGAACCCCAACCGGCTATTCCGGCATACGCAACTGCAGGTGATTCTGAAGCCGCCGCCGGAGAATATTCAGGAGCTGTACCTGGCGAGCCTGGAGGCGATCGGGATCGATCTGCGGGAGCACGACCTGAAGTTCGAAGAGGACAATTGGGAGTGGCCGGTTGGCGGCGCGTGGGGCGTGGGCTGGCAGGTGATGCTGGATGGGCTGGAGATTACGCAGTTTACCTACTTCCAGCAGTGCGGTGGCATGGACCTGGACCCGATCTGCGGCGAGATTACGTATGGGCTGGAGCGGATTGCGGGCTTTCTGCAGGACGTGGAATCGATCTACGACATTGTGTGGGCGGTGGAACCGGACACTGGCCGCAAGGTGACCTATGGCGATATGCGGCTGGCGGAGGAGGAGCAGTTCTCTGCGTACAGCTTTGACTATGCCGAGGTGGACAAGCTGTGGGAGCATCTGCGTCTGTATGAGGCGGAGTGTCTGGACCTTTTGAAGCGGGCGGCGGCGATCTTTGGCGAGAAGAGCACGGCGGATGCGCTGGAACTGAAGCGGTTTCCGGTGCTGGGCGCATATGAGCTGGCGCTGAAGTGTTCGCACGTGTTCAACCTGCTGGATGCTCGGGGAGCGATCAGCGTGACGGAGCGCGTGGGCGTGATGGCGCGGATTCGTGCGCTGGTGATCGGAGTGGCGAAGGCGTACGCGGCGCAGGGACTGGCCGTCCAGGCAGAGGCGCTTCGCGCAAAAGCAAGAGCAGGTACGGCTGTGGCTGGTTGAGGTATTGCGACCCCGCCCATGACGGGGAAGCTGTCATGAGTGGGGCACCCGAGCGGTTTTGGGCAGTACGGGCGAAATGCGGGGATTCTTCGCTGCGCTCAGAATGACAAAGCTAAATAGGATGACAAAGCTAAATAGGACGACAAGACTCGATAGGACGACAAGACTAGATAGGACGATGTGATGGCGGAGTTTTTGTTTGAGATTGGGTTGGAAGAGGTGCCGGCGCGGATGATTGCCGGCGCGCAGGCGGAGTTGCAGCGGCGTGTGGTGGGGATGCTGGAACGGGAGCGGCTGGTGTCTGGCGAAGTTGTGTCGAAGAGCTTTTCGACGCCGCGGCGGCTGGCGGTTTGGGTGGGGAGCGTGGAGGAGCGGCAGGCGGATTCGGCCGAGGAGTTGATGGGGCCGGCGGTGAAGATTGCCTACAAGGACGGCGTGGCCGGGCCGGCGGCGATGGCGTTTGCCAAGAAGGCGGGCGTGGATGTGGCCGCGCTGAAGCGGGTGGAGACTCCGAAGGGCGAGTACCTGGCGGCGACTCTGGTAAAGAAGGGGCGCGCAGCGGCGGAGGTGATTGCGGAAGAACTGCCGAAGGAACTGGCGGGGATCTACTGGGCGAAGAATATGTACTGGCGTCCGGGTAAGCCGGAGCGGTTTGTGCGGCCGGTGCGATGGCTGCTGGCGCTGCTGGGCGAGGTGGTGGTGCCGGTGGAGTTTGGCGGCAAGACGGCGGGCAAGGTGACGTACGGACACCGTGTGCTGGCGGCGGATGCGGCGATTGCGATTGGGTTTCCGGATGAGTACGAGCAGGCGCTGCTGGGCGCGAAGGTGATTGCCGATGTGGAGAAGCGGCGGCAGGTGATTCGCAAGGCGCTGGATAAAGTATGCCGTGGGATTGAGGGCGCGCGGTGGCGCGAGGACCATGCGCTGGTGGACAAGCTGACGCATCTGACGGAGTGGCCAAGCGTGATTGCGGGGGCGTTCGACCGCGACTACCTGACGCTGCCGGAAGAGGTGCTGGTGACGGTGATGCGGGATCACCAGAGTTATTTTGCGGTGGAAGCGGACGGGAAGCTGGCGCCACATTTTCTGGCGGTGTTGAATACGGAGACGGACGCTCAGGGCGAGGACGTGATCCGGCATGGGAACGAGCGGGTGCTGCGGGCGCGCTTCAACGATGCGCGGTTCTTCTGGGAGTTTGACCAGCGGGTGACACTGGCGGACCGCTCGGCACTGCTGGAGAAGGTGACGTTCCAGAAAGACCTGGGCAGCTATGCCGCCAAGAGCGACCGGGTGCTGGCGGTGGCGGAACGGCTGGCGACGCGGCTGGCCGAGCGCGGCTGCACGCTGGATGGTCCGGCGCTGGTGCAGGCGGTGCGGCTGGCGAAGACGGACCTGACGACGGAGTTGGTGAAGGAGTTTACCGAGTTGCAGGGGCAGGTGGGTGGGCTGTATGCGCGGGCGCAGGGCTACACGGCTGCGGTGGCAGATGCGATCTACGATCAGTATCTACCGAAGTCAATGGAGGACCACGTGCCGCGGACTGTGGAGGGAGCGGTGCTGGCGCTGGCGGACAAGGTGGATACGATTGTGGGGATGTTCGGGCTGGGGCTGGAGCCGACGGGGTCGAAGGATCCGTTTGCCCTGCGGCGGGCGGCGAATGGGATTGTGAAGATTCTGGCGGAGGCCGAGCCGGCGCTGCCGCTTACGCTGGGGGATGTGGTGGATGCGGCTTCCGCGAGTGAGGCGGTGCGGGTGAAGGTGGAGGTGTTCTTCGCGGAGCGGCTGGAGTTCTATCTGCGCGAGGCGAAGGGGCAGGCGTACGACGTGGTGAAGGCCGTGCTGGCGGCGGGGGCGAACGATGTTCGCGACGCAGTGGCGCGAGCCGAGGCTGTGACGGCGGTGCGTGGATCCGAAGATTTCGCCGCGGTTTCAGCCGCGTTCAAGCGGATGAAGAATATTCTGGCGCAGGCGGCGGAGAAAGGCGATCTCCCGCAGGGCGATGCGGACGAGGTGAGCGGCGCGCATCCCACGGAGACGATTTTGACGGCGCAGGCCGCGGAGATCGGTGGGGACGTGAAGGAGCTGACGGCGGAGCGGAAGTACGTGGGCGCGCTGGAGGCGATGGCGACGCTGCGTCCGTATGTGGATGCGTTCTTCGACCAGGTAATGATTATGGATCCGGATACGACGGTGCGGCACAGGAGGCTGCGGATGCTGCAGCGGATTCTGCGGACGTTCTCAGGGATTGCGGATTTCTCGGAGATTGTGACGCAAGGCTGAAAAGCGAATCACAGAGATCACGGAGAAAAAGAGAGAGCACAGAGTGCGCGTCAGCCGAAGCGGGGGGTGAGCAGGATGTATTGCTCGATGACGCGCTGCTCGAGGACGGATTTGTCGGGGTTGGAGGGTTTGTAGCGGATCTGGAGCCGCTTGTCCTTCATCTGGCGGACGAATTCTTCGGCTTCGACCTTCTTTGAGAATTCGTGGGTGTACTTGCCGTAATGGTATTTGTCTTCGAAGTAGTAGCTGTATTGCAGCGTGGCCAGAAAGCGCGAGGTATGCGCGATGCCGGCGACCTTGCCGCTGAGGATGCGGCCTTCAGTGGAGGGCCAGCCCTGGGCGTCCTCTTCGTCGCGGCGGCGGCGCCAGCGGCGGATGTAGAGGGTAGCCCAGCCGCCGATGAATAGGAGCGGCCATTGGTAGGCCTCGTTCCAATGGCGGAAGTAGTGGAGCAGGTGCTGCCACCCGACTTGAGGGATTGCGGCCATGCTTGGAACGGTAGCACGAGATGAGCGAGTGGCTGCGAAGAAACAGGGGAGATGGTTTTTCAGTTTGGGGCGTGGCTGGCGACGCGTGATTATTCGTGGCGGTTTGTGGGCGGGTTATGTGTCGGGCCTTCAGCCCTCGGGATCTCTGAGAGGTTGCTGACCTAGGCCTGCGGCCTAGGCTGGTATATGTCGGGCCTTCGGCCCTGTGGACAGCGACTGCCTGGCAATCCTCAATGGAATGACAATCCTCAATGGAATGACAAGCCTTGGCAGCATGGCGATGCGCGGTGGGATGGCAATCCGCGGCGGCGGATAGGTTGAGTTCGGGGGCGGCGACGGCCTGGATGGTGGTTATGGCGGCGGCGTATAGGTCGGGAGCGTCGTCGTCGTCGAGGTTGGGGCGGGCGAGTTTGAGGAGTTCGGGGTCGGCGGGGCCGTCTTCGAGGTGGTCGGGGACGAGTGGGGCGGAGTTGAGGGTCTGGTTGGGCGCGGCGGCGAGGTTGCGCAGGGCGTTCTGGAGGATGAATCCGAGCAGGCCGGCGCGTTTGAGGTCGATGCGGTTGCAGGCCAGGCGGGAGGCGACGCCGAGCAGGGCGCGCTGGACGTCGTCGCGGGTGTCGAGGCGATCGATGAGGAAAGGATCGTTCTCGATGACGGTCATGATGACGTCGTCGCGGTGGACGTAGCACATGTACTCGTTCTGCATGGCGGTGGCGCGGCAGCGGATGCCGGTCTCGTTGGAGGAGTGCATGC
>Ga0302267_10008156_pt1 | contig 10040 bp, 8 predicted proteins | sample III_Bog_E1_3_FD_194555 | JGI IMG/M metagenome (GOLD analysis project Ga0302267, IMG submission 194555) | Peat permafrost microbial communities from Stordalen Mire near Abisko, Sweden - III_Bog_E1_3 | ecosystem: Environmental > Terrestrial > Soil > Wetlands > Peat | place: Sweden: Abisko... | reverse complement strand
ACCGGACTGGCGAATCGTGGTCAGGGGCGGGTTGAAGTACCTCGTCAACGTGATGTCGTCAAACCCGGTCACCAGAATGTCCTCGGGCACCCGTCGTCCGCGCTCCTGGAGGGCGAAGATGACGCCTACTGCCATCTGGTCGTTCGCGCAGGCGAACACTTGGGGAAGCACTTCGTCGCGCTCCAAGCGCGCACGCATGACGGCCTCGCCCCCCGCCGACGTCCAGTCGCCCTCGAGGAGGTCCACGTCGGCGATACTCGCCCCGTGCTCCTCGACGGACCGGCGAAATCCATTCGCGCGGGCCAGCGCGTCGGGGCTTTCCATGGCCCCGGAAACGAATCCCACGCGGGTGACGTGGTGTACGCCAATGAGATGCTCGGCCAGACTGTTCATCGCCTGCTCATTGTCGACTCGCACGGTGACCGCCGCCGACGAGTCGCCGCGTCCCGCCAGGAGGACGACTGGGATGCGTCGTGCCAGGAACGCCACATCATCGTCACCCAGTACGCGGTCCATCACGACCAGTCCATCCACGGTGCCCGTGAGGTTCAACAGCGCACTCATGCCTGACGGGTGCGACTCGTCAAAACTGCTCAGCAGTAGTGAGTAACCCTTCTCGGCGGCGCGGGTCTCCGCGCCTCGAATGACGATATCGGTATAGAGCAGGCTCGCCTCTTCGACCGCGAGTCCGTTGTTCTCGCCGACCACGCGAGTGAAGACCAGACCCAAGATGCCGTGCTTGCCGATCGAAAGGCCTCGCGCGACCGCGTTCGGAACGAAGTCGAGTTCGTCCATTGCTCGCAGCACCTTGTCGCGCGTGGCGGGTCGTACCGAATCGAGCGAATTAAGGGCGCGACTCACGGTCGCGATGGACACACCGGCACGTTCCGCGACGTCGTAAATCGTCGGCGTTGATTCGGCCACTGTGCTCCCCCCCGGGTCTCTGGTTACGACTCTCGCGACTTATGTAACCGCTTTCGTAACCGCTTACAAAATAACGAGGAGATGATCGACTGTCAAGTCCATTCATGAAATTTTTTCAAAGTGTGCGACGTATGGGTGATCGTTGCCTGCCGGCAAAATGCAGGGTAGTGGCTGTGATCAGGTACGAAGCCGTACGCTTCGTGAATACGTTGCGTGCGACTAGTGACGAATTTGGTGGCGCAACGAGTCGATCCACTGCGCCGCAGCCAGTCGGGCTTGGCCGACCTCTTCACGCCGATCGATCGAGCCCTCGCCCGTCACCGGGTACGAGCCAAGGAACTTCACCCGCGCCAGATGGGCCTGGAGGTCCGCGAGGCAGTCGCCGATGATGTCGTCGCCGACGTGACCGTCGAATTCGATCACGAAGCAGTAGTCGCCCAGGCCCAGTTTGGTCGGACGACTCTCGAGTTTGGTCAGGTTGATGTCGCGCGCCGCGAAGCGACCGAGGATGCCGTAGAGCGAGCCCGGGCGGTCGGCGTCTTGAAAGCACACGATGGACGTACGGTCGTTACCGGTGGGCGCCGGAATCGCACCACGGCCGACTTCGACGAATCGAGTGGCGTTTCCCGGATGGTCGGCGATGTCCGCGGCGATGATCTCGAGTCCGAACAGTGATCCAGCGATCGCGGAACCGACGGCGGCCCATGGTTCCGATGACTCGGCCACCTCTCGCGCCGCCTGGGACGTCGACGTCGTCTGGTCAACCTGCACGTGGCCAAGTCCGGCGAGGTAGGCGCGTACCTGGGCTAGCGCGTGCACGTAGCTCGAGACGCGCGTGACGTCTCGCGGGGTCACGCCGGCCTTGGCGAGCAGGTGCAAGTGGATCGGCAACACGATCTCGCGAACGATGACGAGGTCGTGGTCGAACACCAGTCCATCAATCGTGGCCGAGACCGTACCCTCGATAGCGTTCTCCAGGGGTACGAGGCCCGAATCTAGGCTGCCATCAGCCACGGCGGCGAGAACGTCCGCGATGGACGCGCACGCCACGGGATCGACGTTCTCCATGGTGGCGACCGCCTCGTGGCTGAAGGAACCCTCGGGTCCGAGGTAGCCCACGCGCGAAAGAGACATGAAGCGATGTTAGTTCGCCACCGGGTCGCCACCCTGGTGGGACCTTCTACGATGGTTTGAGCCCTAACGAAAGGACGTGCAATGAGGCACCCGATGTTTTCCTACGACGAGGCTTTCACCAACGCCATCTTCGAATACTGCCGCGACCGATTGGAGCACGACGCGCCACTCGACTTCGGAATGCACTCGCCGGTGCCCCTGCCAAGTCTCGAGGGCATGATCTCTCACGAAGGACGCCGCCCCGAAGAGATTCTGGAGTTCTTCCGCGACCAACTCGCCCAGCACGTCGTGTCGATTGACTCGCCACGATTCTTGGCATTCATTCCCAACGCTCCCACCAAGAACTCTCTGTTGTTCGACATGGTCGTCGCGTGTTCGGGGCTCAACGGGACGAGTTGGCTCGAGTCGGCCGGTGTGGTCGTGGCCGAAAACCAGGCCCTCGAATTCATCGCCGCTCGCGCGGGCATGCCCGCGGGCTCGGGCGGCGCCTTCGTCTCGGGCGGTTCGAGCGGGAACCTTTCGGCGTTGACGGTGGGTCGCGACGTTGGTCGAACCCGGCGCCCCGACGTGGCGCCGCATCAACTTCGCTTCGCTATCTCCGCTGACGCTCACTCGAGCATCGGCAAGGCCCTGCACGTCCTGGGCATCGATCCCTTGTTGGTCGAACCCGACGACCATCGCTTCACTCGAGCGAACCTCGAGAAGGCCCTCGCAGCCGATCCCCACCCCGAGACGGTCATCGGCATCGTCGCCACATCGGGCACCACCAACGCTGGCATCGTCGACGATCTCGAGGGACTGGGACGCTTCGCGCGCGAGCACGAGCTCTGGTTCCACGTCGACGGCGCCTACGGCGGCGCGGCGCTGTTCTCGTCGGAGCGCGAATTACTGGCGGGCATCCGTCACGCCGACAGCTTCATCGTCGATCCGCACAAGTGGCTCTTCGGACCCCTTGACTGCTGCGCACTGATATACCGGGAACCATCGCTGGCACGACACTTCTTGGCGCAGCAAGCGGGTTACCTCGACGTACTGCACGGCGGTGACGAGGACCACTACGACTGGAACCCCTCGGATTTCGCGATCCATCTCTCGCGTCGCGCGCGCGGACTGCCCTTCTGGTTCTCACTCGTGACCTACGGCATCCACGCTTACGAGACTGCGACCCAGGCGGCCATCGATCTCGCACACCGCGCAGCGGCGCGTATCGAAGCAACCAAGGGCCTCGAACTGGTACGACCCGCCAGCCTGTCGATTGTCTTGTTCCGCCGCGTGGGCTGGAGCGAAGCGCAATATCTAGAGTGGAGCGAACATCTGTTGCGCGAACAGGTCGCCTTCGTCACTCCGACGCGATGGGAAGGCGAAATGGTGGCACGCTTGGCCTTCTTACACCCCGACACCACTGACGAACTGGTCGATCAGATCCTGGCGTCGATGTTCGATTAGCGGTCGCGTAACAGGGGATCGCTCGGCTGGCGCACGAAGTCACCGCGTTTCATCTTGGCGCGCCAAGCCATTCCCCCGAGGGCCTCGAGCACCACACGATTACCCAAGTAGGCGGTGATATCGGCGTGATCGTAGGGCGGCGACACCTCCACCACGTCGACTCCGGCGAGGGGCAGGTCCATCGCGATACGTCGCACGGCATCGAGCAATTGCCGACTGGTCAAGCCACCCGGTTCAGGAGTACCGGTTCCGGGCGCCGAACCCGGGTCGACCACGTCAATGTCTACTGAGAGGAACACCGCGTCACAGTCGTCGGTGGCGATGGCGAAGGCCTCGTCGAGCACGGCGTCGAGGCCTCTGGCCACCACTTCAGTCATCTCAAAGGATCGCATGCCCTGCGCCGCCATCCAAGCCAACGTCTCGGGTTCGGGCCAATAGCCGCGCAGACCGATTTGCAAGAATCGGTCACCGCGGCAGGCGCCCGACTCGATGAGCCGGCGCATCGGCGTGCCGTGCCCGTGCAGAGACCCCCACTGCGTGTCCCCGGTATCGGCGTGCGCGTCGAAGTGAATGACCGACACGCGCCCCCAGCCGACGTGACGAGCGACTCCAGTCACGTCGGGCAAGGCAATGGTGTGGTCGCCGCCGAGGACGATCGGTACGACGCCGGCCGCAGCGATCTGGGTGACTCGCGACTCGAGCGCGGCCAACGAGCGCTCGGTATCACCCGAAGGCATCTCCACGTCACCGAGGTCCACCACGCCCAGTTCGAGCAGACCGTCGACGCCGAGCGCCAAACTCGGTCGGCTGCCGTCGTGGGGTAAGTAGTCGGCGGCGCGCATGGCCTGGGGACCGAAACGACAGCCGGCGCGGTGCGAGGTACCACCGTCAAAGGGTGCGCCCAGGATGATGGCGCCGGCCGATGACCATTGAGCCGCGTCATCGGGATCAGCAGCAGGTATCCCGAGGAAGGTGTGGTCGGGGCCGTACATGTTCCCCAGTCGCACGGTGGTTCCCTAGGGAGTGATGCTCAGGGCCGGACCATTGTCGAGCAACTCGACCCAGGTCTGGCCGGGGGTGAGACGGATGGCCTTACCCTTCGAGTCGATGTATACCAGTGCCTTGGTCTTGTCGTGGTTGGGCCGAGCCCACGTGCCGATGATCTCCTTGCCGTCGGTGAAGACGTTCACGACGCCGCCGCTATTGAGGTCGGCGTAGGAGGCCATGGTGCCCAGGCCGTTGACGTAGTTGATGTGCATCACGATCACGTTCTTGGGCGACATGCGCGTGTGGTTCCCCGTGTAGTCGAGTCCACCAAAGACGGTGGAGCGGTCCCACGAGTGCGTCGTCGTGTCCCACGTCCACGTCACCGGGTAGATACTCGGGAACGGGACGGTGAACTTCGCCACCGTCGTGCCCACCGCCGCCTGACCCAAGGGACGGTACAAGAACAGTGGCTTGGGCGGCACGGGCGTGCCGCCGATGGCGAAGAGCTTGGGGGTGATGCCGTAGAGGTTGTACGGCGCGACACGATTCGGGTCACGGTACATCGCGGGGCCCGCCACACCTTCGGTGACGAGTTTGACCGGCGCCGTCGAAATAGAATTGATCGCGTACTGTGCGCCGCCCGAGAATGCGAAAATGCCACCTATCGGCCAGACGATGGAGGTATCGGTCGGTCGAACCGAACGAACCGGACCGATCTTGGCGGGAGCGTTCTGGTTGAAGATGGCGGCTAGTCGCGTGATGCCACCGTTGACGATCTCCTCGTAGACGACGTCGGCCTGGTCGACGCCGAACTGGGGCAGCGAATTGGGGTCGTTCTCAATCTTGACGATGAGCGCCGGACGATGCAACGCCGTGCCCGACGGGTCGGGCAACCCCGTCAACGGAGCGATGGGGCCAGAGGCGTTGGTGGTAGTGGTCGAGGTCGAAGTGGGTGCCGTTGCCTTCTTCGAAGAACCCTGAGTCGCGATGATGACGACGATCCCGGCAACGACGATGACCGCGGCGACGATATAACGAATTTGATTGCGCATGTCACCAACTTAGTCAACGTGGCGTTGATAGTCAGACCACGCGGCGCTGGATGACCACGTGCTCGATACCCGTCTCAGCGCTGATGTGCCGTGAGTTATCGACGATATTCCAGCCGGTAGCGATGTAGAAATTGACCGCCGATATTCGCGCATTTGCCCAAACCCGCGACACGGCGAGGGTCGAGAGATCTACGAGTACCTCCTCGAACAGCCGTGAACCAAGTCCCTTGCCCTGTACATCGAAGTCGGTCGCCATGTAGCGCAATTGATACGCCGGTTCCTCCGGCGCGAAGGGCACCGGGACCGCGTAGAGCGACGCGCTTACCACTGCCCGGCTACCCAGGAAACCGCCGTAGTGCCTCGACGTTGCGAGGTTGTCGTTGGGATTTGCCACATCGACTAGTGGATCGTCACCGCGCAAGACCCGCCGACGCAAGTCGTAGAGGGTCGCCGGGGACACGGTCTGCACTCGGAAATCGAAGTTCGAGACGTCCCGTCGCATCTCGATGAACACTCGCCCATCGCCGCGATTGCTCGTGAACGACTCGCCGTTGGCGACGAAACCTACCTTGGTGTAAAACGCCCTGGCGCGCTGCATCGCCGTCGAGACGTAAAGGTGTAGAGAGTCGACGCCCTCGGACCTGGCCCACGCGCTCACTTCGTCCACCAGTAATCGAGCAGTCTCACCGCCGCGCGCCGCGCGAGAGACGTACATCGCGAACAGCCACCTCGAATCGGGTCGCCCATCGTGGGACTCGCCGCGGGCCATCCCGACCACCCGCCCGTCGCTCTCGGCCAGGTAGAAGTTCCACTCTTTCGCCTTCTGGCTCCACATCTCGGCGCTCCACTGCACGCACTCGGCGTACGTGTCACCAAAGGCGTCGGGTGAATCTACCAACGCCTCGAGTCGGATGACGCGCAACGCCTCAGCGTCACCCTCGCGGCCGGGTCGAACCCGCAGCGAAGCGCCAGTCACTCGCTGCGGCGCGGCAGTCGCGCGGAGTAGATGGAATATCCGTCGATCTGGCGCCCGATCAACGTGGCGATCGCCGTCGCCGTCATCATGGGGATCATGAGATTGAAACCCGTGTGGGTAAGTTCGAGGACCAGCACGAGACCAGCCAGGGGCGCCTGCATGGCGGCGCCGATCATGGCGGCGGCGCCGATGAGGGCGAATGCGCCGATGGGAGAACCGGGCCAAAAGTGGATCCACGCGGCCCCGAGGAATGCACCGAGGGCGGCGCCGGTGGCGAGAAAAGGCGTGAAGACGCCTCCCGCGGCGCCGCTGCCCAGGGTGAGCGCCGTGACGAGTGGCTTGAGGGCGAAGAGGGCGAAGAGCAGTCCGAGTCCGCCGACGCCCAAGAACGCGTCGTGCGCCATGTCCTTGCCATTGCCGAAGAGTTGGGGGTACTTGAATCCGACGACGCCGACCACCGCGAAGCACAGCGGCATCATCCACAGGATGCGGGTGCCGTGGGCCCGGTGTGCCGAGACCCAGCCCAGCAATCGGACGTAGGCAATGGAGAGGAAACCGATCACCACACCGGCGACCACCGACCACACCATGATCGAGCCGCTGAAGTGATAGGTGGGGATGTCGGCGTACGTCGCCGAGCTCGACAAGAAGAGCCAACCCGTCATCGTCGCGATCAGTGAGCACGACAGCGCCGTGAGCACCGTGGGCAACGCGAAGCTGCCGAGCATCACCTCGGCGGTGAAGAGGGCGCCTCCCAAGGGAACGTTGTAGACGGCGGCGAGTCCTGCACCTCCGCCACAGGCGACGAGGAGGCGCTTCTGGGCCGGCGTCAAGTGGAACCAGTGCGAGAGGACGCTCGCCGAGGCGCCACCCATCAATTTGGGTGCGGCCTCGCGACCGACCGACGCGCCCATGCCGATCACAACTTCGGAGATGACTGACGTCGCGAGGCTGCGGCGCGCACCCAGTTCCCCGTCACCGTTCCACACGGCGTCGTCAATCTCGGACCTCTCGTTCTTCAGGTAACGACGCACCAGGAACCATCCCAGACCACCAATGATCCCGGCGAGGACGAGGGACGTGATCCGGTGCACGTTGGACGTCGCCGCCACGGCATTCTGATAACTACCACCGTGGTAGTTGAAGGCGAGTTTCTCGACGAATTGCAACAGGGCCATGAGTCCCGCCCCGAAGAGACCAGTCGCGATACCGGTGGCGACGATCGCGACCCAGAAGAGGGGAGTGAGCGCCGCCTCCCCGTCGTGAGTGATGTTGGGCTGCTCCATCGCCCCGCGACCCGACGCGATGCGTTTCTTGATCAGTGGTTGAGGAACCCGCTGGCGTTCACTGTCTCCGCCACTCATGCGCTCCATTGCCCTCTCGTCGCTCGTGGACGAACCATCGTACCGTGGTGCCTTGCACGCGAGGGTTGACGAACTACTAGTTCTCCGCTGGAACTTCTTGGATAATCCACGAATTCCCGTCGGGGTCCGCAAAGTCCAAGAAGGTGTTGAAGGGTTCGCGGGGGGCCGACACACCATCCACCGGCACGCCGTCGACGAAATGGTAGGGGCCGTGAACAGCGACGCCCCGCTCGGTCAACTCTTCGGCCACTGCCAGAGCGTCGAGCACCATCAGGTGCATTCCCTTGGCCGAACCCGGCGCGGCGTCGGTGAGTCCGGTGCCGATGGCGATGCCACAGCGCGACCCCGGTGGGATCAATCGGGCGACGCGGAAGTCGGCGTTGAGCATCATGTCCATCTCGACGCGAAAGCCCAGTTGGTTGACGTAGAAGTCCTTGGCGATATCGACGTCGCTCACCGGAATCATGATGAGTTCGAGCTTCAGGTCCATCGTCGCACCCTAGTCAGCGACCTCGAATCGACCACGGATCACTCCGATACCACTTCACGACACGAGGAAGGGTGTGAACCATCAGGGATCGCTCCGCACACCTCGCACACGTCGCTCGCGAGACATGGCCCGGCACCACCCTCGTCGTCGCCCTCGAGTAACTCATGAGGGCGCGAGATGAGCCAGTGCGCGCCAGCGTCGAGCAGCTCCTCGGCACTCCCGAATCCCCACAGTGCTCCGACGGCGCGGATGTCGTGGGTACGCGCCGCCACCATGTCGTAGTGGCGGTCACCGACCATCCATACGTCGAGGTCGGAGTCGAAAGTCCAGCCCTGCATCACTAGCGCCATGATGTCGTACTTTGAGGTGATGCGCAGGTCCACGCTGGCCCCGGAGATTCTGTCAAAGAGGTGGGCGACTCCAAGAGCGCTGAGCATCTGTTGGGCGAAGTCCACCCGCTTGGCGGTGGCCACGCCGAGGCGCACGCCCTGGGCCGACAATTCCTCCAGGGTCATCGCGACACCGTCGTAGAGACGCGCTTCATGAACGCCACGTTCGGCGTAGAACTCGCGGTACAGCGCCACCACGTCATCGATCCTCTCGGGGGCGACACCGAGGATGGCGAACGACTCTCCCAGGGGAGGTCCGATCAGGCGTCGCAGCGCTTCTTGATCCACGTGCAAACCAATCCTCTCCAGCGTCGCGGTGAACGACCACAGGATCCCTGGCGAGGAGTCGGCCAGCGTACCGTCCAGATCGAAAAGAATGTGACTCGGTCGAGAATGCATTCACCCATCATGGTGGGTTCAAACGCTCTTGGTGACACCGACGCACGTGAGACTTCCACACTGACGGGTCGTCACCTTCGGTTGAAGGCCCTCGTGATGACGAAAAGGGGCCAACTGGAGAGAATATCCAGGTCATAGCCAATCCCCCGGAGCCCGATATGCACCTCGAGTAGTCAGGGTTGCTCGCGCGTGGGGCCAGTGCCGGTCAGGGAGCGATCCGGACCGGCCCCACGCATTACGAGCTAGTTGGACGAACCGGCGGCTCCCGACGGGGCCGTCCCATCGGGCAGGCGCGGACCCGACGCGTCACCGGCCGGCGGTGTGCCAAAGCCCGCCTGCGTTGAGGTCACCACGAAACTGGCGTTCTCCTTGACCGTGACGTAGGTACCGTCCGCCTTCTTGAGGTGCACCTCATACGTCGCACCCTGGGCGTCAGTCTCGGCGCGCACGACGGTGGCGCCAGGGACCGCGGCGTTCGCCGAGGCGACCGCGCTCGTCGCTGTCGCTCCGGTGAGCAACGTCTCTCCGGGCCCGTGGGTCAACGTCGCCGGATCACCAAGATGGTCGCCGGGTCCCGGGGCGAGGTCCTTCACGGTGGACGTGACGACGAAGCTGGAATTCTCCACGACCGTCGCATAGGTATCATCCGCCTCCTTGAGGTGCACGAGGTACGTCCCGTTGGGACCAGCCTGCGTACCCAGCACCGTGGCGTCGGGGACTGCGGCGTTCGCCGCGGCCACCGCACTCGTCAAGGTCGTGCCCGTGAGCGCGGCGGGTGGCGTGCCGTGAGGAGCACCCGGCGCCCCATCAGGCCAGTCGCCAGCCGCGGCGGGCGACTTCACCGTGATGGTGGTCGCTGCGTGCGAGGTGGCCGCTGAC
>Ga0302267_10008154_pt1 | contig 10043 bp, 13 predicted proteins | sample III_Bog_E1_3_FD_194555 | JGI IMG/M metagenome (GOLD analysis project Ga0302267, IMG submission 194555) | Peat permafrost microbial communities from Stordalen Mire near Abisko, Sweden - III_Bog_E1_3 | ecosystem: Environmental > Terrestrial > Soil > Wetlands > Peat | place: Sweden: Abisko... | reverse complement strand
GGAATCCACAGCCCCATGGATCGACCGCCAGCACGTCGTGGGCGACCAAGGCCACCTCGCCGATGTCGCTGGCCAGCTCCACGCTGTGGCGAGCCAGGGCTCGATTCGCCCGTCGCCCGAGGGGGGACTCGAAGAATCCACCCACGTAGACGCCGAGCCCCAACGTGGCAGCGCGCTCGATCATCGTGCGGGCCTGTGCGTAACCCCCCACCCGGGCTGGTTTCACGCAAACCAGTCGGGCCGCTCCGTACCGAGCGATCTGATCGAGGTCACGCCGGTGCCGCACTCCCTCGTCCAAGCTCACCGGAGGGTCCAAGAGCGCTGCGAGGCGCGCGTGCTCCACGACGTTGCCCGCGGCGAAGGGCTGCTCGACGGCAACCACGTCGACGAACGACTCAGCCACGTGGGTCAATGTGACCACCTCGTCCAGATCGCGGGCCGAGCAATTGAAGTCCAGCAGCACGGGACGCCTCAAATCAGCGAGTTGGCGCCACTTGGCGTCGGAGACCACGCAGGTGGAGACCTTGGCGCGGATCTGCGCCGCGCCGTCGTGCACTTCCCACGCCTGGTCGTCTAACAGTGACACCGTGGACTGGATAGGTGTGGCGAACTGCGCGGGCCAGTGGTCCTCGATGGTGGTGCGCTGGCCTCGCAGGTGCGCGTCGAGCAAGGCCATCTCCAACAGGGCACTGGCCGGGTAACTCGCGGGACGCGATCCGGCGAAGTGCGTGACGCGTGACCACGTCGGCGCCCGACCCTCACGCTGTGCGGCCTCGGCGAACTGTCGAAGCGTGAAGTGTTCGAGTTCGAGCAGCACGTCGTCGAAGCCCGGGTCACCATGCAGCGCCGACGGTTGGGGGGAGACCTCACCGAGGCCGCGCACGCCGTCGATCTCGACCTCCAAAAACAGATGACTCCGCGCCGCGTGTACCTCGGCCGACGCGGTGATCGGCGACGCCAGTCGCATCTCGTGACGCCAGAGGCGAACTCTCATTCCTCAACCTTACGTATAGTGTTAGCGTTTCACCCGCAGCCCGGGTGGCGGAATGGCAGACGCGGAGGACTCAAAATCCTTTGCTCGAGAGGGCGTGCGGGTTCGAGTCCCGCCCCGGGCACGCTGTTACTTTTGACGACATGACACATTCACTCCCTCTCCGTGACGACGTCGTCGCCCTCTTCCCGGGACAAGGGTCGTTGTCGGGCGGCGCCGGCGTCACCTGGCGTGACTCCGCTCACTGGTACCTCGTGGACAAGATCTCTGAGGCGGCAGACGTCGACGTCGCGCACCTGCTGCTCGAAGCCAGCGACGAGGACGTCGTTCGCACGGACCGGGCACAGATTGCGACGTTCGCACTCTCTCTGGTGGGATACCACGAGTTGCTCGACCGCGGACTGCGCCCTCGCTACTTACTTGGTCACTCCCTCGGTGAGTTCTCCGCACTGGTCGCTGCGGGACTCTTGAGCGTGGAAAGTGGCGCACGACTCATCGCGGTGCGCGGCGCGGCCATGGCGGCGGCGGCCGAGGAGATCGAAGGCACCATGGTTGCGGTGATGGGCGGCGACGAGGAAGCGCGAGCCAATCTCTACGGGCTCGATGATGCCTGGGTGGCCAACATCAACGGTACGGCCCAGATCGTCCTCAGTGGCACCCGCGGTGGCGTGGACTACGTCCTCGCGAACCACCGTGAACTGGGCTGGCGCCGCGCCACCCCCCTCGCCGTGGGCGGCGCGTTCCACTCCCCGTTGATGGCGGGTGCACAATTGGCGCTCGACGAGGCGCTGTCCTCGGTCAGCTGGGGTGAGACCGACCATGTCGTGATCGCCAACGTCGACGGACTGGCCCACTCGCGGGCCGCGGAGTGGCAGGACCTCCTCTCACGCCAGCTCACCTCACCCGTCCAATTCCTCGACGCCACGCTGACGCTACCGTCGTCGGTCACCGCCAGCGTCGAGATGCCACCTGCCGGTGTCCTCACGGGACTCACCAAACGGATCCGAGAGTTCGAGCGCCAGGTATCGCCCGCCACGCCCCTTGAGATTCAGGAGATGACCATATGACCCGCCACGTTCTCGTCACCGGTGCTAGTCGCGGCATCGGCGCCGCCGTCGCCGAATATTTCATCGCCTTAGGCGACACCGTGGTCGCGATGTCGCGCTCGGGCGACGCTCCTGAGGGCAGTGCATTGTCTCTCGCCGTCGACGTGTCGTCGTCGGAATCGGTGAACGCGGCGGTGAAGTCTGCGATCGCCGCGTACGGTCCCGTAGACGTGCTCATCGCCAACGCCGGTATCACCCGTGACGGGCTCGCCATGAGGATGAGCGACGAACAGTGGCGCGACGTACTGTCCACGAACCTTGATGGTGCCTTCTACAGCGCACGCGCGGTGTTGTCCTCGATGATCCGCGCGCGCTCGGGTCGCATCATCTTCATGGGATCGGTGAGTCCGTTCTACGGCGTGCCCGGACAGGCCAACTACGCGGCGGCGAAGGCCGGCATGGTGGGTCTCGCTCGCTCGCTGGCTCGCGAAGTGGCCTCGCGCGGCATCACCGTTAACGTCATCGCGCCGGGGTTCATCGACACCGAGATGACCACCGCGCTCGGATCGACCAGCGACGAGATGACCGCGTTGATCCCCATGGGTCACATGGGCACCACCTCCGATATCGCTGGAGTTGTCGGGTTCCTTGCCAGTAACTCCGCCGGCTATCTCACCGGACAGGTCATCGCGGTCGACGGCGGTCTCGCGATGGGTCTCTAAACGTCGATATCACTTGAGTTTTTAGTAGCATTGTCCGAGACATACAAAGGGGTAGAACCATGGAACGTAGCGAAGCGCTCACCAAATTCACAGAGAACGCCGTAGAAGTGTTGGCCGTCGAGCCCTCGCAGGTCACCCTCGAGGCCTCGTTCGCCGATGACCTGGGGGCCGACAGTCTCGACCTCGTCGAGTTGGTCATGGCGCTCGAGGAGACATTCGACATCGAAGTCGCCGAGGACGAGCTCAAGGACATCACGACCGTCGGCGAGGCGTTCGAACTCATCTACGCCAAGCTGTAGTGCAAGTCGCGGTCACGTCGTCGGGACCACTGCAAGGTCGTCGGGTCGCAGTCGTCGGACTGGGTGCTTTGTCATGTGCCGGCGTCGGGGTCGACGCATTGTGGCAAGCCCTCCAAAAGGACACTGCCCCGGAATCCAAGCGCCTCGCCCCCTTTAGCGCCGAACACATCGGCGGGCCCAAGGAGCTTCGCCGTCTCGACCCGTTCAGTCTCTATGGTCTGATGGCAGCTGATGAAGCGTGGCGCCAGAGCGGACTCGAGGGTCCCTTGCTCGATGCGGCGTGCGTCGTCACTACGGGCATCGGTGGACTACAGACGGTGCTCGAACAGGTGCGCATCTTGAACGACAAGGGCCCCTCACGAGTGTCTCCCTTCATGGTGCCGATGATGATGCCCAACGCGGCCTCAGCCGCGGTGTCGATGCGGTTCGGTCTGGGTGGACCCTGTGAGACGGTGACGACCGCCTGCGCCGCGGGCACCCACGCCATTGGCAACGCCGCACGATTCGTCGCGTCGGGACGATCGACGGTGGCAGTTGCTGGTGGCGCCGAAGCAGTGATGGTCCAGATCGCCGAATCGGGCTTTCGCAACATGACTGCCTTGTCGAACACCGAGTTCTCGCGGCCCTTCGACGTCGACCGCGACGGTTTCGTCATGGGCGAAGGCGCGGGAGTGTTGATCCTCGAGGAATGGGAGCACGCCCTGGCTCGCGGTGCGACCATCCTCGCCGAAGTCATCGGCGCGGCCTCGACGGCTGATTCGTACCACATCACGGCACCGGATCCCCTCGGATCGGGTGCTATTCGTTGCATGGAGATCGCCCTGGCCGACGCCGGCGTCACTGCCGCGCAGGTGTCGCATATCAACGCTCACGGCACGTCGACGCCACTCAATGACCTCGCCGAATCCGTGGCGATGCGCCACGTCTTTAGCGACAACGTCCCACCCGTCACGTCGGTCAAGGGACACCTCGGGCACTCACTGGCCGCCGCGGGCGCCCTCGAGGGTGTTGTCTCAGTTCTTTCACTGCTGAATCAGTCGATTCCGCCGACCGCGGGCACGACGGTGGTGGACCCCGAGATTGGCCTCGACGTCGTCTTGGGTGAGCCGCGACCCGCGGACCTCGATGTGATCTTGTCGAACTCCTTTGGTTTCGGCGGTCACAATGGCAGCGTCGTGCTGCGTCGCTTCCAGCCCTAGTCTGCCGTCTCAGCCGGCTGGTCCTCAGTGGGCCAGGTACGTCGTGCGACTGTCGCGTGTTCATAGGCCCACCGGGCGTTGGCGATGTACTCCCCCATCTTGACGGGGTCCTTCACGCCGGGTTCACTCTCGATGCCACTGGACGCATCCACGCCCCACACGTCGTAGTTCTGGACCAATCCGATGACGCTCGACTCGTCGAGGCCCGACGCGATGACCGGGCGGAGCAACAAGGAATCGTCGTAGACCCCCAGACTCGCCATCATGTCCTCGTAGGTATCGGATTCGGGTAGCAAGAGGTAGTCCACGCCCCGATCCGCTTCGTACTCGTACGCCTCACTCGGGGCCGCGACCGCGCGGATGACGGTGTGCACGCGCTCGGCGACGTAACGAAGTGATGCCTTGGACATCGCCCCCTCGATCTGTACCGCACTGAGGCCCAAGGTGTTGGTGATCTCCACGATGCGTTCAGGCATCTCGCTGCGAAAAACTCCGATCGACGCCAACGGCGTTCGCCCCCAGGGCGACGGCGAAGAGCGTGTCCGCTTCCGACGTGAGCCCCGAGACTTTGATGAAGAGCCCATCGGCGTCGAGCAGCATTCGGACCTCCTGTTGGCCAGGCTAACGGGCGCTGCGTGAGTCGCCGTGGAGTAACTCGATCTGCACGCCTTCTATCAGCGCGCTTGACTCGTCGCCCAACAGCGTTCGATGCACCAGGGCGAGCGCCGAGAAGCCAGTGTCGCCCACCACCGTGGTGAGACCCTGCAGTGCGCGATTACCGGTGGGACCTGCGCCCGCCACTACTGACACCATGGTCTCGAGATCGTCGCCAATCACTCGTGCGAGGTGGAACGGCACGTGCCCGCCTCGCGCGTCCAGTCGACCAATCAACTCTTGACCGGTGTAGCAACCCTTGGTGAAAGACACGTGCCGTTCGACAAACAACTGGCCGAACGAATGGGCGGCTATACCGAGGGCGAATTCATTCGGTCCGGGCTCGCCGCGCTCCACTTGCTCGCCGACCGTCGCGTAGGCACCCTTCGAGGCGCCACCGTCGAGGAAATCGCATTTCGTGCGCATCAAGAAGCGCCGCAGGGCCGAAGTGGTCGCGGCCGCCAGCTCCGCACGCACCACGAGGTCTACGCCCTCGGGGTGGAAGTGGCACGCCACCGAGGTGATCACCTCGCCCCCGGGTGTCAAGAGAAGTCCCTCACTCGACTGACCGGCCGACAGGGATAGCACGTCACACGACAACTGGCCCTGCAAGAAGGTGCGGGCGTCGTCGCCGCGAGCCGCCAGCAGAGACCACTGGACTGGTTCGGTAGGGGGGGCCACGATGGGTGGTGGAGTCATGGACTATTAGGGTATTCGTCCACGGGGCCGTTCGCGCCGCTGGAAGGTGTGACGCCATTGTCAACTCAGACTGAACTCAACACCATCACCTCGACGTTGGGCGAGCTCGCGGCACGGATCACTGCCTTAGTTGAGAGTGATGGGCCCCACATGGACTCAGACGTCTACAGCGAGCTAGTGGCGGCCGAACGGACGATCGGCGCCCTCCTGCGTCGTCTGAATCGCGCCGCCCGTCGCTTCTAGCGCGTCGAACACTAACCTTCGAACATGGACGTTTCGTGGCAAACGACGGCGACGCTGAGCGCCGCTGAACGGCTCGAGGTCCTCAATCTGATCAATCGCACTGAGACGTTGCTCGGGCGTGAAGCGCTGGACGAGACCCGCCGACGCACCGTAGTCCACGGCTGGCGCGGTGAACACTGGCTATTGCACGAGGACAACCACATCGTGCAATACGCCCTGGTCCAGGGCCAGCAACATGCCACCTTGGAGATGTGCGGCGGCGGCTTCGACGAGACGCTGCTGCATCTCGTGCTCGAACTGCACGACGTCGTCGACTGGTGGACCCGCGACAGTGACGGTGCCCAGGAGAACGTCGTGCGCACCCTGCAGTTGCTGCGCATCAATCTGCCCGTCCCCGAGGTGCCCGTACCCGAGGGTTTCGTCTTGCGCACGTTCGTGGCGGGCTTTGACGAGAGCGCGTGGTTGGACCAGAACAACGCGGCGTTCGCCGACCACCCTGAACAAGGTGCGTGGTTGCTCGATGACCTCGAGGCGCGGATCCACGAGCCATGGTTCGACCCCTCGGGATTCTTGATCCTCGAGAGCGATGGTCGCATCGCCGCCTCATGCTGGACCAAAGTGCACGAACTGCACCCCGACCGCTTCGGTGAGATCTACGTGATCTCCGTCGATCCGCAGTTTCAGGGCCACGCACTGGGACGTGTGATGTTGTCGCAGGGTCTGCGGTCACTGCGCCAACGCGGTGTGCATCGCGCGATCTTGTTCGTGGACGCCGACAATGACGTCGCCCAACGGCTCTACCGGAACTTCGGATTCGAGTTGGAGCGAGAGGACCAGTTGCTTCGCTTCACCCGCGCTTAGTGGCCGATGAGTCGTCCGACACCGAAGGTCACCCCGGCCGCTAGTCCGGTGACGACCACTTGGCGAAGAGCCCACCGAAAGGTCCCGCGCCGCGTGAAGATACCGATCGCCCCGCCCACGCCCGCCGAACCGACGGCGGCGAAACCCACCGACCACCAGATCTGGTTGCCCGTCGAGGACCAAAGCCACGGTAGGAGCGGGATGAAGGCCCCGAGTGAAAAGGTCACCAGCGACGACGTCGACGCGGCCCAAGGCGAACCGGTCGCCGAGGGGTCGACTCCGAGTTCTTCACGTACGTGGGTCTGCAACGCCAGCTCGGGGTCGCGCATCAGGTCCACCGACAGGCGCTCGGCCAATTCTTCATCGATGCCGCGCTCGATGAACATGTCGCGCAGTTCGTGGCGCTCCTCTTCGGGATCATCGGCGATTGACTTGCGCTCGACATTGATCTCGTACTCGAGGAGTTCCTTGGTCGCACGCATGGACAAGTATTCACCGGTCGCCATGGAGAATCCACCGGCGATCAGTGCAGCCACTCCAGCCAGTCGCACGAAACTATGACCCGACGACGCGCCGGCGATTCCGAGGAGCACCGAGGTGTTCGTGACCAATCCGTCACTGATACCAAAGATGCCGGCTCGAATCCATCCATCGGAGATCTGCCGGTGGTGTTCCTCGGTGGCGTGATCGGTCATTCTTGGGAGTTTAGGCCCACCGACGTGGACGATTGCCAGGTCCTCGACCGGTAGAGTTGCGTGGGAGGTCGCCTTGTCACGAAGAATTCACTCAATCAATGACGCCGCGTCACTCGTGGGCGATCACTTGGGGTATTCGCCGTACGTGACGGTCACTCAACAGATGATTTCGACGTTCGCCGACGCTACCGGGGACCACCAGTGGATCCACGTTGACAAAGAGCGTGCGGCGTCTGGACCATTCGCACACACCATTGCCCACGGCTACTTGATCGTGTCGATGATTCCGGCGCTGCTGAATGATGTGCTCGTCGTCGACGAGCCTGGCACGCGTATCAACTACGGGCTCAATCGCGTCCGCTTCATCACCCCCGTTCTCGAAGGCCGCGACGTTCGACTGGGTGCCGTCATCGCCAGCGTGACACCGGCGGGCGAAGGATGGCAACTCATCCTCGATGTCACGATGGAGCTACGCGACGCCGACAAGCCCGCTTGTATCGCCCAGGTGCTGTACCGGTGGTACCCGGCGTGAACAACACCCCCCTGCCCACGGGCGACGAGAAGACCCGTGCGGTCCGCACGATGTTCGACGCCATTGCCGGTCGTTATGAGATGGTCAACAGGTTGATGACCCTCGGTCTGGACTCGCGCTGGCGTCGTCGTGCGGTGAGCGATCTTCGTCTCCCCGCCAACAGTCTGGTGCTCGACGTCGCGGCCGGCACCGGCGACTTCACTCGTGAACTCGAACGCCAATCCCAACGCGCGGTAGCGACTGATCTCAGTTATGGCATGCTGCACGCCGGACGTGCGATGCAACGACGCGTCCAAGCCGACGCGTCGGCGATGCCCTTTCGCACGGCAGGCTTCGATGGACTCACCTGCGGCTACGCACTGCGTAATTTCACCGATCTGGCCGCCACGTTCGACGAGATGGCGCGCGTGGTACGACCCGGTGGTCGCCTGTCATTACTCGAGGTGGCTGAACCCGAGAAGGGACTGTTGCGCGCGGGCTTTCGCATCTGGTTTCGCCACGTCGTGCCCTTCATTGGTTCACTGGTCTCGGACCGCGCGGCGTATCACTACCTTCCTCGTTCGACTGCCTATCTTCCTCGCAGCGAACAGATCGTCGCGATGCTCAACGACTCAGGTTTCAGCGCCGTCAACCATCGACGGGTGATGGGCGGACTCAGCCAACAATTCATCGCGACCAGGAGCGTCTGATGTTCCAACGCCGAGCAATTCCTCCTCTGGTTCCTTCACAACTGCGCACCCTGGGTGCCCGTTCGGGTTGGTTGCTTGATTCGCCCGACGTGTTGCGCGTGGGATTCGGTGGCGCGGCCCTCACGTTGGACCTCCCCCACGGATTGAGCGACACCGAGTCGGTGCGTCGCGAGCTCGGCCGACTTAGCGTGGACGGCGACGAGGGCCCCTCGGGCTCAGGGGTCGTGGCGATGGGGACGCTCCCGTTCAACCGCGACGCTCCCAGTCGTCTCGAGGTGCCGCGCGTCGTCATCACCCAGAGCGCCTTGGGCACGTGGGTCACTACCTCTGATGACACCGCGTGGCGTCACTTGATTGATGACGAGCCTCCGGCGGTGCAGGAAGCACAGATGACCCGCAGCCTCACCTATCGACCGTCACCCGAGGAGTACGCGCACCACGTGGCCAACGCGGTAGAACTCCTGCGTCGCAAGGAGATCGATAAGGTCGTCTTGGCACGCGCCATCGTCGGAACGGTCGAACACGCCATCGACTGTGGTGCCGTGGCCCAACGTCTTCGGGTGCGTGAACCCTCGTGCACGATCTACGCGCTGCCCACCACTGACGGTCGACGCTACGTCGGCGCCAGCCCCGAATTGCTCGTGCGCCGCCAGGGGGGCGACGTCACGTGTCATCCCCTCGCGGGAACCATCGCCATCCCGAGCGACGTCGATCCCGAGGATTACCACGCGTGGCTGCTCGGGAGCGCCAAGAATCTGCACGAGCACGGAATCTTGGTCGATGACGTCGTGACCACGCTGGGGCGCTACTACGAGGACATCACCGCCGACGCCACACCCTCGATCGTGACGCTACGAACCGTCGCCCACCTCGGGACCTGGATCCACGGACAGCACTCCGAGCCGACGCGCGCTCCTGACGCGCTCGCGCTACTGGAACTGTTGCACCCGACAGCAGCCGTGGGTGGACTACCGCGCGTGGCGGCTTACGAGTTGCTCCAACGTCTCGAGCCCTTCGACCGGGGCCACTACGCCGGTCCCGTGGGCTGGATTGACGAGAAGGGCGACGGCGAATTCTGGATCGGTATCCGTGGTGTCCTCGTGCGGGACGCGGATTTCGAAGCGTGGGCTGGCGCGGGGATCGTCTCGGAGTCCGACCCCATCGCCGAACGCGAGGAGACCCGCGACAAACTCGCCAGCGTCCTCAGCTCAGTGTTGCTCGACCGGATCTAGCGAACGTGCGAAGGGCCGTTGGACGGCCCACTTGGTGACCAGCCACAGCGCCTCGTAGACGATGGACGAACTCATCTTGGAGTCACCCAACTTGCGGTCACTGAAGGAGATGGGCACCTCGCAGATGCTCGCCCCCCCGCGACGCGCACGATACGTCATTTCGATCTGGAAGCCGTACCCG
>Ga0302267_10008151_pt1 | contig 10043 bp, 2 predicted proteins | sample III_Bog_E1_3_FD_194555 | JGI IMG/M metagenome (GOLD analysis project Ga0302267, IMG submission 194555) | Peat permafrost microbial communities from Stordalen Mire near Abisko, Sweden - III_Bog_E1_3 | ecosystem: Environmental > Terrestrial > Soil > Wetlands > Peat | place: Sweden: Abisko... | reverse complement strand
CATTCAGCTTCTAATCGCTTCTGCTGAAAATACGAAGGGCCGAAGTCAATCTTCGGCCCTTCGCATTTTCAGCAGTTTTTCTTTGGCCCCACAGGCTTCCCCGGCCCGCGAGTCATAAACGTATCAGGAACGACAAAACCAGCCCTTTGCGGCTTGGCAGTTCCTTCGTACTTGCGCAGCGCTTGATCGATGTAATTCCACTCGACACTGGAGTGTTGCCGCAACTGTTGATCCGGCCCATAAAAACTGATATTGGGCGCCCCATCCATTCCGCGTTTTGTACGGAATGGGTGGGAGAGCGTGACACTATTTGAGGGCCGGATCAATAGGCCAGGATAATGGTCGTAGGACGCGAGAGTGTCATGTACGGCAGTGCCTGGAATAGCACAGGCAAGGCCGCCCTGTTCCATACCGTGAACTGTTTCTATATGGTAACGATCCTTTTAATTTGACAACGGTACAAGCGACCTAGTACTTATTCAATGTCCAGTGGTCCGACCACGCTCTATGCGTGGCACATTCCAGGTCGCCCACTTGAAGGGCGGCCATTTAAATTGTCTTGCCTATTTGGAGGAACCATGCCGCAGTCCCTGAAGTCCATCTACAGATTTGTTTCCGCCATCGCGCTCCTCTATTGGGCGACCCTGCTCTGCACGGCACAAACCCCTATAGCCCTGCCCTACACGATGACGACCATCGCAGGCGGACTTGTTCCGACGACGTACGTAGCCGGAACCACGCTTTGTCCGGGCTCATCGTCGGTGAAGTCGATGACCACCTACGGCGATGGTTGTTCGGCGGTGGCAGGCAGCTTTGGAGCCGCTGGCCGCGGCGGCGTAGTGGTGGACTCGTTCGGCAACGTTTTTGTTGCCGACGACACCAACGCAGTTGTTCACATGATCGACGCCAACACGGGGATCATGAGCCTGGCGGCGGGCGGCGCCACCGCGGTCTGCTCCGGCGCGGTGGATAAAGAGGGAGCCGGCTGCATTGCGGCGACCCAGACGAAGTTTTCAAGCTCTCCACGCGGTATCGGAATAGATCCTTACGGAAACCTGCTGGTCCCCGGCTACAGCGACAACGCCGTGCATATCGTGTGCCGGACTGCTTCGCCCTTGTGCTCCACGGGTACGCCATCGCCAACGACAAGCAATCCGATCCAGGTGCAAGTGGGATACATGGGCTTGGCAGCCGGCTGCATCGCCTCCACGTCGAGCGCTGGCACCGGGGCCTCTTCAGCGACCAGCGGAGAGAGCGTTGGATTGGACAACAAGCCGGGCTTCTCTACAGCAGCCTATTCGCTCAGTACTTTCAAGAACAGCGGAACCTGTACCACCTCGCTGGGAGAAGTCACCGGAGCGCGCGGAGCCTCCGCAGACATCTACGGCAACGTGTACTATGCGGAAACGAATTCTTCGCGGACCCGCGTGGTGCTTGGGCCGCTGACTTCGAGCTACTTCAGCGGCAACAACCCGCTGTATGCAGCGCTGAAGACGCACTGGGCCACGCCGACAGCTGGCTATGTGTACACCGTGGTGAACCAGGCTGGCAACGGCACCTCAACCGGCGGCACGGCAACAACAACGGGCAGCAGCTGCACTGACTCGAACAGCGGTACGACGTATACAGGCGCGGCAACCGACATCCGCGGCGACGGCTGCCCGTACTGGTCCAGCTCTGTGTATGCGAACTCTGGCGGCACCAGCGGCGTGGCTGTGGATGCAGCCGGCAACATGGTGTTCACTGACCCTGGCAACGGAACCTCCATTTACGGCGGCCTGCGCGTGCTGTTCGTGCAGGGCTGGTCGTCCTCAAGCGCGGCAACCTCTGCTGGCGCAACCGGCTCAATTGCGACAGTGGGCGTGGCCATGTACAAAGCCATTGTGGCCAACAACTCCGGCGTCACGCCGCAAGCGGGCTTCGTCTACAGCATCGCCGGCGGCAGCGGCATGCAGACCGTGGTGAGCGGCGCCGCGCCCTCCACAACGCCCTTGTTGGGCAATAGCGCAAAGATTGTGGACTCGACCACTACCAAGCTGGCCGTGAGTCCCCAGGGCAACATCTACATTGGCGACAACACTAAGGTTCTGTTCTTCGATATCAATACCGGCGCCATCCGCGTACTCCTCTCGTCCTCCGCGGCGGCTTCTACGCTCAACACATACTGCCACGGCTCCTCCGGCGCAATTGCCAAAAGCATTTACGGCGACGGCTGCCCGGTCTCGGCCCTCGCGCCCTATGCCGAGTTCGGCAATAGCAGCGGCCTTGGCGTAGCTGTGGACGGGCAGGGCAACCTGTACATGTATGACGGCACCTCGTATGGCAGCGGAATGCTGGTGCGCAAGGTCCTGGCGCAGGGTATGGGCGTCCAATCCAATGCGACACTGGCAGCGTTGAGCACGGTAACCACCTCCGCCCCCCTACAATCGCTCGGCGTCACACAGGTACAAACGCTTCAGGCACATTTCCCTTCAGCCACTGCTGCCTCCGCAACGCTAAGCAAGTCACCAAACGCCGCCATCAGCTACGGTTCCCCCTCGTGCACCTGGTACAGCTCGGTGGATAACTCCGCAGACTGCACGGTGACGGCGACGTATACGCCGACAGTTGCTGGACTCGAGTCAGCGGCCATTACGCTGGCAGCGTCCGGTGGAGAGACTGAGACGATCAACCTCGCAAACACGGCGACAGGTTCCGTGCTGGCCATCGACAATGCAACCTCGGGCGGTTCGAGCTTCTTAAGCAGTTCGACTTTGCTGAGCGGCAACACACCCGCCGCTGTGGCTCTGGATGGCGCGGGCAACGCGTTTGAAGCCGCGGGAACAAGTATCTTGGAGTCGTTGGCTGGCTCTTCGTCGAGCGCACTAACGCTGGCATCCGGCCTGTCGGCGGCGCCTACAAAGATTGCCGTTGATCAGGCGGGCAATATTTTTTACCTGAACGGCGGCTCGACAATTCAGGAGTTGGCGGTAAGCACAACCGGCTCACCGGCGACCTATATAGCGATACCCCTCAGCTATACACCGTCGAATCTGGGCACAGCCAATCCCGTGGCCATCGCCGTGGACCCCGCAGGAAACGTGCTGGTGGCCGATGAGCAAAACTCAGCGGGCACCATCTACCGGATTTCTCCCACGGCTGTAACGGTGAACTCGCAGTCCAACTGCTCTTATCCTTCCGGTAAGAGCGCACTGCCCTCGCTGTGCCAGTCCACGGTGTACAACGTGGGCGCGTTCGGCGTGATCACAGCACTGGCCGTCGATCCAACCGGCAATATCTACGTGGCAGACTCGACCAGTAACGTGTACAAACTGACATCTGGCGTGGATGAGACTTCTACCGACAGTGCGTACAAGCAGTACGTCTACACACTGTCAACTGCAGTGGCGAGCACGGCGGCAGACGCCCTGGCCACCGATGCGGCCGGCAACCTCTACGTGCAGCTTGCCTCGACCACGGCCGGAGTCACAGAGTATCCGCAGAGCGGACCCTCTGCCGCTGGCGTCATGGTGCTGAGTTCGGTAACCACACCGGCGGGCATTGCCGTAGATGGGCAAGGCAACCTGTACAGCGCGGATGGGAGTCTGACCTCCATCACGAAGGTGGTGCGCGGCTCGCTCACCGAGAACTTCTTGTCGAGCCAAACCACGGAGTTTTCTGGCACACTGACCAACATCGGCAATCAGGCCTCCACCCGGCAAGGCTCAACCAGCAGCACCGGCGCTCAGGCCACTGACTTCACACTGGCAGGCAGTCCCAGCTATGGATGCTCCTTTACCAACAGTTTGCTAAACGCGATGACGGCAGGCCAGGCCTGCGGCCTGACAGCCTACTTCCCTGCTCTGGGCAATACGCAGGAGACCGACTACATTTCCTTTGGTGCAACTTCGCCGGCAACCACTACCGTGGGCACGCTTACACTGACCGGCCTGGCAAACACCGAGGCATTTACCACCACTACCGCGATCGGCTCGGCTTCAACGAACTCGCCGATCTTTGCGCCCAGCGGCACCGAAGTCAGTTTCCCCATCACGGTGACAGCCAGCAGCACCTCGACAGACGGTGTTATCACCAATAACACCGTTGGGCCAACCACCTCCAACTACATCACCCTCGCCATCGACTCCGGCGCCACCAGCAATTACTACTTCACAGCTGCCAATGGGCTTTCGGCATCGGTCACATTGAATCTGGCAGGATTGACAGCCGGCAGTCACTCCTTCACCGTCAACTTCCCGCAGCAAGGCGAATTGCAATCCTCCAGCGCCTCCTCCGGCGCCATCAGCGTCGGCCAGCTTGGAACGGTTACAACGTGGAGCCCGAGCACGAACACACAGCAGGTGAGCGCACCTATCGGCACCGGAGTGCTCAACGCTACCGTTTCGCCAAGCGCAGCAGGCAACTTCGTGTATTCAACCACAGGTGCGGTCAGTTGCAACTCGACCACTGCTACAACCGTTGACGCCTCCACCTATCTGCCCATCGGCAGTTACACGCTGTATGCCACCTTCTGTCCCGCTGACGGAACGGATTACCTGTCCTCATCGATATTCACCGCCTACAAGGTAACCCAAGCCACCACCACGGCTGCCGTTGGCGCATCCACGATGGTAGTGGCGCCCAGCGGCGGCAACTACACTAGCCTGACCACTGCTCTCCAGGCACTGCCCGCTACCGGTGGCACGATCTACATTGCGCCCGGAACCTATAGTGGACAGAATGTGATCAGCTACCCGAATGTGCAGTTGCGCGGTCTGGGCGGCGACCCGACACAGGTGATCCTGAGCGGCGAGAACGGCGCCTTCTCAACTTCAACCTTTACCAGCAGCACGGTGCCGGCGGGCTTCAGCTTTGGCCCTGCCAACAAGGGCGGGGACGAGGGATCGGCAACGCTCGATGTGAGCAAGAACTCTTTCATGGGTCAGCAGGCGCTTTCGGGAACCTTCATCCCGAACAACTTCTACGCCGAGAACCTGACCATCCAGAACACCTACGACACAGATCCGGTCACAACGAGCACTGAGTATGCCAGCAGCAACGGCGCTACCAGTTGCTCCTCGGGCGGTAGCGCAACCAGCCTGCAATCCCTTTACAACAGCAACACAGAATGCGGCTCGCAGGCCCTGGCGCTCTACATCACCGCCGATGCGGCCGTGCTGAACCATGTGAACCTGGTCAGCCAGCAGGACACGCTCTATGCCTCCACGCAGGGATGCGGCGCCTATTGCACCGTGGCGCGGCAATACATATGGAATGGCCTGATCACCGGCAACGTCGACTACGTCTTTGGCGACGCGGCGCTGGTGTTAGACCACACCAACTTCCTCACCACCTGGCACGGACTCGCGGCCACCGGGCAGAACACCATCGAAGCGCAGAACAAGCGCTTTGCAACAGGCAACACTACAACAACCAACAGCTCCTACGCGACCAGCACAGACTATCTGAGCGGCTTTGTATGTAATAGCTGCAAACTGATGTCGCAAAGCACCGGCATGACCAAGCTCTTCTACGGCCGCCCGTACAACATCAGCAGCAGCTATCCGTCGTCGTACTCCACCTTCATCCTGTTAAATTCGCAGGTAGATCAGGTGAACCCATCGGGCTGGATCGGTTGGGATGGCGCCTCGGAGTATCTCACTACATCAACCTATGGCGAATACAACACGCAGGCACTCACCGACCCTGCGGTGGGAACCTACCCCTATCCGTATTCGCTGTTCAACAGCGCACCTTCAGTGCTCTATACGGGCAACAGCGCCAACGCGACGGCCAGCTCGCTGGACCTGAGCGGCGGTAATACGGCCAGCTACGGCGTACTCGCGAGCAGCGCCACCCCGGCCAACCGCGAGACGAGCGCTCTGGCACTCACAGCGGCTACCGCGGTGCCCTATTACCCCATCAACTTCCTGAGCACTTCTGTGCCATCCACCAAACTGTCCACTGGAGACTCCGCAACCTGGAACCCGGTCGTGGCTCTCACAGTGCAGGTAAACGCGTTCGTACCCGCGGCGGGACTCGGCGCAATTACATACGGCAGTAGTGTCACGATCCTCGGTCGCCCGCAGACGCCCGGCGCTGGTGTGATTCCGACCGGCGCCTATGCCTTCTACGACAGCCCTGGCGCCAACCAGGTTTGCACCGCCGCCTCGGCAAGCTGCACAGCGTTGGCCGCGGGCTCACTGGATGCAAGCGGTGAGGCTTACCTGACGACGAGTTCGCTCGCCAGCGGTTCGCACTTCATCACCATGGTGTATGGCGGCGATGCGAACTTCGCCGGCAGCACCTCCTCCACCTACAGCGTAAGCGTGCTGAATGCAGGCCAGGCGGCCACCACCACAACCCTGGCGGTAAGCAACACCAGCTCGACCACGGGCACTCAAATCACGGGTACGGCCACGGTTGCGCCCAGCGCGGCCACCGGCGCCGTGCAGTTGTATCTGGACGGCGTGGTGCAGACCACGTGCACACTCTCGTCAGGCTCCTGCACATGGTCGTTGAGCGGCCCATCGGCAGGCGCGCACACGCTCTACGCCTACTACGCGGGAAACACTGCCTTCGGTTACAGCACTTCGAGCAGCGCCACGCTTGAAGTGGTTGCACCGGTAGCTACGGGCGACACACGCACCATCACCGAGCCGACCATTCCCGCAGTATGCCAGCAGTTGAATGCAGCGCTCACCACCGACGCATCCATTCAGGATCTGGATGCGAGCGTGGATGCAACCACTTCGAACATCGACGGCGCGCGCATCCAGGCAGCTCTGAAAGCCTGCTCTGGAACTGGCCAGGCTGTAGAACTTTCGATGGACAGCACGGGAACCTATAACGCATTCCTGAGCGGACCGCTTTCCATGCCATCGAACGTAACGCTGCTTGTGGATCCGGGCGTGACGCTCTACTTCTCGCGCAATGTACAGGACTACGACAAGGTGCAGGGTACGAACACCTGCGGAACCATCAACGCCGCTTCTGCTACCGGCAGTTGCCTTCCGCTGATCGATGTTCCGGGCAGTTCGACCAATGTTGGCATCATGGGCTACGGCAAGCTGAACGGACGCGGCGGCGATACGCTGCTCAACTCATTTGCCAGCCCCAGCTACAGCATTCCCTCCCCGCCCACCTGGTGGAATCTGGCCAACGCAGCAAACGGCGTAGGCAACCAGCAGAACCCCCGCTTCATCCAGATGGACACCGGATCGAGCAACATCACGCTCTATAAGATCACAGTTCTGAACGCGCCCATGTTCCATGTGTCCACCACCGGCGCGGTGACGGGCTTTACGGCCTGGGACGTGAAGATCGTCACGCCCACAGCGGCACGCAACACCGATGGCATCGATCCAGCCAACGTCATCAACGGAACCATTACCCAGTCGTGGATCTCTGACGGCGACGACAACGTGGCAGTCAGCGCTCCGGGAACCACCGCTCCGGCCGAGAACATCACCGTGACCAACAACCACTTCTATGCGGGTCACGGCGAATCGATTGGCAGTTACACGGGCGCAGGCGTCAGCAACATCCTGTTTGACCACAACGTCTCAGTGGGCAACGGGTTTGCAGGCTACGGCAGCGCGGTCACCGCGTCCGGCGCCTTCGGCGGCAGCAGCGTTGCCGACGGTAATGCGACGGCAGTGCGCATCAAGACGGCCAACGATCGCGGCGGCCTGGTCACCAACATCCAGTACTCCAACTCCTGCTTCTACGATCACAAGACCGACATTCAGCTCACGCCGTACTACAGCAGTGGAGACTCAACCAACGAGCTTCCAAGCTACACCAACATTCAAATGCAGAACCTGCTGTTCCAAAACGACAGTTCGAGCTATGGAACAGTAGAGCTGACCGGCGAGTACAACACCAACAACAGTAGCCCAGTCACCAATCTGCTCGGCGTGTCGATGGACAATGTGACATTCGCTTCGACGCTTTCGAGTCTGGTGAACAGCCCTGCCGCCACTGAGAGCTCTGCCACCTCCTCGGCCTGGGGCACCAATACCAGCGGCGGCACCGGGCAGTATACGAGCCTGAGCGTTGGCCCTGGTCAGGTCTCCAGCAACTTCCTTTCGGCGTACAACAATCTGGTTGCGGTTAGCGCCAACAACGACACACTGACCAACAACATCGCGCTCAGTACGCTCGATGCACCAAGCTGCGTGATTACCTACCTGGCGCCGGAATTGACCGGACCAAACGGGACACCGCAGAGCGTGTACTACGGCAACACGGCTACGCTCGACGTGATTCTCACTCCGGCCGTGGGCGGCGCTGCCTATCCCAGCGGCACGGTAACGCTTCAGGATGCGCAGACCAGCAACACCTTTACCGGCGCCTTCAATGGAACCGGCGACACCATCACGGTGACCATCCCGGCATCGGATCTGACAGTGGGCACGCACACCTTCAGCGCCACTGCTTACACAGGCGACACCATCTACACTGTGCCCACCTCTTACCAGACCTTCGGCTCGTATGTGGTTACCGTGACAGCCGCGCCGCAGACCATCACCTTCGCGCCTTCGGTGACCAGCTACACCTACTCACCCAACGGCACCTTCAGTGTCAGCGCGACATCAACCTCGAACCTGGCTGTCAGCTTCGCATCGACAACCGCAACCACCTGCTCGGTGAGCGGGACAACCGTCACGATGCTCAGCGGCGGAACCTGCACCATTCAGGCTACGCAGGCCGGTAACAGCAATTACCAGACTGCCACGCCTGTCAGCGTCAACTTCACCATCATACCTGCTAACCAAACCATCACCTTCGCACCGTCGATAACCAGCTACACTTACTCGCCCAACGGCACCTTCAGCGTAAGTGCAACTTCAACATCGAATCTGGCGGTCAGCTTCGCATCGACGACGGCAAGCGTCTGCTCGGTGTCGGGTTCCACGGTGACCATTCTCACCGGTGGAACATGCACCATCAAAGCGACGCAGGCTGGCAACACCAACTACAACGCAGCCACGCCGGTCAGCGTCAACTTCACCATCGGACAGGCATCGGCTTTAGTCAGCGTAGGCAGTAGCCTCAACCCTGTATTGCTTAGCAACCCTGTCACCTTTACCGCAAAGGTAACGGCGACAGTTGGCTCGCCTACAGGAACCGTCAACTTCCTTGATGGAACCACAGTACTGGGCAGCGGAACGCTCGGGAGCGGTGTGGCGACCTTCACCACCTCGTCCCTTGCGCTCGGTACGCACACCATCAGCGCAGCCTATCTGGGCGATGTGAACTTCGCTCCTATCGCCAGCAGCACACTCTCCCAGTCGGTCATCACCATCAGCCTCGGCGCCGGTGGGGCGGGCGGCTCATCCAGCACTACCGCGACAGCAGCGCCTGGTTCAACAGCAACCTTCGCATTGTCGATTCTTCCCAGCACCGGAAGCAGCTTCCCTTCAATCGTCACGCTCTCCCTCAGCGGACTGCCCACAGGCGCAATTGCCACCATCACCCCCACCAGCTGGGTGCAGACCAACAGCACCACCTGGACTCTGGCCGCCAACACCGCCCTCAGCGGCAATACGCTGATCGGCATCCAACTGCCCTCGCAATCGGCACTGATCCACCCGGAGAACAAGCCGGGGCACAGAGGATTGGAGATGCTGGCCGCGTTTGTTCTGCTGCTGCCATTTGCCGGGAAGCTGCGCAAGGCCGGAAAGATGTTGCATCGCCTGGCGCTCTTCCTGATGCTGGCAGCAGCCTTGGTTGGCATCACGGCTTGCGGATCGAACAGCGGATTCTTCACCCAGAGCCCCAAAACCTACACCGTGGTTGTGACCGTCTCTTCCGGTTCTCTGTCGCTACCACCCACCAACCTGACACTTACGGTCGAATAACGAGGGGGCATGAAGATGCATAGATCGATTGGAAAAATGGCGCTCCTCGTGGGCGTTTGCATGATGACGGCTGCGGCAGTATGGGCTCAGCAAGAGACGACGGAGGAGCGGGCAAGCTGGAAGCCCGCCTCCATCGACGTAGCAGCGAGCTTTTCTCCAGAGCGTGCCCAACAGGTGGGCAGCGCGAGTTCTTTCTGG
>Ga0302267_10008148_pt1 | contig 10048 bp, 10 predicted proteins | sample III_Bog_E1_3_FD_194555 | JGI IMG/M metagenome (GOLD analysis project Ga0302267, IMG submission 194555) | Peat permafrost microbial communities from Stordalen Mire near Abisko, Sweden - III_Bog_E1_3 | ecosystem: Environmental > Terrestrial > Soil > Wetlands > Peat | place: Sweden: Abisko... | reverse complement strand
CACCTTCTAAATCTCTTTTTGCCGCATCTACTTCTTCTTTTGATTTTACAACGTCGCCGACAATTTCGAGGTGTTTCGAATTCGCCTCCTTATCTGAAAAATCTTCGGCTTTGATTTTGTTCAGATCGAATGCATCCTGAACAGCCAACTTTTTTTCGAACCGTTCAACTGCGGTTTTTAAACGCGATTCTGCATCCGCTTTATCTTTTCCTTCTAGTCCAAGATTCATCGGCGGAAACATCGAGTCCGCATAATACGGCAAATGCCCGGAGGTCTTGTACATTTTCTCGCGGGCCAGATGCGGCGTTTTCACGCGGACGTAGCCGGCCAGAAACTCGGTTTCCTTGGCCAGTTTTTCCAGTTCCTCGACCAGCACGGTGCCGTTGGGCAGCCACAGGGGCATGCCGGGGCCGACGTATTCATTGTCAATCGCGAACAAGCCCATCTCCGCGCCGATCTTGCGGTGGTCGCGGCGCTTGGCCTCCTCGATCATGGTGAAGTAGGCCTCCATTTCGGTCTTGTTCTTGAAGGCGGTGCCATAGATGCGCTGGAGTTGCGGGTTTTTTTCGTCGCCCTTGTAATAGGCGCTGGCGACGCTGGTGAGCTTGAAGGCGCCGATGTTGCCGGTGCGCATGACGTGCGGTCCGGCGCAGAGGTCAAGGAAATCGCCGTTCTTGAAATAGGTGATTGGCTCGCCCTCGGGAATGGACTCGAGGTTGCCCAGCTTGAACTTACTCACGTTGCCGGGCCGTTCGCCCAGGCCGCCGAGCCGTCCGCTCTGCGCGTCGGCGACGGCCTGCTCGCGGGTGACGACGATTTTCTCGAAGGGGTGGTTGGCCTTGGTTTCTTTTTTCATCTCGGCCTCGATCTGCGCGAAATCTTCCGGCGAAATGCGATGCGGCAGGTCCACATCGTAATAAAATCCATTTTCGACGGGCGGCCCGGCGGCAAATTGCGCCTCCGGCCAAAGGCGCAGGATGGCGGTGGCAAGCACGTGGGCGCAGGAGTGGCGGATGCGTTCGAGCTCGGTCAGCTTGGCGCGGTCATCGAGGGTTTTGCGCTGGGGCGCTTCGGCGGGCGCGGCGGGCGCGGGGAGGGGTGGTTGATTTTCGTCAGGCATAACAAATTGGTTTTAAATTAAACAAAAACGCCCCGGACAATGGTCAGAGGCGCTGGCGTTTATCCCGGAGTTCAGGATAAACGCTAAATCGTGGCGGTTGTGTTTTGTTGGGCGGACACAGGAAGACCGTATCCAAGTCCGGCGGCATTGGCAATTGGTTTTTCGGGGGGTGCCGGGCGGCCCCGATGCTTGGCGAAATGACGGGCGGTCGAAAGTGGAGGGCTGCGGCAAGCCAAGCACTTAGGACGAATGGGACGGAGAGGACGAATGGGGCGGAAGGGACGGAAGGGGACGAAGGGCGTGATCCCATTCGGCCCGGGTTCTACGGGCGACGCGCTGCGGCTGAGACAGTCGCGGTCCGGCGGTATGGTGGCGCTTGCGACTTACGGTTTCTGCGCGAGGGCGTGGATTTCTTTGATTTCCCCGGGGCCGCCGGCTTCGGCTTCACTATGGATGATTTTGCCGCGGGTGCCGTAGGAGCGGACGGCGTCAATCAGGCGGGCGTCCACGGAATCGCGGTGCAGGGAGCAGCCGGCCTGGGCCAGAACGTTGGAGAGGGCGACGGCCGCCGGTTCGATGGTGACGTGGTTTAGCGGTCCGACGGTCAGGTCGGTCGCGAGGGTGGGGGCTTCGGCACCCGCGCCGAAGTCGGCGGGCACCACCAGGCGGCCATCGAGCCGGCCGTTCCGGTTGAGTTCCACATAATTATCCCGCTGATAAAGGTGGTCGGTGGCGCGGTATTCGCCGGTGAAATGGGCGCTGGAATTGGGGCCGGCGATGAAGTAGTTGCCGATGGCATCCAGAAAGTGGTCGGCTTCGGAATGGCCGCCGACGAGGCCGCAGACGCCCCAGTTATAGACGACGTTGTTGACATACTGAATTTTGCCCTTGGCCTTGGGATTGCGGCTTTGGTTGTTGATCCAGAGGTTGTGGGTGTAGGTGATGTTGACGGCGGAATCGGAGAGGGAGCCAAAGCGCTGCGGGTCCACGCCCTCGCCGATGAGGCAGTATTGAAAGGTGATGTCATGGCTGTCTTTGGTGAGGCCGAGGCAATCCCAGCGGCCCCATTCGATGGAGCAATGATCAAAAATCATGTGGTCGCCGCCGGAGAGGTTGACGGCGCATTTGCCCTTGTCGCCGGCGATGCCCTCGCGGAAACGCAGGTAGCGGACGATGACGTCATGGCCGCCGCTGAAGGAGGTGGAACGGCCGTAGAGCATGACGCCGTCGCCGGGCGCAGTCTGGCCGGCCAGGGTGAGATGATTATTCACCGCGACATTGGATTTCAACCGGATGATGCCGCTGACGTCAAAGACCACGAGGCGGTTGGGCCGGCTGACGGCGTCGCGAAACGAGCCGGGGCCGGCATCGGCCAGCGTGGTGACGTGAACGACCTCGCCGGCATTGCCGCCGGTGGTGAATTGGCCGAAACCTTCGGCCCCGGAAAATGCGAGGGGCGGGGCGGTCTGCGCCAGCGCCGGGGGCAGGCTCAAACCGAACAGGACGGCAACCAGGGAGTTGATTTTCATGTCCCGTAGGACGGCGTTGGTTCCCGGCATGTTACAACCAACCTGTTTGGTGGCGGGTGGCCTTTGGGGAGAGTTTTAAATTCAAATTTCAAAATCCAGAAGCTTGCCGAGGATTAACCCATTGCATATAATACATTATAAACAATTAAGGATTTATGAGTAATCAAAGAGTGGCGGATGGGCTCGTTGACTCCCTGGTGGCGGCCGGGGTGAAAAATGTTTATGGGCTGGCGGGCGATTCGCTCAACGGCGTCACTGATTCCATTCGCACGCGCGACAATATCCGATGGGTGCCGGTGCGCCATGAGGAAACAGCGGCGTTTGCCGCCGGGGCGGAGGCGCATTTGACGGGGCGGCTGGCCGTCTGCGCCGGGAGTTGCGGGCCCGGCAATTTGCACTTGATCAACGGGCTCTACGATTGCCATCGCAGCCGGGTGCCGGTGCTGGCGATTGCGGCGCATATTCCCAGCCAGGAAATCGGGAGCGGCTATTTTCAGGAGACGCGGCCGGAAAGTCTGTTCCGCGAGTGCAGTCATTATTGCGAACTGGTTTCGCAGCCGGAGCAGATGCCGCGGGTTTTGGAAATCGCGATGCAAACGGCCATCGTGAAACGCGGCGTGGCCGTGGTCGTGCTGCCCGGCAATGTGGCGTTTCGTGAGGCGTCATCGGATCGGAAACCGCGCACCCATTTTGAGGAGCCCAAACCCACGGTGTGTCCCTCGGACGAGGAAATGGCGCGGCTCGCCAGCCTGTTGAACGAGGCGCAACGGGTGACGATTCTGGGCGGTGCGGGCTGCGCGGGCGCGCACGACGAATTAGTGGCGGTGGCGGGGGCGCTGCAGGCGCCGGTCGTTCACGCCCTGCGCGGCAAGGAATTCATCGAATACGACAACCCGTTTGATGTGGGCATGACGGGGCTGCTGGGCTTTGCCTCCGGCTATCACGCGATGATGAGTTGCGATACGCTGCTCATGCTCGGCACGGATTTTCCATATCAGCAGTTTTATCCGGCGCACGCCACGATTGCCCAGGTGGACATCCGCGGCGAACAGATCGGCCGGCGCACACACGTTGACCTCGGCCTGGTGGGCGACGTCAAGGCCACGCTCGCAGCGCTGCGGCCCCGGCTCACGCCAAAAACGGATGGCGCGCATTTGGCGGAGGCGGTCAAACACTACCAATCCGCGCGCCAGGGGCTGGATGATCTCGCGACCGGCGAGCCGGGCCGCAAGCCGATTCACCCGCAATACGTCGCCCGCGTGCTGGACGAAGTGGCGGCGGCGGACGCCATTTTTTCCTGCGACGTCGGCACACCCACGATTTGGGCGGCGCGTTATCTGACCATGAACGGCCGGCGGCGGTTGTTGGGTTCCTTCAGCCACGGCTCGATGGCCAATGCGCTGCCGCAAGCCATCGGCGCGCAGGTTTCGCATCCGGGCCGGCAGGTGGTCACGCTGTCCGGGGATGGGGGCATCGCCATGCTGCTGGGGGATTTGCTGACGCTGCGGCAACTGCGCCTGCCGGTGAAAATAGTCGTGTTCAACAATAGTTCGCTGGGATTCATCGAGCTGGAAATGAAGGCGGCGGGGATTTTGGAATTTGCCACCGATTTGGAAAATCCGGATTTCGCGAAGCTGGCGGAGGCGGCCGGCGTGCTCGGCTTGCGGGCGGAAACCCCGGAACAGGTGCGTCCGCAACTGCTCGCGGCGCTCCGGCACGACGGGCCGGCGCTGGTGGAAGTGATTGTCAACCGCCAGGAGCTTTCGATGCCGCCGACGATCACGGTGGAACAGATGAAAGGGTTCAGCCTGTATATGATCAAAGCGGTGCTGGACGGGCGCGGGACGAAAATTCTGGATTTGGCGAAAACGAACCTGTTCCGGTGAACAAGCGGGGGAACAGCAAGGGCCGCCGCGGCCAAAGCCGGTGGCGGTTGCTGGGGCGCAACCTTGCGGTGAACCACACGGCACGGACGACGGTGGCGGCGATGGTATCGCTGCTGGTGGCGCGCGTCGTCGGGTTGCCGGAAATGTATTGGGCGGTGATGGCGACGATGATTGTGATGCAATCGTCGTTGCGCGCCTCGCTGCCCATCGCCTGGCGGCAATTGGCCGGCACGGCGCTGGGGGCGGTCTTTGGCGTATTGCTGGTCGCCGGTTTTGGGTCGAGTATTTGGGTGTTTGCGGCCGGTTTGTTTCTGTTGGGACTGGTATGCGCCGTCCTCGGCCGCACGAGCAAGAGCCTTGCGGGCAAGCTCGACCGGGCCGCCTACCGGTTTGCCGGAACCACACTGGCGATGATCCTGCTGATTTCGCATACGGAGCCCACTTGGATGGTGGCACTGCACCGTTTCTGCGAAGTGTCCATCGGCATCGCGGTGGCGGTGGGGATGACGGCACTCTGGCGGGAGAAGCCCGATGACGGTTGATTCGCCCGAAAAATTGCGCAATATAGCACTTTCCTTCCCGGGTTATTTTTGTGAATTTAGGGCCGGACCCAATATTAAGGTCAGCCACGATGCCTGATTCGTTTTATCATCAATTTTTGGATTCGCTCCGGGCGGTGCTGGAGGGGACGGAGTTTTATGACTTGCAGGGCGGCCGGATCGAGGCCGGGCCGGGGCTGGAACGGTTGACGGCGCTGAGCCGGGGGGTGCAGCAGACGGGGGCCACGCAGTATCTGGTCGGCAACGGGGCGAGCGCGGCGTTTGCGAGTCACATGGCGCTGGATTGGACGAAAAATGGCAAGGTGCGGTCGCTGGCCGCGAATGACGCGGTCTGGCACACGGCGCTGGCGAATGACCGGGGCGGCGAGGAGGTTTTTGCCGCGTTCCTGGAAATTCATGCGCGGGCGGGGGATTTGCTCATCACGATCAGCAGTTCCGGCAATTCGGCGAACATCATCAAGGCCATCGTCAAGGCGCGCGCCCTGGGGCTGACGGTGGTGACGCTTTCGGGGTTGCGCCCGGACAACCAGAGCCGCGCCCTGGGGGACCTGAATTTGTATTCGCCAGCCAAGACTTACGGGATGGTGGAATGCGCGCATCAGGTGTTGCTGCATGTCTGGCTGGATCATTTCATGAACGTGGCGGAGTGGAACCGCACGGAACATCAGAACATGAAGGCGACGGAATATCGGCCTTAACGTTTTTAATCCCCACCATGCTTGTCGCCATCGCCCCCTCGTCCTTTGCCGATGCGGATCCGCAACCGCTGGAGTGGTTGCGGGCGGCCGGGGTGGAGATCAAACCCAACCCGTTCCGCCGCCGACTTACGGAGGCGGAAATCACGGCGCACCTCGAGGGGGTGGACGGGTTGCTGGCGGGTTTGGAACCGCTCAACCGCCGGGTGCTGGCTTCGGCGGGCCGGCTGAAGGCGCTGGCGCGCGTGGGGATTGGCATGGAGAATGTGGATCTGGCGGCGGCGGCGGAATTGGGCATCAAGGTGTCGAACACGCCGGAAGGGCCGACGGCGGCGGTGGCGGAGATGACCTTGGGCGCGGCGCTGGCGTTGCTGCGGGATTTGCCGGGCCGGAATGCGGCGGTGCATCGCCGGGAATGGCCGAAAGACGTGGTCTGGGGCCTGGCGGGTTTGCCGGTGTTGATCGTGGGGTATGGGCGGATCGGCCGCCGCACGGCGGGGCTGCTGCAAACGTTGGGCGCGCGCATTTTGGTGAGTGATCCCAAAGTGCGGCCGGAACAACTGGCGCCCGGGGAGGAACTGGTGTCGCTGCCGGAGGGTTTGCGGCGGGCGCGGATGGTGAGTCTGCACGCCAGCGGCGAGCGGGAAATCCTCGGGGCGGCGGAGTTGGAACTGCTGCCCCCGGGCGCGTATCTGCTCAACTCGGCGCGGGGCGGACTGGTGAATGAAGCCGCCGTGGTGGCGGCGCTGGCGGCCGGGCGGCTCGCGGGGGTGTGGTTTGATTCGTTCTGGCAGGAACCTTATCGCGGGGCGTTGTGCGATCACCCCCGGGCGCTGCTCACGCCGCACGCGGCCACGTATACGGTTCAATGCCGCCGGGCGATGGAAACCGAGGCGGTGCAGAATTTATTGCGCGATTTGGGCATTCCGCCGGCCGGACCGGCGGCCTTAGTATGAGCCACTTTCCCGAGTTGGCCAAATCGCGCTGGGGGGAACCGCTGGGAGTGGCCGGTGAGGCGGTGGTGGCGGCGGCGACGGCCATCGAGTCGCACCGGACGGCGTGGGCGACGGCGGAGAGTTCGGCGGGCCGGGATATCAAGTTGGTGGCCGACCGGGAAAGCGAGCGGGTGATTCTGGAGGCATTGCGCCCCACGGGCCTGCCGGTGCTGTCGGAGGAAACGGGGGCCAGCCCGGACTGGGTGCGGGAGGGAACGTTTTGGGTGGTGGATCCGCTGGACGGTTCGTTTAATTTTCAACACGGATTTCCGCTGGCGTGCATCAGCGTGGGCTTGGTGGAAGGCGGCCGGCCGGTGGCGGGCGTGATTCACGATCTGGGCGCGAACCGCACGGTTTGGGGCGCGGTGGACGCGGGCGCTTATGAAAATGGCCGGCGGCTGGCGGTGTCCGCCACGGGGGACTGGGCGCAGGCGGCGTTGACGACGGGTTTTCCCGTCGGGCGGGCTTACGATGAGAAATCGCTGGCGGCCTTTGTGCAATTGGTTCAACGTGTGAAGAAAGTGCGCATGCTGGGTTCGGCGTGCGCGAGTCTGTTGAGCGTCGCGCGCGGGGTGTTTGACGCCTACTATGAAGAGGACATCTGGCTGTGGGATGTGGCGGCGGGGCTGGCGCTGGTGGAGGCGGCCGGCGGCCGGGTGCAGACCCGCCCGGGGCGTTCGCCGCATCAGGTGACGGCCTACGCGGGCAACGCGTTGCTGGCGCCGCTCCCGGACCCGGACGGCCGATAAAATTTATGATTAGTTCCAAAATCCGCTGCGGCATCATTGGTTTTGGCAAGATGGGCAAAATCCGCGCCCGGACCGTGGAGGAATCCGGCCTGGGCGAAGTGGTGCAGATCTATGACGTCGAGTTGCCGGCGGACGTGAAATATCCCGTGGCGAAGACGGCGCTGGAGATTGCCGAGTCCCAAGCGGTGGACGTGGTGTTTGTCTGCACGCCGAACCACCTGATCCCGGATTTGGTGATCGCCAGCCTGAAGGCGGGCAAGCATGTGTTCGCCGAAAAACCGCCGGCGTTCACGGCCGCCCGGGTGCAGGACATCATCGCCGCCGAGCGGGAAAACCCGGGGTGCAAGCTGATGTTCGGGTTCAACCACCGGCACCACGCGAGCATCAAGCGGGCGAAAAAAATGATCGAGGCCGGGGAATTCGGCCGGCTGCTCTGGATGCGCGGGCGGTACGGCAAGAGCGTGGATGCGGCGTTTCTGAAAAGCTGGCGGGCGCAAAAGGACCAGGTGGGCGGCGGCATCCTGCTGGATCAGGGCATCCACATGCTGGATTTGTTCCTGCATTTTGCCGGCGATTTCGACGAGGTGCAGGCGATGGTCTCGAACTTGTTCTGGAAGATTGACGGCATCGAGGACAATGTCTTCGCCCAGTTCCGCAATTCCAAGACGGGGGTGGCGGCCTCGCTGCACTCGACGATGACGCAGTGGCGGCACCTGTTCTCGCTGGAAATTTTTCTGGAGAAGGGCAACATCCTGCTGCACGGCCTGAAGACTTCGTCCGGATCGTATGGCGATGAAATCCTGACGCTGGCGCACAACGAGGATCTGCCGCCGGTGGTGCGGTGGGGGCCGGATGAACAAATCACCTACCACACGGACACTTCGTGGCGGTCGGAACTGGATTATTTCTTCGACTGCATCGTGCGGAATCACGCGGTGGACCTGTGCAATTCCGCCGACGCCCTGCGGGTGATGCGCATCGTGGACCGGATTTATCAGCAGCGGTGAGGTTTGCCGGGGGGCGATGGTCGCGCCGGGGTGGCGGTGCCTCCATGATGGCGGCCGGGGGAAACGAACAGAACCGGAGGGTGGGCCTGCCGTTGTCCCACCCAGGGTGATAGATTGGGGCGGATGGCAATGAGAACATGAGCGACAATTCAAAAATTGAATGGACGGATGCAACGTGGAATCCGGTGAGGGGTTGCACGAAAATCAGCCCCGGCTGTGTCCATTGTTACGCCGAGACCTTTGCGGAACGGTTTCGCGGTGTGCCCGGCCACCCATTTGAGTTTGGCTTTGATCTGCGGCTGGTGCCCGAGAAACTGGGCGACCCGATCCGCTGGGCAAAACCAAAGAAAATCTTCGTCAACTCCATGAGCGATCTGTTTCATGAGGACGTGCCGGACGAATACATTCAAAAAGTCAGCCGGGTGATGCTGGCGGCCAACTGGCACACCTACCAGGTGCTCACCAAACGGGCAGACCGTCTGGCGGCATTGCTACAAGGCAAACTGAGAAAGGCGGCGCAGGCGGCGCACATCTGGTGGGGGGTGAGCGTGGAGAACCGCCAGCATGGGCTGCCACGCGTGGCCAAATTGCGAAGCGCCAATCCAACGGTGGCTTTTCTCTCGGTCGAACCACTATTGGAGGATCTCGGCGCATTTGACCTGCGGGGCATTCAATGGGTGATCGTGGGCGGCGAGAGCGGACCGGGCGCGCGTCCGATGCATGCCGAATGGGTGCGGCGTGTGCGCGACCAGTGCCGCAAGACCAACACTGCGTTTTTCTTCAAACAGTGGGGTGGCGTTCGGAAAAAACAAGCCGGTCGACAACTCGACGGCAGGACTTACGATGAGTATCCGGGTTTCGCCTCAGTGGCCTCATTAGAGGGTGAACAGAGGCGGTCGCTTCTCCGGGAGGTGGAGATGGATTATCTGGCGGGGGGCAGCCAATGAGCAACGAAGAACTTTACGCCGGTCGGGAGCAAACATTGGTAAAGCATTTTGTTTTTCAGAAATATCTTGAGCGGTTTTCCCACATTGTCGGCACCAATTGGGACACGTTGACGTATGTGGACTGCTTTTCCGGTCCGTGGAATGCCCGATCGGAAAAGTTTGATGACAGTTCGTTTGGCATCGCGTTGAATGAACTGCGCAGAGCGCGTGATACTCATGCTGCGCGGGGGCGTAAGCTGCGGTTGCGCTGTTTCTTTCTAGAAAAGGAGCCGTCGGCTTATACGAAACTAAGGGGTTTCGTCGAAGGCATTGCGGACATCCATATCGAGACCCTAAATGCCACCTTGGAAGAATCCGTGGGGTCCATCGTACAGTTTATTCAGGCGGGAGGGACAAGGTCGTTTCCTTTCATTTTTATTGATCCGACGGGTTGGACGGGTTTCGAGATGGATACAATTGTCCCACTGTTACGTCTCAATCCCGTCGAAGTCATGATCAATTTCATGACGGGCCACATCAGGCGTTTCCTTGATTCTCCACAGGGGGAAACCCGGGAGAGT
>Ga0302267_10008146_pt1 | contig 10049 bp, 6 predicted proteins | sample III_Bog_E1_3_FD_194555 | JGI IMG/M metagenome (GOLD analysis project Ga0302267, IMG submission 194555) | Peat permafrost microbial communities from Stordalen Mire near Abisko, Sweden - III_Bog_E1_3 | ecosystem: Environmental > Terrestrial > Soil > Wetlands > Peat | place: Sweden: Abisko... | reverse complement strand
CGGAGTTCTTCAATCTCTTCAACATCGTGAATATGGGCCTGCCCGCGAATATTCTCAGCGGCTCGGGCTTCGGCGAAATCAGCCGGACCGCTGGCACATCGCGTCAAATTCAGTTCTCGCTCAAACTCATTTATTGATCGCTTTTGCCTCTTTCGTCCTCGCCTGATAAAAAGGATGCGGCCTGCGGAGTGACCACTCGTCACTCCGTATGACGAGGGACTGAATGACACCGCATCGAATCGCATCATCTGCTCGCCTGGCGCTTTCCACCATTGCCATCGCCTTTGTCCTCCAGAGCTCGCCGGCTCAGCAACAGCACGCAACTTCACCGTCTCGGCACACGCTCGACCTCGCGGTCACCAAGCCCGAGACAGTTGGCTTTTCATCGGAGCGCCTCGAGCGCCTTCACGCGCTGATGCAACAGTCCGTGGACCAGAAGCAGATTGCCGGCATCGTCACCATCCTCGCGCGCCATGGCAAGGTTGTGGACTACCGCTCCTATGGACAGCGCGACATGGCTGCAGGCGCGCCGATGACGAAGGATGTCATCTTTCGCGATTACTCCATGACCAAGCCAGTGACCGGCGTCGCCATGATGATTCTGTATGAGCAGGGCAAGTGGCTGCCGTCAGACCCCATCTCAAAATACATTCCGGAGTTCGCGCACCTGAAGGTCTACAACGGTGTGGATGCCGATGGAAAGCCGATCCTGGTTGATCCCATCCACGCGCCCACAATGCGCGAACTGATGAGCCATACCGCCGGTTTCACCTATGGATTCTTCGGCAACACGCCGGTCGATAAGATGTACCGCGATGTTCAGCCTCTAAACTCCGCCAACCTGCAGGAGTTCATCGACAAAATGGCCAAACTCCCGCTCCTCTATCAGCCCGGCAAAGGATGGACCTATTCGATGTCCATGGATATCGAGGGCTACATCGTCGAGAAGCTATCCGGCCAGTCGCTGCCCGACTTCATGCGCGACAACATCTTCAAGCCGCTCGGCATGAAGGATGCTGCGTTCTTTGTTCCCGAAGATAAACGTGGCCGCTTCTCCGCCGTCTACACCACCGGCCCCAACGGCGAGCTTCAGCTTGTCGGCGCCGGCCCATCAGGCCGCTCAACCGAATACGCTTCGCAGCCCACGATGCCCTCCGGTGGCGGCGGCATGGTGTCGACCGCGGAGGATTATTATCGCTTTGCGCAAATGATGTTGAATGGCGGTGAACTCGATGGCAAGCGCATTCTTGCTCCGGCGTCGGTGAAGCTGATGACCAGCAACCATGTGCCTGCGGAGCTGCTCACTGGCCAGTTCGGTATCGGCCAGATGGTCATGCGGCCGGGCTTTGGATACGGCTACAACTGCGCCGTAGTCTTCGATCCACCGGAGGCCAATCTGCCCGAAGGCAAGGGAACTTTCTTCTGGGACGGCGCCGCAGGAACATGGTTCTGGGTTGATCCGACGAACGATGTCATTTTCATCGGCATGATTCAGCGCATGCTTGGCCCCGCTAGCCCGAACCTGGAATTCGAAAGCCGCAATGCTGTTTACGGAGCGCTTGTCGATCCCGCGAAGTAAGCACCGGCGCCTTCCTGATGGGCGCGCACGGTCCGAAGGCGCCTGCCCCGGCAGGTCGTCATTTCAGCAAATCCAGCGCCATCGCAGTCATCGCTGTCACACCAGTCGTAATCGCCGGCGCATAAACAGGCGCAAACAGTGCCGAATGCAGCCCTGGCAACGGTACGCCCGACTTCTTGCTCTCTTCCAGCTTCGCGGTATCGGACGCCCCCAGGCGGAACATCACCGCCGGAATCTTTCCTTCGAGAGAAAACAGCCCCACGTCTTCCGACCCCATCACCGGATCGCCGCCATCCACGTGGTCCGCGCCCAGCACGCGAACCGCAACCGCGTGCAGCCGGTCCGCAAGTGCCGCATCGTTGAAAGTGGCGGGCGTGCTTTCGCCCAGGGTCACGGTAGGCATCCGATCCGCCGGAATGCCATACGCCTCCGCAAGTCCATTGGCAGTCCGCCGCACATCGGCAACAATCCGATCGCGCAGCCCGGGCGAGAACGTCCGCAGCGTCAGCCCCAGCGTCACCTCGTCAGGGATGATGTTGTTCTTCGTCCCTCCGTGAATCGTCCCCACAGTCAACACAGCGGGCTGTTGCGGATCGATCTGCCGGCTCACAATAGTTTGCGCCACCAGCACAAACTCCGCCGCCAGCACAATTGGATCTTTCCCCTCTTGCGGAGCGGAACCGTGCCCGCCAATTCCTCGGATCGTCATGTTCATTGTTGTTGCGCTAGCCAGCAGCGGTCCGCCCTTCAAGGCGATGGTGCCTGCCGCATGCGCCGGGTCGTCGTGCTCCGAAAGCACAAAGTCCGGCCTGCCAAACCGCTCGTACAAATGATCGGCCATCATCGCCGCCGCGCCCTGTATCACCTCTTCAGCCGGCTGCCCAATCAGCATCAACGTCCCGTGCCATTCGCTCTTGCGTGCGGCCATCTCCTTCGCCGTCCCCAGCAAAACCGTCATGTGCAGGTCGTGCCCGCATGCGTGCATCACACCAACCGACTGTCCCTGCGCGTTCGTCGTCTGCACATGGCTTGCGTATTCCAGGCCGGTTCTCTCCTCCACCGGCAATGCGTCCATGTCGGTTCGGATCAGCAGCCGTGGGCCCGCCCCGTTTTCCATTACTGCAACCACGCCCTCCGCCTGCGCACCGTCTTCGTATTTGCCGACATGCTCCGTCACCGCATAGCCGAGCTTCCGTAACTCCCCGGCCACAAACGCAGCGGTCTGTACTTCGTGCTTTGAAAGCTCCGGATTTTCATGCAGATGCTTGTAGGTTTTTGTCAGCGCAGGCAATTGCTGCTCGGCCGCGGCCTTCAAGTCCGCAGCCGACGAAGAGTTCTGCGCAGCAAGCGACCAGCTCGCCACTGCCAGTGTAAAAACTGCACCAATTCGAAGCATCATGGGAGGCCTCCGCGCTCAAACTCACAAGGGAATCTACGCGCCAGCCTACCACAGTCCATCCGCACCGCGTCTTGCATGGAACCGCCGGCGAGAATCTTTCGTATTGCTTTCCCATACAAGTTGTTGTACAGTCCACCTATTGGTTGGCAATAGAAGTCAAAGGAGAACGGAATGGGCGATAAAACCGATGTCTGGCAGGGAACTCTCGCGCTCATGGTGTTGCGCACGCTTGAAGCGATGGGCCCGCAACACGGCTACGGACTGGCGCGCCGCATTGAGCAGACCAGCGGCGACCTGCTCCAGTTGAACTACGGCACGCTCTATCCCGCACTACTCAAGCTGGAACAGGAAGGTTACATCAGCTCCTCGTGGGGAACTTCAGAAAACAATCGCAAGGCCAAGTTTTACGAGCTCACCAAGGCCGGCCGGCGCCAGTTAAAGAAGACCGCCGCTGAATGGAACCAGACCACCGCCATCCTTGCCCGCTTTCTTACCCCGGCCGAAGAGGCATAAGGAGCCGCCATGCGCCAGCTCAAAGCATTCGTCGCACGCCTTCGCGGCCTTCTCCATTCCGAGCCTCTCGAGGCCGACTTCGCCGCCGAACTCGAATCGCACGTCGCGATGCACACAGAAGACAACATCCGCGCAGGTTTGCGCCCCGCCGAAGCCCGACGCCAGGCGCTTATCCAACTCGGCGGGGTGGAGAAGACCCGTCAATTGCATCGCGACCGCCGCACATTCCCATGGGTCGAATCGATCATGCAGGATGTTCGCTTCGGCTGTCGCATGCTGCTGCGCAATCGCGCATATACCGCGGTTGCAGTTCTCACGCTGGCCATCGGCATTGGCGTCAGCGCCACTGCATTCACCTGGATTCACGCGGTCCTGCTGCAGCCGCTCGGAGGAGTCGCCGATCCCAACCGTTTGGTAACACTTGAATCGGTAACGCCCAGCGGCGGACTGGTGCCCACATCGTATCCCGATTACGTTGACTTCCGCGATCACCTCAAGCTTCTGGATGGTGTCGCAGTCACCAGGCCCGCGGCCTTCAGCGTCGGCAACCAGGACCACGCCGAGCGCGTGTGGGGCGAACTGGTCTCCGGCAACTTCTTCGCCGTTCTTGGAGTGACGCCAGCACTGGGCCGTGTATTTCTACCCACTGAATACGGCGACGCACCCGGATCATTTCCCGTGGTTGTCATCAGCGATCGCTATTGGCGATCGCATTTCGCAGCCGACCCCAACATCGCCGGAAAAACCATCCGCATCAATCAGCACCAGCTCACCATTGTTGGCGTCGCGCCGCCGGCCTTCCACGGATCAATGCCCGTGACCGCGTTCGATCTTTGGATTCCCTACATGCAGCAGCCGCTGCTGAATGGCGTGAATGTAAGAATGTTGCGCGACCGGCACAACAGGAACATGCTCGGCTTTGCCCGCCTCAAACCCGGCGTCACCTCAAATCAAGCTCTCGACGAACTGCGGGCGCTGGCCGCGCAGATGTCCGTCGCCAATGCCGATGTGAGCGAAGGCATGAGCGCCACGCTGATGCCGCTGTGGAAGTCGCCGCATGGTCCGCAAGGCCTGCTCATCGGCCCGCTGCGCATCCTTAGCGGCGTTTGCATCCTTGTACTGCTCATCGTCTGCGCCAACGTGGCCAACCTGCAACTTGCGCGAGCCACCGTGCGTGAAAAGGAATTCAGCGCGCGACTCGCGCTCGGCGCAGGTCGCTTCAGAATTGCACGCCAAGTGCTGACGGAGAGTCTCATGCTCACCTTCGCAGGCGCACTGCTCGGGGTTGCCGTAACGCCATGGATGAGCAGTGCATTGCGCTACCTCATGCCTCCCGGTCCTATGGTGCAACTGGTCGCGATGGACACCCGGCCCAACCTTGCGGTTCTCGGCTTCACGGTGGGACTGTGTGTATTTGCAGCGCTGGCTGCGGGGCTCGCGCCTGCATTGCAGGTGGGCCGCCTCAACCTCGCTAGCCGCATGAATGACGGTGGACGAAGCGGAGCAGCAGGGCGTCGCAATCGGCTCCGGTCCATTCTCGTTGGCTCTGAAGTGGCCCTGGCTCTTGTCGCGCTGGTGGGCGCTGGCCTCTTCACACGCGCGTTTCAAACCACCATGCGCATCGATCCCGGCTTCGATCCAAATCACGTACTGCTGGGCCAGTTCTATCTCAACACCAGCGGCTACAACCTGCAGCAGCGCGAGGACTTCTGCAGGCGGCTTGCGGAGAAGATGCAGGCCGCGCCCGGCGTTACCGATGTCGCGTACTCTGACGGCGTGCCGCTGGGCTTTGAGCCTAGTTGGTGGGAGGAGCTGAAGATTGAAGGCTATGCCCCGCGCCCTAACGAGAACATGAATATCTTCCGCAACGTCATCTCCCCGGGCTATCTGCCCCTCATGCACATTCCCGTGGTCGAGGGCCGCAACTTCACTGAGCAGGACGACGAGTCAGACAAAGCGCCGTTCGTAATGATCGTCAACCAGGCCTTCGTCCGGCACTTCTTTCCGGACCGCGATCCGATTGGCCAAAAGGTGCATGGCTGGGGCGTAGAGTTCCGTATCGTGGGCGTTGCCAAAGACTCGAAATACCATTACCTCAGCGATTCCAACCTGCCGTATTTCTACGTGCCCTTCCGTCAGATTTATCGCACGGATATGGCGCTGGCCTTCTATGTACGCTCGCAAGACAGCCCCGCCGATGTGCTGACCACGCTTCGCACACAGACCCACGACCTCGACCCCAACGTCACTGTGTTTGACGCCGTCCCGTTGAAGGAATTCATCGGCGCATCGCTCTATCCGCAAAAGGTAGCAGCCAGCCTCATGGCGGTACTGGGAAGCATCGCCGTCCTTCTGGCCGCGGTCGGTTTGTATAGCGTGATGGCCTACTGGGTCGCGCAGCGTACGCAAGAGATCGGTGTGCGCATGGCCCTCGGCGCGCAACCCGGTCACGTGCTGCGTATGGTTGTACGCCAGGGACTCTCGCTTGCAGTAGGCGGAATACTCGCAGGCGGCCTCCTCGCGTTCGCATTGTCGCGCCTCGCTGCTTCTGTCTCATTCACCAACTCCGCCATGGGCGCAGGATCAAAGCTCATGGGTGACGGCGGCGGAGAGCCACTCATCTTCGTGGCCGCCGCGGTCTTCCTCTGTGCGCTTGCAGCGATTGCCGCGTGGCTGCCCGCGCGCCGCGCCGCTTCCATTGATCCCATGCAAGCACTGCGCACCGAATAGGAGAAATGCATGCGCAAACTGAGAGCCTTCGCAATGCGACTTCGCGGCCTTTTCCGTTCAGGCAGTTCCGACGCTGACTTCGCCGCCGAACTAGATAACCATGTGGTTATGCACACGGAAGACGGCATCCGCGCCGGACTTACTCCCGCCGAAGCACGCCGCAGGGCGCTTATTCGCCTCGGCGGCGCGGAGCAAACACGGCAATGGCATCGCGAACGTCGCACCCTTCCATGGCTTGAGTCGCTTCTGCGCGATCTTGCGTACAGCCTGCGCACGCTCGCCAAACATCGCGGTGCCACATCAATCGCCATCCTCTCCATCGGTCTCGGCATCGGCGCCAACGCCACCATCTTTTCCATGGTCAGCCGATTTGTCCTGCGGCCTCTCCCGGTGGGTGATTCAACCTCTTTACTTGCCCTTCACACCACGCACGATGGAGAGCAGTGCTGCAACTCATTTTCTCTGCCGCTCTACAACGATCTGCGCGACCAGACAAAGTCCTTCTCCGGAGTTGCGGCATACTACGAACTGATTCCCGCCTCCATCGGCGGCAACGGAGAGCCGGAGCGCGTCTGGGGTCAGGGAGTCACTACCAACTTCTTCAGCGTCCTGCAACTCCCCATGATTCTCGGTCGCGGATTCTCCGATGGCGAGGACCATCTCCCTCTGGTCGTCCTGGGAGCGGATATCTGGCGACGCCGTTTCAACGCAGACAACGCCATCGTAGGCAAGGCTGTCATTCTTTCCGGCCACACTTATACCGTCGTTGGCGTCGCTCCACAGTTCTTCCATGGTGTCGACCAGATTCTTTACACCGAGTTCTGGGTTCCCCTGGGCAACGTGTCCCAACTGGTTCCCAGCCTCCCTGACTCGAGCTCCCGCGAATTCCATATCGTCGAGGTACTGGCGCGGCTAAATGCCGGCGTCTCTCGTACACAAGCCGCGGCAGAACTCGGCTCGCTTGCGAATCGCTTTGCCCTCAGCTATCCCAAAACCGACAAGGGCGGCGGCTTCGTCTTTGAGCAGGCAGGCTCGCTGCCCACCAATGCTCGAGGCACAGTGGGCCTGTTTTTCGGCGCGCTCACCGTTGTCGTGTTGCTGGTTCTAGCCATCGCCGGCGCCAACGTGGCCAATCTTCTGTTTGCGCAGGCAGCTTCGCGTCAACGTGACATGGCTGTCCGCCTTGCATTGGGAGCTACCCGTGCAATGCTACGCCGCCAAATGCTGGTGGAGAGCTTATTGCTCGGCCTTTGCGGTGGCGTTGTGGGCGTGGTTCTGTCCCTGGGCTCGACGCGCGCTCTGTCCACACTTCAATTGCCGGCACCGGTGCCCCTGGATATAAGCATCAGCGTGGATTGGCGCGTTCTTCTTTATTCGGTCGCACTCAGCGCGATCAGCGGCCTTCTGCTGGGAGTCGCTCCGGCATGGGCCGCCTCGCGCCCGTTGCTCGCCAATGCGCTCAAAGGCGAAGACGCGCTGGCTCGTCCCGGGCGCCGAATCAGCTTGCGGAATTTCCTTGTCGTCGCGCAAATCGCAATGTCTGTCGTGCTGCTGTGCGTCACAGGGCTGTTTTTGCGCAGCCTGCAGAGCGCTGCCAGCATCGACATCGGGTTTCGTGCGAACAACATGCTGTTGATGTCCGTTGACCCCCGAGTGCATGGCTATTCCGCGGAGCGGACGGTTGCGTTTCTCAACCAGCTGCAGGATCGTGTGTCTACGTTACCCGGCGTTCAATCGGCGGTGGTGACGGACGTGGCGCCGCTGGATGGAGGGAATCGCAGCGACACCTTCGCCTCGGTGGGTGCGGCAAGTGGTCCGGGAACACAAGCCGATGCGGAAATATTTATGGTTTCCCCCGGCTTTTTTGAAACCATGGGAACTCCTCGCCTCGGAGGCCGAGATTTTGGAGGAGAAACGACCGGCGGCCCGAAAACGGCGATCGTGAACCAGGCATTTGTACAGCAGATCCTTGGCGGCAAAAATCCGATTGGACAATCCGTGGTGGGTGGCGGGGTCACCTATCAAATCATCGGCGTGGCAGGCAATGTAAAGGCACGCACCCTCGGCGAAGATCCTCGGCCGGTGCTGTATCGTTCGCTCCAGCAGAGCGTCGGGAGCGATCCTTCATTGATGGGCTATACGCTCGTGGCGCGCACGGCAGCGAATCCGGCGTCCGTCATTGAGGCAGTGCGTCAGCAGATTCACGCACTCGACCCGAACATGGCCATTTACAACCAGGAGACAATGGAACAGCACGTGCGAACCGCCTTCTTTCTTCCCCGCCTTGCCGCATCGCTCTTCGGCACCTTCGGATTCATCGGCCTCGTGCTTGCCGGCGTTGGTCTCTACGGAGTCATGAGCTACTCGGTCAGTCGCCGTACGCGCGAAATCGGCATACGCATGGCCATGGGTGCTCAACCCGGTTCTGTGGAGCGTCTCGTACTCCGCCAGGGCCTTGTGCTCACGCTTATCGCCGTCGCGCTGGGCTGGCCGGCCGCATGGCTGTTGGCGAAAGTTGCGGCAAGCTTTCTCTACGGCATTCAGCCCCACGACGCGCTTACCTTCGCACTGGTGCCGCCGTTTCTCATCGCCATCGCCCTTGCTGCCTGCTATATTCCTGCTCGCCGCGCCGCCGCAGTCGATCCCATGCAGGCGCTGCGCTCGGAATAACGCCGACCCCCTTCCTTTCGCATGCGTAATTCGCTCCCGAACCCGGATGCTACACTCCGGCTTTGGGGTCTGATGAATGAAGGCAAGCGCATTCCTGTTTCGTTACCGCATGGTTATCAACATGGTGATCATCGTGCTCGGCTTTTGGGCGCCGTGGATTCAGTACCTGCGGCTAGGCAGCCGCATCCTGCTGCTTGAATGGCTGGCACTTGAAATCGCCCGCGCCGGTTTGCTCAGCTTCACCGTCGCAACGCCGGCCCTGATCGTGTGCGGCGCACTCGTTGCCGCCATTGGCGCAGTCCTCCGCATCTGGGGCGCAGCGTGGCTCGGTCACGGTGTGGTGTTCGATGCCCAGATGCAAGCCGGCGCACTCACCGCCGATGGGCCTTTCCGCTATGTGCGCAACCCGCTCTACTTGGGGATAGGCTGCATGTTCGCCGCTCTCGCACTCATCATGCCAACCACCGGTGCAGTCTTTGTACTGATTGCAGCACCGCTATTTCTTTTCTCACTGATCCACGGAGAAGAAGCCTACCTCACGGCGCAATTCGGCGATTCCTATCGGGCCTATTTGCTCGCCGTGCCGCGCCTCATTCCGCGCCTGCGCACCACGGTCGCGCCCTCAGGCAGCAAGCCCCACTGGCTGCAGGCCGTGCTTTCTGAGATCAACCCCATCGGCGTCTTCATCACCATTGCATTTCTGTCGTGGACCTACGATACGCAGCTCATGTTACGCGCCATCGCCATCACGTTCGGGGTCTCGCTGATAGTTCGCGCATTCATGCCGGGACTCAAGCAAACAACTAACTCGCGGGAGTAACCGCAGCGCGCTTTCCCATTCTGCCCAGGTGCGTCCAGCCAAACCCCGCCGGATACTTCAGCCCATACCCCAGCAATCGGTCTACACCAATGTGGTTCACCCAGATCAGCGCATACGGCATCACAGCCGGGCTCTTCAGCAGCAGCGCGCATACCGCAAGCGTAGCCGGCGTAGTGTAGCTGTGGATCGCGTTGTAAATGCGCGCACCCACGCTCGGACTCACCAGGTAACCCAGCATGCTCAGGTCGGGGACAAGCCACAACGCCGCAAACAGCCACCAGCTCGCTCCCGTGTGCGCATAGAGCGCCGCGGCAAATGCGGCCGCCGACAATCCTTCA
>Ga0302267_10008139_pt1 | contig 10054 bp, 6 predicted proteins | sample III_Bog_E1_3_FD_194555 | JGI IMG/M metagenome (GOLD analysis project Ga0302267, IMG submission 194555) | Peat permafrost microbial communities from Stordalen Mire near Abisko, Sweden - III_Bog_E1_3 | ecosystem: Environmental > Terrestrial > Soil > Wetlands > Peat | place: Sweden: Abisko... | reverse complement strand
CAGAGGACAGAAGGCGATGCCGCCTACGCCCTCCTTGCCAAGCACATCCAGCAAGCCACCCTCGACCCAGCGTTCAAACATCGAATACTTGGGCTGATGAATCAGGCAAGGTGTGCCGAGCTCGCGCAGAATTTTCACGGCAGCATCGGCCTGGGTTGCGCTGTAGTTGGAGATGCCGGCGTAGAGCGCCCGCCCGGAGCGGACAGCCTGATCCAGCGCTCCCATGGTCTCTTCGATTGGAGTTTCGGGATCGGGGCGGTGGGAGTAGAAGATGTCGACGTACTCCAACCCCATGCGCTTCAGGCTCTGATCGAGACTGGCCAGCAGAAATTTTCGGGATCCCCAGTCGCCATAGGGGCCGGGCCACATGCCATAGCCGGCCTTGGTGCTGATGATCAGTTCGTCGCGATACGGAGCGAGGTCGAGGCGCAGAATCTCGCCGAAGGCGCTCTCCGCGCTGCCCGGCGGCGGGCCGTAGTTGTTAGCCAGATCGAAGTGCGTGATGCCCAGATCGAAGGCGCGGCGCACCATGGCGCGGCCGTTCTCAAAGACATCGACGCCGCCGAAGTTGTGCCAAAGTCCCAGCGAGATGGCAGGAAGGCGCAGGCCGCTCTTGCCGCAGCGGCGATATTGCATGGTGTCGTAGCGCTGTTCGTTCGCCAGATGCAAGATTACTCTCCTTTGAACCTAGGTCTCTGACCGAGTGATTTTGTGCGTTGAGTTTCTGCGCCATAGATACAGAAGAATTCAAGGCTTCTTCTTTCTGCCTTCTTCGAGTATCTGTCGCGCGGCAAATTTCAAGGCATTTCGAACCAGAAACTCTTCGAATGTTGCCTGGTTGTAAACCTGGAAGGACAACTTTAATCTTGACAGACACTTCAACCCAACGCAGCCTTTGTCGGGATCATAGTCGCCAGCGCCAAGGCAACAAGACCATATTTCATCCCCATAACGCTTCATCAACCGCTGGACAGTTTTACGTCTCGTTTCTTCCCCGAATGTGAATTGATTCCACGATGAATCGCCAAATGGATCATAGGGGTTTATGAGACTGCAATCCGTCGCCTCTTCGATGAGACCCCGTAGATCATCATCCGAATAGGTGCCTCGAACCCAGTCCCAGAAGTTTGCATTTCTTCGGAAACTGAGCCACCAATTCAGGCTATTAAGCACTTTTCGCTCTCTCGATCATCCCATCGTGCTCTTGGATTCCTGCCAGGTTCAGCTTTCGTTTTCCCTGTAGGTCATCCAAGTCCTGAGCACTCAAAATATACTGCTTCCCATCAGGTGCAGTCACATAGTAGGCTGGCGTACTATTGAGACCAGGCCCCATCTGCACGTCAAGCCCTTGATTCCTTAGGACACTAGCAGGACCATACATCGTCGTCTCCTCGCTGACTATCCTACCATCCAATTCATTTCAATTCTTCCTTTTAACCGAGAAAAAGGCATTGACGGAACGGAACCTCCGTCCCGCCAATGCCCCGGTTAGGCCGCTCTCATGCCGACGTCTACTTCAAAATGCCCTTGACCTCGACTTCCTTGCGGCCGTCGGTGGGAGGCGGCACGACATTCCCCGCAATCGGCGCGCCGTCCACGGTGAGAGCAATTTGGTTCCCTTCGCCCTTGCGCTCGATGGAGATCTTGTAGACTACGCCGCGATAGGTGCGGGTAGCTGTGAAGCCCGGCCACGCCTTGGGAATCACCGGGGCAATCTCAAGTCCATCAAGAGAGGTACGAATGCCGAGGATCCACTGCACGATGGCGTAGTAGTTCCAGGCCGCCGTACCGGTGAGCCAGGAGTTCTTGGCCTCGCCAAAGCTGGGCGCATCCTTGCCCGCGATCATCTGCGCATAGACATACGGCTCGCAGCGATGCAGGTCGCTGATCTCTTCGCGCGCCGAGGGGTTGATGCGGCTGTAGTAGTCGTGTGCCAGATCGCCGTGGCCAATACGGGTCTCGCCGATCATGATCCAGGGATTGACGTGGCAGAAGATGCCCGCGTTCTCCTTGTATCCCGGCGGATAGGAGGAGATCTCGCCCATCTCGATGTAGTACCTGGTGTAGGCCGGCTGCTGGACCACGATGCCATGTTTGGTGGCCAGTTGCTCGCCGACGGCGGCTAGAGCGCTGGCAGCCTTTCCATCTTCAAGACCGATGCCGGCCAGGGTGCAATAGCCGTTGGACTCGATAAAGATCTTGCCTTCTTCGCATTCCTTCGAGCCAATCTTGCCGCCGAAATCATTGTAGGCGCGCAGGAACCACTCGCCATCCCAGCCGTGCTCCAGGATCACCGACTGCATTTTGGCCGCTTCTGTGAGATATGTTGCAGCTTCGGCCCCAAGGCCGCGGTTCTTGGCGATGGCTGCCAGTTCGCGACCGGCATGGACAAAGAGGCCTGCGATGAAGACCGATTCGGCAACTTTGCCGTCCTTGTTGGTGGTGGTCTGGAAGCTCTGGCCGGGCGTGTCGGAGAAGCAATTGAGGTTGAGGCAATCGTTCCAGTCGGCGCGGCCAATCAGCGGCAGACCATGCGGTCCAAGGCGGGCCAGAGTGTAGTTGAAGCTGCGCTGCAAGTGGTCGTAGAGCGGCTTTTCAGAACCGGGCTCGTTGTCGTACTGGACAGGTTCGTCCAGGATGCTCCAGTCGCCGGTCTCCTTGAGATAGGCCGAGACGCCGATGATGAGCCAGTGCGGATCGTCGTTGAAGCCGCCGCCGATATCGTTGTTGCCGCGCTTGGTGAGCGGCTGGTATTGGTGGTAAGCGCCGCCGGTTGGCAGTTGCGTGGCGGCCAGGTCGAGGATGCGTTCGCGGGCGCGCGCTGGAGCCATGTGAACAAAGCCGAGCAGATCTTGGTTCGAATCGCGGAAGCCGAGGCCGCGGCCAATGCCGGACTCATAGAACGACGCCGACCGCGACATGTTGAAGGTTGCCATGCACTGGTAGGCATTCCAGATGTTGACCATGCGGTTGGTGTGAATATCGGGCGTAGAGACCTGGAAGATGCCGAGCAGGCTCTCCCAGTACTGGCGCAGCCGCTCGAAGGCCTCGTCGGCGTTCTTGGGGTCGAGATACTTGGCGATGGTCGGCTTGACCAGCTTCTTGTTGATGGTCTACGAACCGGGAGGATCGAACTTCTGGTCCTTTGGATTTTCGTGATATCCGAGAACGAAGACGATTTGGCGTGTCTCTCCGGGCGCGAGGTCGAGCTTGACCTGATGCGCGCCGATAGGCGACCAGCCGTGGGCGATGGAGTTGGTAAGCTGACCGGCCTCCACTGTCGCGGGCTTGTCCCAGCTCCGATAGCGGCCAAGGAAGGCCTCGCGCTGCGTGTCGAAACCGGCGCCTGGCTCCGAGCAGGCAAAGTAGGCAAAGTGGTCGCGGCGCTCGCGATATTCAGTCTTGTGATAGATCACGCCGTCTTCCACCTCCACTTGGCCGGTGTTGAAGTTGCGCTGGAAGTTGGTGGCGTCGTCCTGGGCATCCCATAGGCAGAACTCAATTGAGGAGAAGGCCGAGATCGAGGCCTTCGTGGCCCGCTTGTTGGTGACGGTGAGCTGCCAGATTTCAAGATTCTCGTCGAGGGGGACAAAGTAGCGGGTGTGCGCTTCGATGCCGCTGTATTCCGACCCTATTGTTGTGTAGCCCATGCCGTGGCGGCAGGTGTAGTCCTTGAGGTCGTGGCGGGTGGGTTGCCATGAAGGCGACCAGAACTCCTTCGACTCATCGTCGCGCAGGTAGACGTAGCGGCCGCCGAAGTCCATGGGCACGTTGTTGTACCGATAGCGGGTGAGCCGGCGCAGGCGAGCATCGCGATAGAACGAGTAGCCTCCAGCGGTGTTGGAGATGATTCCGAAGTATGCCTGGCAGCCAAGGTAGTTGATCCAGGGTAGGGGGGTATCGGGTTGCGTTATCACGTATTCGCGATTCAAATCGTCAAAATATCCGAACTTCATCCTGCTAGCTCCCTTAAAGAAACGTGCCGTCAGTATAGCCCCTCGGGCAAAACCTCATCAAACGATTTTGCAGAGGGTTGCGAAGTACTTGGGTAAGAAGCCGCCAAAACTGCCCTGAGGATTCCGCGACAACCCGAATGTGCAGAGAGGCGTCAATGAGTGCCGAATCAAGGGAACGATCTCATAGAATCATGAGAGGCGCTCCGGATCGTTGCCAAGATTCAGATGGATGTGAGAGAATTTGGCGTTTTTGAACAGATCTTCATCGCTACCGGGAAGCGAAACCGCGGAGATGGCAAGTTCGATGTTTTTTCAACTTAAAGACGTGCGCGCAAGTGGAAAGCCGCTTAAGTCCGTCGTTCTTGCCGGATTACTCTTATGCTCCGGCGCTTGCGCGCATAAAGCCGAGACCCTGCCGTGGGCGATCAAAGTGGACCAGGTGGGCTATCCGCTGAGCGGTCCCAAGATCGCGCTGGTCAGCGCAGCAGGGACAACATTTGAAGTGCTGCGTGCGAGCGACAGCGCTTCGGTCTTTCAGGGCAAGCTGACGCCGGCTCAGAGCGACGAAAACTCCGGCGACCAGGTGCAAGCCGCGGATTTTTCGGCGTTGCGGCAGGCGGGGCGCTACTACCTGACGGTTCCCGGCGTAGGGCGAAGCTGGGATTTCGAGGTCGGCCCGAATGTCTTCGAGCACACCTACTATATGGCCATGCGCGGCTTCTACGGGCAGCGCTGCGGGACGGCAGTCGACATGGGGCCGGAGTTTCCGGGTTACAGCCACCCCGCCTGCCACCTTCATGGCGAGTTCAGCCCCACTTCGGGAAAATCGGGAGTTCGGGACAACATAGGCGGCTGGCATGACGCGGGCGACTATGGCCGCTATGTGGTCAACTCCGGCATCGCCACCGGAACGCTGCTTTGGACATGGGAGATCTACGAGGAGAAGATCAAGAAGATTTCACTGAAGATTCCCGAGTCGGGCAACGGGACACCCGACATCTTGAATGAGGCGAGGTGGAATCTGGAGTGGATGCTCAAGATGCAGGACGACGATGGCGGCGTCTGGCACAAGCAGACGAGCGAGCACTTTCCCGGTTTTATCGCTCCTGAGGACGACAAGCTGCCCAGCGAAGTCATCGGGACCGGTTCTGCGCCCTACAAGAGCACCTGCGCGACTGCGGATCTGGCAGTGGTGGGCGCGATCGCCGCACGAGTCTACCAGCCCTACGATCCCAAGTTTGCCGCACGGGCGCTGGAGGCCGCGCAGCGGGCATGGGCCTGGACCGAGAAGTACCCTAACGTGACCTTCAAGAATCCGCCGGGCATCGCCACCGGCGAGTACGGCAGCACGGACTGTCGCAACCAGCGGCTTTGGGCGGCGGCGGAACTTTGGCGCACCACCGGCGAGGCGCAGTACAACGATTTCTTCCTGAAGAATTACGCCGATTTCCTTCGCGACCTGGACACGCCCCCCGGATTGAGATTTGAACCAGTCGGATCGATGGGTCTGTGGGCCTATGCGATGCAAGCGGGTAAGGGTCCAAATGCAGACCCCAAAGTGGTGGCCGAGATTCGGAACCGCAGCGTGGCAGCCGCCCGCATGCTGGTCGAGCGCACGCGCGCCAATCCCTACCACGTGAGCATTCAGCCGAGGGAATTTGTCTGGGGCTCCAACGGCATCGTGGCAGAGTATGGCATCTGTCTTCTGATCGCCAATCTCTTTGAGCCGGATGCGAGCTTCGTGGATGCGGCCCGGGACAATCTGCACTATCTGCTGGGCCGCAACACGTTTTCGCTGTCATGGGTGACGCAGGTGGGTGAGCACCCCTATCAGCACCCGCATCACCGGCCCAGCGCGGATGGCAAACACGACAAGCCCTGGCCAGGGCTGCTCTCGGGAGGACCGAACAAAGACCGCCAAGACAGAGTGCTGGCTGCGCTTCCGAGCGGTTTGCCTCCAGAGAGAGTCTATGCGGATCGATGGGAGTCTTACGCAAGCAATGAAATCTGCATCAACTGGCAGGCATCGCTGGTGTTCCTGCTCGCTGGTGAACTGCAGTAGGAGACACCTGGAGCCTGGCTCCAACCGGTAACCCGGCAACGGGTTGCCACGGCAAGGCCCGCGTGTGCCGCAAATCACACTTCGGTCAAGCGCGGCCGTTATAAATTGGTTTAGACCGTCAGAAAAATCGTTTTACCTCTTCCGCCGACAGCGGAAAGAAGGCGCCCTTGGGGTTCGAGGAGTGGAATGCTGAAACTTCAGTTCGTTGACATCGCAATCATTGTGGCCTACCTGCTGAGCACGGTGCTCATCGGCTACTGGGTTTCAAAGCGCGCCTCGCAAAGCATGCAAAACTACTTTCTCGGCGGCAATTCGATGCCCTGGTATATGCTTGGCATCTCGAACGCCTCGGGAATGTTCGATATCAGCGGCACCATGCTGCTGGTCTCATGGATGTTCGTCTACGGCCTGAAGAGCGTATGGATCCCCTGGCTCTGGCCGACCTTCAACCAGATCTTCCTGATGGTCTATCTGTCCGCCTGGCTGCGCCGCTCGAAGGTGATGACTGGGGCGGAGTGGATCAAGACGCGCTTTGGCACCGGGCGGGGCGCGCAGTTATCGCACCTGATCGTGGTGGTCTACGCATTTGTGAGCATCATCGGATTCTTCACCTATGCCTTCAAGGGTATCGGCAAGTTTGCGCAGACTTACCTGCCCTGGCATCTGTCGGCCAATGAATATGCCCTGATCCTGATCGCCATTACGGCCATCTACGTGATCAAGGGCGGCATGATCAGCGTCGTGATTACAGAGGTTGTCCAGTTCTTCATCCTGTCGATCGCCTCCTTTGCCGTGGGCATTATCGCGATGAAAAAAGTCGCACCTGAGATGCTGCGCCGGGTGGTGCCTGCCGGCTGGGACAACATCTTCTTCGGCTGGCATTTGAATCTCGATTGGGCGACGCTGCTTCCGGCGGCCACCGCCAAGATTGCCGACGACAAGTACGAGCTCTTCGGATTTTTCGTCATGATGCTGCTCTTCAAGGGCATCCCGATCTCGGCGGCCGGACCGGCGCCCAACTACGACATGCAGCGCGTTCTCTCGGCGAAGAACCCGCGCGAAGCCTCGATGATGAGCGCCTGGGTGAACATCGTGCTCACCCCGCCCCGGTACTTCCTCATCATGGGTCTCACGGTGCTGGCGGCGGCCTTCTTTGGCCCCGATCTGCGCGCCATGGGAACCCACATGGATTTCGAATTGGTGCTTCCGCTGGCGCTGGGGCGCTTCGTTCCGGTGGGCTTGCTGGGATTTTTGATCGCCGGCCTGCTGGCGGCCTTCATGTCCAACTTTGCGGCTACCGTCAACGCGGCCCCGCCCTACTTTGTCAACGACATCTACAAGCGCTACATCAACCCCAGCGCTTCGCCCAAGACTTACGTGCGGTTGAGCTATCTCGCTTCATTGAGCGTGATTATCATTGGCATCATCTTCGGCTGGAACGTCACCTCGGTCAATGAGGTAGTGGTTTGGATCGTGTCAGGCCTTTGGGGTGGGTATACGGCTTCGAACGTCCTCAAATGGTACTGGTGGCGCTTCAACGGCTACGGCTATTTCTGGGGGATGCTGACCGGCATTGGCTCCGCGCTGGTGATGCCCAAGTTGGTGCCGCATGTGGCGTTCATTCAGCATCTTCTGTCAACCTACACGATTAACATGGAGGTAGTGATCATCTTCCCGCTGGTCGTGGGAATCTCGTTGATCGGCTGCCTGCTCGGCACTTACCTTACCAAGCCGGAGTCGGATGAGGTGCTCATGGACTTCTACCGCCGCGTGCGGCCGTGGGGCTTCTGGGGACCAGTTCTCAAGAAGGTTCTTGCAGAAGACCCTGGCTTCAAGCGCAACAAGGATTTCTTCCGCGATATGTTCAATATTGCCGTGGGCATCGTGTGGCAGATCTCGCTGGTGGCGTTGCCACTTTACATCGTGATTCGAGAGTGGGATCGCGTTGCCATCGCCGCGGGTGTGATTCTGGTGACCTCGCTGATCCTCAAATTCACTTGGTACGATCACCTGGTTGAGCGCGAGGTTGAGACGGACCTGGTCGCTGCCGGCGATGCATAGCTGAATCTCAACAGGCGGCTGGACTCCCGCAAGGAAGGCAGCCGCTTCTCATATCTGTCGTGGGTTAGAGACCGAAGCCGACTGGCATAACGAGGAAGAGGCCGCGTAACTTGGAAAGCCGAACGGAAACGCAGGTTACGCTCGATCCACCGCACGCTCAGGCGACAAGAGTGTCTGTCGCGCGAATCTGCTGGCATGGCTGGCACGATTGCTATCTCATCGCCAACGGCCGAGTGGAAGCCGTCGTTGTTCCGGCCATCGGCCGGGCGATGCAGTTGCGCCTGACGGGCGAGGCGGACGGAGCATTCTGGGAAAGCCGGGAGTTGGACGGCGAACTGCATGCAACGGCCCCGAATCAAGCTGATCTGCCTGAGTGGATCAACTTCGGCGGCGATAAGTGCTGGCCTGCTCCACAATCTGATTGGCTTGTGCGGCAAGGCCGCGACTGGCCGCCGCCGATTGCCTTCGATTCATCTCCGATGGATGCGGTTGCGGGAGAAGACGGTGTGGTGCTGACCTCGCCCGTCGATTCGGCTTTTGGCATTCAGGTCACACGCCATGTGGAACTGGACGCCGAGTTGCCTGTGATGCGGATCAGGACCGAGTTCCACAAGGTGATTGGAGACACCGTCAGGGTCAGCGTGTGGACGATCACGCAGATGAACGATCCAGAGCGCGTCTTTGTTCCGCTGCGCGAAGATTCGAAGATGCCCGGCGGTTTTATTCTGTTGATTGAGGCAGAGCCGGAGAGGCTGCGAATCGAGGACGGGTTGCTTTCGTTTGTGCGGACTCGGCTCAAGTCGACAAAAATCGGGATGGACGCAACGTGCATGGCTTGGGTGGGACGGAAGTTGGTCGTTCGAATCGACGCGGAAGCCGGACCGGGAGAGTATCCCGATGGCGGCTGTGTCACCCAGGTTTATACCAGCCCCGACCCGGTTCCTTATGTCGAGTTGGAGACATTAGGCCCCCTGGCAACGATGAGCGCCGGCGACCGGATCGAGCGGACAACAACGTATACGATCATGCCCCGGTCAACAACGGACCCAGAGGCCGAGGCGCGGAAGATCCTCTGCTCCTGAGAAGATTCCTGGCTCGGTTTTGGCATTTCAGGGGCTGAATCTTACAGGAAACATCAAAAACGCAGTGTTTCCAACAAAAAATGGGGCAGAATCTGCCGTTCTCGTTTGCCGATCAGTCAATGGATAGAAATCATAAACCTTTTATTTTTAGCGAGTTACTCGCTCTCAATGACTCGAAGTGAGGCCTCCATGGGATGTGGGGATGGGAGTACGGACCGGGCAGGATTTGACCATTTCAGCCTCGCCGAATGAATTCGCAAGACGGAACAGGCGGTTGGCGCGTATAGTCCGCTCGCTGCAATTGAATGCCGCGAATACGGGGTGAGTGCGGTCCGCGAGGTGCGCGGCCTCTGCGTGAGAAGCTCTCCCCGGGAAAATTGAAATTGCGCCTATTTCCCCTGCGTCTTGCAATGGGGATCCGCAATCTCGACGCGACGATTCTTCGCTGTTCCCACGCAGGTGCTGTTGTCGGCCACGGGCCTGGTGTTTCCATAGCCCTTCGCCGAGAGGCGCGCCAACCTGAAATGTGGGCCACTAGCCGCGCTACTGCTTCACCAACTCGACCCTCCGGTTCAACGACCGCCCATCTTCCGTATCATTCGACGCCACTGGCGCATACGGCCCGTTCCCATACGGCGCCAGCCGTTCCGCCGCCACGCCATATTGGCTCATTAACGCCTGCACCACCGCCGTCGATCGCCGCTTTGACAGATCCATGTTTGACGCCAGCCCGCCCACGTTGTCCGTGTGCCCCACCACGTACACCTTCATCTTCGGGTCCTGCTTCAGCATCTTTGAAATCTGTTCCAGCGCCGACTTCGACTCCGGTTTCAAATCCGCTCTTGCCGTGTCGAACAGAATCCCATTCACCACCATGTGTCCGTTCTTCGCCA
>Ga0302267_10008138_pt1 | contig 10054 bp, 10 predicted proteins | sample III_Bog_E1_3_FD_194555 | JGI IMG/M metagenome (GOLD analysis project Ga0302267, IMG submission 194555) | Peat permafrost microbial communities from Stordalen Mire near Abisko, Sweden - III_Bog_E1_3 | ecosystem: Environmental > Terrestrial > Soil > Wetlands > Peat | place: Sweden: Abisko... | reverse complement strand
GAATCCCTCGTCTCTGTTGACCTCAACTTCTCGAACCGCCGGATGCGGACCCGCTTGTCCGGTGGTGTGGGAGGGGAGAGCAGGTGACTGCTCCCCCTATCCCGATCGCATAGTTATTCGATAGGGCATATTAGGTCTTTAATAAACCTTCCAAATTCCTCGCGGGCCCAGGCAGTACCGATCGCTTTGTCCAGAAATGGAGTGATTTCCGGATCGCAATTCGCGATGGGGTTGACGTTATAGATAGCAAGATTGTGCGGATTATCAACGTATTCCTGAGACTCATCGCCGGAAAACAAATGCCAGCCGCTATCGGTGGCGTTGCGCGGCGCCTCGCGGTACAAATAACCGGCGCGCAACCCCTCCACGGTGATTCGGTCCATAGCAGCGCACGAGCCGTATGCGGTTACAAGGGGCTTCATATCACTGGCACTGAGTTTGAATTGCTCTTTCATCCTACAGAATCGCGTCAAATCCCTTGCGGCGGATGACGTTGAGCAGGGCGAGCGCCGGGCCTTTGGGCTGCTTGGTTCCGCGCTCTAACTGCGAGATGTAGCCGACGCTTAGGTTGAGAGTACGGGCGAAGGCGGCCTGGCTCATGTTGGCGCGCTCCCGCAGGCTGCGAATCTCTTTGCCTTGGATCGGCTGGGCCGTGGGAAGCGGCTCCACTCCAAGGTGTCGAACGGTGATTTTGCGATATTCTTCGTCGTCTAGCAACCCATGCCGGTGCAGGTCTCCGGCTGTTTCGAGAATTGCCTCCGCGATGGAGCTATTCTTCTTTGTCATCATCAACCTCCTTGAGTGAACCATCTTCAAACATTCCGTTCAACGTCTCGACATCGGCGGCAAGCAACCGCCTGCCAAACTTTCTCAACGCGATCAGATCATCCTCGCCGATATTGTCCTGGTCGCTCTTTGCAAAGCCATTTAGAAAAAACGCCCTGCTTGCAGCCCGATAGGCGACAATCGCGCGATAGCCGCCGGATCGTCCCTATCCCTGCCGGGCGACGCGCTGCTTGATGAGGCCGCCGCCGAGATCGGCATCCACCAAGCCATGCTCGGCCCGTGCGATAGCCTCGCGCAAACTGGCGTCCGCAATCTTCTCCTGTCGTGCAAACCGCGCGAACCATCTCGTCTTGAAGACTTGCATGGGCCTACCTGATACTATGAACTATAGCACATAATACTACATTGGAAGGCAATTGTCGGCCAAGAAGGGTATGTCTCCGCAGCATGGCCAATTCGCGTTTGTGCGAAAGCCTGGTGCGATATGCTGTGCGTCCTATGCTTTGCGGCTATTCTGAACTAGACCTCATGGCCGTCTCCCCGCGCCAATTCGATGTGATTGTCTTGGGAGCGGGGGCGGCTGGTCTGATGTGCGCGGCGGTGGCCGGGCAGCGCGGTCGGCGGGTTGTCGTGCTCGAACACAATGGGCAGCCGGGGCGGAAGATCCTTATCTCCGGCGGCGGGCGGTGCAATTTCACAAATCTGAATTGTGAGCCGGGCAACTTTTTTTCAAACAATCCGCATTTTGCCAAGTCGGCACTGGCGCTCTATCAACCCCGGCACTTCCTGGAGTTGGTCGAGAGGTATGGAATACGCTGGCATGAGAAGACGCTGGGGCAACTCTTCTGCGACTCATCGGCGCGAGCGATTGTGGAGATGTTGCTGGCGGAGTGCGCGCAGGGCGGCGTTGAGCTTGTGCTGAATGCGCGCGAGATTGCGGTCGACCGGGCGGCGAACGGCGGGTTTCGCGTTGCTTCATCCGCAGGCGAGTCTTGGGCAGAGTCGCTGGTGGTGGCGACGGGCGGGTTGTCGATTCCGAAGCTGGGGGCGACGGGGCTGGGGTACGATCTGGCGCGGCAGTTCGGCCTAAGAATTGTCGAGCCGCGGCCTGCGCTGGTTCCCCTGGTCTTGGGCGGCAATGAGTTTGGCTGGACGAAGCTGGCCGGAGTCTCTACGGAGGTGCTGGCCTGGGCGGAAGCGGCGGCGGGGAAGAAATCGGATTCGATTCAGTTCAGGGAAAAGATGCTGGTGACGCATCGCGGGCTGAGCGGGCCTGCGGTTTTGCAGGCGTCTTTGTATTGGCAGCCAGGTGACAGGCTGGTGGTCAATTTTCGGGGGCTTACCGCTCAGATGCACCCTCTCGATGGCTTGCGGCAGCCGGGAGCGCGGAGGGATCTGGCGACGCTGAAGCAGGCGTTGCGCGAGGTTCTGCCGCAGCGGCTGGCTAACTATCTTGCTGAGATCGGCGGACCGCAGGGCTGGTCGAATGCGGCCCTGGAGGCCCGCGAGCGGGGACTGCACCGATGGGAGTTTCATCCGGCCGGGACGGAGGGATTTGAAAAGGCCGAGGTGACAGCCGGGGGCGTTGACACGGCCGGTTTGCAGGCGCGGACGATGGAGGCGCGGGATGTGCCCGGATTGTTCTTGATTGGCGAAGTGGTGGATGTGACCGGTCAACTGGGAGGATTCAACTTCCAGTGGGCATGGGCTTCCGGAGTGGCGGCCGGAAGAGCTTGCTAGGGAATAGGGACTGGGGAATAGGGATCAGGGACTAGGGAATAGGGATCAGGGGCGAGGGAATAGGGACTAGGAAAGGCCTACTGAGCAGGCGGTGCGCCGGGCTTGGAGGGCGGGGTCAGGACAAAGCCCTTGCGGAGCAGAGCGAAGCCTTGCTGGGGAAATTCGGCCTGGAGGAGTTGGTTTTCCGGGCCGGAGAAGAGATCGGTCGAGGCGCCGGCAATGGTGGCGACAAGATGGTGGACGACGACGGGCTTGCCGTCGAGGGTGCCTTGCTCGTCGGCATAAGTGGCGAGCTGAATCGGCTCGATGGTGCCGGCCCTTTTGGGGATGATGGCCCAGAGGTCGCGATTGTTACTGGCGACGGCGAGCGCCAGGAGGGTCTCAAGGGCGCCGGGATCGAAGTCGGGAAGAAAGACGGCGGCAGCGTGCGGGGCCAGGCGCGTGGTGGAGGCGCGGCCGTTGGCGGAGATGTTGAGGAGAATCTGGGCTGCGTCGGGCGCGGCGGTGACGGAGACAGCCGAGCCGTTGACTGTGGCGCTCAACTGCGTGTGGCGCAGGTGGTTGGCCGGAGAGAGGCGCTCGGTTTTTGACAGGGAGTAGTCGAGACCCTGCATGGCGACGCGAACCAGCGCGGTCGAGTCATACCCATTGGGAGTGGCGGTGAAGCTGAAGCTGGCAGTCCCAACGTCCTTGCCGTGCTGCGAGATGATGAAATCAGCGGATTGGGCAAGGGCGGCTGGGGCTGGAGCGAGCAGGGCGCCGAGAAGCGCTGCGAGCGGGAGGAGAGCGAAACTGCGCACAGGTCTATCCATCATTCCTGAGGTTTAGACACGGCGCGCGGAAAAATGTTGCGGAAGCCGCAAAAGAAGCACCGAGAAGGAACGCGCGGGTTGGGGTTTATCGATTCCCAGGTCCCAACATCGGGACATGGGGCACTCAGAGTGATCCGCTGAGCACTGATTTTCGACTACAGCCCCTCAGCCTTTGGCCAGCGCGAAGCGGCGGTTGACTTCATGCCAGTTGACGACATTCCACCAGGCGGCCAGGTAGTCGGGGCGGCGGTTCTGGTACTTGAGATAATAGGCGTGCTCCCAGACGTCGTTGCCGAGGATGGGGTAGTGGCCCTCGGTGAGGGGCGACTCCTGATTGGGCGTAGAGACCACCTTGAGCTTGCCGCCGACGAAGATAATCCAGCCCCAGCCGGAGCCGAACTGCTTAGCGGTGGTCTCGTTGAAGGTCTTCTTGAAGGCCTCAAAGTCGCCGAAGTCGGCGGCGATCTGGTCGGCGATGGCGCCCGAGGGCGCGCCGCCAACCCCAGCGGAGCCAACCGGGCCCATCAGATGCCAGAAGGCTGTGTGGTTGGAGTGGCCGCCGCCATTGTTGCGGACAGCGGCCTTGATCTCGTCGGGAACCGTGGCCAGGTCGCGGACCAGATCGTCGACGGACTTGGCGGCCAGCTCGGGGTGGTTGGCGAGGGCGGCATTGAGGTTGTTGACATAGGCCTGGTGGTGCTTGCCGTGGTGAATCTTCATCGTCTCGGTGTCGATGAACGGCTCGAGAGCGGCGTAGTCGTAGGGAAGCGGTGCGAGTTCGTATGCCATTTGGGGAATCTCCTGGTTCTTGAGTTGTACGTGTTGAGCAGCGCTCGGCGCTGAGCTAAATGGAACTAGTCCTGTTGGCAGCGGCGAAATGAAGCTCAAAACTTCACGCCTGCCGGCTCGACCCTATGTCTCAATGGATGCGGGAGAGTGGTGGCAGGGTGCGGGAAAGTTGGACTTAACAGGTGGCTTCGCAGAGATTTGACGCCGCTTGCCGCGAGCCGCCGGTCCGGAATGAGAGCTTTAGGCTATCATGGGTTCTTCAATCGAAAGTCACCCGACCCGATTCCTTAAGGTGGAATTATGTTCAATTTCCGCGATCTCTGCCGCGCTCTGAGGGTTGCGGTAGCCAGCTTTTCGCTTCTTGTGGCCATTTCCCTCTCAGCCGCAGGACAAACGCCTGCCGACAGCGGCACGCACAAATCATTAATGAATAGACTCGCGGCTCGTGACGAATTGAACAAGGGGGTGAAGGCCTTCAAGAGCGCCCACTATGACGAGGCGATCGCTCATTTCCAGAGAGCGACGGAGGATGATCCGGGTCTACTCTTGGCGAAGCAGTACCTTGGTGTAACGCTGGCGCAGAACGTGGTCCCTAAACTGGATACGCCGGAGAACATGAAGATCGCACAGCGAGCTATTGATCTCTTCCAGGAAGTTCTGGCAAAGGATCCGCACGATGTGAACAGCATGAAGCAGATTGCAGGGATTGACTTCAGCATCAACGAACTGGACGACGCCAGGATCTGGCAGAAGAAGGTGCTGGCCGAGGATCCGAAGGACCCTGAGGCGGCTTATACCGTCGGGGTGATCGATTGGATGGAAGCCCACCAGAGCACACTGGCCGCACTGGCGCTGGCTGGCTTGAGCGACGACGGCGAGGGCAACAGCAACGCGCCCGCCGAGCTGATGAAGACCATCAAGGCGCAGAATGGAGCGCTGGTGGAGGAGGGCATCCAGTATCTCAAGCAGGCCATCGAGAACCGGCCCAATTACGACGATGCCATGGCGTACCTGAATCTGATTTACCGGCGCAAGGCCGATTTGGACTGGGGCAACGAGGCAACCCGCAAGGACGATATTGCCGAAGCCGAGCAATGGCGCACCAAGGCCATGGAGACGCGCAAGGCCAACGAAGAGAAGAGGATCGCAGGGCCTGATTCATCGCAGCCGTAACCTGTCCCGGCGATGAGTGCATTTTGAAAAGCTACTGAACGTGCTCCCTGTCTGCTGCGGAGTCAGCGCAGCTTCGATACAATGCGGGAGTGGGGCAGGCTTCAAATGGATTGAATTTATTCAACATGCTGCCCGCGTTTCAAGAGACAAAGGACAAAAATGAATTCCAGTCTTAAGGATGCATCGCTGGACCAATTATCCATCGACACACTGCGGCTGCTGGCCGTGGATGCCGTGCAAAAGGCCAATAGTGGCCATCCCGGCGCGCCGCTTGGATGTGCGCCTATTGCCTATCTGCTCTTCCACAAGCTGATGAAGCACAATCCGGCGCACTCGAAATGGGCGGACCGCGACCGGTTTGTGCTGTCGAACGGGCATGCCTCGGCGTTGCTCTACGGAACCTTGTTTCTTTCCGGTTACGGCGTGACGTTGGACGACCTGAAGAGCTTTCGCCAGTGGGGCTCGCGCACGCCGGGTCATCCGGAGCGCGGCCACACAGACGGCGTGGAAGTGACGACCGGGCCGCTGGGCCAGGGGATTGCGATGGCCGTTGGCATGGCCATCGCGGAGAAGCACCTGGCGGCGGTGTACAACCGTCCCGGCTTTGAAGTGGTGGACCACCACACCTATGCTCTGCTGGGCGACGGCGACTTGATGGAGGGCGTCTCGCACGAGGCGGCCTCGCTGGCCGGAACGCTGGGGCTGGGCAAGCTGATCTTTCTTTACGACGACAACCAGATATCGCTGGACGGACCGACGAGCCTAAGTTATACCGAAGACGCCCTGGAGCGCTTCGAGGCCTACCACTGGCACGTGCAGCGCGTGGCGGACGGCAATGATCTGGCGGCGCTGGAGGGGGCTATTCAATCGGCCAAGGCGGAGACCGGCAGGCCGTCTTTTATTGCGGTGCGAACAGTGATCGGCTACGGCAGTCCCAGGGCCGGGACGAGCAAGGCGCATGGCGAGCCGCTGGGTGCGGAAGGCGTGGCGGCGACGAAGAGGTTTTTTGGCTTCCCCGAGGATCAGAGCTTTCAAGTGCCCGACTCCGCGCTGGCGAATTGGCGCGCGGCGGTCGCCCACGGCGCGGAGCTTGAGGCGAAGTGGCGGGCGCTGTTTGCGAGCTACGCAACGGCGTTTCCGGAGCTCGCGGCGGAGTTTGAGCGCACCCAGAGGGGCGTGCTCAAGGCTGGCTGGGAGGCCGCGCTGCCGAGCTTTGCGCCCGGCAAGGCGCAGGCCACGCGCACGGCCGGCAGCGCGGTGATGAACGCCATCGCGGAGGTCGTGCCGGAGCTCTTCGGCGGGGCCGCGGACCTGACCTCTTCGACCAAGACGATCTTCAAGCCGGGGGCCAACTTCCACGAGGATCCAGCCGGGCGCAACGTCTTCTTCGGCGTGCGCGAGTTTGCCATGAGCGCGGCGGTGAACGGAATCGCGGCGCATGGCGGGCTGATTCCCTTCGGATCGACTTTCTTTGTGTTTTCCGATTATGCCAAGCCCGCAATCCGGCTGGCCGCGCTGATGCAATTACACTCGCTCTTCGTCTTTACGCATGACTCAATCGCCGTCGGCGAGGATGGGCCGACGCACGAGCCGATCGAGCAGTTGCTTGGGCTGCGCGCGATTCCGGGGCTCACGGACTTCCGCCCGGCCGATGCCACTGAGACGGCCGCTGCCTGGAGGCTGGCATTGGAGCGCCCAGGGCCGAGCTTTTTTGCGCTCAGCCGGCAGGATCTGCCGGTAATTGATCCCGCGGCGCAGGATCTGTATGCCGGAGTGAGCAAGGGCGCCTATGTGCTGGAAGATGCGGCGAGCCCGCAGGTGGTGCTGATTGGGACCGGGGCCGAGGTTTGGCCCTGCGTGGAGGCCGCGAAACTGCTGGCCGCGGAAGGCATCGCAGCGCGGGTGGTGAGCTTTCCGAGCTGGAAGCTCTTCGAGGAGCAGACGCAGGAGTACAAGACCAGTGTCCTTCCGGCCGATATGCGGAAGTTGGCGGTCGAAGCGGGAGCTACGGTGGGCTGGTGGAAGTACGTAGGCTCGAATGGCGACGTGATTGGGCTGGACCGGTTTGGGGCATCCGCGCCGGGGCCGAAGGTGCTGGCGGAGCTTGGCTTCACAGCGGGGAATGTGGCGGCGCGGGCGAAGAGATTATTGGAGCGGAGTTGACCGAACTAACCTCGCTAACCCCGCTAACCCCGCTAACACTGCTAACTCCGCTAGCTTCCAGGAAAGGATCATTGTGAAACTTGTCATTGCTTCCGATCATGCTGGATTCGCTCTGAAGGAAGAGCTTCGCGCCTATCTCTCCAAGGCCGGCCAAGAGGTTGTGGACCTTGGAGCTTATAGCGCCGACTTACCCGACGACTATCCCGACTATGCCGAGAAGGTTGGTCTCGCTTTGACGCGGGGTGAGGCGCAGCGGGGGATTCTCATCTGCGGCTCGGGGGTGGGCGTTTGCGTTGCGGCCAACAAGATCCCAGGGATTCGCGCGGGCATCTGCCATGACACCTACTCGGCCCATCAGGGCGTGGAGCATGACGACATGAACGTATGCGTGCTGGGCGCGCGCATTGTCGGCTCCGCGCTGGCCTTCGAGATTGTGGACCGATTTGTTGCGGCGCACTTCTGCGCGACCGAAGAGCGGTTTATGCGGCGCTTCAAGAAGGTGCTGGCCATCGAAGCCAAGTACCTGCGCGAGCGCGAGTAACAGGGATGGGCCAATGTTTCCCTTCGATGTGATCCTTTTCGACGTGGGCGGAGTCCTGCTGACCGATGGCTGGGATCATTGCGAGCGTGGACTGGTGCTGGAGCAGTTTCATCTGGACTGCGCGGAGTTTGAAGCCCGCCATGCGGAACCTTATGCAGCCTGGGAGCGGGGCTCGATTGACCTGAAGAGTTATCTGGATGCGACGGTCTTCTATGAACCCCGCAACTTTTCTCCCGGCGAGTTTTTTGCTGCTATTTGCGCCGAATCCAAGCCTCTGCCGGATGGGGCGCTGGGAATTCTTAAAGAGCTTGCCACATTGGATAAGTGTCTACTGGGAGCATTGAACAACGAGGCACGGGAGACGAACGAGTATCGCTTCAATCGCTTTGGACTGCGGGGGCTTTTCAGGGTCGCTCTCAGTTCCTGCTATCTGGGATTGCGCAAGCCGGAGCCGGAGATCTACCGGCGGGCTCTGGATATTCTCGGCCGTCCGGCGGAGCGAATGCTCTTTATCGACGACCGGGCGCCGAATGTGGCCAGAGCCGTGGATGCCGGGATGGTAGCTATCCGGTTTGAGGGCGCGGAAGCACTGCGGCGCAAGCTGGAAAGCCTGGGAGCTATATAAGATTTCCGGCGCGCGTGGCAAATCCTGACTCATGCGTTATAAGTCGAGGATGAAACCCGGCCTCCATGACCAGTCCAGTTGGTGTGGAAGAACTGCCCTCGCGGCTGGTCGATGCGCTCATAGGTGTGTGCGCCGAAGTAGTCGCGCTGCGCCTGGAGCAGATTCGCGGGCAGCCGCTCCGCGCGGTAGCCGTCATAGAATGCGAGCGCGGTGGAAAACGCCGGAGTCGGCACGCCCAATTCGATAGCATGGACCTGCGCCTTCCGCCACGACGCCTGATAGTTGTTCAGCGCCGAAGAGAAGAAGCTATCGAGGAGCAGATTCTCAATTCCGGGATTCTTGCCGAAGGCCTCTTTGATCTTTCCCAGAAAACGGCTGCGAATAATGCATCCGCCGCGCCACATCAGCGCGATGCCGCCCATATTCAGGTTCCAACCGTTCTCTTTGGCGGCCGCCCTAAGCAGCATATAACCCTGCGCATAAGAAACGATCTTGGAGCAGTAGAGCGCCCGCCTCACATCCTCGACGAACGTGTCGCGGTCGCCGATGGAGGGCCTTACTGCCGGCCCTTCGAGAATCTTCGACGCGGCCACGCGCTCCTCCTTTAGAGCCGAGAGACAGCGCGCGAAGACCGACTCGCCGATCAGAGTTACAGGCTGGCCGTTGTCGAGCGCGCTTATCACGGTCCACTTGCCAGTTCCCTTCTGGCCGGCGGTGTCGAGAATCTTATTGACAAGCGATTGACCGTCCTCGTCCTTCATGGCGAAGATATGACTTGATATCTCGATCAGGTAACTGTCTAACTCGCCCTTATTCCACTCGGCAAAGACCTCGTGCAACTTATCGGCGGTAAGTCCCAGGCCGCGTTGCAGCAAATCGTAGGCCTCGCAGATCAACTGCATGTCGCCATACTCGATGCCGTTGTGGACCATCTTGACGAAGTGGCCGGCGCCGCCCTCGCCCACCCAGTCGCAGCAGGGCGTGCCATCTTCGACTTTAGCGGCGATGGCCTGGAAAATATCTTTCACGTGAGGCCATGCGGCCGGATTGCCGCCGGGCATGATCGAGGGGCCGTTACGCGCACCCTCCTCGCCGCCGGAAACGCCGGTGCCGATAAAGAAAATGCCCTTTGCAGCCAGATCCGCGGTGCGCCGGTTCGAGTCGGTAAAGAGGGAGTTACCGCCATCAATGATGATGTCGCCTGCCTCAAGGTGAGGCAAGACGTGCTCAATGGTCTGGTCGACTGCGTCGCCTGCCTTGACCATCAGCATGACGCGTCGGGGCCGCTTGAGAAGGCTGGTGAACTCCTCGACAGAGTGCGCTCCTACGACCTCGGTCCCTTTGGCTTCATTGGCGAGGAAGTCATCCACTTTGGAGACGGTGCGATTAAAAACGGCAACCTTGAAGCCGTGGTCGTTCATGTTG
>Ga0302267_10008137_pt1 | contig 10054 bp, 9 predicted proteins | sample III_Bog_E1_3_FD_194555 | JGI IMG/M metagenome (GOLD analysis project Ga0302267, IMG submission 194555) | Peat permafrost microbial communities from Stordalen Mire near Abisko, Sweden - III_Bog_E1_3 | ecosystem: Environmental > Terrestrial > Soil > Wetlands > Peat | place: Sweden: Abisko... | reverse complement strand
GCTCAAGGTGCGCCCTTACCTGAGCGACAACCTCTTCCAGAGCCAGCTCTACTGGATCGACGCCTACCGGCGCCAGGCGCTGGTGAACCGCACCGACGGCGCGCACATCGTCGCTCTCCACCTGTGCCGCGTGGTCTCCGACGCGCGCTACGACGCCATCACGGTGCGCCTCTTCGCGACCGGGCGGGACTACACCGTCAACGAGGCGGGCGAGGTGGTGGGCGGCAACAAGGACCGCGAGCGCCACTACAGCGAGTACTGGACCTTCATCCGCGGCGTCGACCGGGGTGCCGGCGCCTCCGGGGCTCCTCGCGGCCCGCTTTCGTGCCCGAGCTGCGGCGCTCCCCTCGCGGTCAACATGGCCGGGAGCTGCACCTATTGCAGCGCCAAGGTGACCGCCGGCGAGTTCGACTGGGTGCTCTCCCGGATCGAGCAGGACGAGGCCTACGTCGGGTGAGCCCGCCGCTTCACGTCGGCTTGGGCAGGCTCAGGATCGAGGCGCCGTCGACCCAGTAGACCGTGGAGGCGCTCACCGCCACGGCGGTGGGCGCGATCTGGCCGGTGGCGACCACCTCCGGCGTCCCGTTGCAGCCGCCGGGGATGGCGCAGCGCACCACCGTGGTCCCGCTGCTCCAGTAGAGGTAGCTGCCGTCGGCGGCGAGCGGGTGCTGGAGGCCGACGATGCCCTGCCCCGTGGCGAACGCGGTCGGGTTGGCGAGGCAGCCCGCGCTCGGACAGGAGAAGATCTGGTCCGGCGTCGCCCAGTAGACGTTGCCGCCGCTGACGACGAGGCCGCGGACGTTGACGGCCTGGTAGCCGGCCGGCGTGAGGAGCTTGGCGGTGGCGGCGCCGGCGCCGATGACGTTGCTGGAGACCGCCCCGCTGGCGGCGCTGGTCCAGTACACGGACGACGCGTCGACCGCGATCGCCTGCGCCGTGTCGAGGGCGACCGCGGCCGGCGTGCAGCCCAGCGGATCGCACCAGCTCACCTGGCCGTCGACCGCCCAGTAGATGTTGTTCGGGTCCGCCGCGATGGCGCTGGCGTGGGCCTGGTGGTCGAGCAGGATCATCCCCGAGTTGGGCGCGAGGCCGGCGGCGCCGACGCCGCCGGTGGCGAGTCCCGCGTCGCCGGTCAGCCCGTTGTTGGTCCAGAAGGCCTCGCCCCCGCTGGTGGCGATGCCGAGGGGATAGGGCTCGGCGACGGCGAGCAGGGTCGGCGTGGCGCACCCGCTCAGCGAGCAGGCGCCGATGACGCCGGCGCTCGCGGCGGTCCAGTAGACGAGGCTGCCGTCGATGGCGATGTCCTTGAGCGCGGCCTGCCCCGAGACCAGCACCTTGGGAGTCGTCAGGGTGCTCGCGTCGCCCGCGTCACCCGGGCCCGCGTCGGCGGCCCCACCGCCCGCGCCGCCCGCGCCGCCGGCGCCGCCCGCGCCGGCGTCCCCGCAGACGCAGGCCCCGTAGCTGGCCCCGCTGGCAGCACAGGTCTGGATGCCGATGTCGGCGCCCGTGCACGTACACGCGCCGGTGGCGCCGGGCTGGCACGTCGTCGGCGCGGTGCCGCCGGTCCCCGCCGGTGACGAGCTCCCGCACGCCGCCATGACCCCCAGGGCCGCGCCCACGAGCGCGCTTCGAAAGTAAGCCATCTCGGTACGCACCTTATCACGGGGGCCGCACCGCCCGCCGCCGCCGTGACCGTCCGGGCTCACTGGCAGCAATAGGTGAACGGGTTCAACGGCGTCACCGCGCCCGTGGCCGCGCCGCCGCCGGCCGGGCAGTTGCCCTTGGCCGTCGGGAGCGTCGCCCGGGCGCCGCCCAGGTCCGCGGAGACGTCGGTGCACTGCGCCGAGGCCACGCTGGTCGAGCCCATCGCCGGGTTGGTGGTGCACGAGGCGGAGCTGTAGAACGTGTAGTGGCTGTCGCCGCAGGTGGTGTCGCCACCGCCGCAGGTGCACGCGCCGCAGGCGCGGGTGTCGGTGGAGCTCCCGTAGCCCTGGATGACCTTGGTCCAGCCGGCGGGGCAGGTGGCGGTGCCGTCCTGGCGGATGCACAGGCTCTCGCCCGCCGCGCCCGAGCCGTCGGGCACGCACACCTTGCCCGCACCGCACGCGCCCGCCGAGGTGTCCGCGCCGCACGCGTCGATGCGGGTGGCCCAGCTTTGCTTGTTGGGGAAGTCGGTCGCGGAGGGCGCGCACGTCCCCGCGGCGCTGACCGTCGCGGGGCTGGTGAGCTTGCAGGAAGCCTGCAGCACCACGACGCCGGGGAGAGCAGGCTTGTCGCAGGCTCCGTTCTCGAGCTGGACGGTCAGGTCGGTGGCGGTGCCGGCGCAGGTGGTCGAGCCGGCGTAGCAGGTCAGGTCGGGCGGGGCGCACGCGGCGCCCTGGAGCGCACCGCAGGTGCACGCGGTGCACTGGGCGGCGCCGGCCGGCCCGGTGTGGTCGGTGTGGGCGGTGAGGTTGGCCGGGCACGCCGGCGCGGCCGCCGCGGGGAGCGCCGTCTCGGTGACGTAGTAGTGCCCGGTCCAGCCGGCCGGATCGGCGTCGACGCAGGTGTAGCCGGCCTGGCACGCGGCCACGCTCCCGCCCGAGCCCGACGAGGTGCTGCTGCTCGACGTGGTGCCGGCAGTGCCGCTCGACGTGGTGCCGGCGGTGCCGCTCGACGAGGTCGCCCCCGACGACGAGTTGCTCGCCGTCGTCGCCGTGCCCGCCGAGGCCCCGCCGCTACCGAAGAGCGTGTCGGCGCCGGTGCCGCCGCAGCCCACGACGGAGGCCACCACGGAGGCCACCAGCACCGGGAGCGTGAGGGACGAGAGGAAGCGGGTGGGGCGCGGACAAAGGAAGGGTTTCATCATCAGACACCGTATCACCGCCCTGCCGTCATCGGGTCCGACAGCAGCGCCGGAGCGGGGGCAAAGATGCGCTTCCACACCGGATAGCTCCAGAGGACGAAGACCAGGTTGGTGGTGACGGCGCGGAGGAGCACCGCTCCCACGACCGCGTGGGCGCCGAGCGGCACGTGCGTGACGACCAGGTGATAGACGCCCCCGTTGAGCAGGAGCGTGATTGCCTCGGTCACCACGAAGAGCGCCGCCTGCCGCGCCAGCCCCCCCGAGCCGCCCCGGAAGGCGAAGTGCCGGTTGCCGAAGAACTGCACCACCGCCCCGGTGAGGAGCGCCGGCACGTTGGCGACCGCGGGGGCCAGGTGGAGGAGCCCCACGACCAGGGCGATGACGCCGAGATCGACCAGCGTCGCCGCGCCCCCGGTGAGGGCGGAGCGAGCGAAGGTGGCCAGGCGCGCGGTTCGAGAGGTCATGCCCGGCCTCGTTTTGCAAGCCCCGTGCAACCCGTGGGACCGCGGGAAATCTGCGGGATCTCGGCCCCCGTCGAGGCCTGGACGCCCGCGGCGGTCGCCGGGCTTCGCAGCGCGCGGTGCGCGGTGCGTGGGCCCCTTCGCACCCGAGCCGCCTCGACGCGCGGGGTCGCCGAACGTAGTACTAGCCGCGCATGGCCGCCGAAGATCCCCGCCCGCGCCCGCTCGACGTGGAGCCCGACGCCCCCACCTCCGCGCCCGAGCCCGCGGACGAGCAGGCCGATCCCGAGGGCCCGCTCCCGCCGGTGCGGTGGAAGGTGAACGCCCTCCTCTTCGTCGCCACGGTGTTCTCCACCTTCCTCACCGGCGCGGCGGTCTGGGGCGACGGCCTGCCCGAGGGGGGCGGCTGGCGCGGCCTGCTGCGCGCGCTCCCCGGCGGCTGGCGGTTCGCCGTCCCCCTCCTGGCCATCCTGGTCACGCACGAGCTCGGCCATTTCGTCGCCGCCCGCCTGCACCGCGTCGACGCCTCGCTGCCGTACTTCATCCCGCTCCCCCTCCTCAGCCCCTTCGGCACCATGGGCGCGGTCATCTCCATGCGCGGGCGGATCCGCTCGCGTGACGCCCTCCTCGACATCGGCGCCTCCGGCCCGCTCGCCGGGCTCTGCGTGGCCATCCCGGTGCTCATCGTCGGCCTGCTCCAGTCGCCGGTCCTGCCGGGCACCGAGCACGGCATCCAGGAGGGGCAGTGCTTGCTCTACATGGGGCTCAAGCGCGTGGTGCTCGGCCCCATCCCGGCCGGGTACGACGTGATCCTGAGCCCGATGGCGCTGGCGGGCTGGGCCGGCCTCTTCGTCACCATGCTCAACCTGGTCGCGGTCGCGCAGCTCGACGGCGGGCACATCGCCTATGCCCTCTTCGGCCCGCGGCAGAACCGCTATGCGCGCGTCCTCCACCAGCTCCTGCTGGTGATCTTCGCCGGCAACGCAGTGCGCTTCCTCGGCCCGGTGCTGCTCCACCGCGACTTCGGCGCGCTCGGTCAGGCCTTCAGCAACGCGTCATTCTGGCTGGTCTGGTACTTCCTGATCCGCCTCATCATGCGGGCCGGCGGGCGCGATCACCCGCCCACCGAGCCCGGCGAGCTGTCCCCGGTGCGCAAGGGGCTGGCGGTGCTTTCGCTGGTGCTCTTCGCGCTGCTGTTCATGCCGACGCCGTGGGCCTCGTACTGAGGGGCCCGGTCAGCGGGAGCTCTCAGGTCTCGTCCGCTTGATCCGGCGGCGTGGCCTCCCTTACCATCGGCCGCCCGCCGAACCCCAGGAGCCTCGATGGAAGCGCAGTCCTTCTCCGCGGAACCCCAGCGCTGGTCGCGCAGCGACGTCATCGACGGCGCGCTCCCGGTGGCGCTGACCCTGGCCGGCTTCCTCCAGCGCGAGGGGCCGGGTCTGTGGTTCAGCAGCCTCGCGTTCAGCTTCGCGGTGCTGGCCGGGCCGGTGCTGGGGGGCGCGGCGCTGGTCACGGCGCTGGCGGGCCGCTTCGGCGATCGCATCCAGGCGCCGCGGGTCAAGCCTGCCCCGATCGCGCGCGAGGCCTTCGAGACCGCGCGGGCCATGTACGTGGCGGCCTGTCTGATGGCCTGGCCGCTCACCCAGTGGCGCCTCGGCCACCCGGTGGGGATGGTGTGGTCGCTCGAGGAGCGCGGGATCGGGATCGGCAGCGTGCTCCTCCAGACCTTCGCGGGGGTGATGATCATCGACGCCTGGTTGTACTGGAAGCACCGCCTGCTCCACACGCGGGCGCTCTTCGGCTTCCACAAGGCGCACCACGCGTTCCGCGATCCGACCCCCTTCGCCGGGTTCGCGGTGGCGCCGGTGGAGTCGGTGCTCACCTTCTGGCCGATCCTGCTGCTGTGCATCCCGCAGGCGACGCACTGGGCGCCGCTCTACTTCGGGCTGGTGATCGCGTTCGTGAACCTCAACTTCTACCTGCACTGCGGGGTGACGATCGGGTGGGTGGAGAGGGCGCTGCCGCGGGTGCTCCTGAACACGTCGTCGTTTCACAACGTCCACCACGCCAGGGCGAGCACGCACTTCGGGGAGGCGCTCATCCTGTGGGACAGGCTCTGCGGAACGGCGGAGCGGTGAGCCTTCCGGCTCAGGAGGAGGCTGTCCTGGATCGAGCGCGGCCCTGACTGCCACGGGTCTCGTCTCGCGGGGACAGGTGGCAGGCCTACCAGCGGCTGCCCTCCCTCATGGACTACCTGCTCGTGTCGCAGGCGGCCGCGCACATCGAGCACTTCCAGCGCGAGGCGGACGGCTCCTGGCGCTACCGCCTCGTCGAGGCAGGCCAGATCGTGACGCTGAGCAACGGCGCCACTCTGGCAGTCGACGCTGTCTACGAGGGCGCGTTCGACCTGCCCGCCGCTTGAGCCGCGCCGGACAGCCTCAGCCGCCTCGGCTCGCGCGCGTAAGCGTGGCGATGGATCACGCAGGCGTGGCGATGGATCATGCAGGCGTCGTGAGGGATCACGCAGGCGTCGTGAGGGATCACGCAGGCGTCGCCATGGATCACGCAGGCGTCGCCATGGATCACGCAGGCGTCGCCATGGATCACGCAGGCGTCGCGACGGATCACGCAGGCGTCGAACGAAGCCGCTCCGCGGCCCCACGCCTCGCTGCTCACCCGCGGGCGCCGCGAAGTGCTCACAGTCGCCGTCCGTGCACCGGCTGGCGCCGTCCGTGCACCGGCTGGCGCCGTCCATGGTCCGGCTGGCGCCGTGCGGGCTCTGCCTTAGCGTTCGTGCAGGGTTTTCCCCGCCTTGACCGTCGTTCGCCCTGGCCGATAGCGTCATCAATCATGGACGAAACACGCGAAGGGGACGCGGGTTACGACATCATCATCGTCGGTGGGCGCCCGGCCGGCGCCAGCTTGGCGGCGCGCCTCGGCGCGCAAGGACGGCGGGTGCTGGTGGTCGATCGGGCGTCGTTCCCGTCGGGGCCGGGCGTGCCGTCGTGTCCGGTGATCTACCCGCCGGCCATCCAGCTGCTCGAGGAAATAGGTGTCCCGGAGCGCGACTACGCCGCGGGGGCCCTCCCGATAAAGGACCTGATCATCGAGTTCGACCGCTACTTCGAGGCCCGCATGCGGATGGTCGAGGCCCACGGGCGCGACTACATCCTCGGCATCGATCGCGCCCGGTTCGACCTCGCGCTGTGGAAGAACCTGGCGCGCTTCCCCACCGTGACGGCGCGCTCGGACTTCTCGTTCGACGACCTGGTGCGCGACGCCGACGGGCGGGTGATCGGCATCGACGGGCACGCCAGCGGCGGCCCGAGGGAGCGGATCCTGGCCGGCGCGGTGATCGGGGCCGACGGGCGCTTCAGCGTCGTCGCGCGCCGCGCCGGCGCCAGGGTCGTGGAGGACCGCCCCGCCCACGCCAGCACCGTCTACTTCGCCGACTGGGAGGGGCTCTCACCCCAGGGCGACGAGGTGGCGCCGCTGGTGCACATCTACGCCACCGGGCGAGGGACGGATGTCCTCCACATCCCGCTGCCCGGCGGCAACACCACGATCTGCCTGCACCTGCGCGCCGACCGGGTCGACATCGGCGGCGACGCCGAGGCGTTCTACCTGGCGACGCTCCAGTCGTACGCGGGCGTGCGCCGGCGCCTCGTCGGGGCCAAGCGGGTGAGCCCCGTCGTCGGGCTCAAGCGGGTCGGCAACCGGTACCTGGAGGCGGGGGGCCCGGGGTGGGCGCTCGTCGGTGACGCGCTCCACCACAAGGATCCGGTGGACGGGCAGGGGATCTACGACGCGCTGATCGAGGGCAAGCTCCTCGCGGAGGCGCTCGGCACGGTCGCCAGGGGCGACCGCCGCTTCGGCGAGGCCGTCGCCTGGTACGAGGCGCGGGTGCGCGAGGAGACCTACCCGATGTTCCTCGCGACGATGGATCGGCTGAAGCGGGAGCTCTACGAGGAGCCGCCGCCGCTGGTGATCCGCACCCTGCTGCGGTGGCTGCTCAACGACCCGGCGTACCAGCGGCGGTTCTTGCTGTTTCTCAGCCGCGGGATCCCCCCCGAGGGCTGGCTCCCACCCTGGCTGATGGGCGCCGCCGCGCTCCGGGGAGCCCTCGGCGATCTGCGCGGGCTCCTCAGGCGCGTCCTCCCCGGCGCGGTCGAGGTCCCCGCGCTCGAGGCGAAGGCGCCGCTAGCGAACCCTCACCAGCAGACGACGTTGCCGCCGTAGCCGCAGTTGGGGCGCTGCAGGAAGCTGTACCCCAGGCCGAGGAGGGCGCCGGTGACGAAGCCGCTGAGCGTGCCGACGATCACCTGGGGGGCGTCCTCGGTCGGGAAGGTGTTGGGGGCGGTGGCGACGCCGCGGCCCACCGAGGTGAGGACGGAGAGCACCAGCGGCACCGCGACGTTGCCGACGAAGCTGCCGGCGTTGAACCGGGAGCCCGAGTACCGGAACGTGTCGACGAGGAAGATGGACGTGCCCGCGCCGGTCGCGCCCCAGGCGGCGAACGAGTGGGTGGAGGGCATGCCGTAGCTCTGGCACTGCGAGCCCGGTAGGGAGGCGGCGGTCTGGTCGGCGTCGCAGCCGGGGCGCGGGTCCTTGATGGCGCTGCGGAGGGGGCCGTCGACGAGCAGCGTCAGCGCCGTCACCGAGAGGGCCGGGGCGAGCATCGAGATGTGCCAGCGCGCCTTCCAGCCGACGGTGGCCTCGGGGTCGTTGTAGTAGATGCGCGGCATCAGCGTCACCAGGCCGACGTTGATCACCATGGTCACGTCGGAGAGGGTGCTCCACGTGCCGTCCCGGGGTGCGATGGGCGCTACCACGGTCTGCGCCGCGGCCTCCCCCGGGGCCAGGAGCGCGGCCGAGAAGACGCAGAATCCAGCCGCTACGATCGTGTCCCTGATTCGCATCCCGGGCGCCTTCCAGTGGAGAGGCTACGCCTCCTTGCGAGGCGCTACCGCTTGACCTGATTGGGGGTGATGGTTTGGCGGAGGTTCTTCCCCCCGCCCGCGTCGCCGGTGGCCTTGTAGTCCTCCGCAGCGCTCGCAGCGTAAGCCTTGGAGAATTGTGGGCCAAAAATAATCAGGAAGGTCTGCTTGTCCTCGCCCGAATAGTCGCCGTGACGCTCCTCGTAGAACTTCCAGAGCGCCTCGTATTTGCTGGAGAATAGACCGCTCTTCTTCCCCCGTTTGTCAAACTCCTCCTCCATGGCCTTGGGGGAGAGCTGGCGGAGCAGGGACTTCACCCCCTCCATGACGCCGTTGAGCATCGCCACCTGGTGGCTCATCACCTCGACGAAGATGTCGTTGACCTGGCGGGTCGCCTCGGGCGCGGCGCCGGCGCCGACGAGGACCGCGGCGAGCTCCTTGGCGTCCTTGGCGCTGGCGACCCGGTCGGTGGCGCGGTCGTTGGCCATCGACTCGCGGTCGCGGACCAGCACCTCGGCCTCGAACTCCTTGTAGCCGTCGCGCAAGCTGCAGAAACACTTGAGGAAGACCTCGAGCGTGTCGCGGAGGTGGCGGGCGAAGGTGACGACGGAGGTCACGTCCTCGGGAACGGCGCCGGAGGGGACGAGGGCGCGCGAGATCTCGGCGATGGCGGCGAGGGCGGCCTGCGGGGGGCTCATCTCGCCGAGCATGCGGGGGTCGACGCCGTAGTACTGGGCGATCTTCTGGAAGTCGTTCTCGAGGACCACCGAGCCGTGCTCCAGGCCGAGGCGCTTGATGTAGTTGGCGCGCAGCTCCGGCGGGAGGCGGGTGAGGTGGTCGTAGACGACGCGGTAGACGGCGCCCCAGGCGGCCCGGTAGGCCTCGATGTAGGGGACGACCTGGCGGACGAAGGGATCCTCGCCGCCGGGGGGGATGGCCTTGGGGCGCACCGGCACGAGGGCGCCGCCCGAGGACTCGTTCATATCGAGGACGTTGCCGCCCTCCTGCCCGGGGGCGGGCTTCTTCACCTGCGCTTCCACCAGGGCGATGCGGAGGACGATGGGCCCGATGTTGATCTCGGGCAGGGCGGTGATGTCGATGGGCTGGTCCTTGACCAGGCGGTGCCCCCCGTAGATGGTCCCGTTGGTCGAGCCCAGGTCGCGGACGAAGATCTGGCGCTCGCGCAGGTCGATCGCGGCGTGGAACTGGGACACGTAGGGGCGATCGATCTGCAGATCGTTGAGCTGGTTGCGGCCGATGCGCACCGGGAAGCGCTCGAACGTCGCCTCGAATTGTTGGTTGGCCTGGGTGTCGAACACCTTGGCCACGAGCGCCAGCGGCATGGGGGCGAGCCTAGCAGACCCACTCACGGTTTCGGGAGACGGCAACCGCGGACGAATTGTTGTCCCTGGGGGTCACATGGTGGGAGCTTGTCCTACACGATGAGCCTGGTTCAGAAGATCCCCCCCATGGTCTCGGCCCTGGCGTTCGGTTACGGCGTCGGCATGGCCGCGCCCGAATCGACGCTCTCGTCGATGAAGGCGGCCGTCGCGCCCTCCCACGTGGCGCAGGCGACTGCGGCCCCGCCGGCGGCGGCCCCGGTCCCGCAGCCGCGGGTGACCGCGCGCGGCATCGGGGGGGACGAGTCGCACGAGCTGTTCCGGCTCCGCGACGTCGCCTCGCGCGAGGTCCGCAAGGACGGCGAGATGTGCGAGCTGGACCGGCCCACCTTCTCCCGGCCGCCCCGCACCCAGTCGCGCCCCGACCGGGAAACAGTCGACGCGGACGACCTCGACATGGCCGGCGCCGAG
>Ga0302267_10008129_pt1 | contig 10063 bp, 10 predicted proteins | sample III_Bog_E1_3_FD_194555 | JGI IMG/M metagenome (GOLD analysis project Ga0302267, IMG submission 194555) | Peat permafrost microbial communities from Stordalen Mire near Abisko, Sweden - III_Bog_E1_3 | ecosystem: Environmental > Terrestrial > Soil > Wetlands > Peat | place: Sweden: Abisko... | reverse complement strand
GCGCACTATGTAGACGCAAGCCGCAAAGACGCTTATCTCGTCCTCTGCGAAGTGATGCATCCCGATGGCACCCCGAACTCCACCAACATGCGCGCCACCATCGAGAACGATCCCGATCTCTGGGTCGGCTTTGAACAGGAGTACTTCCTCTACAAGGAAGGGCGCCCGCTTGGCTTCCCCAAGGATGGACATCCCACCGTCCCGCAAGGTCCCTACTACTGCGGCGTCGGCTACAAGTACATGGGCTCGCTGGCCCGCACCATCGTTGAAGAGCACCTCGAGCTCTGCCTCGCCGCCGGCATCAACCACGAAGGCATCAATGCCGAAGTGGCCAAAGGCCAGTGGGAATTTCAGATCTTCGCCAAAGGCTCCGCCAAGGCAGCCGACGACGTCTGGATCGCCCGCTATCTCATGTATCGCCTTTGCGAAAAATACGAAGTGGATCTCGTCCTCCACTGCAAGCCCATCAAGGGCGACTGGAATGGATCCGGCATGCACACCAACTTCTCCACCAAGTACATCCGCGAAACCGGTGGCAAGGAATATCTGGAAGCCCTGATGGCGGCCTTTGAGAAGAATGTTCCCGAGCACATTGCGGTCTACGGCCCGGATAACCATCTCCGCCTCACCGGCCTTCACGAAACCCAGGCCATCGACAAGTTCAGCTATGGGCTTTCCGATCGTGGCGCGTCGGTTCGCCTGCCCGTGAACTTTATCAAGAACGGATACAAGGGCTACCTGGAAGACCGCCGCCCGAACTCGGAAGCCGATCCCTACCAGATTGTCTCGCAAATCCTCAAGACGATTAACAGCGTGGCGAAGCCGTAACTGCGGCCAGCTTCACCGGAGAGAAAAACTCCGACTACCCAATACCACACTGTGCCCCATTCATCGAGCGCACTTTGCTCGATGAGTGGGAGGGTACAAAGCCTGACAAGCGCACCATCAGCAATTAACTAAACACACCCAGGGCATGAAGAAGTGACAAGCATTTTGCTTTTCACTCCCTCATGCCCTATTTTGATTTCAGGCCGTCTGTAGCGCCGATCTCCAGATCGGCTGTCGTGTGGGCGTCCTCGCCCGCATCCATTGGATCGACCAGCATCGCTTCTCATCGGGACCAAAACCTCAAGGAGCCCCATGTCCACCGAATACCGCAATTTTCTAGCCCTCTCCTACCCCGAACTCGAAGACCTGAACCTCGCCGCCAAGGCCGACCGCGCCGCCCGCGTCTCCCCTGACGAAATCCGCGAAAAGCGCATCAAGTACCTCACCGACGAGAAGCGCATCAAGGCCGTCACCGTCCTCTTCAGCGACCTCGAAGGCCGCCTCCATCTCCTCGACTACGACAAAAAATTCCTCCTCGGCGCCTACGAGAACCTCACCTTCGACGGCTCTTCCATCCGCGGCTTCACCGCCCAGCACGAAAGCGATCTCCGCCTCGGCATCGACTGGGGCGCATTCTACTGGGTCCCCGCCGACGTCTTCGGCGCAGGCAAAGTCCTCGTCTTCGGCACCGTCATCGACAAGGACGGCTCCCCCTACTCCGGCGACCTCCGCGGGGTCCTCAAGGTCTACGCCGACAAGCTCTACACGGAAAAGAACTACACCCTCAACGCGGCAAATGAAATTGAAGGCTTCTTATTCGCCGGCAAGGATGCCGAACAGCGCTTCCACGAAACCGGCAAGTTCGAGTTCATCAACACCGGCGGCTACTACCACGCCCTGCCCCTCGATCCCCTCCGCCAGTTCATCGACTTCTCCGCAGAAGTCCAGCGCGCCATGGGTTTCCAAAACGAGAAGGATCACCAGGAAGTCGCTCCCAGCCAATTCGAAATCAACTACGGCTATGGAGAAGTCGTCGCCGCAGCCGACCAGATCCAGCTCTACAAACTCCTCACCCGCCAAATCGCCAACAGCATGGGATACACCGCCTGCTACCTGCCCAAACCGGTCACCGGCGTCAACGGCAGCGGCATGCACACCAACGTGTCCATCTCAGACGGCAAAACCAATCTCTTCTGGGACCCCGCCGGCCTCGAGAAGCTATCCCAATTCGGTTGGGACTTCATCGACCACATCCTAACCAACGCGCTCGATCTCTGCCTCATCATGAATCCCAGCGTCAACTCCTATCGCCGCCTCGATCCCCACTTCGAAGCCCCCAATCAAATCAAGGCCTCCGCCACCGATCGCGGCTCCATGATCCGCGTCCCCATCGGCAACTCCCGCTCCATGCGCGTCGAGGTCCGCGCCGTCGCCCCCGACGCCAACCCCTACCTCACCCTCTACTCAATATTCAAAACCGGCATCGACGGCTCCACAGCCGAGATCGACAACCTCCGCCAGGCCCACCGCTATCTCCCCGATAACATCCAGTTAGCAATAGAAGACTTCAAAGCCTCCCCCTGGATCACAGAGATATTAGGAGCAGACGTCCAAGGCCGCTTCGCAGATTTAAAGCAAGCCGCCGCCGACCGCTCCCCCAGAGAACTAGGCACCTTCGTAAAAGGCTCAGAAGTCCAATACCACCACGAAGTCTACAACCAGTCCCTCTGGAATCATTTCTAGCATCGGCGAAAAACTAATGCGAGCATGGCTGGTATCGAGTGTGCCAGCCTAACTATTTGATGATTCTTTCTCTTTCCACCAATGCCGCAACGATGAGGTCACTGAATATCGACGCCTCAAAAAGTGAAGGGCTACCCGCATTCTGCCGCAACTCGGGCAGCTTTCGCTTCACGGCGCGGTAGCTCGCAAGCATTTCTGGGACTGTGGTGGTCCGCCGTGGCTGATGGAAGATGTTGCGTAACCCCACCATGACGCCCTTTGGCCTTCCATTGTGGATCTGCGCGTCAATGCCGTTGATATCGCTCGTTGAGCGCAGCATCCGATAGGCCTTCTTTTCAAATACGAAGACCTTGTGCCGGCCATTCGTCGTGCGGGATCGGTAGAGCGCCAACCCAAGTTCGAGAGGCATATTAAAACGCGGAATCCCCGATGAGAGTTCAATTCTAGAGAGATCGTGAATCGAAACGTCCGAATTCTCAATTAGCTCGACAATTTTGTCGAGCCGTCCCTGGTTAGGGACGGCGAGCGTGGCCTTAATCTCTAAACCGAGTTGCGTTAAGCCCACGATGTAGGCAAGGTACAGCTCCTCGAACTGCCTATCGTAGGGAATATTGAGAAAGACGGACTGCGTGCGCTTGCTTCTTGCCAAATCTTGCCTGCCGCTTTCCGCTGGCTCGCTAGGTCGATTGTTTCGCCTTCAGTTTCTTGTCGCTTGTCCCAACCCGGTGTTTCCCACCCGAGCGCTTTGCAGTTCTTGCGGAAGTTGAGGGACCGGAGACAAACCGCTTCGAAGTCTTTGTCGTGGATGGGGAGCTCATAATAAAGCGCACGGAGTTGATTCGCGAGGCGCTCAAACCCAGCTTCTGACCCATCTCTTCAGCAGACGGCACCCGGTTTTTGATGACATAAGTCGTCATGGACACATTATAGTCCGATCTCGAATCCGAAAGTCAGTTTGCTCCCGGAATTCTCTTCTTTGCGAGTTGGCTGCTCATCAAATTTTGTAAAAGGCTCAGAAGTCCAATACCACCACGAAGTCTACAACCAGTCGCTGTGGAATCACTTCTAAGGCCGTGCCTGCGGTTGCCTTCGCGGTGTACCAGATCAATCTCTTCCCGCAAGCCCAACAACAGGCTACACTGACTGGAGATGCGCACCACCCGAGGCCGTGGCCATGATCTCTGAACTTAAGATCCGCAACTTCAAAAGCCTGGAGAGCGTCGATCTCAAGCTCGGCCATTTCAATTTGCTCGTGGGCACCAACGCCAGCGGCAAATCCAACTTCCTCGACGCGTTGCGCTTTCTCCAAGGTGTTGGGAACGGACTCAAAATCAGCGAAATCCTAGATGGTAAGCCATCTTCTATTACCAGTTTCAAGTGGGATGGTATTCGGGGAGGGTCGAGGTTTGCATCGTTTCGCCGCAAAGACGGGTCGTCTTCGAAGGAGATTGAGTTTCGGGTCGGAATTCCGGAAACGGATCTCTATGGGATACGAAGAACCAACCTAAGATATGAGCTCACTTTTTCGCCTGGAACAGAGAAATTCGTGCAGTTTATCGAAGATGCAGATCGAAGAATTTGGCACGAGAATGAACAAATCCGATCCTACCTAGATGGCCAGCTATCAAACGCACGACATGCTTCCTTCTTCAACACCGCGGAGGCATACGCAAATGCCTTGCGTCGGCGAAACCCAGACCTGCCACCTCAAGAAGTCGAATCACGCGAGGGCCTAAGCCCGGCCGAGTTCAATTTGGACCCTTACTCAGTCTTCGTTGCGCATGTTCTCGGGGCATTTCAGGATATGCAGTTTCTAGATCCTCTAGTGGCAGAACTCACGGCCTACTCTACTAAAGCGACTAGACTGGGAGAACACGGTGAAGGTTTTGCTGGCCTGATACATGAGATCGAGTCCAGCAAGAGCAAGCCCGCGCTGCTTGAGTGGCTAAAAGAGCTACGCCCTGATGAGATATCCGATCTGAACGCGCTCTCTGGAGCGGATAACGATTTTATGGTGGCGATTAGAGAGGGCAACACTGAATTCCGCGCGCCTGCCCTTTCCGAAGGCACCCTACGCTTCATCGCTCTTGCCGCGGCTTTCTTCCAGCCATCCATGCCCAAGGTCCTCGTGATCGAGGAGATCGAAAAAGGCCTGCACCCCAGCCGTCTCCGTCTCTTGCTTGAACTCATGCGCTCGCAATCCAAGCGAACCGGGACACAAGTATTCGCCACCACACACTCGCCCACGTTGTTGAACTGGCTTACTGAGGAAGACCGCAAAACCACGTTCGTTTGCACGCGCGACTCCGATTCCGGGGCAACGAAGATGCGCTCACTGGCTGAGGTTCCAAACCTCGAGGAGCTAATCAAGAAGAACTACAACCTCGATCAACTGTTCGAGGAAGGCTGGCTCGAGTCCGTCCTCCAAGAGTCTTAATGTCCTCGTCGTTCCGGAAAACCCGACCTACAACGGCGCGATCCTGAAGCCACTTTGCGACAGGCTGTTTCTGGAATGCGGGAAAACCCAAGCCAAGATAGAAGTCATGGCAAATCCCCGCACAAATGGCTATGAACACGCGAAGAGCCTCTTTCCCGATGCGATCCTTGACCTATATAGCCACAAGCACCTCGTTCTCTTCCTTCCCGACTCCGACGGTAAGGATCGAAGCGCTGAGTTTGCCCAGATGGAAGCAGATTTTGAACAACAGGCGATATTGATCGCCAGACCTATTCGACTGATATGCTGCGCCGCGGTACCCGAGGTGGAAGCTTGGATCCTCGCTGGCCATCAGGACAAATGGGAGCCCAATTGGCGATGGGGAACGATGCAAGCGGATCGTTCAATCAAAGAGAATTACTTCAGTCCATTTCTTCAGACGCACGGCCAGGACCAGTCCCGTTATCCCGACGGAGGCCGGAAGCAACTCATGCTCGAAGCCCTGCGAAACTTCGCCGGGATCAAGCAACGCTGCCCCGAATTGCAAACGCTGGAAAATCGCATCCGCGACCACGTCGCAAGTCTCCTCTAGCCGATACCCCGGACGGCTCAGGCGCGTAGGGGCCGCAAACGCGGTATCATCAAAGCGAAACGAGGATTGTGGATGAAACATAAAGAGGTCGAGATGCGCACGCATCCCACCGGGTGGTAATTCCGGGGAACAACCCAATGAAACTCTTTCTGTCCTTTCTTTCTTATATTGTTGCCGCAACTTGTTCCTTGAACCTTGCGGCAGCCCCGAATGAGCACCCGGGACCTGCCCCCGCCGAACCCCAGACCGCTATTGAATGGTTCCAACGCGCAAACGATCTGATGAATCCGCGGATGCTCGGAAGCACCCCGTTTCACATGAAGGTTGTGATCCACGCATTCCCCGGCCTGGAACTGAAGAAAAAACAGCCTGAAATCCTCTCTGGAGACGGGCAGTACGAGGAGACGTGGCTCGCCCCCCATCAGTGGCGTCGCGAAGTAACTCTCGGCAGCTATCACGCCATCGAAGTGGAATCTGCTCAGGGCCGCAAGATGCAGGCCAGCGCGGACTATGAACCAAGCCGTGTCCTCAGTTTGCTGACGGAGCTTTACAGCCCCATAGGCCAGGGAGCCCTGACGAAGGAATACAAGGACATGGTTTCCCCAAAGTGGTCCATCGATCGGCTGACCAAAGATGGTGTCTCATTCGTGCGCATCAGCCAGAATCTTGGCAACGGGCAGGAATCCGCAGCAGACGCTTACTATTTTCAACCGCACGGACATTTATTCCTGCAAACCTCGTACAGTCGCGCTGTCGTCTGGGAAAAGTACGTACGCTTTGCAGAGAAGGACATCCCCACACGTTTGACCATCAAGGCGGGAGATCGGGAGCTTCTTACAGCGGACGTTTCGATCGGAGCCGCGGACAAGGTCGATCCATCAATGTTTGATCTGCCCGGAGGGTTGGCCGAACCCGGCGTGACGCTTCGTCCGCTCACTGTCTTCCAAGTAAAGGTACCGGATCTGTTTGGGGACATGAAAGGGGTCTTCCTTTCTTCCTTGGCACACTATGCAGTACAAGGAGTTCTCGACCGGCATGGTAAATACAGAGAGGTAGAGTATCTGATCGGAGATCGCGACCAGGCGGAGATTCCGATGGAGATCATGAGGAAGGAATCGATAAAACCCGCCACCATCGATGGAAACCCATGCGAATTGATGGTTCAGTACTCGCCGCTTTACTAAAATTGATCAGGGATGCTCGGCAGGCGGAGGCGAGTGGCGCACCCAAGATTCTTAAAACCCTGACCATCCCCACAACTCTGGGTGCCGCATCCTTGCGTAGTCCAGGGGTGCCCGGCGACAGGCCTTCGTCGCTGGGGTGCAGATTCATCGCGCAGGTCCGCGCCGTCGCCCCCGACGCCAACTCCTACCTCACCCTCTACTCAATTTTCAAAACGGGCATCGACGGCTCCACAGCCGAGATCGACAACCTCCGCCAGGCCCACCGCTATCTCCCCGATAACATCCAGTTAGCCATCGAAGACTTCAAAGCCTCCCCCTGGATCACAGAGATATTAGGCGCAGACGTGCAAGGCCGCTTTGCCGACTTAAAGCAAGCCGCCGCCGACCGCTCCCCCAGAGAATTAGGAACATTTGTTAAGGGTTCAGAAGTCCAATACCACCACGAAGTCTACAACCAGTCCCTCTGGAATCATTTCTAGCGTCCGCCATTTTGACTAATGTGGAAGCATCCGGAGACCAGTGTGCGAAGGGGCACGACTTCAGTCGTGCCATTAGAACTATAAAAATAAACTCCGGGCTTTAGCCCGAGGGAGAGGCACTTCTAGCACAGCATGAATCACTGCTAGCGCCCGTCTCTAACGTCTACAACAAAAAAGCCATGTCATCCTGAGCGAACGGGGCCCCAAGCGTTTTTCAGCTCGGGGGTGGTGAGTCGAAGGATCTGCGTTTGCTTTTCGTGCCAGTTGCCCCAAGGGATTGCTCCGTGCCCATTCATCGAGCGAAGTTTGGTGAGCGCTACGTAAAGCGCATCTTGTTTAAATCTGTTCCAGGCGTCAATGTTGTGGCATGAAACAGCTCAAGGCAGAACTATGGGCAAAGTGGCGTGGACTGATAACCGAGCAGAGTCAAAACGGTCAGACCGTGAGTGCATTCTGTCGTGACCGCGGGATTCGTGATTCGCAGTTCTACGATTGGAAGAAGCGAGTTCGCGAGGGCCAAGCGGCGAAGTTTGTAGAAGTGAAAGTGAAGGCGTCGAGCGAGCAACGAACGCCGGCGCCGGAACGATATCCAGCAATCGAGATTCGCCTGAGCAAGGGGCGCAGCATTTTGGTCGAGCCTGGATTCGATGCGAGTCATCTGCGAGCCTTGCTGACCGTGCTGGAGACGGAAGCATGATCGGTCTGCCAAGCCTGCATGCGTTGGATCATTCGCAGGGCCCGCGCATCTGGCTGGCGGCTGAGGCCACGGACATGCGCTGTAGTTTCGATCGCCTCGCGGAGCGAGTGAAGTCGGTGATTGGCCAGGACCCTTCCGGGAACAGTCTGTTCGTGTTCCGCTCGCGTCGTGGAGACAGGTTGAAGATTTTGACGTGGGATCGTGATGGATTCGTTCTGTGGTACAAGCGGCTTGAGGCGGGTGTTTTCAAGCTGCCGCGGATAGCTCCCGGAGCGCGTTCGATTGAGTTACGCGCAAGCGAGCTGGCGATGATCCTTGATGGGATCGATATGTCGAAGCTGAAGCGTGTGCCGCGCTATGAACGCTCAGCCGGAACCAACAAAATCAACGTGCAGAGAGTTAGTGCGTAAGGTAACTTGCGACGCTCGACTTACGTCCAATAGATAAGTGAACAGCGATGCCAATCTGGTCTCACTGCCCGATGACAGCCAGGCGCTGAAAGCAATGCTGCGCACGCTGATGCGAGAGCGTGACGACGAAAAGCGACGCGCTGATGAACACGAGCGGCGTGCGGAACAAGAGGCCAGACGAGGCCACGAGCTGCGTGTCGAGATGCTTCGGCTGCAGCTTGAGTTGGAGCGATACAAGAAGTGGTACTACGGCCCTCGCGCCGATCGTTTGCAATCCTCCGCCGAGCTGGCGCAGTTACTTCTGAACTTCGCCGAGGAGATGGATCGCAAGCCGGTTAACCCGGACGACGTTCCACCGCGCACGGAACCAGAAGAAGAACTTCGGCGCGTGAAGCGTCGCAAGGGACGGCGCAATCTTGCCAACTTCGAAAACCTTCCTGTAACTACCCAGGTCCACGAACTGAGCGAACAGGAGCGTGCGTGCCCATGCTGCGGCATTGAGCGCAAGCAGATCGGCACGGACGAAAGCTGGCAGGTGGAATATCTTCCCGGCCACTTCGAACGCATCCATCATATTCGCAAGAAGTATGCCTGCCAAAGCTGCGAGAGCAACGGCAACAACCCACGCATGGAAACGGCAGCCAAGCCGGAAACAGCGATCGACAAGGGCATGGCCGGACCGGGACTGCTGGCGTACATCGTAACGAGCAAGTTCGCTGACTACCTGCCTTTATACAGGCTGGAAGACATCTTTCAGCGGCAGGGGTTCGAGATTTCGCGGGCAACCCAATCGGTGTGGTGCGGAGATATAGCCGATCTAGCCGAACCGTTGTACGAACTGATGGCGGAGCGAGTACGAGCTTCGCACGTTGTGGCCACCGATGACACCATCATGCCCATGCTGAGCAAGGGCAAGACCACCAACGCTCGCATGTGGGTCTATGTCGGCGACGATGACTATCCTTACAACGTCTTCGACTTCACGTTGAATCGAGGAAGAGACGGACCGAAGTACTTTCTGAAAGATTATCGTCAGGTTCTGCTTGCAGACGCTTATGGCGGCTACAACGGCGTCGTTGCGGGCAACGAGATCACGCGTGCCGGATGTTGGGCACACATGAAGAGAAAAGTGATCGATGCGGAAAAGGCCGCTCCCGAGATCGCTCGGGAAGCGGTAGAGCGGGTGCGTGCTCTCTATGCGGTGGAGAGGCAGTGCAAAGATGCTTCCGTGGAAGAGCGCCTGGAGCTGCGTCAGCAGCAGTCGGCCCCGATGCTGGCGCTACTGCGTGAGAAGCTTCTTGAGTGGAAAGAACAGTTGCTGCCAAAGCACCCAATGGCCGAGGCGGTGAACTACGCGCTGGGCCAGTGGGCGGAACTGAACGTGTTCTGCTCCGATGGAGCGGTCAGCATCGACAACAACGTCTCGGAGCGGGAGATGAAGCGCGTCGTTCTCAATCGAAAGAACAGCCTCTTCGTGGGCAATCCGCGTGGCGGCAGAACGGCGGCGATCCTGGCCAGCTTCACCAGCACTTGCCGCCGGCACGACATCGACCCCCAACTCTATCTCACGCAGTTGCTGACAAACTTACCCCAGGTACGCAAAAGCGAACTGTCCAACTGGCTCCCCGACCAGTGGAAACGGCTTCAAGCGGCGCGCCTGCCTTAGAGCACCTGTACTTCAGATAGCGCTCAC
>Ga0302267_10008127_pt1 | contig 10064 bp, 10 predicted proteins | sample III_Bog_E1_3_FD_194555 | JGI IMG/M metagenome (GOLD analysis project Ga0302267, IMG submission 194555) | Peat permafrost microbial communities from Stordalen Mire near Abisko, Sweden - III_Bog_E1_3 | ecosystem: Environmental > Terrestrial > Soil > Wetlands > Peat | place: Sweden: Abisko... | reverse complement strand
GCGGCGGTGGTGGCGCGACCGTGGAGGCTCGGCGCCGCCGAGCGCGCGCCCCTGATGCTCGTGGCGTTCGTCGTGCTGCGCGACGCGGGCGCGAGCGACGCCGAGCCGAGCCTGCGACGCCACCTCGGCGAGGCGCTCCCGGAGTGGATGATCCCCGCCCGGTTCTGCTTCGTCGCGGCGCTGCCGCGCGCGCCCTCCGGCAAGGTCGATCTCCAGGCGCTCACCGCGCTGCCCCTCGCGCGCTCCCCGGCGGCGCCGCGGGCATGGACGGGAGCCGCCGCGGTGCTGGAGGCGCTCTGGTGCGACGTGCTCGGCGTCGATGCGGTGGCGGCCCCGGACGATTTCGGCGCGCTCGGCGGGGACTCGGTCGCCCTGCTCGAGGTGGCGGCGAGGGCCGAGGCCGCTGGGCTCGCTCTCGCCCCGACGCGCCTCGGGGACGCGCGTCAGACGTTCGGGGAAGTCTGTGCCGCCCTCTCCTCCGGCGAGCTCGGCGCTGGAGACCGGCGCCCGGCCACCGCGCTGCGGCGGGACGTCGAGCGGGTGCTGAGCGGCCTGGGTCCGCGGCGAGCGGGGGAGGACGCACGGGGCGGCGCGATCCTGGTGACCGGCGCCGCGGGCGCTCTGGGCTCGCGCATCCTGCTGGAGCTGGTTGCCAGGGTGGGCTCGCCCGTCGTCGTCCTCGTCCGCGCTCCCGACGACGCCGAGGCCAGCGCGCGCGTGTCCACCGCGGTCGCGCGCCACGGCGGCGCCTTGGCCGAGGGACGCGTGAGGATCCTCGCGGGCGATCTCTCCCGGCCTCGGTTCGGGCTCGAGGAGGGCGCCTTCGATCGCCTCGCCGCCGAGGTCGCATCGATCTATCACGCCGCGGCGCGCGTCGGCGGACTGCTCCCCTACGAGGCGCTCCGCGCCGACAACGTCGAGGCCACGCGTGAAGTCGTGCGGCTCGCCGTCACCGCCCGGCGCAAGCGCGTTCACCACGTCTCGACGCTGAGCGTGCTCTGCCAGGCCGAGCACGAGACCGGGGTTGCGCTGGACGAGCGAAACGATCTCGGAGCCACGCTCGCCGTCCTCGGCGGGTACGCCCAGAGCAAGTGGGCCGCCGAGCACCTCGTCCGGGCCGCGGGCGTGCCCGGCTGCGTCTTCCGCCTCGGCCTCCTGGCCCCCAGCGACCACCTCGCCCGCTTCTTCCGGGGCCTCCGCGATCTCGGCTGCGCCCCGTCGGGAGGCGCGCCGCTCGCCCTCGACCTCACTCCCGTGGACCACGCCGCGCGCGCCATCGTGACGCTGGCCGAGGGCACCAGCGACGACACGTTCCACCTCGCCAACCCGCACCCCGCCGACCTCGCGGACCTCGTCGGCGCTGCCCGCGCCGCCGGCGCCGCCATCGAGGATGCGCCGGCCGAAGCCTTCCGCGCCCGCGCTCACGACCGGATCCGGGCCTCGGCAGACGCGGCGCTCGCGTACCTGTCCCTCAGCCGCGCGCTCGGGGATGCTTCGCTGGAGCGCCACCGCGGGCTCGATCTCTTCGAGGCGACCGGCGTCCACCTCGGCCTGGACCGCACCCTGACCGCGCTCGCCGCCGCCGGCCTCCGGCCCCCGCCGCCGGCCCGCGATCTGCTCCGCGACCAGGCCCGCGCCGCGTACGCCTGAGGCGCGCGTGGTAGCCTCCCTGGCGCAATGACGACCGGCCTGGTCCTCGGCAAGTTCCTGCCCCCCCACGCCGGCCACGTCTACCTGGTGGAGTTCGCCCGGCGCTACGTCGACAATCTCACCGTGGTCGTCGGATCGCTCGCCCGCGAGCCCATCTCCGGGGAGCTGCGCCACCACTGGATGAGCGAGATCTTCCCCAGCGTGCGCGTCGTCCACCTCACCGACGAGAACCCGCAGGAGCCCGGCGAGCACCCCGACTTCTGGGACATCTGGCGCCGCAGCCTGCTGCGGGTCCTGCCCGCGCCGCCCGACGTCGTCTTCGCGTCCGAGCGCTACGGCCACCGGCTCGCCGCGGAGCTCGGCGCGCGCTTCGTGATGGTCGACGGTGGGCGCCAGGTCTTCCCGGTGAGCGGGACGGCGGTGCGCGACGACCCCTTCGGCCACTGGCGGTACCTCCCGCGCGCCGTGCGCCCTCATTTCCTCAAGCGCGTGAGCGTGTTCGGGCCGGAGTCCACGGGCAAGAGCACGCTCGCCGGCCTCCTCGCCGCGCACTACGGCACCGTGAGCGTCCCCGAGTACGCGCGCACGCACCTCGAAGAGCAAGGGGGCCGCCTCGGCCCGGAGGACATCCCCCTCATCGCCCGGGGCCAGCTCGCGTCCGAGGACGCCCTGGCGCGGGACGCGTCCCGGATCCTCGTCTGCGACACCGACGTGCTGGCGACGACGATCTGGAGCGAGGTCCTCTTCGGCGAGTGCCCCCCGTGGATCCGCGCCGAGGCCGCCCGGCGCCGCTACGATCTCACCCTGCTCCTCGACGTCGACGTCCCCTGGGTCGCTGACCCGGTCCGTTACCTGCCGGACGAGCGGCGCTCCTTCTTCGACCGCTGCGCGCGGGCTCTCGACGCGGGCGGGCGGCGCTGGGTGAGGGTCGGCGGCTCCTGGGAAGAGCGCTTCACCGGGGCGCGCGCTGCCATCGACGAGGCGCTCGGGCTAAGCTCGGCGGCACGATGAGCGGCGCAGCGGCAGCGGGCACGGAGTGGTGGTCCACCCTCTACGACGATCTCCTCACCGAGATGCTGCTCGAGCGCGCCGACGAGGCCGAGCTCGCGGCGACGGTGTCCTTCCTCGCCGAGAGGCTCGAGCTGCGGCCCGGTGCGACCGTGCTCGACCAGTGCTCGGGGATCGGCAGCGTTGCGCTGCCCCTCGCCGCCCGCGGCTACCGCGTCATCGGCGTCGAGCAGAGCGAGCCCTACGTGGCGCGCGCTCGGCGCGACGCGGAGGCCCGCGGCTTGAGCTGCCGCTTCGTCGCCGGCGACGCCCTCGCGGTGGGCCCGGGCGAGCCCTGCGACGCGGGTTTCAACTGGTGGACGAGCTTCGGCTACACCCTCGATGACCGGCAGAACGCGGAGATGCTCGCCCGCGCCTTCGAGGCGCTCGTCCCCGGGGGCCGGTTCGTGCTCGACACGCTCAACCTCCCCGGCGTGCTGCGCGGCTTTCGCGAGCACGTGGTCACCCGACGCGCCACCTCGCGCGGCGAGGTCACCCTGGTCCGCGAGAGCCGCGTCGACCTCGGCGCGGGCGCGCTCCTCAAGCGCTGGACGTACTTCCTGCCAGACGGCGGCCGGGTCGAGCACGACAGCACCGTCCGCCTCTACCTTCCCCACACCCTCGGGGAGCTCTTCCGCAGCGTCGGCTTCACCTCGGTGGAGCTGTTCGGGAGCATCGCCGGCGACCCCCTCGGGCTCGACAGCCCGCGCTGCCTGGTGCTGGCGCGGAGGCCCGTCCGATGAGCCCCCTGCCCTTCGTCGAGCACCTGCCGGACGACCCGGCCGCGGCCCGCCGCGCCCTCTACCGCGGCGCGGTGGCCCACCTCGGCCCGACCCCCGCCTCGCTCGAGGTGGTGACGGACGCGCTCGCCGTGCTCCGCGAAGAGCTCGGCTTCGACACCGTCCGCGCCGCCCACGACCTCCTCGACGGCGCGGAGGCGTTCCGTCGCCTCGGTCGCGTGCGCAAGCGCCTCTACCTCGAGCCCCGCTTCCACGAGGCGCTGGCCCGGGTCGTCGGCGCCGCGGGGTTCGATCCCGCGGAGATCGCCGTCGACCCGATGCGCCTCCGCGTCGTCGCCCACGGCGGCGGCGACGATCCGCGGGCCGCGCCCGTCTACTACGGCCACCGCGACACCTGGTACGCGCACCCGCAGGCGCTGATCACCTGGTGGATCCCCCTCTTCGATCTGCCCGAGGAGGAGACCTTCGTCTTCTACCCCGACGCCTTCGCCCGCGCGGTGCCCAACGACTCCGAGATCTTCGACTACGACGCCTGGGTGCGGGACGGCTGGGGCCTCAAGATCGGCTGGCAGGATCGCGAGGCCGGGCGCACCGCCCGCTATCCGGCCGTGATCGGCGCCGCCGATCAGGGCCCCGCGGTCGGCTTCTCCTGCCGCGCCGGCGACAACCTGCTCTTCTCCGGCGCCCATTTTCACCGCACCCGCGCGCACACCGCGGGGCGCACCCGCTACAGCCTCGACTTCCGGATGGTGCACCTCGGCGACCACGCGGCGAGCCTCGGCGCGCCCAACGCCGACAACCGCTCGCGCGGCTCGTGCCTCGGCGACTACGTCAGGCTCGCACCGGCCTGACGGCCTCTCACACCTGCCGGTACCACCGCTGTCCCTGCACCACCGTGGCCCGCGCCTCGCGCTCGGCGTCCTGGGTGCGGATGGTCTCGCGCTTGTCGTAGGTCTTCTTGCCGCGGGCGAGCGCGATCTCGACCTTGGCGAGGCCGCCCTTGAAGTAGAGCCGGGTCGCCACGGCGGTCATCCCCTCGCGGCCGATCGCCAGGGTGATGAGCAGGATCTCGCGATGGTGCAGCAGCAGCTTGCGCATGCCCTTGGGCAGGTGCCCGAAGGCGGCGCCGGCCATCGCGAGGATGCTCACCCCCTGGAGGAACACCTCGCCGCGGTAGATGACGCAGAACGAGTCGGTGATGTCCGCCTTGCCGGCGCGGAGCATCTTCACCTCGCTGCCCTTGAGCACGAGCCCCGCCTCGAAGCGGTCGCCGAGGTCGTAGTCGAAGCTCGCGCGCTTGTTGCGGACGATGAGGGTCTCGCCCGGTCGGGCCTTCTCTTTCACCATCGGGCGAGCTCCCCCAAGGTCACGCCGCCTTCGTCGCCGGCCCGAGCGCCGCGAGCCGGTGCGCCAGCGTCTCCAGCGCGTCCGTCGGCAACCCGCGCGCCTCGCCGTCGCGGCGGTACTCGGCGAGGAGCTGGCGCGTCTGCTCGCCCACCTTGGTGAAGTGGTAGCGGAGGTAGGTCTGCAGGTCGACGGGGAGCACCCAGGGCGCCAGCTTCCAGAGGATGCGCAAGGTGAAGCCGCGCAACAGGAAGGCAAGGAACGGCCGGCGTACGCCGAGGCGGGCGGCGACCACGTCGATCGCCTGGCGCGAGGTCGCGGCGACCCCGCCGAGCAGCGGGCCGCGACGGAGGGCCGCGAGCGACCAGCCGGCGATCTCGAGCGCGGCCACGTTGGGCATGAGCACGCAGGAGCCGAAGGCGCTCGTGGCTCCCACGTTGGCGTTCTCGGCCGCGGGGCACCCGCCGCGCGCGAGCAGCTCGGCCACGGCGCGCCCGTGCGAGCCGCCAAACGCGCTCGGGCTCCCCGGCGGGAACAGGTAGGCGACGCCGGGACGAGGCACGGTCTCGCCTCGCAGCGGCGCCTGGTAGCTGATCATGCCGATCAGCGCGGGCACCACCGCGCTGCGAGGGAACGCTCGGGCGATGCGCTCCCCGGAGTCGATCCCCGGCGGCAGCGCCACGACCGTTGCATCGCCCACGGCGTCGGCGATGGAGCGCAGCCAGCCCTCGTCGAGGAGCGCGTTCGCGGGGACGCACAGCCAGACCTGGTCCCACGTCTCCGCGGCGACGGCCGTGAGCGAGGTGTGGACGGGGGCGCGGAGCTCGACGGGGATGCGCTCTCCCCGCTTCTTGAGCGGGTAGAGCCACATGCCGGCGGCGAGCGCCGCGGCCGCCGTGGGGCGGACGAAGAAGGCGACGTTCGCCCCGGCGATCTGGAGGTGACGGGCATAGACCTGGCCCACGGCCCCGGCCCCGACGAGGAGGATGTTCACGAGGCCGGGCTCACGTCTTCAGCCGCCGACGACGGCAGTGCTCACGTTGACGCTGGCCTGCACCGAGACCGTGATGGTGGTCGACGCCGCCACCGAGGTCTGGATCTGGGTCGCGAACTGGACGCCGAACACCACCGCGCAGGCCGCGGAGTTGCTGAGCTCGGTGCTGACGTTCTGCGCCGCCCCGGCGACCGAGGCGGCGGCGGTAGCCACCAGCTTGCCTTGGGCGAGGACGTTGAGGATGGCGGGGAGGTTCGTCTCCAGGGTCGTCTTGAGCTTGGGGTTCGACGCCGAGGTCGACGCCAGCACCACCGTGGGGGCCGTGCAGGTGGCCTGGAGCGAGCCCTCGCCGCTGCACGCGGCCTCGCAGTTGGCGTCGATGGTGCAGCTCGGGGCGGTCAGCGAGGCCTCGCAGACGGGCGCCGTGTAGGCGACCGAGCAGCCGCCCCGGCAGGTGGCCTCGGCGCCGCAGTTGATCGACGCGGAGGAGTCGAGCGTGCAGTCGCCCGAGCAGGTGCCCGTGCAGGTCCCGGCGCACTGGCCGACGCACATGCCCGAGCAGGTGCCGGTGCTGGGGGCGCCGTCGCAGGTGCCGGTGCAGGCGCCGCCGCAGGTGCCGGTGCAGCTCGCCGCGCAGGTCCCCTGGCACTGGGCCGCGACGGTCGCGGAGCCCTCGCAGACCGCCATCGCCTCGCAGCTCCCGCTGCAGACGCCGCTCAGCTCGGCCTTCGAGCAGCGCGCGATGACGGTGGGCGCCTGGCACATGTGGGTGACGTCGCAGCTGGTCTCGCAGTCGAACTGCGCCTGCGCGTCGACCTGGCACTGGCCGCCCTCGATCACCGGGACGCTCGTCCCCGCCGCCTTGATGGCGGTGACGGCCATGGTGCACGCCTGCTGCATGACGGCGTCGGTCACCATGGTGCCGTCGCCGACGGCGGGCGGGGTCATCCCCAGGTCGGTGGCGATCGCGGCGCAGGCGACCGCGAGCGAGGCGCGCATGCCGCCGGAGACCGTGGCCAGATCCGTCATCGCGGCCTCGAACGCCTGCCCGGTCGCCTCGAGGGTCGGGTCGCACACGAGCCCGTCGAGGCTCGCCTGCGTACACCCGCTCGTCATCGCCACCACCAGCGCGGCGCCGGCCAGCCGGCGAGCTCGTCGAACGTTACCCATGAAAGCTCTCCTCGTTGATTGCTGAAGAAGGCGCGAGAACGCGCGGCGACCATCCTAACGCGGGCCGCGTCGCGGGCGCGTCACGAAACGGGCGTCGTGAGGCGCAACATGTCGGCGGCGAGCGTCTCCTGCACGTACCGCACGGTGCGCTCCCGGAGCGCGGTCTTGGTCTTCGCGTAGGCCTCGCGCGGCAGCTCGCCGAGGCGGCGCGCGTGAACGAGGGCCGCATCGAGGAGCCCCTCCTCGGTGGCGAGCTCGTCGACCCAGCCGGCAGCGAGGGCGCCCTCCGGATCGACGACGCTGGCGAACAGGGTCGCTGCGGTGAGGTGGGCGGCGTGGAGCCGGTCGCGGCACAGCTCCATGGCGAGGATCGGGACGGGCATGCCGATCTGCACCTCGTTGAGGCCGATGCGGAAGGGCCCGCGGGTCGCCACGCGGACGTCGCCGGTGAGCACCGTGAGCGCGCCCCCCGCCAGCGCATGCCCGGTGCAGGCCACCACCAGCGGCAGCGGCAGCGTGTAGAGGCGGAGCAGGGCGCGCGCGCCGCGGGTCACCAGGGCGCGCGCCTTGTCGATGCCGCCCATCATCTCGGCGAGATCGAACCCCGCGCTGAAGCGCCCCTTGCGCCCGGTCAGGACCACCGCCACGCCCTCGCGCTCGGCGCGGTCCAGCGCGGCGTCGAGGTCGTCCATCATGGCGTAGCCGAGGGCATTGGCCTTCCCGTCGTCCATGCCGACGATGGCGACCCGGTCTCGAAGCTCGAAGGTGACGTTGGACATCGGTGCGCTCCTCGCGGTGGGCGGCGACCATAGCCGATGCCGTGGCCCACGGCACGGGCGCCGGAGGTCCCCACCCCATCGCCCCGTGGACCCGGTAGGATGGCCGGAACGACCCGGTCGATGAGCCTCTCCAAGCTGACCCCCGAGCACGCCGCGCTTCTCCCGGAGCCCGGAGCCCCCGACGCCTGCTACCTGCTCGACCTGTCTTCGTGGGCCCGCGGGCTCTACGAGCTCTACCGGAGCCGCGGCGTCGAGGTCGATCACCGGGACAGCACGCTGGTCGCCGCCGGGGTGCTCAAGCGGCTGGTCGACGACGTGCTGGTCGCGCGGCGGCCGGCGTACCTCGCGGTGGCGATGGACGTCCTCGGCGACCTCGGCTGGCGCCACGCGATCTGGGCCGACTACAAGGCCGCCCGCCGCGCGGCCCCGCCGGGCCCGGGCTATGGACGGCAGCTCGAGGTCCTGCTCGAGGTGTTCCTCCAGCACCGGATCCCCGTCCTCCGGGGCGGCGGGCACGAGGCCGACGACTACCTCGGAGCCCTCACCCAGCGCGCCCGCGCCGCCGGGCTCCGCGTCGTCCTGCTCTCGCTCGACCAGGACCTGTGGCAGCTCTTCGAGGCTGCGAGCCCGGGCGCCGTCGTGTCGTGGGACGTATCCGGCGGGAAGGTGTTCGCGGCCGCCGACGTGGAGCGGGCCTACGGCGTCCCGCCCGAGCTGCTCACCCAGGCCATGGCCCTCGCGGGCGACGGCGACGAGGCGCCCGGGATCGCGGGGATCGGACCGCAGAAGGCGGCCAGGCTGCTCCTGCGCCACAAGACCCTGGAGACGGTCCTGACACGCTGGCAGTGGGAGACCGGCAAGCTCGGCCCCAAGCTGCGCGACGGTGCCGCCGCGGCGCGGATGTCGCTCGCGCTGGTGACGCTGGATCGGCAGGCGCCCGTGCCGTGGACGCTGGATCAGCTCGCGACCGGCTGGAGCGAGGTCGACGCGACGGCCATCGGCCGGCTCGGCGTCAAGCACGGGCTCGGCATCCTCCGTGACGCGGAGGCGATGCCCAAGGCCGCCGTCGACCCGGAGCGGGCGGCGCGGTGGCTCGCGGGGGGCTCCCCGGATCGCGCCTAGCGGCGGGCCTGGAGGGCGGACATCAGCGGCCCGGCCGCGCCAACTGGGAGGCGTCCGCCCAGTTCGCAGCCACCTCGCGCACCCGCACGTTCCCGGTAAGGTCGCCCCCGACGCGGGGCGCCACGGCGGTCTCTGCCAGCACCACGCCGGCGGCCTCGAGCGCGGCGCGGACCCGGCCGCGGAGGAGGCGCGCGGCGCTCGCCGATCGCCGCTCCGCCGGCAGATCGACGCCGACGTTGCGGCAGCCGAACACCTCCGCGCCCACCCGCACGGTGACGGGCCCGCCCGCCACGGCGGTGGCCACCGCCTGGAGGTGAGCGACGATCTGGGCAGGCGTGGCATCGACGAAGGCGCGGTTCATCCGGAGAGCCTGCGGGTACCGGACGGGCGCGACAACGGGGGCGGCCGGACGAGGAAGGTCCGGGGCGACGAGCAAGCCGCCGTTGACCAGATCCAGCCGTATCGGCCGGGTCCGGGAGCGCGGTCGGGCGCTCTCGGGCGTGCCGCGGGTAAGGACGCTCCCAGGCGTTCCGGGGGAGGGGCGGTGGGCCCGCCTCCCTCGCATTCTGCTTGCGGAGGCCGCGGGATGGGACTACAAGATGCGCCGTCTCACGAACGTCACTGGCCCTCGACACGATGCTTTCCCATCTCCTTCTTCGCGCTTCCGCGGAGCAGGAGACCCTGGCTCGCTCGGATGACTGGACGACGCACCGTGTGCCGAGCGCAGACTTTTCTGCGTGGCACGTCACCGTCCGACCCGCTGCGGTTTCATCGGATGGCAGGCTGAGCGCGCAACACTGCGCAACCAGGAAGCCGTGAAAGCACAATCCCATGGGCAATCGTCTTTACGTCGGAAACCTCTCCTTCAACACCAGCAAGGAGACCATCGAGGCCACCTTCGCCGCCGCCGGCGAGGTTCGTGAGGTCGCGATGCCGACCGACCGTGAGACCGGGCAACCCCGCGGCTTCGCCTTCGTCACCATGGGCACCGCCCAGGCGGCGAACAACGCCATCTCGCAGCTCAACGGCGCGATGGTCGATGGCCGCTCGCTCAAGGTCAACGAGGCCCAGGAGCGCACCCAGGGCGGCGGCGGTGGTGGTGGTGGTGGTGGTCGCGGCGGTGGTGGCGGCGGCGGCGGTCGCGGTCGCTACTAGTAGATTCGGGGACTCTGTCCCCGACTCGGTGTAGATAGGGGGCTCTGCCCCCAACGATGGGGG
>Ga0302267_10008122_pt1 | contig 10070 bp, 2 predicted proteins | sample III_Bog_E1_3_FD_194555 | JGI IMG/M metagenome (GOLD analysis project Ga0302267, IMG submission 194555) | Peat permafrost microbial communities from Stordalen Mire near Abisko, Sweden - III_Bog_E1_3 | ecosystem: Environmental > Terrestrial > Soil > Wetlands > Peat | place: Sweden: Abisko... | reverse complement strand
CTGTTGCTGGACCAGGGGAAGGTGACGCACCGACGCACGGGGCAGTGATCCGAACAGGTCGGTCAGGGCGGCGAACTCCCAGGGCAATTCGGCCTCCACCGGACTGGCGGTGAGCACGGTCCAGGATCGCTCCCTCGCCGAGGACGCCAGCCGGTCCAGCAACGTGGTCTTCCCGACCCCGACCTCGCCCTCGAGGAGCAGGGTGCGCGAGCCCCGGGGGAGATCCCCCAGGAAGTGCTCGAGTCGTTCGATCTCCTGCGTGCGCCCCATTGGAGGCCGAGCCGTCGCCACCTGCGAACCCTACCGGCAATCTGGCGGGTCGGCCCAGGTCACGGCCTATGAACCGGCCATCCGACGGATCCGGACCAACCCGGGTCGGACCGCCACGACGGCGCACCCCGGGTGGACCGCGCCCGGGCCCGGGTGGCGGGGTGGGCGGACGTGCACGGTCCGGGGACGACCCGAAGGGTCCACGTCGGTGGCCGCGGTTCGTGCGGGATCTACGGATTCATCGGTGCGTCGGCCCTCCTAGGTTTCGCCACGAGCGGCAACCGCGTCGGGACGGTCCCGACGCGTCGTCACGTCCAACACTTCCCGCCGGCGCCCGAGCCGCAGGGTCCCGCCCTCGAAGGCGGCGAGAGGAGGGGGAATGCGCGGAGCACCGTGGATCCGGTTGGCGGCGGCTGCGTCACTCAGCGTCATCCTCGGTGCCACCATCACCCCGGCCCTGGGCGCGACGACGGCATCGGCGACCCCGGTGACGACCCCACCGAGGACGACCGCGACCGCGTCCACCACCTCGTCGCCGCCGACCTCCACCGCCCCCGTCGTCACCGACGCCCTCGGTGACCGGTGGATGGACCACCCCGATTCCCGTCCGGGCTCCGCCGTCGACGCACGTCTGCGGTTGTGGGCCGTCGAGCCCCTCCACGATGTCGTCGTGACCTTCACCGACACCGGCCCCGTGTCGATGACGGGGACCCGGACCCTGACGGTCGGTCGTCTGGACCGGGGCGGTCGGGTGGTCTCCGTGCCGATGATCGTCAGGGGCCAGGGCACCGGTGACATCCACGCCACGGTCACCGGCCTCGACACCGCCGAACAGAAGGTGGGGGCCGAGGACGACCTCGACTTCGCCAGCGACGGGTCGACGGTCACCTTCTCCATCAGCGGTCTGCTCGATGCCCAGGTGGCCCTGTTGAAACTCCGGCGCGCCACGCTCGGCACCACCGTCTACCAGGAGCGGCTGGTCGCCCTGGAGGGTGGCGGGGCCACCGTACGCATTGCCACCTCCGCCACCACGGCCCACTCCGCCAGCCCGGACCTGACGCCGAGCACGACCACCGTGTCCGGGCAGATCCAGTACTACGACAGCAACGGGGATCTCCATCCTGCCCGGTTCATCACGGTGGACGTGAATGACGCCGACGGCTCCTCCGCCAGCGGCTCGGTGCTGGCTCAGGTCAGCACCGACGACATGGGGAAGTACAGCGCGTCGGTGTCGACGTTCCGAGCCGACGGCGTGACGCCCAGACAACTGTTCATCCAGGCACTGGCGGAGAGCCCCGATACGGACTACGTCGACTGCCCGGACTCTGGCCCCGGTTGCGCCGCCAATCTCGCGTTCGTGGTCCACAGCGCGGTCGATGGCGTCTCCCAACCGCAGTTCATGGACTCCCGCTTCGAGTTGGACGGGAGTCCCGTCCAGGTCGGACCGGTCACCGCCACCGGCGCCGCCATCTCCATCGACATGGACGCCGGCTCGCCGGTGGCGGGGGTCGCCCCGAATGCCAACGATGCGGCCTTCGACGTGGCGGACGCGCTGGTCACCGCCATGCAGTACACCGTGCACTTCAACGGCACCCTCTACGCGGCGGGAGGCGGCCAGTCCCCCCTCAGCGTCGAGTTTCCGACCGCGGCCGCGACCAGCCAGTTCGTGCCTTCGGTTCCGATGATCGACCTTCTGCAGCCGGACGAATTCGACTGGGACGTGATTCTCCACGAGTACGGCCACTTCGTGGCGTACCAACTGGGAATCGACCAGGGCCCGGGTCTGCCCGCGGGCAAACAGCATGCACTCGGTGTGAACCTTTCCACCCTGTGGTCCCCACCGAACCTGCTCGACGGCACGGAGCTGGCCTGGAGCGAAGGGTTCGCCACCTACTTCGCCCTCGTGGCCGAGGACGTGGAGGACGTGGCCTCCCTCTACATCCCCAACGTGGCGAACGGTGTCTACATCGACACCGAGGACTCGCACACCTACGTCGACTACAACACGAACGTCATATCCGGCCTGGACAATCCGGACGTGCAGCCGCAGGGCGAGGACGACGAGTTGAGCGTCGGCCGCACCCTGTGGCAGACCTATGAGAACAACTCGATCAATCTGAGCGATACCGCCATCTTGCGGGCCCTCCAGTTCGCGTCGGTGACGTCCGGACCGGCGACGACCCTCGCACAGGCCGTCCCGGCACTCCTGGCCGCCAGCGGCGCGACCCAATTCGACGACTCCAACGACTCGGATGCGTCCGCCGTCGCCCGCTCCAACGACCTGGGCTGCATCCTCTCGGGCCAGGCGGTGTCGCCCACCATCACCAGCCCGTCCCCGGCCGGCTCCGACACGGTCGCCCAGGCCGACACGCCACTCAAATTCGGCTGGAGTGCCGGAGGCGCCGGCAAGGACTTCCCGCTCACCACCTTCACCGTCCAGTTCTGGAGCACGAAGTGGGACACCCTGCTCTATTCGTACCCACCGTCCGGAGATCCTCCACTGACGGCCACCTCATACACCCCCACGTTGTCCGACTGGCAGGACAAGATCCTGGGCACCGCGGATGCGTCCGGCAACCTCCCCTCCTCGATCAACGTCGTCGTCAAGGGCTCGAGTGCGACCACCGGGCCGTACAAGAGCTGTGCCATCTCGCTGAAGGTGGACCGGAGCACGGCGGAGCTCACCAGTCCCGATCCCACCGGAGGCAGCCTGCTGGGTCTCTCGACCGGCCTGTCCAGCGACGGGACCACGGCCGTGGTCGGTTCGCCAGGCGTGTGTGACGGGTACATCTCGGCCGGGTGCCCGGCAGGATCGGTGTCGTTCTGGTCACTCGATCCCGGGAGCGGGATCTGGAAACAGACCGCGTCGTTCCAGCCCGGTGACCTCGGGCTGACCGGATGCAGCGACACCTTGTGTCCGGGAGCCGCCGTCCTGGGGGCCAAGGTGGCCATGTCGGGTGACGGTGCGGTCGCCGCCGCCACGTTGGCGCTGGACCCGAGCTTCACCTTCACCGATCCGGGCACGTGGTCGATCGCGGTGGCCACGTTCGCCCTGGAGGACGGTACGTGGGTCAGCACCGGTGAACCGTCGTCCGGCATCCTGGACGCCAACCTCCCGCCCGGCATGCTCGACAGCGGCTTCGAGGACCCGAATGTGGGAGGTGGGAGCGGTGCGTACCCTCACGAGGCGATCGCCCTCGACACCCTCGGCGACGAGCTGCTGGTGGCCGACCCCAATCACGTGAACACCGCCCTCGACGGGACGTCGACGGACTCGAACTACGTCTCCAGCCACGGGGAGGCGTACGTATTCGCCGGCCACGGCACGACCGGCTTCACGTGGACGGGGGCGATCCCCGATCCCACCACGGATCCCGACGCGAACCAGCCAGCCGCATCGTGTGACGCCCTGGAGGACGATTACTGCTCCTCCTGGGACGACACCTTCGGCGAGTCAGTGGCGCTGTCCGGCAGCGGAGACGACGCCATGATGTCCGACGAGTCGGACTATTACCCCAACTCCCCCGATTTCACCATCACCGAGACCGCGGACATCTACCAGGCGACCGAGGCACCCGACGGCACCCGCACCTACGACTCGACGCCCGATGTGATCACCGGCGCCGACGTCGAATCGGACTACGTCGAAGAGGGCGACGGGGGCCTCGAGTGCGCCACCAGTCCGAACTGCCAGTTCGAGGACTTCGGGGACGCCATGGAATTCGACGTGACCGGCGACTACGCCTTCGTGGGCGACTCGAACCACAACGACGACGACGGATCCGTCTACGTCTTCCACAACACGCCGAACCCGGCCGTCACCGACTACGAGCAGGTCGCCGAGCTGAGCTCCTCCGACCCGAGCGTCAAGGGTCTGGGCTGGTCGTTGGCCGTCTCGTCCGACGGCAAGGACGTGGTGGCCGGTGCCCCGGGATCCCCCGTCGGCGGCCAGAGCGAGGCCGGCAAGGCCGAGCTCTTCACTGAACCGGTGAACGGCTGGACCGACGAGAACGAGGAGGCCGACTACCAGGCCCCCGACGCCGCGCCCGACGAGCTGTTCGGGTCGTCCGTCGGGATCTCGGCCGACGGCTCGACGACCTTCGCCAGCGCACCCGGTGGCGTGGACGGATCAGCCAACGAGGCGACCTACGCCGGGGCGGCCTACTCGTTCCAGGGTGCCACCCTGACCACCACCGCGGTGACGGCCCCGGACCTCACGCCCATCGACGGCGGAGGCGTCCAGGGCACGACGGGGGAGACCACCGACCTCACGGCCACGGTCGACCCGGTCCCCGACAGCGGGACCGTGGCCTTCACCGGCCCGGACGGAGCCGTCGACGGCTGCGGGAGCGTGCCCGTGGACCCGGGAACCGGGGAGGCGACGTGCACGCTGGACCTGTCCGAGACGGACACCGTCACCAACGGCACCAGCGATCCCGACCAGTACGCGGCCGCCTACAGCGGCTCGGGCACCTTCGGTCCGTCGACCTCCGCCGAACTCGACGTGACCGTGGTCCCACTCCTCACCATCTATCCCACGACCCTACCGACCATCACCGCCGGCTCCGCCCAGGACTTCACGGTGGGCCTGGTGCCCATCGGCGGAATCGGCCCGCTCACCTGGTCGGTGGTCACCGGATCCGGTGACAACCTACCGTCGACCATGACGCTCACGTCGAGCGGCGAGTTCGACGGGACCATCGACACGCCCGGGTCCTACAGCTTCACCGCGCAGGTGGCCGACGCGTCGCCTGCCTCCCAGACGGCCGACGAGGACCTGACGTGGGTGGTGGTGGCGAGCGGGCAGCCGACGCTATCGATCACCCCGGTCGCCATCCCGGTCGGCGTGGTCGGGGCCACCTACCCGGTCACCTCCCTGAAGGCGACCGGTGGTGCCGGCGGGACGACCTGGACGCAGACCGGCCTGCCCGCGGACTTCACCCTGACCCCGGGCGGGCAGTTGGAGGCGAGCCTGGGTGTCCCGACTGCGGCCGGCAGTTACCCGGTGGTCTTCACCGCCACCCAGGCGACCCAGACGGCGACCTACTCGACCACGCTCGTAGTGGACAGCTCCGCCGTCGCGGTGCCGTCGGCGCCCACCCAGGTGACCGCCACCCTCACGGACCCCACCCTGGGCGAGGCCACCCTGACGTGGGATCCACCGGCCGACACCGGGGCCGGGCCGATCACCAACTACTGGGTGACGACCAGCGAGGGGCAGACGAACCTGCCCGTCGAGTTGACCGCCCCACCGGCCGGCACGGTGGTGCCCGCCCAGTACGTGGTCCACGAGCTGAAGCCCGGCATGTCCGAGACCTTCACCGTCGTGGCCGTCAACGCCTACGGGGTGAGTCCGGCCTCCGCCCCGTCCAACGCCGTCGTCGGGCAGGGGATCGGCGAGACCGACGAGGTGTCGGCCACCAGCTCCTCGGCGGGCGACACGGCCACGGCCACCATCCCCGGTAAGGATGTGTCGGCCACCGGCTACGGGATCGGCACCGTCACCGTGGGCGAGTACGCCGACGATCCGGAAGCTGGCCTGGCGGCCGGACAGACCTTCGTCGACGTGTCGACCAGCCCGGACAGTGCGTTCACCCAGGTGGTCGTCACCGTGTGCGGCGGCTCGGCCCCCGGGGGACTGGACTGGTGGAATCCGGTCGCCGGGGCCTGGCAGCCGGTGACGCCCCAGGCGTCCAGCGGCGGGGACTGCAGCACCACCACCCTCTCGGCGACCAGTGCGCCCACCCTCGCCCAGCTGGACGGGACCCCGTTCGCCCTGCTGTCCGACGGGTTCCCCGTCGTGGCCGGCCAGGGGGACTCCGACACCGGCACCAGTACGTCGGCCACCGGATCGGCCACCGCCTCGACGGTGGACGGCGCCATTGGCGCCACCGGGCACGGCGTCGGGTCGGTCACCGTCTTCGACTCACCGGGTAGCAACGGCGTCGGGCCCGATCTGGCGGACGGCGAGACCTACGCCGATCTTTCCACCGCGACATCCAGCGCATTCACCTCCGTCGACATCCGCGCCTGCGGACCGGTATCCCCCACCACCCTGGTCTGGTGGGACAACTCGGAACCCGCGTGGCAGCCGTTCTCGGGACCGGTCACGGTGACCGGTGACTGCGCCTCCACCACCGTCACCTCGTCGACCACACCCGACCTCTCGCAGCTCTCCCACCAGATCAGCCTGAGCCTCGAGCAGGGCACGCCGGTGACTCCGGGCCAGGAGCCGGGTGGCTGGGCCTCCGATGTCACCATCGGCCAGGGCTCCGCCCGTGGAGGGTTCGGCACCCAGGTGGCCGTGGCCGCCGACGGCCAGACGGCTCTGGTCACCGCGGGAGGTGGCTCGGCCTTCACCGAGGACGGGGGGGCCGGCTCGTCGCCGGGGAACCACGGCTCGGTGGAGGTCCTGACGGCCGGTGCCACCGGATGGACCCCGTCGGCCATGATCGTGCCCCCCACCCTCGGCACCGCCGACAACTCCACCGGAGACTTCGGTGAAGGCCTCGCCGTCTCCGCCGACGGCACTACGGCACTCATCGCCGGGACGGTCAGTGACCAGACCAGCGAGACCGTGACCGACGCGGTGTTCGTGATGCACGAGGTTGACGGGGTGTGGAGCGAGGTGGCCCAGCTCGATCCGCCGGCGGGCGACAATGGCTATCCCACCGACTCCGCCGATTCCCCGTGGTTCGGGGGAGGTGGCCTCGCCCTGTCCGCCGACGGGACGGTGGCCATGGTCGATCAGCCCGGGCTCGGGGCGGTCGTCTTCGCCGAGACCGGGGGAACCTGGTCGCAGCAGGCGGTCCTCCAGGGCGGCCTGAGCGGCTCCCAGGCCACCCAGGACCAGGTCGGGGCCAGCGCGTCCATGTCCAGTGACGGCCAGACCATCGCCATCGGGGCCGACACGGTCGCCGGGCCGACCCCGGCGGGCTGCCTCCGCCCGGACCGCGGGGAGGGAGCCGTCTACTTCTACTCGGACTCGGGCGGCACCTGGACCCAGGAGTCGACCTTCCAGCACGACCAGTGCTCGCTGACCTCAGACCTCTGCTCCTCGAGCGAAGCCATCGGGTTCTCGGTCGCCCTGTCCGGGGACGGCAATTCGGCGTTCGTCGCCTCCGACTGCGCCGTCCCGACCGACAGCCAGGCGATCTCCTTCCAGGCCGGATCCGACGTCTCCTTCGGCACCCCGTCAGGGGTGTACGTGCTGAACACGACCGACCACTGGGGCTCGGCACCTGTGCCCGCGGCCGCCCTGAGCGCTCCCGAGGCCCAACAGCAGGAGTACGTGGGCCGCCAACTCGGCCTCACGGGAGGAGTGACCGGTGCCGTTTCGGGACTCTCGGCCAACGGGGACGGCTCCGAGGTACTGGTGGCCGACACCGAGGACTCGGTGCCCTCCTGCAGCGGATGCAGCGCCGCCAACCCCGACCTCAACACGGCCTGGGTGTTCCAGGACGTCGGCGGCACCTGGGAGGCACGGTCCGCCCTCCGGGCGTCGGCGAACAGTGGGTGGTACGGCACGGACCTGTCATTGTCGTCGGACGGGACCGTTGCCGCCGCCTCCGACATCAACGTGGCGGACAGCACCTCCACCCCGGGCCGCGTCTACCTGTTCGGTCTCGGGGTCGGTCCCGGTGACGCGGCCCCCGGGCCGTCGATCGGCGGGCTGTACAACCCACCGACCGGTTCGTCCGCCCCCACCGTGACCTCGGTGTCACCCGGAGGTGGGGGCACGTCCGGGGGGACAGCGGTCACCATCGACGGGACCGGGTTCTCCGGAGCCGCCGGTGTCGCCTTCGGCGGTGTCCCGGCGACGTCCTACACCATCGACTCCGACTCGCAGATCACCACCACCGCCCCCGCGGGCAGCGGAACGGTCGATGTGCAGGTGGGCCGGGGCGGCAACGCCTCGGCCACCTCCGGGGCGGACCAGTACGTCTACAGCAACGGCTCGGGCCCGAGTCCGCTGGACGTCGTCGGGCCCAACTCGACCATGGAGTACGGCGACCCGGTCCCCGCCCTCACCCCCACCTACCAGGGCTTCGTCAACGGTGACACCGCGGCCTCGCTGACCACGGCCGCCACCTGTACCACCCCCGCCACGCCGTCGAGCCCACCGGCGTCCTACCCGGTGACCTGCTCCGGTGCCGTCGACCCCGACTACACCATCGCCTACACGGCCGGCTCGGTGGCGGTGACCGCACTGCGGGCGCAGACGATCTCGTTCACACCGCCCACCACGGCCACCGTCGGTGCCTCGGCCACCCTGTCAGCCACCGGAGGGGCGTCGGGTGAGCCGGTGGTCTTCACCGTCGACCCTTCGAGCACGGCGGGCGTGTGCTCGGTCACCGGGGTGGACGGCTCCTACGTCACCTTCGGCGCGGCGGGCACCTGCGTGGTGGATGCCGATCAGGCCGGCGACTCCACGTTCGCCGCCGCACCGCAGAACCAGAAGGTCATCACGGTGCTCGCCGTGGGCCCGACGGGACCGACGGGTACCGGCTACTGGCTGGTGGGATCCGACGGCGGCGTCTTCGCCGACGGCAACGGTTTCTTCGGGTCGGGCGTCACCCTTCACCTCGACCGTCCCGTGGTGGGCATCAGCGGGACTTCGGACGGCCGGGGGTACTGGCTGGTGGCCGCCGACGGCGGTGTCTTCGCCTACGGTGACGCACCCTTCGAGGGATCGGCCGTCGGTCTGCACCCCGACCGGCCCGTCGTGGGCATCGCCGCCACCCCGGACGGCAAGGGGTACTGGCTGGTGGACGCCGAGGGCGGGGTCTACGCCTACGGGGACGCACCCTTCGAGGGATCGGCCGTCGGTCTGCACCCCGACCGGCCCGTCGTGGGCATCGCCGCCACCCCGGACGGCAAGGGGTACTGGCTGGTGGACGCCGGGGGCGGAGTGTACGCCTACGGGGACGCCGGCTTCCACGGGTCAGGCGTCGGACTGCACCTCGACCGGCCCGTCGTGGGCATCGCCGCCACCCCGGACGGCCGGGGGTACTGGCTGGTCGGAGCCGACGGCGGGGTCTTCGCCTACGGGGACGCCCCCTTCGAGGGATCGGGGGTGTCGGCATCCCTCGAGCGTCCCGTCGTGGGCGTGACGGCCGACCGGGACGGCCGTGGCTACTGGCTGTCCACGTCCGACGGCGGAGTGCTCCCGTTCGGGGACGCCCCGGAGCTCGACAACCAGGCCGGGCTGGCCCTGAACCGTCCGATCGCGGGCATCGCCGGCTGACCCCGTCCTACGAACGACCGGCGGCGGTCCCCACACCGGGCGCCGGGGTTCGTCACCGCAGTTGTCTTCCGCCCGCGGTGATCGCCCGGTACCCGTCCCGAGGAAGGCGGGTGCGGGGGCACCACTCCTACAGATGAGAGGCTGGTGTTCGTGTCGGATGACCACGAGTCTCAAATGAGTTCGACGTTGACGTGCGCAGTCTGCGGTGCCCCCATCGTGCGGGAATCCCACGACTTTCCCACCTGTCGGGACTGGCACGTTCAATCCCAGAACGGAGTCCGGACGCCCGAGCAGCAGCGGGCCATGGACGAGTACCTCTACGCCGCGGGGATGTACGGCAAGGCCCTGGAGGCCATGCCGGGATGGCTGATATGGCAGGCCGACACTCTGGCGTCCTGGGACCTCACGCAGTGGGAGCAATTGGAGGCTCCAATCGAGCACGCCGACGCCCTCATCGAGCGCCTGGTGGACGAAGAGGAGCGAGAGAATCGACAGTGGGCCACTCAACCTCAATGAGGGCAGGTCGACGCGAGGCTTCCTCGAACTCCGCCGG
>Ga0302267_10008116_pt1 | contig 10075 bp, 9 predicted proteins | sample III_Bog_E1_3_FD_194555 | JGI IMG/M metagenome (GOLD analysis project Ga0302267, IMG submission 194555) | Peat permafrost microbial communities from Stordalen Mire near Abisko, Sweden - III_Bog_E1_3 | ecosystem: Environmental > Terrestrial > Soil > Wetlands > Peat | place: Sweden: Abisko... | reverse complement strand
GCTCCCGCCGCTCACCACCGTTCAGATGTCGTGCCAAGACCTGGCCGCGGCCGCCGTTGAAGCACTGCGCGCCGGTATCGAGCACGATCATCCCAATGCTGCAAAGAAAGAATGGCAAATTCCCACCCGTCTCGTAGTGCGCCAGTCCACTGACTTCCCCTCAGGCTCGCTGCCTGCGCTTGCGGCGCGCAGAGCATCCAAACCGCGCAACCACTAAGACGCGGCCCCGACGGCTATAGCCGTTCTCCAGTTGGTGTAGAGGGAAACGTAACCGCAAAGTGGCTTTTTTCTCACCGGGTCCCCACGGATTGCTCTTCGTCCGTGGGGTAGAAGTAAAAGCCACCCTGAAGGAACTTGGCGACGCTATATGAACTGGAGAACAGCTCTAATCCGCTCCCGCCAGTTCTACCTTCCCACTCCAAATCGCCACGAAATCGACCCGCTCACGAACGACACCATGCGAATCCCCACAGGCCACTCGGTCCCCGCCGCCGCCCCGCAGGCAAAATCGTTCGGCGCCCCGCTCGGACCCGACCCCACCGGGCAGTTCGGAATCCCATCCCCCACCTGCCACGGCGCGCCTGGGGCCAGCGGTGCAATGGTTTCTGTCGTCTGGCCGCTGTAGCCGCGGGCCAGCATTCCGTTCGCGCCCACTTCCACGCGCCCATCCCTGAACGTGCGCACCAGCGCCAGTCGCGTCTCCCCCACGGGAATCGCTTCAAGTTGTTTCCAGCCGTTCTGGCTGTTGCCCGCGTCCAGAATCTTGTGCCCCACATACTCGTATTCGCCGCGCACATGCAATCCCAGGGGCAGCTTGTCCAGCGTCACCAGGCCGTTGAAGATCGTCCGCGGGCACTCCACAGTGGGATTCCATCCTGAGTTCACTGTCCATCCAGGATCGGAGCCAAATTCGTTCAACACCCGCGCATCGGCCTTGGAGAAGATCGCCTGCACCGTCCCATATCCGCTGAATTGATGGCGCACGCTGGCCGTCAGAAACTTCAGGCTCCCCGGTCCCAGATCAAACGGCGTGCCGTTGTCCGGATTAATCTTGCCCAACGTCTCTGTCGTCGTCGTCCGGGCTATAGTCACGCGCACATCGGTAGCCGCGACTTCTTTCTCCACCACCAACTGCATCGAGTGCGATCGCTCAAACGGCGACTCCAGTCCCGCCGCCCCGCCAGGCCCCGTCAGCGTTCCCTGCACACTGATCCGCGGATCCTGCGTAAAGAACGCCTGCCCCAGACTGAATGAAGCCGAAGGCAGCCAGCGGTGCGCACCGTTACCCGGCGTCCACGCCACTGTCGCCTTCGGCGCAAGAAACGTGCTCCATAGATCGAACGAATTGGCCGAAACCAACTTGTTGAAATTCTTCAGCTCAATCGTGTCCGGCCGCACGCCGCCGTAGAACCGCAAATGCTTTCCCAGGTCGCCATGCACCGCCGCATACGGCGTCAAATCGCGGATAGTGATATTGCTCGACAAGACTTTGGCAAACGATCCATACACCGTGGGACTAACCAGCGGATGGTGATCCAGATTGTCGTTGTGAATGTCATCCTCGTGGAAGTCGAGGCCGGCCATGCCTTGCAGCCTCATGCCTTTCAGAAATGCTGCAAAAGTGTGCGTCTCGCGCAGTTGTGCGCCTTCCACCGTGCGAAACTCGCTCTGCCGGATCAGCCCTTCGCCGAAGTTCGAAAACAGAGCCAGGTTGTAGGTGCGGGCAAATCCTGACAACGCCACATCGTCTCGGGTTCCCAGCGTCCAATGGTCGTCAGCGGCCAGCAGCGCAGTGTGCGTCTGGTCCTTCTGCCGCGGGTCGAGCGTGTCGCCCAAATCCTGGCCGTATCCAATCGGAACCAGGTTTCCCTCATGCGAAATGCCATAATAGGCAATGCCAAAAAGCGTAATCTCATGCTGCTCAATATCGAACACGCGCTGCGCATTCAGCTTGTACATCTGCCGGTGTTCCATGTTTTTCAGCAAGCCATTGCCGAAGTTGCCCTCCAGCGCCACCCACTCCCGTTTCGCGGTATTCTTCGGCGCAAATCCAGCCGTCATATCCAGGTCACGATAGTCGCCAGTGAGGGTGACGAAGTTCGTCATCTGCTGCCGTGGCATGTAAGTTGCCGCCAGGTTCAGCGCATGATTGCCTTCGAGCACATTGAAAGCTCCGCCATCGGTCGTCACGCCGGCCAACGCGCCGGAAACGTAAATATTGGGGTCGGAGTATCCGTTGCCATGCGCGTTGGCTGAAAGGTTGTTCGTCACCAGGTAGCCGCCCACCGCAATGTATTGCGCAATCGGTTCGCCGTGGTCGGCCATCACGCCGGGCGCAAAATACTGCGGCGCCTTGATGCCGCCCGAAGCGGTCTCAATCGGCAGCCCTGGGATCGAGATCGGCGCGCCCGGCCGTCCTGGATTGGCATCCAGCAACTGCTCGCGCACCAGAACTCTTTGCGATGGATCGGGAGCTTCGAGCGCAATCTCGCTCACGTCGCCGTTCACCACCACCACTTCAGCAGCCGTAGCAACCCGCTCCAGGCGCAGTGTCAGCCTCACGTCCGATGCCCGGGCCGCCCCGCTCAGTTCAAGCCTGCGCGTCAATACGGCAAACCCCGTCGCGTCCACTCGAACCGTGTACATGCCCCATCCGGGCAGCGCAATCGAGAAGCCGCCATCGCCGCCAGTCGTTGCGTTCACATGCGCGCCAGAACTCGATTCAAACACCACACGAGCATTCGTTACGGGACGAGCGGAGGGGTCGAGAACCGCGCCGGTCAGCCGCACCGGCACCGGCACCGTCTGCGCAGCCGCCAGACTCACCACCGCGGCCAGCAGCACCAGTGCTACGCATTTAAATTTCGTGCTACCCGTCCGCATGATGCTCCCGCGTCGGACTCTCCAGGGAAGGATCAGAGTAGCACGAAATACAAAATCATGCCACGGGGGCTGCCATCCAGGATGAAGGGTTGTTCTAAGCCAGGGATGCCGGAAAGGCTACGGGAGCTGCTTGGTCAAGCTTAGGAGGCCTTGGCGCGCGGCTTACTGGATGCGGGCACGACAGCATCTTTCCTGTTAACGGGAACGCCATCTTTCTGGATCATGACCGGGTTCGGCCATCCCACCCAGATGGTTGCCTTATCGAAGAAGGCATCTACGGCCGCATCGTCGTTAGGGTCGTAAGGTCCGTCGTCGGGATCGTTTGCGTCATAAGGGATCGGATCGTCTTCCGCAATCTGCTTCTTGATCCAATCCCAATCACTCATGTCACGATTTGGAAGCGGCATAATGTCTCCTTTCCCTTCGAGAGGCATAGCGGAACGAGATGAAACGAACGTTCCCGTTGCGAATAGTGTAAGCCAGAGACAGAATTGCTCCCTTCAATTCCACCAGCGCAACGTCGAGAAACCTCACCTCGGGTTCCGATTTAAGCCGGTACGTAAGTTTCTCCGGGCTTTCGTAAACTAGGTGGGCGATCCAGAAGTCGAGCTTATGCTTTCGCAGATTTGCTTCGCGCTTGGCATCGTCCCATTCGTACACGGGAGGATTCTATGCTATCCGCGGCTATCCCATTGTGATGCAGTGCAAAAGCCAGATGAAAGACACTAGTTCAGAAACATCGTCCGATACAGCGTATCCCGCTGCACAGGCTTGAATCCCGCGTCCCGGATGATCCGCCGCAACTCTTCTTCCGTGGTGCAGTTCGATGTTCCCGCGGCTCTCACCACGTTCTCTTCCAGCATCACCGAGCCCACATCGTTGCCGCCGAAGTGCAATCCCAGCTCCAGCACCTTCAGCCCCTGCGTCACCCAGCTCGCCTGCACATTTTCAATGTTGTCGAGATAGAGCCGCGCGATCGCCAGCACCTTCAGGTACTCAACGGAAGTGGCTTCTTCCCATCCTCGACCGCCCAGCGCCGTGTTTCCCGGCTGAAAGCTCCACGGGATGAATGCTGTGAATCCGCCAGTCTCTTCCTGCAACCGCCGCACAACTTCAAAATGGTTGATGCGCTGCTCGAATGTCTCTCCCACGCCGAACATCATGGTCGCCGTGGTCCGCATTCCAAGCTGGTGCGCGGTCCTGTGCACACTCACCCAATCCTCGGTGTTGCACTTCAAGCGCGCAATGCGATGCCGCACTTCGTCATCCAGAATCTCCGCGCCGCCGCCGGGAATGGAATCCAAACCCGCATCGCGGAGCCGCGCTATCGTGTCGCGCAAACTCAAATCGGAATATTCGGCAATGGCCAACACTTCTGAAGCTGAAAGGCAATGCAGCCAGATTTGGGGGAAGCGCTGCTTGATTCCGGTAAAGAGCCGCTCGAACCAGTCGATCTTCAGGTCTGGGTGGATGCCGCCCTGCATCAGCACGCCGGTTCCTCCCATCTCCACCGTCTCTGCAATCTTTTCGTAAATCTTTTCAAACTCCAGAATGTAGCCTTCCTTGGCTTGCGGCCCCTTCAACGGCCGGTAGAAGGCGCAAAAAGTGCAGTACTCCGTGCAGAAGTTGGTGTAATTGATGTTGCGGTCAATGATGTAGGTAACCACGCCTTCGGGGTGCAGGCGGCGACGGACAGCATCCGCCTCAAATCCCAGACCAATCAGGTCAGGGGAGTGGAAATGGTCGAGGGCCTGTTGGCGGGTCAGCGGCATACTCTCGATTCTAGCAATTCACAGGTATCGGTGCGAATCACGGCTCATTGGCAGTACTGCTTGCCGGCTTCTTCTTGGGCTGGCGGACTAAAAACAATCCGCGCTGCCAGAGCGGGCGCCCCTGCGTCCGTTCCAGGTTCGAGGCAGTCGAAATGCCGCTGAACAGAACAAAAAAATCCCAGAACGCCCTGAAAGCACCCTTTTTATTTTCGCTTGTCATGGGGAAGAACCTCGCCGCGAAATGATCCTAAATGCTGGCTCACTTCATTGGAGCATCGAATGGTTGATCGGATTCCACGATCTTTTCACTGGGCTCTCCTTTTTGAAGAGACAGGTTCAAGCGGATGATTTCAATTCTGCTTCGCTCGGCTTTTGTTCGAGAGCTTGGATTCCCGAAACCGAGGGGCAAATCGAAGATTCCAGCTGCCAGCTCTCCAACCATCTCGGCCAATCCGGCTACCGTCTCACCCAGATCGATCATTCAGGCTCCGTCAGATTATTTCGAAATCACTCTTTTGGGGGTGCCGGCGCGGGTTTCACAGCCGGCCTTGGTTTCTTTGCGGGACGTGAAACTCCCATGCACATCATCAGGAATCCGAGTCCCTTGCGCACTGAATCGAGCATGCTCATAGATCCATTCTCTCCCATTCAGGCTCGCCCCGTCCTGCTTATCTGTTGCGACGGCTGCAAACTCAGCGACGGGGCCGGAGGGAGCAGGGGGTTTCAACCCCCTGAAAACAGGCCCGATTACAAGGCCTTCAGGCCCGGATCGGGATCCACGTTCGCATCTAAAGTTGCTGCCCCTAAGGCTTTGTCGCGACCGGCGCCGGCGTCCCGGGCTGCTCGCCCTTCAGAATCTCCACAGCAGCCGGCGGCAGCGGCTTGTCCGCATTCGCCAATAGCTGGCTCACCTGCCACATCTGCGTCTCGGTCAGCACTTCCTTGTAAGAGGGCATGCCGGTCAACCGAATGCCGTTGGCCACCTTCCAGTATGTCTCACCCGGCTCGTCGTCGCTTACGCCCACCACGTCACTGTTGTGGTGCTTCTCCCACAGCGGCGGCGCACCTGGAAACATGTGACCGCCGAAGGAGGACGGTTTGCCGTGAAAGCCATGGCAGGCCGCACACTCGTCGCGGTAGATTTGCGCGCCGGCGATGAAGGTTTCCTCGCTGGCCTGTACCGGAGGCGTCTTGATCAACTCGCGGTCGATGCGGGCATTCAACGGTACGCTGGTAATCAGCCGTTCTTGCGGCAGCGGTTGGTCGGCAACGGCCACAGGAACCTTGCCGAAGTGGAACCACGTCAGAACCGCGAGCGGTACCAGGAGCACTCCAATCACAATTCCAAACAGAAACCGTCCCATAGATTCCCTGGACTCCTTTGGCTTTCATCCTACGACAGGAATCTGTGCCCGATCCATCGGAGGTCTCTATTTTTGTGGTCTCGGGCGGGCGCCCTTGGGCGCGGCGATGCCCCGGCCCGGAGGGTACCCCGGCGCCCACTTCGTCGCTAGGGTGGTTGGGCGATGGGTGGGAGTCCATAGAACTCTATGGCAATTCAGCAAGCAAATCGGCTTGGCGCGCGTCCAAACAGGTACCGGTTCCCCCACAAGGCTCCGGCAGGTGGTTTAATACCTAAGGGGGGAGCACCGCCTTGGTGGGCTTCCGTACTCCCGTGGAGGTAACCCGAAACCGATGTATTCTTTTCGCCGTCTTGCCCTTTTGCTGGCGCTGATTTTGCCGGCCTTGAACTTCATTAATGCTCAAAGCTCGAGCAGCAATCCCGCACCCGAATCGCCGAGCGGATCATCAAGCCAGGATCAGACCGCGGCTCCGCTGACACCGCAGCAGCTCAGCGTGCAGGCGCGCATCAGGGCTCGCCGTGAGCAGCGCAGGGCAGCCGCAATCCACGACGTTTACGACCATCTCTATGACTTTTACGTCGGCGCGGGCTACCTGCGCTTTACGCCGGGCTCCAGCCTGCAGCGCGTGAACGAGTACAACTGGAACGTCGGGTTCACACGCTATTTCAATGAGCGGCTGGGCGTAGCCCTGGATGGCCGCGGTTATTACGGCACACCGTTCATCCCGCCGCTGCAGAGTGCCAGCGGCCAAACCAAGGCCGCTATCAGCCAGTACGCCGCCCTTGCCGGTCCCACCTATCGGTTCTATATGCAGCCCAAGTACTCCATCTCCGGACGGGTGCTCGCAGGGTACACCTACGGCAACTTTTCGGGGGACATCAACGGGTTCAATCCAGCTTCGTTTGGTCTCTGGGCGGACGGGTCCACATTCGCTGCCAGTGGCGCCATTATTGGCGAATACAACGTGGCGCCGAACCTCGGAATACGTCTCGCGCCCGAGTATTACGCTACCGGATTCGGCTCGACCGTCCAGGGCGGTGCGGGCTTTACCGGCGGCATCGTCTACCGTTTCGGCAAGCAGTGACGGGAAAAGTGAAAAAGTGTTGAAGTGAAGTTGGGCCGGCGGTCTTGACTGGGATGCATTCGTCTCGACGGCTGGCCTTTTCTATGCCAGATCGAAGCAGTGTTGCATTTAGTTTCCGGGTTTCGTTTCACTTCTTCACTTTTTCACTTCTTCACTGGCTTTTTCCTTGCCCTTTTTCACTGCAGAATCGGAATGCCCGCGATGCGCTTCTGCCACTCCGCGGGACCGGTCTGGTGGACGCTGGTGCCCTTGGAATCGACGGCCACTGTCACCGGCATGTCGCGTACGTCGAACTCGTAGATCGCTTCCATGCCCAGGTCTCCAAAGGCCAGCAGGCGCGAGCCGTGGATGGCTTTTGAGACCAGGTAAGCGGCGCCGCCAACGGCCATCAGGTACACCGCGCCAAACTCCTTGATAGCATCGATGGCGACCTGGCCGCGTTCGGACTTGCCCACCATGCCCAGCAATCCGGTCTCGGCCAGCATCTGTCGGGTGAACTTGTCCATGCGCGTGGCGGTTGTGGGTCCGGCGGGGCCAACCACTTCCTCGCGCACCGGGTCCACCGGTCCCACGTAGTAAATAAACCGATCGGTGAAATCGACGGGGAGCTTCTCGCCGCGGTTGAGCATGTCTGTCATGCGCTTGTGGGCCGCATCGCGTCCGGTTAGCAACTTGCCGGTCAGCAAAAGGACTTCGCCGGGCTTCCATGTGGCGGCTTCGGCGCGGGTGACGGTGTCAAGGTTGACGGGGCGCGCTCCGCTTACGTCATAGGTCAGCTTCGGCCAGTCTGCCAGGTTCGGTGGGTCAAGATAAACCGGACCTGAGCCGTCGAGCACGATATGCGCGTGGCGGGTTGCGGCGCAGTTGGGGATCATGGCAACGGGCAGGTTGGCCGCATGGGCGGGGGTGTCCAGCACCTTCACGTCAAGTACAGTCGTCAGGCCTCCCAGGCCTTGAGCTCCGATGCCGAGCCGATTCACCTTGTCGTAGAGTTCGACGCGCAGTCTCTCCGCAGTGGTTTGCGGTCCGCGGGCGATCAAATCCTGGATGTCGATGGGGTCCATCAGCGACTGCTTGGCCAGCAGCATGGCTTTCTCCGCTGTGCCGCCGATGCCGATGCCAAGCATTCCCGGGGGACACCAGCCCGCGCCCATGGTGGGCACGGTCTTGAGCACCCATTCCACCACGGAGTCAGACGGGTTGAGCATGGCGAATTTGCTTTTGGCTTCAGAGCCTCCGCCCTTGGCTGCAACGGTCACCTCGACTGTTGCCCCGCGCACCAGTTCCACGTTGACCACGGCCGGGGTGTTGTCCTTGGTGTTGACGCGCTTGCCTGCGGGGTCGGCCTGCAGGCTGGCGCGCAGCTTGTTGTCGGGATCGAGATAGGCGCGCCGCACGCCAGCGTCGACCATCTCCTGCAGGTCAAGCGGCTTCTCGCCGGGCGCCGCTTCGAAGTGCACATCCATGCCCAGTTTCACAAAGGCATTCACGATGCCTGTGTCCTGGCAGATGGGGCGATGGCCTTCAAAGCACATGCGGCTGTTGATGAGGATCTGCGCCATGGCGTCTTTGGCGGCGGGCGACTGTTCGCGCTCGTAGGCTTTGGCCAGGCTGGTGATGTAGTCCACCGGGTGGTAGTAGCTGATGTACTGAAGCGCGCCGGCGACGCTGGCGATAAAATCTTCCTGCTTGATGACGGTCATGGTTGCACCCCTCGAACAGTCTAGGCTAAAGCGCGGATGCCGTCATAGAGGCTGGGCTGGCCGGACGAGCTCTTTTCATCGTTTCCAATGGAAACGTGGTCTTGCCGGTGTGTGTTAACATTCCGTGCGTCAGCGAAGAAACGGTGATGCTCATCTCAAAGGACTTTGTGGTTTTGGGATCCGCGCTCCGGAGGGAACGGTATGTTCAGAAAATCTGTCAGAAGTTTGCTAGTCGGCATCCTCTTGATGGGCGCGGCCCTCTTAGGTTGCTCACAAGGCCCATCTCGATCACGTGCAGCCAGCGTCCTGGTTAAGAATGTCGCCTTCAGCGAAACCATCGCGATTAAGGTCCCAATTGGGAACATATGGTGGGATTGGCGAAATGTGAACGACACGGACAATGATTATCCGCTACAAACGCTTCAGGACAGCGGCATCTGGACAATTCGTGAATCTGGACAGAAAGAAGGCCTATGGGCCAAAGAATACATCACAGAGCTTACGCCCAAGGGGGCGGAGCTTTCGAAGTCTTGGGTTGTTACGAGCGAGAAAATGCCGGTAAGAGCCTATCCGATGACAGATGTCGCTACGTCGACTGATTGTTGGACGACCGAAGGAAGAGCAGAGCCTTGCCACGTGCCCAAGGGAGTTGTCTATTCAGTTCTGCTCGCCAGAAAAAAGCTAATCGAGGTAAGCGGCATAGCTACGGAGCCAGGGGGCAAGGAGGCAACAGTCGAGTTCACCTGGCAATGGTCCCCAACCGCGGATGCGAAGAACTTCCCAGGTCGCGTTAACGCCGGAGTGCGGAATGGACGGGCAGCCTTCAAACTCTATGACGACGGTTGGAGAGCCATACAAGTGGCGCTCGAGTAGCCTTTGCGCCACCCAGTGTTGAGCCGTTGGATGCGGCGGCCTGACTGGGTAACACGTCCATGCCCTAATTCGGAACGCTGTTACACCGCCGAGCGCAGATCGGTATGCACAAAGTCGTCGCCCTTGTAGAGGATGGGTTCGCGCTTGTCGCGGGCGAGGGCGTAGCTGAAGCAGTCGCCGAAATTGAGGTTGGCGGGGTGGCCGCTTCCCTTGCCGTAGTCGCGGTAGGCCTGGCGGGCGATTTTAGCTTGCTCGACCGTGACCGGCTCGATGACCATTTTCGCTAATTCGATAAGGCCGTCGAGCTTAGCGCTCAGAACAGCGTCCTTGTGTTTATCCAGCACGATCGAAGTCTCAAGATAAGAAGCAGCCGAGATTCGAGCGATTTCCGGCCGG
>Ga0302267_10008115_pt1 | contig 10076 bp, 8 predicted proteins | sample III_Bog_E1_3_FD_194555 | JGI IMG/M metagenome (GOLD analysis project Ga0302267, IMG submission 194555) | Peat permafrost microbial communities from Stordalen Mire near Abisko, Sweden - III_Bog_E1_3 | ecosystem: Environmental > Terrestrial > Soil > Wetlands > Peat | place: Sweden: Abisko... | reverse complement strand
TGGCGCTGGTGATTCCCGAGCTTGCGCCGGAGGACAAACCGGATATTGAGCAGAGTTACGAGTATTACGCGCGGCAATTGAAGACCGGGCGGTCAAGCCGCAAATAGCGGCGCACGAATTGAGACGCAGTATTCTGTGTGTACAAGGGAATATGAGAGAAGTGTCGAAGTCTTTTGTCTGGCTGATTGTTTTGGCGGGGATATGTTGTTCAGCGCGAGCGCAGCGGATTGAGGCGCCGCAGCTGGCACCGAACAGTATTGCGAACGAGAGGGGAACAGCCGAGTGGGCAGTGCCGCCGATTGGCTGGCGCAATGCGCTGGCGTTAAGCGCGCCGGACGGTCAGCAGGCACAGAAAAAGACAAAGACAGAGAACGGCCCACCGAAGCCAATCAAGCCCCGGCAGATTGACCCAAGCATGGTGGGCTACATCGACGATGGGGCAGTGGGCAACGAGGTGCGCATCCGCTTTGACGCGGGTTTCAATGCTCCGCGGCCCGATCGCGCCGAGTATTTTTATGCAGGCAGCCCATCGCCCGACCCAAGCACTACCGCTGTGCAGCGAACGCTCAATTTTCAGCAGCTTTACCTGAGCGGCGAATACGCGCCGTTCAAAACGCTTTCAGCTTTTGTGGTGGTGCCGTTCCGGTGGATCGAGCCCTTCTTCATCAGTGCGCCCGGCAGGTCGCCGGACTTGTTCAGCGGCGGCGGCATCAGCGATGTGCAGGCGGGCGTGAAGTATGCCGCGATCAAGACTGACGAGACGCATGTGACGCTGCAACTGAAAGCGGATTTTCCAAGCGGAAACGGGGCGAAAGGATTCGGCACAAATCACTACACTGTTGAGCCGATGGTGCTCTTGTACCAGAAGCTGAGCGATCACGCAGCTCTTGAGGGCGAGCTTGGAGATTCGCATCCAATTGGAGGAACGTATTTCACGATTCCGCCGGCGGCGCCGCAGAAGTGGTCGGCAGATGTGGCGATGTACGGGCTGGGGCCGAGTTACCGGTTGATTGACCGCGACAAATATAGCTTTGCGCCGGTGCTTGAACTTGTGGCTTGGCATGTGTTCGGCGGCTTGCAAACAGGCGCGAACAGCGTGGTGCAGTCCGCCGCCGGTATCAACGTGTTCAACGCCAAGCTGGGTGGCCGCTTGAGCTTTGCGAACGGCAGTTCGATTTATGCCGGATATGGCCGGGCGATCACATCAGATATCTGGTACAGGAATCTGTTTCGCGTGGAGTATAGAAGGGCGTTCTAGGGCATTTCTCTTTTTGCTGTGGAGTGATCCCACCCTAGCGACAAAAACAAATACGTCGCGAGGATGGGGCACCCAGACTTACCACCCCAAGGAGAAATTCTCTAGGGCTGCCCGGTGTAGCGTACTTCCAGCAGCGTGCAGTCGTCGAAGGCTTCGGCGGGCGAGCGGAATTTAACTACGGCGTCGAGGATTCCTTCGATGCCTTGACCGAACGCGGCCTTGCTGAGTTCGGCGGTGCCGAAAATATCTCCATTTGCATTTTCGGTTTCAGTCACGCCGTCAGTCACGAGCAAAAGCCGCTCATCGGGGCGCAGCGCATCGTGCGCCGATTCATAGGTGGCGCCGGGAATAAGGCCGACGATCAGGCCGCCCTCTTCGAGTTGGCGTACCTCGCGGCCCAATATCACAATGGGATAGATGTGACCGCAGTTCAGATACTCAACGCGGCCGTCGGCAAACAGGCGAACGACCACCATGGTGGCGTATTTGCCCACGTTGCGCGTGCACAGGAATTCATTGACCAGCGATGCGATCTGCGGTAGTGGCTGGCGCGCGAGCAATTGCGCATGAAGAATTCCCTGCATGGTTGCAGCCACGATGGCAGCGGTAATTCCCTTGCCCGAGACATCCACAATGACGGCGCAAACAGAATCGTCGAGGGCCACGACATCGTAAAAGTCGCCACCGATTTCATAGCAGGGAACGCTGCGCGCGGCGATAGTCGCATAAGGCACCGTGGGCAACGATACTGACATGAGGCCGCTGTGGATACGGGCGGCGATGGCCAGCTCTTCGCGGGCCTGCCGCGCCTTGAACTCCGCTTGCGCGAGCAGAACATTTTCAGCCAGTGCGGCCGCTTCGTTGGCAATGGTGTCGAGAAGCTGATGATCGAGATCTGAGAGCGAGCCGGGCTTGATCTGGCTATCGAGGTAGAGCAGGCCCAGCAGCTGACTGGGGCCGGAGTTTGAGACGCGCTTGCGCAGCGGAATGCAGTAGATGCTGCGGATGCGATGGGCCATTACGCTCGACCACTCCGAGACTCGCTCGTCCTGAAGCGTGTCGCTGATTGAGAATTTCTGGTTGCTTTCGATGGCCTTCTTGATCGCGCTGTGCGAAAGGGTTGAGTCCTCTTCAAGCGTTGAGCCGTCGGCTGCCAGGCCCTGCGCCATGCGCATCGAATCCCCGTCGCGAAGAAAGACAAATCCGCGCTCAACCCCGGTGAGCTCAAGCGTCAACTGCAGCAGAGCGCCCACGATCTCATCCACCGCACTGCCTTCGTTGAGCCTGCGCGCCGCATCCAGAAGAAACTTGAGCCGCTCCATATCAGTTGCGGCCGGCGATGGTTTTTCGTCGTGCTTCTGGTGGAGATTGCGGAAGGAGGCCAGCAGTTCGCCGAATGAAGATCGAACGGCGCTGGAAGCCGTTTCTTCGTCGCTGCGCTGGTGAAAGTGGAGCGCTACGCCATTCAGCGACCCCAGTTGCAGCTCGTCGCCGGCATGAAGCTCAGCCCGATCGATGCGGCTGCCGTTCAGAAACGTGCCGTGCGTGCTGTTCTGATCGATTACGGCATAAGTACCGTTTTCAAGCACGATGACGGCATGACGTCGCGAGACCATCGGATCGTTCAACACCAGGTCCTGCCCCGGCAACCGGCCGAGCGTTGTGGAGTCGCCGCGAAGCACCACGGTGTGGCGGCCGAAGGAGTCGATATAGTTGAGCGCGGCGGTGTGCATTGGGACCATTCTACCGGCGGATTAAGGAGGTAGCGAGAGAAGTTGTTCCGCAGGCTGGCGGCTGGGGGCGAAAATAGCCGAAAGAGGCTCATTTCTTTGGCACTTAGAGGAGTGAAGCCGGTCACATCGTGAGGGGCCTCCGCGGCCATAGAATGAGACCCGTGAAAGCAGAAACTGAAAAGCAGGAACAGCGCCCGGCCTCGACAATCAACGAGAAGATTCGAGAGCTGGAGGCGAAGCGGGAAGAACTGAAGCTGGGCGGCGGCAAAGCTCGCATCGAGCGCCAGCATGCGACCGGGAAACTGTCGGCGCGGGAGCGCGTTGCGCGGCTGGTGGATAAAGAAAGCTTTGAAGAGATCGGGCTGTTTGCGCGGCATCGGGCCACTTTATTCGGCATGGCCGGCAAAGATCTGCCTGCCGATGGAGTTGTGACAGGTTGCGCAACAATCGACGGGCGCCTTGTGCACCTGGCCAGCCAGGACTTTACCGTGGCCGGCGGCGCGGCGGGAGAGACGCACAGCAACAAAGTTGCCGAGATGATGGGCATGAGCATGAAGACTGGGAGCCCCTTCATCTTTATCAACGACTCGGGCGGCGCGCGCGTGCAGGAAGGCATCGACAGCCTGGCCGGCTATGCGCGGGTCTTCTACAACAATGTGATGCTTTCGGGCACGGTGCCGCAGATTTCGCTTATTTGCGGTCCCTGCGCGGGCGGCGCTGCATACAGTCCCGCGCTCACTGATTTCATCATCCAGACCGAGCAGGCGCGCATGTTCATCACCGGGCCGCAGGTCATCAAGCAGGTGACTGGCGAAGAGGTGAGCGCAGAGGATTTGGGCGGTCCGCGGTCGCAAATGCACTACTCCGGCGTGGTGCACCTGATTGCGCGCAACGACGATCACGCCATTCAACTGTGCAAACGCCTGCTCAGTTATCTGCCTTCGAACAACCTTGAAGATCCGCCGCGCATGCCCTTCAACGCAAAGTTGAAAGACGACGACGAGATGAACAAGATTGTTCCCGCCGATCCCAAGCAGGCCTACGACGTGAGGCTGGTGATTGCGCGGATAGTGGATCACGAAGACTTTCTTGAGATTCAGCCAGGGTTTGCCGCGAATATTGTGATCGGCTTCGGGCGTTTGCAGGGCAGATCGGTGGGGATTGTTGCCAACCAGCCCTGCGTACAGGCCGGTTCGCTCGACATTGACGCTTCAGACAAAGCGGCGCGCTTTGTGCGCTTCTGCAATGCGTTCAATATTCCTCTGCTCACGCTTGTTGATGTGCCGGGATTTCTGCCGGGCGTGGAGCAGGAACGCGGCGGCATTATTCGCCACGGCGCGAAGCTGTTGTTTGCGTATTCGGCAGCCACGGTGCCCAAAATAACGGTGGTGCTGCGCAAAGCATATGGCGGAGCTTACATCGCCATGTGCTCTCGTGGATTGGGGGCAGACCGCGTGCTGGCGTGGCCGACTGCGGAAATTGCGGTGATGGGTGCAGAAGGTGCGGCGGAGATTGTTTTCAAACGCGAGATTGATGCGGCTGACGACCAGGTAGCCAGACGCAAAGAGTTGGTGGACGAGTATCGCGAAACATTTTCGAACCCGTATGTAGCCGCGGGGCGCAGGCTGGTGGACGACATTATTGATCCGGCGGAGACGCGGCGGGTGGTAGCGCAGGCGCTTGAGTCGCTGCATGGCAAGCGCGAAATGCGTCCGCAGAAGAAGCATGGGCTGATTCCGCTTTAAGAATTGAGGTCGAAGATGAAACTGCAGAAATTGGACGCGTCGACGAATGCGCTCTTGAAAACGATGGCGGAGCGCCAGGATGCGCTTGAGCGTCAGCTAAGCTCGCTTACGGCCGCCGTGCAATCGTTGGAAAAACGATTGACAGAGCGGAGCGAGCCGTTGGTTTTCAGCGCACACGAAGGCACAGGTGAAGTGCAGGCGGAGAACGGCCTATGTGAAGCGCAGGGGAAGAAACACAGCATGAAGACCGAGGTCAGGGCAGTGATTGCCGCAGCGGCGGCGGTTGCCGGCGAGATGGCAAAAGTGCGTAAAGTGCGCGCGTTGCCTGCGGCGCAGGATGCCGGAAGCGCGTGGTCGCAACAGGGCCGCGTGCGCGTGGTTAGTTCGCACAACGTGCGTTGAAGCCGCGCCGGCGAGCAACACCATTGGAAAGGGAAGGGCGCATTTGAAACTCCGCATCACCATTGACGGAACAACCTACGAAGCCGATGTAGAAGTGGTGGACGAGGAAGAAGAGTTTGAAGAGAGCGAAGACGCGCGGTATGAACAACCTATTTCCGCAGTCACGGAGCCTGATGCCGGCAGCGCCGGAAACGGGAACGAGTGCCGCAGCCCGGTGATGGGGTTGGTGGTCCGGGTCGAGGTTGAGGCGGGGCAGCAGGTTGTAGCCGGGCAGCGCGCAATGGTGCTTGAAGCCATGAAGATGGAGACTCACATTACCGCTCCCCGAGCATGCAGAGTGAAGAGTGTGCATGTGGCGTCCGGCGATTCGGTGAAGGTAGACCAACTGCTGATTGAGTTTGAGTGAAGGGTAAGAGATGGACTGCGCGCAGGACGAATTCAAGAGAATCCCGGGCATCAAGTTTGTTGACCACGTTGCGATTGCCGTGAAGCAGGGCGAACTTGAAGGCCAGGTGAACGCTTACAAGCTGGTTGGCTTTGAAGAGATTCACCGCGAAGAAGTGCACGGAACCGACCAGGTGCGCGAGGTGCTGCTGCAAATCGGCGAAGGGCCGAACCTGATCCAACTGCTGGAGCCGCTGGCGGTGGATTCGCCGGTACAGAAGCTGATTGACAAGAACGGCGGACGGGGCGGGCTGGCGCATGTGGCCTTTCGCGTTGAGTGTGCGCAGCGGGCCTACGATGCGATGAGAGAGAGCGGCTTCACCCTCATCGACAAGGCACCGCGGCCGGGTTCGCGCGGAACGACGGTCTTCTTCGTGCATCCCAAGTCACGGGCCGAGTTTCCATTCGGTTTTTTGATCGAGATGGTTGAGGACGGCTGTGAGTGCAAGGCCGCGAAAGCCGGTGAAGAGAGATGACGGCTGCGCGCCTGCTTGAGGAGTTTCCGCCGATCACTACCGCAGAGTGGGAAGCGGCGATTGCGCGCGATCTGAAGGGCGCGGACTACGCGAAGAAGTTGATGTGGCGCACCGATGAAGGGATTGCGGTGAAGCCGTATTATCGCGCCGAGGATCTCGCGGGCGTTGTGGGGCTCGATGCTGCGCCGGGCGAATTCCCTTATCGACGAGGCGCGCTGGCTGGCGCCGGTTGGAAGATTCGCGAAGAGATTGAAGCGGCAAACGCGGAGGAAGCAAATCGCGCGGCGTGTGCGGCGGTCGAAAGCGGGGCGGAGGAGATCGCGTTCTCTCGTCTTGTGGTGCGCGACGGCGCTGAGCTTGAGGTTGCGCTTCAAAATCTCAGCGGTATTCCGGTTCATTTCGAACTTGCCAGTCACATCTTAATCGAGGCGCTGTTTCAGCGGTTCAGCCGCCGCGAAGGCGCTGCCGATGGCGCGATCTCGACCGGATACGATCCGCTTGCCGATGCAGGTTTTGCCGCGCAGACGATTACGCGGGCTCCAGATGGTTTCACACCGTTCACGATTGACGCCGCGCGATTTGAAGAGGATGGCGCAAACGCGGTGGAAGAACTTGGACTGGCGCTGGCTGCGGGCGCTGACACTATTGCCGAAATGGATGCGCGAGGAATCAACGCGGATCGTACTGCGGCCGGGCTTGGATTCCGATTTGCGATTGGCGCGAATTTTTTTTTCCAGATTGCCAAGCTGCGTGCGTTCCGACTGCTGTGGGCGCGCGTAGTGGAAGGCTTTGGTGGAACTCCCGAAGCCGCGCGAACCCACATCACAGCGCGAACTTCGCGTTGGAACAAGACGGTCTACGATCCGTATGTGAACATTTTGCGTGCGACCACCGAGGCCGCTTCCGCCGTAATGGGCGGCGCGGACTCGCTGGTGATCGCGAGTTTCGAAGAGTGTTATAAGGCCCCGGATGAGGCGAGCCGGAGGCTGGCACGCAACACGCAGTTGCTGCTGCGGCATGAGGCGATGCTGGGGCGCGTTGCCGATCCTGGCGCAGGGGCGTATTTCATCGAGGTTCTTACCGACTCGCTGGCTAGCGAAGCGTGGAAGTTACTGCAGGAGATCGAGGCTGGAGGAGGATTCAGCAAGCTGCGCGCTCAAGGATGGATCGCGGAAAAACTGGGGCGAAGCTTGGCGGCGCGCGAGAAAGCAGTAACTATAAGGAAGCGCGTGTTTACGGGAACGAGCTCGTACGCAAATCCCAGCGAGCATGTGCTTGACCGCATCGATTTTGAGCGCATGAATGCAGGGCATCGCGGCACACGCATGTTTGAGCAATTACGACTGCGGACAGAGCGCCACGCAATGGCCGGCGGAAGCGTGCCTAGAGTCTTGTTGGCCGAGATCGGGGATGCGAAGATGCGCGGCGCGCGTTCAAACTTCGCAGCCAACTTTTTTGCTTGCGCAGGATTTGGCACGACGGTGCAGCGATTTAAGGCCGCTAAGGATATTGCCGAAGCGGAAGCCGACCTGATTGTGCTGTGCAGTTCCGATGCGGAGTATGCGGGAATTGCCGCGGAATTGATGAGTAAGTTGAAGGCGCTCGGCATTCAGACGCCCGTGGTTGTGGCGGGAAATCCAGAGGGCTCGGAGGCGTTGAAGGCAATGGGCGTTACGGATTTTGTGCATGTGCGCAGCAACCCGATTGACGTTTTGACCAAGTGGCAGGAACGACTGGGGATTGCGGAATAAGATGCGACCTGACTTTACGAAAATCGATTGGCGGAGCGAGACCGGCACGGAGGCTGCGGGCGCGGTGACTCACACCGAAGATTGGCTCTCGCCCGAGCACATTGCCATCAAGTCCGCTTACTCGCGCGAAGACCTTCAAGGCCTGGAGCACCTGGATTATGCGGCGGGCGTTCCGCCGTTTCTGCGCGGACCTTACAGCACCATGTATGCCATGCAGCCGTGGACGATACGGCAGTATGCGGGCTTTTCGACGGCTGAGGAGTCGAACGCTTTCTATCGCCGCAACCTGGCGGCGGGCCAGCGCGGACTCTCAGTGGCGTTTGACCTTGCCACGCATCGCGGATATGACTCGGACCATGAGCGCGTCACGGGAGACGTGGGCAAAGCAGGCGTGGCCATCGATTCGATCCTCGACATGAAGATATTGTTCGACAAGATTCCGCTTGATCGCATGTCGGTGTCGATGACCATGAACGGCGCGGTGCTGCCCATCATGGCGTTTTACATTGTGGCCGCTGAGGAGCAGGGCATTAAGCCTGAAGCGCTGAGCGGGACAATTCAGAACGACATCCTCAAAGAGTTCATGGTGCGCAACACTTACATCTATCCGCCTGCGGGATCGATGCGCATCATCGGCGACATTTTTCGCTATTGCGCTGAAAAGATGCCGAAGTTCAACTGCATCAGCGTGAGCGGGTACCACATGCAGGAAGCGGGCGCGACGGCCGAGATCGAACTCGCTTACACGCTAGCCGATGGCCTCGAATACCTGCGAACCGGCGTGCATGCGGGCCTTGACGTTGACAGCTTTGCGCCGCGCATCTCGTTCTTCTGGGGCATCGGCATGAATCCATTTATGGAGATTGCCAAGATGCGCGCCGCGCGAATGCTTTGGGCCAAATTGGTCAAAAGCTTTGGCGCAAAGAATCCCAAGTCGCTGGCGCTGCGCGCGCACTCGCAGACTTCAGGCTGGAGCCTTACCGCGCAGGACCCGTATAACAACGTGGTGCGCACGTGCATTGAGGCCATGGCCGCGGCATTCGGGCATACCCAGAGCCTGCACACCAACGCGCTCGATGAAGCGCTGGCCTTGCCCACTGATTTTTCGGCGCGCATCGCGCGCAACACGCAAATCTACCTGCAGGAAGAGACCGAAATCACTCACGTGGTTGATCCGTGGGCGGGATCGTATTACGTGGAGCGGCTCACGCATGAGCTGATGCACGCCGCGTGGGAACTGATTGAGGAAGTTGAAGGGCTGGGCGGAATGGCGCGAGCCATAGAGACCGGTTTGCCCAAAATGCGCATTGAAGAAGCTGCGGCGCGGCGGCAGGCGCGGATCGACTCGGGGTTCGACACGATCATTGGCGTAAATGCGTACATTGCTTCAGAGGAGCCGCAGATTCCCGTGCTCGACATCGACAACGGTGCGGTGCGGGAGGCGCAGATTTGCCGGCTTGAGCAATTGAAGAGTGAGCGCAACGGCGATGCGGTACGTGAATCGCTTGACCAGTTGGGGCGATCCGCGGAGAACGGCGAGGGAAACCTGCTGGTGCTGGCTATTAATGCCGCGCGGAAGCGTGCAACGCTCGGTGAGATTTCGTCGGCGCTCGAACTGGTTTGGGGACGCTACGAAGCTTCGACGCACACTGTCTCAGGTGTGTACGCGGCCGCGAACACCGGAGAAGATTTCAAAAACGCGCGCAGAATGGCTGAGGATTTCGAAAAAGCCGAAGGGCGCAGGCCGCGCATCCTGGTTGCGAAGATGGGCCAGGATGGCCATGATCGCGGCGCAAAGGTAATTGCGACGGCGCTGGCCGATATCGGATTTGACGTGGACATGGGGCCGCTCTTTCAGACTCCGTGCGAGGTGGCGCGGTTCGCCGTGGAAAGCGACGTTCACGCAGTGGGGGTGTCGAGCCTGGCCGCCGGACACAAGACGCTGGTGCCGCAACTTATCGACGAGCTGCGCAAATGCGGCCGTGAAGATATTCTGGTCGTCGTGGGCGGCGTGATTCCGCCGCAAGATTACGAATTCCTCTACAAAGCGGGAGTGGCGGGCATCTACGGGCCGGGCACGGTGATTACCAAGGCGGCGCAGCACATTGTCAAATCATTGAGCGCGAGCCTGGTGGGTGCGCGGGGTTGATAGGCCGATGAAGAGTTCGTTGAGCGAACGGCGAGGGGTGGCGTTACCCGAAGCGCCGCGCGTTGAAAGAGCCCGCACCAAATACACACGCGAACAGTATGTTGAAGGCATCATTAGT
>Ga0302267_10008112_pt1 | contig 10081 bp, 11 predicted proteins | sample III_Bog_E1_3_FD_194555 | JGI IMG/M metagenome (GOLD analysis project Ga0302267, IMG submission 194555) | Peat permafrost microbial communities from Stordalen Mire near Abisko, Sweden - III_Bog_E1_3 | ecosystem: Environmental > Terrestrial > Soil > Wetlands > Peat | place: Sweden: Abisko... | reverse complement strand
CGCCTCGACTGCATCGGCGGCCTCGTCGTAACTATGCGTGACGGATTGAGACTTCCAATTGGTGCTCACTGAGACTTTTGTGTCTTATCCTTGCCTTGGAGTGCGTATTCCGGTGAAGTGGGCCAAAGCAAGTTGCCAAAAGCACTCTCGCTGCGCTCCGTTTGAAGCCCTGGGAGATTCCCCTCCCCTTCCCGCCGCGCCCCTGTAGCCTGTCTTGTTCGCAAATACCACTCCACATTTACGCATATTGCGCTTATACTTACTCATTATGCGTACCAACGGCACCCTCGACGCTCTCTTCCCGACAATTCGGGCTGGTGTGCTGTCCGCCACTCTGCTCCAGCCGGAGCACTGGTGGTTTATGACCGAACTGGCTCGGCATCTGGAAACGACGCCCTCCAGCCTTCAGCGGGAACTTGAATCGCTGGTTTCCGTGGGGCTGCTTTTGCGCCGCCAAGACGGACGCCGCACCTATTTCAAGGCGAATGCCGACTCCCCGCTCTTCCGCGACCTGCACGGACTGCTTGACAAGACCAGCGGCCTTGTACCGGCGCTCACGACCACTCTGAATCGTTTCGATGATCGGATTGAACTGGCATTCCTGTACGGCTCCATCGCGCGGGGAGAAGAACACTCCGCTAGCGATGTAGACTTGGCTGTTGTCGGCACCCTGAAGCAGATAGACCTTCTACCGGCTTTGCGGAAGTTGGAAACCCGCTTCGGTCGCGAGGTCAATGTCACTCTGTTTTCCCCGGAAGAATTTCGTCGCAAGTTGGCCGGGGAGGATCACTTCGTCCATTCCGTTTTGAAGGGCAAAACCATAACCCTGAAGGGCACGATGCATGAGTTGGAAGAAACTGCTTCAAGACAATAAGGTTCACCGGCACACGACCAGCCGCCAAGAGCTGAACGAAATCCGCCGCCTTGTGGCTCGCGATCTAACGGATGCGGCGCTTCCTGCCCTCTCTGAGGACCGCCGCTTCGCCACAGCCTACAACGCCGCGCTTCAGACCGCAAAGATGGCCATCGCTTGTGCAGGATACCGCATCGCCAGTGTGCCGGGGCATCATCGGTTGACCTTCGAGGGGGCCAAACTTGCGCTTGGCAAGCCGGCCGAGCATCTGGCCGACTACTTCGATTCCTGTCGCCGCAAGCGAAACGAGATCGACTACACCGGGGCTACGATTGCGACGACCACTGAAGCGGATGAGTTGCTTCTACACGCGAAGTCTTTCCTGACGCTAGTCGAAGCCTGGATTAACTCAACCTACCCAGCATTGAAGGCGTAATTTAGGAACCATTCCTTCACCGCAACTCTGCACGGGTTTTGGACATTCACATCCTATGCCACGCATTTTCGACAATATCGACCAGCAATTGCTTCCCACTCTCAAGGCAACCCTGCCAGTGTCTCACCGGTCCAATCTTTGCGTCGGGTATGGGATGCCAAAAAGCTCATTCCATCCCGACAAGACGGACGATGAAGCCCTTGATGAACTGCGGCAACGGCAGTCTGGACAGCAGTTATTGCTCGTGCACCTCGGCACTCATGAGAAAGTCATTGTCCAGGACGACCAAATCTTCGTGAATAGCAGTTTCAACTTCTTCTCTTATACCGGCGGAGATGGAAGACGTGAAAGCGGAACGTTGCAACACGGCGGCGTTGGTCCTTTCCGCGACAAGTTTATTTCCGCTTTCCCCGGACATATTCAGGAGAGCATTCGCGAGCTACACAAACCAACCTTGGCGACCTGAACTGCTTCATATGCAACCAGGAACTTCCTCCCTCTACTCATAAAAACTGACCTCGCTTTCGTGATAGCGTGTATCCATCAACACAAGCAGGGGATATCCAATGAGCTGTTACTGCGCGGACAGCATTGTGGCACTTGTAATCTTGCTATGGCTGCCGTCCTTCAGTGCAATTCAGTACTGGCTGCTTCGAATGTGCCTGGTGAGGGTGGTTCACCCCGCGAGGCAACTCTCGATGCCCGTGTGAAGGGGCTAGTGCCGTTGCTTGATAGCGCAGTTCGCACCTTTCCGAAAGCATGGCTTGGTCGAGGCGATACCATTCTGCTTTATTGCGGTTTCGATCATCGAAGGTCCCGGTTCCGTCTCTTCGAAATCGCTCTGCGAACGTCGAGTGTTTCATACAAAGAGAAGGCGCTGAGCAAGCAACGTGTGGTTTGGAGCACAGCAGGAGTTCCGAAAGAGCTGACCAGAAAAGGGATAGCGCTCTCTTGGTGCATTCTGGAGGCACGATTGGCGCCGAAGTGTGGGCCCAGTAGATGATAAATATATGCAAGAACCCGCTTTCAATGAAGAATTCTCACCGACGATGAAGTTTTTGTGGTCAAATCCGAGTTGATAGTCTCGATGATGTTTTCCCATGCCTCTGGCAGATAGATGAGGTTTTGCCATGGCCGATGACAATTCCACACGGAGATTACCGATTTCAATCGGCCTGTGCCGGTTAATCGAGGATCTCGAGCTCCAGGTTCCCCAACCCGCGACGCGATCTGAAATCGTTGCGGGCGCCAGGAAGACCATCGTTCGAGACGGAAGAATTGTGGAGCGGTACCCCAAGACATACGCACCTGTTGGGTTGGTCGGCAATCTCCGTTTCGCACTGCGCTATGAACCCGTTGCCTTGGACATTTACCTCGCCATCTTTCAGGCAGTCGAGCTTCGTCAACTGGAGGACTGGGTTCAGTCTGAACCCACGAGCATCTTTGCACGCCGTGCTTGGTACCTGTATGAGCTCTTGATGGAGCGCCGGCTGAATGTTCCCGACCTGATCCCCTCCGGATACATCGACCTTCTTGACAGAGAAATCCATGTCACAGGTCCGCGCCGGCTGATTCGCCGGCAGAGGATCAACGACAATCTCCTCGGCAGCAGGAGCTACTCCCCGCTAGTGCGCCGAACCGACACTTTGAAGGCGTTTATGGAGAAGGGCCTGGCCGAGGAAGCGTCTGCCATTGTCCGAGGTTGCGATCCAGTAATCCTCGCTCGCGCCGTCCACTATCTGTTTACCAAAGAGACCAAGTCCTCATTTGCCATTGAAGGAGAAGCACCGGGCAAAGACCGCACTGAACGATTTGTCTCTGCACTCATGAAGGCCTCGACATTTGATGCGACGAGCAAGGAGGCATTCCTTGAGCTACAGAACTCTATCGTCGATCCTCGATACGCGCAGAAGGGCTGGCGGACCACTCAGAATTTCGTATCCCAGACTCTACTGGACTACAGCGAGGATGTGCATTTTGTCTGCCCGAGACCGGAAGACGTACCCAGCTTGATGGACTCATGGATGGAGATGGTTCACCGGCTAAAGCTTCCTCAAGGCGTTGATCCTGTCGTAGCTGCGGCGGTTACAGCATTTGGATTCGTTTTCATCCATCCCTTCGATGATGGCAATGGCCGCATTCACCGATTTCTCGTTCACCACGTCCTTACGAAGCTTGGGTTCACTCCCCAGGGGATTCTATTTCCGGTCTCTGCCGCAATGTTGCGGGATCGGATTGCCTACGACCAGGTTCTCGAAGGCTTCTCAGCTCTCATTATGCCCCTGATTCGCTATGACCTCGACCCAGCGCAAGGAATGATTGTGCATAATCAGACCGCTGGTCTATACCGGTACTTCGATGCCACGGCACAAGCTGAATATCTCTATAAATGCATCGAGGAAACCATCCATCACGATCTGCGTGACGAGATAGGATTTCTTACCGTATTCGATGCTGCACTTCGTGCCGTTCTCAATATCGTAGATATGCCGGACCGTCGGGCTTCGCTCCTGATCCGAATGATTCTGCAAAACAAGGGCAAGATTTCAAAAGACAAACGAGCTTCCTTCTCGGAGATCACCGATCAAGAGATCGAGCAAATTGAAAGAGCCGTGTGGAGTGCCTGGCTGCGTAATCACACTCCTGAGGCGCATACAAACGCTGAATGACTGAGCCGAAATCCAGGTGTTCTTCAGTGGGCACGCACGAATCTTTCAATTCCTTCACCATCGTGCTATCACCTTCTCTTCGGTCCGTTTCTGGATTCTCAGTGTGCGCAACTTCGACTCGCACGGACTGAGCGCAGCATCCTTTACTGGTCCCGGATACCTGCTGATCTCAAGCATGAAAGAACTCGCACCATTCAGCCACCACGTTGGACGGAAGCGGAAACGAAGAAGAAGAACTGAGTTCACGCAGGTAATGGCCTACGCCCGCTCAAATCCGTATTGCAGTTCTGTCGGTTACTTCGCATCAGCAGCCTTTTGGGCCGCCCGACTTTTTTTGACAGCTTCGGCGAAACAGATCGGCAATGTCAATGCCGAGCGCTGATGTGGCGCGTTCGAGCGTCTGAAAGGACGGAACAACAAGGCCACGCTCAATCTTTGATATATGGGAGCGCACCGTGCCCATGGCATTGGCGAGTTGCCTTTGGCTAAGCCTACGTTCTTTCCGGAGATCCCGAACTGCAGCGCCGATGCGCTTGGAAAGAGGCTCGGTCGAAAGTGCAGCGCCGTGAGACGGAGATGAACCTGCCGGCAGGCCAGCATACTGCGCCTCCAGAGGCTGGTGACAGCGGCAGCAGAGATCGGTTGCTGAGCGGAATTGGACGAGGCGGCAATGCGGGCAGCGTAGAACTTCACGGTTTGGAAATGGTTTTGATTGCATCGGGATCTCCGGCGCGACAAGAGCTCGGCCGTACAACTGGCTGCAAGGGCAGCGAAGCGGTTGCGAGGGCTTGGCAAGTTGCAAGGCAGCAGGGCAAATGGCGGGGGGCGCATCAAGGCGCCGGTATGCCGTTCCTTTCGGGCGTCCCAGTCAGCCCCAGCACAGCGTAGGTCGGGCCCTCCGTTGAGGCCCAGGCCGGCTCCGAATCGATCAAAATGAGATTGCTACGACAAAATGAACATCCGGAGATGCGCAATTCGACGCGGAAGCCTTATTCCCTCGTTTTCATTGGCCGAAGCTGTGGCAAACTATCGTTCTCGGCAGTGCCGGGGAAGGAGGTTTGATATGAGCTTTACAGATGATACTTTGGCCCTTGATGCGAGCGGCGAGGAGAGGGAAGGCCGCGCGCGGCGCGAAGAGAAAGCGACGGACAGCCTCGATTTTGGCGACGGCATTCCCATGGCGTGCGCGGAGATGGCCGCCGAATTGAACGCCATGGCGCGAGGTGAGGATCCGCCTCCTGGACTACGGCCCGGCCATGAACATTGGACCGAAGAGGACGAGCGCATTGCGGAGGCTGAGTCGCCCCGCCACCTCTCGAATGATCCCCCCTTTGACTTCCGGTTCCCGGAAGAGGTCGAGCTCAATGGGCGCGGCATCCACGAGACGATGTTCGACACCCTGCCCGAGATGGACATCATCATCGGGAATGAGTGCATCAGGTAGGTCATGCGCTGGCCGCTATGGCGCGCGAGGATTGAGGCAAGCCGCAAGCGGCATTGGGCGTAGCCAGACTCTACCTTGACAGATGCTGCACTTCGCACCAACTTTCAAGGTAGAGCAATCGGGAGAAGCCCCGGGCGGCGGTCCCCACCGAGGCTGTTGCACAGGGCGCAGGACACGAAGGCTACATTCGCGAGGCATGTGACAGATCACACTGGGCATGTATGCGCAAAAGCAATGTAATGTGGGAACCGTCGTCACCAGGGGTGGACAAAAGGTGGACAAAAGTGCCTCAACTGCGAGGAGTAATGCTGAAAACAAAGGCTTTATAGGCAACAATCAAGGGTCTGCAAAACCTTTATGCGCCGGTTCGATCCCGGCCCGCGCCTCCACACTTCCCCAGCTAGAATCGATTTCTTCTACAGTTCAATTACCAAATTTAGATTTGAATTGCACGCCTGACTAGGCGTGTAATTTTTGTGGTCTCTGCGTCTTTTCTGCACTTCTGATTCTATTTCGTGCCAGAATCGGACCGAAATATGGCGGTTCAGCGCCTCCGCCAACGAATATCTCACTTCGTGTTCCGACAGCAAGACACCTAGCCACTGCTGGCAAGCCAGGCCCGGGAGAAACCAGACCCTGCCCTCATATAGTAGGGCCGGGCCCGACACCGGAGCTTCTGCTATCTACAAGGGAGATGTTGGGGCCAAGAGAGAAACTCCGAAGGGTAGCGGAAGAGCGCGATCCAGCGGTAAACCAATCCGATGCCACCTGGTGCGGCGTTCTGCTTGCTGTTCCCCTTGCCTGATCTTGCGACCATAGCGTTTCTTCGCCAGTTCTCTGTGCTCGGCCGTTGAGTGAACATGCTTGTGAACGCAATGCATCGAAGGCCTATCTTGCTGCTTGCTCGGCCAAGCTTTCCAACGTCAGGTCGAGGGCAGTTTGCCAGGGGGGCAGCACGACGCCGAAGATTCTTTCAATCTTTTCGCCGCCTAGCCGCGAATTCAGCGGTCGCTGTGCGGGTCGGGGGAACTGGCTGGTCGGGATCGGAGTCAGGGTGGGAATGGGTGTACCCAGCAGCACGTGCGCCTTGGCAAAAATCGCTTCACCGAAATCGAACCAGGAAGCCTCGCCGCCGTTGGTCAGGTTATAGACGCCGGAGCGTTCGCCGATTCCCTGCCCTGTCGGCGAGAACACCTGTGCCAGCACACTGGCTGTGGCTTGTGCAATCGAAACCGCCGTTGTGGGCGCGCCGAACTGATCGCAGACGATGCTCAGCTGGTCGCGTTCCTTGCTGAGCTTGAGCATGGTCAATAAAAAATTACTTCCACGAGCGCCGTAGACCCAGCTGGTCCGGAAGATCAGATGCTCGCAACCGGAAGCCGCAATGGCCAGATCACCGGCTAGCTTGGATTTTCCGTAGACGTTGAGCGGGCCCGTAGGGTTGGTTTCCGTGCGGGGCTGGTCTCCACTACCGTCGAAGACGTAGTCAGTGGAGTAGTGGACGAGCAGGCTGCCGAGCTGGCGGGCTTCCTCGGCAAGGACGGCCGGGGCGGTGGCATTGATAGCCTGGGCCAGGTCGGGCTCGGTCTCTGCCTTGTCGACTGCAGTGTAGGCGGCCGCGTTGACGATGACGGTAGGCCTATGACGTCGCACCAGCTCGCGAAGGGTCTCGGGCCGGGTGAAATCGATCTCAGGATATTCCGTGGCGACGACTTCGCCGAGACAGAAGAGGGTGCGGCGCAGCTCCCAGCCAACCTGTCCGGTGCGTCCGATGATCAAGAGCTTATTAGGCATGGGAGTCCTTCACAAACTCTTTGTAATCGAAGACCTCAGCCTGGCGGAAGGGCGTGCCAGCTTTGTCTTTGGCGGAGAGAATGGGTTCGTCCACATGTGGCCACTGGATGCCTATCTCAGGATCGTTCCAGAGGATGGTGCGCTCGAACTGAGGGGCGTAATAGTCGGTGGCCTTGTAGAGAAAGTCAGCGGTTTCGCTGAGCACGACGAAGCCGTGGGCAAAACCGGTGGGAATCCAAAACATACGCTTGTTTTCTGCGGTCAACTCGATGCCAACCCACTGGCTGAAGGTGGGCGAACCGCGGCGGAGATCCACCGCCACGTCAAAGACCCGGCCGGCAACGACACGAACCAGCTTCCCCTGCGTCTGTTTGATCTGATAGTGCAAGCCGCGCAGCACGTTGCGGGAGGAGCGAGAGTGGTTGTCCTGCACGAAGTGGCCATCAATGCCGATTTCGCGCATGGAGCGCTCGTTAAAGCTTTCCAGAAAAAAGCCGCGATCATCCCCGAAGACAGTTGGTTCCACAATCTTCACTTCCGGAATCGAGGTTTCGATCACCTTCATCCCGCCTGCCCCTTGGCCTGAGCCAGAATCTCGCGCAAGTAGTTGCCGTAGTCGTTGTGCAGGCCTGCGGCCAGCTTGCCGAGTTGCTTGGCATCGATAAAATTCATGCGGTAGGCAATTTCTTCCGGGCAGGCGACCATCATGCCTTGGCGCTTTTGGATGGTCTGCACGAAGGCGCTGGCCTCTAGCAACGAATCATGTGTGCCGGTGTCGAGCCAGGCCAAGCCGCGGCCAAAGGAGAGCACGCGAAACTGGTTGCGTTCCATGTAGATGCGGTTAACGTCGGTAATCTCCAGTTCGCCGCGCGGCGAGGGCTTGAGATTTGCGGCAATGTCGAGCACCTGATTGTCGTAGAAGTAGAGACCGGTGACCGCCAGTCGCGACTTGGGCCGGGCAGGCTTTTCTTCAAGGCTGATCGCCTTGCCGCTGGCGTCCATCTCGACGACACCGTAGCGTTCGGGATCCTTGACGGTATAGGCAAAGACGGTGGCGCCATCCTTTTCAGACGAAGCGTCCTGCACAAGCTCGGCCAGCTGATGGCCGAAGAAGATGTTGTCACCCAGAACCAACGCGCAATCGTCCTTGCCGATAAACTCGCGGCCGAGGACGAAAGCTTGCGCAAGACCCTCGGGGGCGGGCTGAACAATGTACTGGAAGTTCATGCCCCAATCAGAGCCGTCGCCGAGCAACTGCTCGAAGCGCGGTGTGTCCTGCGGCGTGGAGATGACCAGTACATCGCGAATGCCCGCCAGCATCAGCACGCTGAGCGGGTAGTAGATCATGGGCTTGTCGTAGACGGGCAACAGCTGCTTGGAGACGCCGCGTGTAATCGGATAAAGGCGCGTGCCGCTGCCTCCGGCCAGAATGATTCCCTTGCGTGCCATTACTTGTCTCCCTGACGCTCAGCGTATTGCAGATCGACCCAGTCGCGATAGGCGCCGCTGGTGATGTGCTCGATCCAGGCCGTGTTTGCAAGATACCATTCGACAGTCTTCCGGAGACCAGTGGCAAAGGTTTCCTGGGGCTTCCAACCCAGCTCGCTGTTGATCTTGGTAATGTCCATCGCGTAGCGGCGGTCATGGCCGGGACGGTCTTTGACATAGGTGATCAGTTCGGCGTAAGGCCTGGCAGCCGGAGTCAGTTCGTCCAGCAGGGCGCAGAGTTGGTGGATAAGGTCAATGTTCGACATCTCCTGTTGACCACCAATGTTGTAGGTTTCACCAACTCGCCCACGTTCGAGCACTGCGCGAATTCCGCTGCAGTGGTCGCCCACATAGAGCCAGTCGCGCACGTTCATGCCATCGCCATACACAGGCAGCGGTTTGCCTGCACGCGCGTTCAGGATCATCAGCGGGATCAGCTTCTCAGGAAACTGCCGTGGGCCGTAGTTGTTGGAGCAATTCGTGGTCAGCGTAGGCAGTCCGTAGGTGTGGTGATAGGCACGGACCAAGTGATCGCTGGCCGCTTTCGATGCCGAGTAAGGGCTGTTCGGCGTATAGGGTGTGCTCTCGGTGAAGGCCGGATCGGTGGACGAAAGCGAGCCGTAAACCTCATCGGTGGAGACATGTAGAAATCTGAAATTTTTCTTGTCTTCTTCGCCTAGCGTGGCGTAATAGCTGCGCGCCGCCTCAAGCAACTGGAAGGTTCCCTCGATGTTGGTACGGATGAACTCTTCGGGACCAAGGATGGAACGGTCAACGTGCGTCTCGGCGGCAAAATGCACGACGGCGCGGGGCTGCGTCTGTTCGATCAGCGTGCGCCCCGCTTTGCCGTCGACGATGTCTCCGCAGACAAACTGGAAGTTTGAATTGCCGTTGGCCGAGGCAAGATTCTCACGGTTTCCGGCATAGGTCAATGCGTCCAGCACCACTACCGGTGCCTGAACCTCTGCGAGCCATTGCAGCACAAAACAGGAGCCAATAAACCCTGCCCCACCGGTGACAAGAATGCTGGTCTTCAAAGGAACCTCTTTACACGGAAGTTTCATTTAAGATTGTGGCGGTACGCCTCATTATTACCCGTGCCCAGAGATATTCACTTGACTGCTTGATGACGAATTGGAAATTGAGAGCAAGCAAAGAGCTGCTTACGGAGCAAGGTCGAGACTTCGCGGTAGAAACCGGAAGTTCACTTTATGGCATTTTACTATTCCACAGAATGTACTGGCTATTCGACAACAGTTTAAATTGTGTCGCCTCATCACTGGTGTCCGGTTAGATGTCGAATAGATTCAGTTGGTTAGAGAAGGTCGGCTGGCCTGTTTCGTGGAGATATGGCTGAAGGGCGCATGAAAGCTCGGTTTTCTCTAAGATCGATACCG
>Ga0302267_10008109_pt1 | contig 10084 bp, 10 predicted proteins | sample III_Bog_E1_3_FD_194555 | JGI IMG/M metagenome (GOLD analysis project Ga0302267, IMG submission 194555) | Peat permafrost microbial communities from Stordalen Mire near Abisko, Sweden - III_Bog_E1_3 | ecosystem: Environmental > Terrestrial > Soil > Wetlands > Peat | place: Sweden: Abisko... | reverse complement strand
CTGACCGAGCACACGATAGTCCGTCCACGCGGAACGGCTTCGATGCTCGTTCTTGATCACCGCCATCTTCTTCCGATCCCTCGGGTGCCGTCCAATCGGTTCGCGAATTTCGCCCGAGGCTTTCCGGAACACCCCGCGACATAACGCCCGGTAAAACTTCTTCATCGCGCGATCCGCGAACGCGCGGCTCAGCTTCTCATGCGCCTCGTCCGTTTTCGCGATCAGGATCACGCCACTCGTGTCTTTATCAAGCCGGTGCACGATGCCGAGCCGCTCCGCGCCGCCGCGTCCGGCGAGTTGCGCCCCGCGATGATGAATCAGAGCATTCACCAGCGTGCCGGACCAATTCCCCACCGCCGGATGCACGACCAGCCCCGGTTGTTTGTTCAACGCGAGCATCGCGTCGTCCTCGTAGAGAATCTCGAGCGGAATCGCCTCGCCCGATAAACTTGGCGCAGCCGGTTTCTCCGCTTCCGGATCAATCGTCACGGAGTCCCCTTCACGCAACCGATAACTCGCCTCGCTCTTCGCCGACGCCGGCGCGAGCTGGACCCGACCTAGCTTGATCGCGGCCTGCGCTTGCGTGCGCGAGCGGTGCAACATCGCCGCCACGACAACATCGAGTCGCTGGCCCGCATGCGCGGTGCCTTTCTCCACCGTAATCGAGTGCGTCTCGGAAGCAGCCGTCATGACAATTGCAATTTCATCACAGACATGGCACGTTTCGCCAATGGAATTCCGGCCATGGATCATCCAGTCGCTGACAAAATGGTAACAGCCACCTGCGAAAAGTGTGGCAATCTCATCGATGTCACCGGCCTTGAGCCGGGCGATGGGATCACTTGTCCCTACTGCTCCCACCAGTTCGCCATCACGCGGCAGTTTGGCAACTTCATGCTCGAGCGCCAGCTCGGCGCCGGCGGCATGGGCGCGGTTTACCTCGGCCGCGACCTCACGCTGAACCGCACCGTAGCGGTCAAGGTGCTCAAGCCCGAGCTGGTCAGCGACGAGAAATTCCTCAACACCTTTTTGCGCGAGGCCGAGATCACCGCTTCGCTGAATCATCCGAACATCGTCCAGGTTTTCGCCTTCGGGCAGCACGAGGGCATCTATTATATGGTGGTGGAGCTCATCTCCGGCGGATCGCTCGACGATCGCATCGCCGAGCGCGGCCAGATCACCGAGCTAGAAGGCATCGAGATCGGCATTGCGGTCGCGCGCGGGCTCGAGTGCGCCCTGCAACGCGGCCACCTGATCCATCGCGACATCAAGCCGGGCAACATTCTCTTCAACCAGAACAACACGCCGAAGGTCGTCGACTTCGGCCTCTCGCTCTCGCACGACACGATGGACCATTTCGACGGCGAGATCTGGGGCACGCCTTATTATGTCGCGCCGGAGAAACTCGAGCGCGAGCCGGAGACATTCAAGAGCGATCTCTACAGCCTCGGCGCCACGCTCTTTCACGCCATGGCCGGCCGTCCGCCGTACGAGGGCGAGGACCCGAATTCCGTGGCCATGATGCATCTCAGCGGCAACGTCGTTTCCCTGAAGGCGTTCGTGCCGGATATTTCCGACCAGACTGCGTACGCCGTCGCGAAGTCGATGGCGCGTTATCCCGAGGACCGCTACGAGTCGTACGCCGAGTTCATCAGCCAGCTCGAGGACGCCAAGCGGCGCATCACCGATCCCAATTACCGCGCCACCCAGCAGAAGCACGTTGAGATTTTGGAAGAGCCGGGCGGCAGCAAGATGAAGCTTTATCTCATCATCGGCATGGTTGCGCTCGTGGTCATCATCGCTGGGCTGCTGATCTGGAAGGGGCCGGCCCTGCTGAATCAGAGCCAGGGAAATTCGGCGGACAACGCCGACCTAAGCGGTTACTCGCCCACGGCACCGAAGGGCACGCCAGCCAATCCTGCTCCCCAGAAGCCGAAGCCCAGCCACTAAGGCCGTGCCGGATTTTTCCGCGCCTCAGAAACGACGCGTCGAAAAATCAACCGCCATTATCGCCGATCGCCTCGACCGGGCAGCCTTCCATCGCTTCCTTGCAAAGCTTCTCTTCGTCGGGCGACGTGGGCTGCTTGTAAACGTAGGAGTAACCGCCGTCGTCATTGCGCCCGAAATTGCTCGGGGCGGTTTCACGGCACAGGTCGCAGTCGATGCACTGGTTATCGACGTAATACTTGCCGGGGAGATTTTCAGGGTAGCGATTTGCGACGTCAGCCATATTCTTTTTTTTCGGAACTGGTAGGATATACGCGAGGGAATTCGGCGCAATATTATTCCTGCACTTTTTGCGAGCAGTCACGCGCGTTTCGCCGTAGATTCGCCTTCAACTTCCCCAAATTTCACCATGCCCAAACGCGCCCTTCTTTCCGTCTCTGACAAAACCGGTCTCGTCGATTTCGCCCGCACGCTCGTGGCGGCCGGTTATGAGCTCATCTCCACCGGCGGCACGTCGAAGGCGCTGCGCGACGCCGGCCTCAAGGTTGCCGACATCTCCGACGTCACCGGCTTTCCGGAGATGCTTGACGGCCGCGTGAAGACGCTGCACCCGAAAGTCCACGGCGGCCTCCTTTTCCTGCGCGACAACGAGGAGCACCGCCAGCAGGCGCAGGCGCACCAGATCGAGGCGATCGACCTCGTCGTGGTGAACCTCTATCCGTTCGAGCAGACGATCAGCAAGCCGGGCGTCGACCTCGCCCACGCCATCGAGAACATCGACATCGGCGGGCCCTCCATGCTCCGCAGCGCGGCGAAGAACTACCGCAGCGTCACAGTTATCACCGATCCCGCCGACTACACCATCGTCGCAGCGGAGATCTCCGCCAACGGCGACACGACGCTGACGACGCGCGAGCGGCTCGCGGCGAAAGTCTTCCGCACCACCGGCTACTACGACTCGCTCATCGCGAATTACCTCGGCGCGCGCCTGCCTGACTCGAGCCGCGAGGAATTTCCCGAGACCTTCGCGCTGCCGATGCGCCGCGCCCAATCGCTGCGCTACGGCGAGAACCCGCACCAGAACGCAGCGCTCTACGGCGCGTTCGGCCGCAGCTTCCAACAGCTCCACGGCAAGGAACTTTCCTACAACAACCTCATCGACATCAGCGCCGCCGTGCGGCTCATCCGCGAGTTCACCGAGACGCCGACCGTCGCCATCCTCAAGCACACGAACCCGTGCGGGCTCGGCAGCGGTGCGACGCTGGCTGAGGCGTGGGAGAAGGCCTACGCCACCGATCGCCAAGCGCCGTTCGGCGGCATCATCGTTGTGAACCGGCCGCTCGATGTCGCCACCGCACAGCTCATAGCGGAGATCTTCAGCGAGGTCATCATCGCCCCCGCGTTCAAGGACGACGCCTTCGCGCTCCTCTCGAAAAAGAAGAACCTGCGCCTCATGGTCAACGGCGAGACCACCGCGCCCGCGCCCGGCCTTGAGGTCCGCACCGCCGTCGGCGACTCGTTCCTGATCCAGCGCGGCGACGCCGACATCGTCCCAACGGCCGACTGGAAGGTCGTCACGCAGCGCGCGCCCAGCGACGCCGAGCGCGCCGCGCTGCTCTTCGGCTGGCGCGTGGTCAAGCACGTCAAGAGCAACGCCATCGTCTACGCCACCGCGGACCGCACGCTCGGTATCGGTGCCGGCCAGATGTCCCGCATCGACTCGTCCCGCATCGCCATCTGGAAAGCGGGCGAGGCCAAGCTCCCGCTCGTGGGCAGCGTCGTCGCCTCGGACGCATTCTTCCCCTTCCCCGACGGCCTGCTGGCGGCGGCGGACGCGGGCGCGACGGCGGCGATCCAGCCGGGCGGCAGCGTCCGTGACGCGGAGGTCATCGCCGCCGCGGACAAGCGCGGCGTGGCCATGATCTTCACCGGCAAGCGGCACTTCCGGCATTGACCGGGCGGGCCCTAAATCGCCTCGGGAGCCTATAAAAATAGGTGATACAGAATCGGCTGGTGATTTAGGAATGAAGCCCCGGCATTTCGGGGCGCTGCTGCCGATTGCGTCCGCTGCTACGCGGGAATGATCCGTTCGCGGCGCAGGTCGCCGATGAAGTCCTCGAACATCTCCTTTGTGCCGAGGCAATCGTGGAAGCCGGCCTGGCGGGCCTTGATCGTGCTCAGGATCGTGTCGTACTCGAGGCCGAGGACGACGTCGGCGAAGGCCCAGGCGGAGACTTGCTCGTACGCGACGAGTCGCAGATTGTATTTGCGCACGATCGCATCCCAGAGCGGCGCCTTGTCCGCCATGTAACTGGCCAGTGGCGTGGGAATCGGGTCGGCCACGGCCATGCCGAACATCGCGGCGATCTGCGGCCAGACCTCGGACCAGCGGAAGTAGTCGCCATTGGTGATGTTGAAGATTTCGTTGCGCGCGGCGTCGCACCGGCCGGCCCATTCCGTCGCGCGGGCGAGGATTTTCGCGTAGGTGATGTTGTAGAGCACGCGGTACGACTTCTCCGTGCCGGGAAAGCGAAGCGGCAGGCCGAGCTCCTTCGAAATCACCGCGTAGATCGCGATCGACATCGCCACATTCATCGGGTTGCCGAGGCCGAAGCCGGACGTCCCCTCGGGCCGTAGCACCGTCCAGTGCCAGTTTTTGCCCTGCTGCCGCTCGCGCAAAAGATCCTCCTGGTCATAGTAGAAATTCGGCGGCATCAGGCGCGGATCGGTCTCGCGCGCGGGCGTCTTGAACGGGCCGAGATCGGCGCCGTAGGCCTTGCTGCCCTGATAGAGCGTGACGTGGCGCAGCGTCGTGCCCGAGGCTTCCTCCACGGCATCGAGCAGGTTCTTCACCAGCGCGACGTTGAACGTCGAACGCTCGCCCGCGTCGCGCTTTTCCACGTACGCGCCGAGGACGAGATGCGTGACGCCCGGGATTCCGGCCAGCTTGCGCCGCACGTCATCCGGCTCCAGCAAGTCGGCCTGGACGAACCTGACGCCGGCGGGCATGGGCAGTTCGCGGCGGGCGAGCCCGTAGACTTTCGCGCCGGGAATCGTGGCCCAATGCTCTGCGGCGGCGCGGCCGCTGACGCCGTTGACCCCGGAGACGACAATCGTGGGATTCCCGGCCATGCGCCGTGTTTAACAGAACGGCGGGTGCGTGGCAAAATGTTCGCTTGACCGCCGGGATATGGTGTTATATATCACTAACACACCGTGTATCTCCTCAATCCCACCAGCGGCGTGCCGCTCTATGTGCAACTGCAGCAGCAGGTGCAGCAGCGCATCCTGACCGGCCAACTGGCCGACGGCGAGCAACTGCCCTCGGTGCGCGACCTCTCCGCGCAGTTGGGCCTCAATCCCCTCACCGTGAGCAAGGTCTACCAGTTGCTCGAGCGCGACGGCTTCGTCGAGACGCGGCGCGGCCTCGGCACCTACGTTTCGCACCAGGCGCCCGCTCTGCGGCTGGAAGCGCGCCGGCGGCAGGTCGAGCCGGCCGTCGAGCAGCTCGTGACCGAGGCGCTGCATCTCGGCCTGTCCGAGCGCGAAATCCAGTCGCTCCTCACCGACAAATTCCGCCAGTTCAAAGCCAAACCCGGGAACCACCATGGAAAATGAATCGCCAATCCACCTCGACCACGTCACGCGCTCCTACGACGGCACCGTCGTCCTGCGCGACCTGAACCTCGCCGTCAAACCGGGCAGCATCTACGGCTTTCTCGGGCGCAACGGCGCGGGCAAGACTACGGCGCTGCGCATGCTCGCCGGGCTGATCAAGCCTCATTCCGGCGAGGCGCGCGTGCTCGGCCACGATCCCTTCACCATGGGCTCGGCGGAACGGCAATGGCTCGGCTACATGTCGGAGAAGGCGATCATCCCCGCTTTCACCAAAGTGCGCGGCGTGCTTGAGCTTGGCCGCAGGCTCTACCCAACGTGGGACGCCACGCTGGCCGATGCGCTGCTCGCGAAATACCATCTCTCTCCCTGGAAACGCTTCTCGGCCCTCTCCGCAGGCAACCAGCGCCTGCTCGGATTCATCGCGGCGATCGCGCCGAGGCCGAAGGTGCTGCTGCTCGACGAGCCGGCGGCCAATCTCGACGTCGTGGCGCGTCGCGAGATCCTCGATGACATTCTCACCCTCATCCGCGATTGCGGCTGCACGGTCCTTTTCTCCACTCACATCCTGGGCGACGTGGAGCGCGTGGCGGATGAGGTCGGCATTCTCGCGCAAGGAGCCCTGCGCGTGAGCGAGCCACTCGATTCGCTGAAGGACACCATCCGGCAGGTCCGCTTTTTCGGTTTCAGCAACGGCTCTCTGCCGGGCGACATCCCGGAGAGTTTTCGAACGGTGCGCGGCCACGGCGAGATGACGATGACACTGCGTACCTCGCCGCTGACCACGCCGGAGACGCTGGCGCAGCGCTGGCACTGCCGGCAAGAAACCCGGGCGCTGAGCCTGGAGGACATCTTCGTGGAGCTGTCGAGAAACTAACGGGAAATTTTTCGGGAACAATCAATGGAGGGAAAAGACATGACAACGACGAACCAATTTTGGGCACTAGTTAAATTTCAGGGCAGCATCAATCCGTACCTCTGGTTTTTGCCGCTGGCTTTCGGATTTCCGCTGATCCTGCCGTATATCGGCGGCGGGTTTGGCAAGTCGTATCATCCCGACTTCTTCCTGCTGACCTTCAACCAAAACCTCTTTTTCATCGGGATTTTCGCTGCGGCTTTACTGGCGCCGGAACGATTCCAATTCGGCACGGCGGCACAGTTGGCCAGCATCGTGGGCACGGAATTTGTGATGACGCGGGCGGTCGACCGCTCGGTGGTGTACCGCGTGCGGGCGATATTTTTTTATACGCTGGTCGCGGTGGCGCCCTGCCTCGGCCTGCTGCACGCGCTGGCCACCCCGGACCTTGTCGTTACCGAGTATTCCAAGGAGATCCAGCATACTTGCCTCGCCTCGATACCAGGCAGCGTGTTGCTGCCGCCGGAGTCCGGGCGTGGCGCGTCGTCGCTCATCTCGATTCCGGGCGGGAACGTGCTGGCCGGGCTATGGCAATTGCTGCTGCCGCTGGCGGTGGCGTTGATGACGCAGGGATTGATGCAGGTGCTTTATCCGTTCCGCTACGCGCGGGTGGCTTTTTGGGTCCTTTTCTTCTCGGTGGCGTTCGCGCCGCTTTTTGTGCAGATCGGCAGCCAGACGACGCCGTTGAGTGAGCGGTTGTTTTTTTGGTTCGCGGCGCACCCGCTGGAGTTTTGGGTGGGCTTTGCTGCACTGTTCGTGGTGGTGCAGGTTTGGTGCGAGCGGGGATTTGCGCGAATGGATTTTTAGGAGGGGAATGGGACGGATGGGACCGATGTGACGGATGAGACTGATGGGACGACGGAAAAGGCGATAACTTTTTCCTTTTACGTTTTTGGTTTTGCGCTTTTGCTTGGGGCATGCCTGTGATCTTTGGCCTTGATCCCTCTTTGCGGAGCACGGGCTATGGCATTATCCAGGTGGAGGGGCGGACGACGCGGGCGCTGGCGTTTGGGGTGATCAAGAACTCGCCGAAGATTGTGCATTCGCGCTGCCTTGTGGCGATCCGGCGGGAGGTCACCGATCTCGTGCAGGAGTATCAGCCGGACTCGGCGGCGGTGGAGGGCATTATCTACCTGCAGAATTTTCAGACGGCAATCACGCTCGGTTCGGCGCGCGGCGCGGCGTTGCTGGCTTTGGCGGAGGCGGGGCTGCCAATTTACGAGTATGCGCCGAAGCGCGTGAAGGCGGCGGCGACGGGCCACGGCGGGGCGCAGAAGTCGCAGGTGAGTTTTATGATGCGGGCGCTGCTGGGGCTGACGGAGAACCCACCGCCGGATGCGGCCGATGCGCTGGCGATTGCGCTGACACATGCGCAGAACACGGGGGTGAAGGCGCTGCCGAGGGAGATTTAGGGGAATGGGACGGATGAGACTGATGGGACAGATGTGACGGATGGGACTGGGGAACCTATGAGCACCTCTGGATTTATTCCTAAACATGGGCAGTACCGGACGCTGGTTTCTTATCAGAAGGCGGAGGTCGTTTTTGATGTGACGTTTTGTTTCTGCAAGCGCTTTCTCTCCAGGGGCGACCGTACTGTTGACCAGATGACGCAGGCGGCGCGGTCAGGGAAACAGAATATTGCGGAGGGAAGCAGAGCGTCTGCGACTTCAAAGGAAACCGAGATCAGGCTGACGAATGTGGCCCGCGCCAGCCTTGAAGAACTGCTGGTGGATTACGAAGATTACCTTCGCGTCAGAAGCGATCCTATTTGGACGAAAGAATCCAAAGAGGCTACTTACGTGCGCAAGTTAGCTGGGAAAGTTCCGGTGAGTTACGAGACCTACCGGGAAATCTGCGAGACGCGACCGGCGGAGGTAGTGGCCAATGTTGCGATCTGCCTGCTCCACCAAACAAACTATCTTCTGAACCAGCAAATCCGGAGGCTCGAGCAAGATTTTCTCAATGAAGGCGGCATTCGCGAGAGGATGACGCAGGCTCGGATTCGGCAGAGAAGAGAAGACGGTTCTCGCTAACGTCCCATCGGTCCCATCGGTCCCATCAGTCCCATCCGTCCCATTGCTCAGCGCGGCGCTTTCTCCAACGCCGCCACTCGCGCGCTCAATTCCTGCAGCGCTTTCTGCTGCTCAGCGATGGTGCGCTGTTGCTGCTGGACTTGCTGGAGGAGCATGGCGTTGACGGCGTCGTAGCGGACGGTGTAGGGCTGCTGGGCGGCGTCGCGGACGACGAGGGCGGGGGCGACTTTGGCGACTTCCTCGGCGATGAGGCCGTACTGGGGGGTGTTGGCGGGGTCGAGGTCGGGGCGGTACTCGAAGGTAACGGGACGCAGGGCCATGAGGGTGGCGGTGACGTTGCCCATGTCGCGGATGTCGCGCTTGAAGCGGGCGCTGGAGGTGACGGTGCCGAGCTGGCCGGTGGGCGTGATGACGACGGGCACGCCGCCGGAGGCGGTGGCGCCAAAAATGCCGGCGATAAAGGCCTGCTTCTGCGTGCCCTGCGTGCCGAGGCGGATGGTTTGCGCGTCGTCCTTGTCGCCTTGCGCGCCGATCTCGATGTTACCGCCGCCGGCGGCGATGTTGTAGCCGGCCTCGTAACCGAGCGCGATGTTGTCCTCGCCGGTGGAGAGGTAGTTGAGCGCGCGCATGCCGATGGCGGTATTGCGCGAGCCGGTGCCTTGGTAGAGGGAGTAGAAACCGACGGCGGTGTTTTGGCCGCCGGTTTTGTTTGAGAAGAGAGACTTCGCGCCGCTGGCGGTGTTTTCGATTCCGGTGGTGTTGGCGGTGAGTGCGTGGCTGCCGAGCGCGGCGTTGGAATGGCCGAGGCTGTCGGACTCGAGCGCGTAGCAGCCGACGGCGGTGTTGTCGTGGCCGGTGGTATTGAAGTTGAGCGCGGTGTAGCCGAAGGCGGCGTTGTCGGCGCCGGTGGTGTTGGTGTTGAGCGCGAAGAAGCCGGCGGCGGTGTTGTGGGAGCCCTCGGTGTTTTTCTCGAGGGCGTAGTTGCCGAAGGCGGCGTTGTAGTTGCCGGTGGTGACGGCGTTGAGGGCGGATTCTCCGGCGGCGGTGTTTTCGATGTGGTGCGTGCCGGTGATGTCGCCGAAGCCTTGGGCGTGGAGGCGGGCGGTGGCCAGGAGGAGCGTGAGGAGAAGGGTGGAGTGCGTTTTCATGGGAGGGGAAATAGGACTTATGGGACTTATAGAACGTATGGGTCCTATAGGACGAGGAAGAAGAGCGAGGGTAGCCCGCGACCTCCGGGCGCGGGGCGCGGAATGTGAACGCAAGCCGGATTCCGGTTTCGAAAAGGTAACGAGCCCCGTGCCCGGAGGTCACGGGCTACCGCGGCGGACGGGCGGGAGCCCGTCCCTCCAAGAAACGGAAGCGAATTTTAAAGCGTTAAAGCGGAGTTTACCGCTTGCGGGGGGCGACCTTCTTGGACTGCATGTCGTGCTTGACGCGGGTCTGCGTGGTGCGGCCGCGCATGACGAACTTGATGGGGCAGCCGCGGAGGTCGAAGGCTTCGCGGAGCTGGAGATCGAGGTAGCGCTCGTAGGCGGGCGTGAGGAGCTCGGCGCTGTTGACGAAGAGCTGG
>Ga0302267_10008108_pt1 | contig 10084 bp, 7 predicted proteins | sample III_Bog_E1_3_FD_194555 | JGI IMG/M metagenome (GOLD analysis project Ga0302267, IMG submission 194555) | Peat permafrost microbial communities from Stordalen Mire near Abisko, Sweden - III_Bog_E1_3 | ecosystem: Environmental > Terrestrial > Soil > Wetlands > Peat | place: Sweden: Abisko... | reverse complement strand
CGCCTGGACGGCATCGGTCGCCTGCGCAGCGCCATCTCTGCGAAGCAGAAGAGAGACTACGGCCTCCTCTACGACGCCGAGACCGAAGTCCTCGTCGCTTCCGGCGCCACCGGCGGCCTGCACGCCGCCGCCATGGCCCTGCTCAACCCCGGCGACGAAGTCCTCCTCTTCGAGCCCTTCTACGGCTACCACGTCTCCACGCTCAAGTCCATGCGCGTCAACCCCGTGCTCGTGCCCCTCGCCGCGCCCGACTGGGTGCTCGACACCGACGCCCTCCACGCCGCCATCACCCCAAAAACTCGCGCCATCCTCCTCAACACGCCCTCCAATCCCGGCGGAAAAGTCTTCTCACGGGAAGAAATCGAAGCAGTGGCCGCAGTCTGCCACACGCACGACTTATTCTTGTTCACCGACGAGATCTACGAGTACTTTGTCTACGACGGCCTGCGCCACATCTCTCCGGCCACGCTCGACGGCATGCGCGAGCGCACCATCGTCATCTCCGGCTTCTCGAAGACATTCAGCGTAACCGGCTGGCGCCTCGGCTATGTCACCGCAGACAAAAAGTGGATGGGCGCCATGAGTTACTTCCACGATCTGACCTATGTCTGCGCGCCGTCAGCCCTGCAGCACGGTGTCGCCGCCGGGTTAGAGCAGTTACCGCCCGCCTTCTATGCCGACTTAGCCGCCTCGCACCAGAGCAAGCGCGCCCGCATCTTATCCGCGCTTACCGCGGCCGGACTAACTCCCACCACCCCGGCAGGCGCTTACTACGTCTTGGCCGACGCCACCAGCCTGCCGGGCAAAACCGCCGCTGAAAAAGCCCGCAAGCTCCTCGCCGGAACCGGCGTAGCCTCGGTGGCCGGCAGCGCCTTCTTCCGCCCCGGCCGCGGAGAAAACCTTCTCCGCTTCTGCTTCGCCAAAAAAGACAACGACCTCGACGAAGCCTGCGACCGCCTGCGCCGCCTTTAGGGTCTCGTTGATGTGGTTCCGGGTGTCCCGGTACTTGAAGGGTACGGGCTTCAGCCCGTACATTGAGCGCTGAATTTTCACCAACGGGCTTTAGCCCCCGAGGGAATGCGACGCCGAATGCGAACGCGCAAATCGATTTTCTAACGAGCTCGTGGCAAGCGTCCCGCCCCTACCGCAGCGACGCCCCAATCACCACGTTCAGCCCGGCCATCAGCAACGCCGCGCCCGGAATCAGCAGCAGCGCCCGCTTCAGCCGTACCGGGTCGTCGCCGGCAATCGCGCCGATCACCCGCGAGCTGACCGCCAGCCCAGCCCACCCGCACGTGATCACAATCCCGATCGCCGTTCCCGTCATGCGCGGAAAGGCGTTGCCCACCAGCGCCAGCGTGGTCGGAAACACCGGCGCCATCGACACGCCTGCCAGAAACACCAGCGCCGCTGCGGCCACGGGTTTGGTGGTCTTGAGCATCAGGAATGTCGTCACAGCCATGGCAATCGATGCGCCCAGCGTCACCGTCGCCGGCGGCACATGAATCAGCACCTGCGAGAAGCCCACCCGCCCCAGCAGCAGCCCCAACGCAAAGCCCAGCGACAGAATGTTCAGCGCCCGCGTCTCCGGAATCCCCTGCGCGATCAGGTGCCGCGGCAACCAGTTCCAGATGCCCACCTCGCACGTCACGTAGAGGAACATGAACAGCCCCAGCAAAAACAGCAGCGGCCGTCCCAGAATCGGCCCCGCATCGGCCAGCACAAACCCCGCGCCCCCTTGCGCCGCCGGCATCTTCGCAGCCATCTGGATGGCCAGCGCCAGCACCGTCAGCGTCGCAATCGTGTAGCAGAGCCTCACCCAGTTGCGGCGGAACAGATTCGCGGCGATGAACGGCGTAGCCAGCCCGCCCAGCCCGAAGAAAAGATTCAGCAGGTTCAGCGCCGTCGCCCGGTGCGCTTCGCTCACCCCGCTCACCAGCGCGTTGGCGCCGGTGACCACAATGCCTCCGCCCAGCCCCAGCACCACCATCAGCACCACAATGCTGCGGAACCCCTTCGAGCGCGGCAGCCAGAACAGTGCAATCGCAATCAGCGCCAGCCCCAGCATCAGCCCGGCCTTGTCGCCCTCCGTGTCCAGCAGCGGCCCCACGCCCAGCGACGCAATCATCAGGCCCATCGCCTGCGCAAACGCAATCGTCCCATTCTGTGTGGGCGTCAGCCGGAACCGGTCCGACAGATCGGGCAGAATGGTGCCCAGCATCGCGGCAATCATTCCATAGATAAAAATGGCCACAATGGCCGCAAAAATCAGCACTGGTTTGACTCCCTCTGGAATTGCGGTGTTCAATCAAGGTCAATCACAGGGTGGGGAAGTGATCGCAGCCGGGATTGGGGAGAATTGTACCGCCCCCGAGCGGCTCTCGACCAAACCACCATGCTCCGCCAATCCTGCAACCAAACGAGAAGGCCGGCCCGCCGATGGAAAAACTGCTTGAAGACATCCGCTATTCCCTGCAAATGTTCCGCAAAAATCCCGGCTTTGCGCTGGCTGCGATCGCAGCGCTCGCCCTCGGCATCGGCGCCAACACCGCCATCTTCTCCGTCGTGAACACTGTGCTGCTCAAGCCGCTCACCTACCCCGACGCCGATCGCATGGTGCTCTTTCTCGCGCAGACAGCCGGCCTGGCCAACGACCTCCATAGCATTCCGGAGTTTCACTTCTTCGAGCGGCAAACCAGTGTCTTCAAAGATGTCGCCGCCTATGACAACGCCGGCCCCGGCTTCAATCTCACCGGCGGCCGTCCTCAGCAGGTCCACGGCATTCACGTCACACAGAACTACTTCCGCGTCTACGGCGCGCCCGTTCTGCTCGGCCGCACCTTCACGCCGCAGGAGGACTCGCCCCACGGCGGCAAAGTCGTCGTCCTCAGCTACGCCCTGTGGCAGAGCCGCTTCAGCGGTGATCCGGCCATCGTCGGCAAGTCGCTCTCCGTCGGCAACGAGCCCTACACCATCGTCGGCGTCCTCGCCAAAGACTTCGTCGCCGACCCCCAGGCCGACATGTGGCTCCCCTTTCAGTTCGACCCGGCCAGCATCGACGGCAATCTCTTCTTTGAAGTCACCGGCCTGCTCCAGCCCGGCGTCACCGTCGCCCAGGCCAATGCCGAACTGCACGCCGCCAGCCCCGAGTACCACCGCCAATTCCCCAACACCGACTGGCGTCCCTTCTTCACCGTTGGCCCCCTGCGCGACAGCATCATCGGCGACGCGCGCAACTCCCTGCTCATGATGCTCGGCGCCGTCGGCCTGGTCCTGCTCATCTCCTGCGCCAACGTCGCCAACCTGCTCCTCGTCCGCGCCACCAGCCGCAAGCGCGAGTTCGCCATCCGCGCCGCCATGGGCGCAGGACGCGGTCGCATCGTCCGCCAACTCCTCACAGAAAGCGTTCTGCTCTCCGTCACCGGCGGCGTTCTCGGCCTCGCGCTTGGCTTCCTCGGCGTGCGCGCTCTGCTCGCCGTCAGCCCCGCCGGCCTGCCCCGCATCGGCGAAGACGGCTCCGCCATTGGCCTCGATTGGCGCGTGCTCGCCTTCACCCTCGCCGTCTCGCTCGCCACCGGCATTCTCTTCGGCCTCTTCCCCGCCTTCACCGCCTCCCGCACCGATCTCAACTCCACGCTCAAAGAGAGCAGCAACCGCTCCGGCACCGGCTTCCGCCAGGGCAAAGCCCGCTCCCTGCTGGTCATCAGCGAGGTCTCCCTGGCCCTCGTCCTGCTCGTCGGCTCAGCGCTGCTCATCCGCACCTTCATCGCCCTCCACGCCGTAGGCCCCGGCTTCGACGCGAGCAACGTGCTCACCATGGAGATGTCCCTCAACGGCCAGCGCTACCAAACCTCCGCCGGCATCGCCGAGCTGCTGCGCGACGGCCGCAACCGCCTCAACGCCCTCCCCGGCGTCGAGCTGGCCGCCGCCTGCTTCTGGCTGCCCATCGACGTCGAAGACGGCACCGGCTTCCAGATCGTCGGCCGTCCGGTTGAAAAGGACGGCTTTGGAAGCCAATATATGAGCATTACGCCGGGCTACCTGAGCCTCTTCAAGATTCCCATCCTGCGCGGCCGCGACTTCAATGACAACGACAAGGCCGGCGCGCCCAACGTGGTCCTCATCAACCAAGCCCTGGCCAACAAATACTGGCCCAATGAGGATCCCATCGGCAAGCAGATCCGCGACGCCAACGAAGTTGGCGGCGTTGAAACCATCGTCGGCATCGTCGCCGATTTCCACTCGAGTGGCCTGAGCAAACCCGCCGATCCCACGTTAATCGTTCCGATTCCCCAGGTCACCGACACCTACAACGCCGCCTACGCCAACATCCAGCCGCTCTTCTGGGTCGTGCGCACCCGCAGCGATCCGCATGCGCTCATTCCCGCCGTCACCGATCAGTTGCGCATCGCAAGCGCCGGCTTCCCCGTCGGCCACATCCGCACCATGGACGAGGTAATGGGCCGCTCCACTGCCCGGCAAAGCTTCAACATGATGCTGCTCTCCATCTTCGGGGCAGTGGCGCTGGTGCTCGCCGCCATCGGCATCTACGGCCTCATGGCCTACTCCGTCGCCCAGCGCACCCAGGAGATGGGCATCCGCATGGCCCTCGGCGCGGACCGCAGCCGCATTCGCGGCCTGGTCGTCTGGCACGGCATGCGGCTAGCGCTCATCGGCGTCGTCGCCGGTCTCGGCGCAGCCTTCGCGCTCACCCGCTTCATCGCCGCGTTCCTCTTCGGCGTCAAACCCTGGGACCCGGCCGTCTTCATCGCCGTCCCGCTCATCCTCACCGCAGTGGCCCTCATCGCCGTCTGGCTGCCCGCCTCCCGCGCCGCCAAAGTCGACCCCATTGAGGCCCTCCGCGCCGAGTAGCCCCGCCGCTCCGTTAAACTGCTTGAGTGCCCCGCGTCGACGCCTCTGCTCATCAACTCGACCGTCATCCACGCATCCCAGCCTCAACAGCTCCGTGCCCCATCCATGCGCCCTCTTCCTGGCGCATGGGTGGGAGAGCGCAATCCGCGCTCTCCGCGATCCTCACCCTCGCCTCTCTCCTCATCGCCGGCTGCGGAACCCCCGGCGCGCCCTTGCCACCCTCGCTCAAGCTCCCCGACCCCGTCACCGACCTCGCCGCCGTGCGCACCGGCAACCAGGTCGCCCTCACCTGGACCATGCCCCGCCGCACCACCGACAAGCTGCTCCTCAAGGGCAACATCGCCGTGCGCATCTGCCGTGGCCAGAGCAGCGGAAAATGCGCAGCCATCCCCGCCGACCTGGCCTTTGCGCCCCTCGCCCACGCCGCGTTCGCAGACCAGTTGCCAACGGAGCTCGCCACCGGCGCCGCCCGCCCCCTCAATTACTTTGTCGAGCTCACCAGCCCCAAAGGCCGCTCCGCCGGACCGTCCAATGAAGCGATCATCCTCGCCGGAGAAGCCCCCGCACCCGTCGCCAACCTCGCCGCCGAGGTGCGCAAGCAGGGCGTCGTCCTCCGCTGGACCGCCGACCCCGCCGACACCCAGCCCTCGGAGCGCATGGTCATCCGCCTGCACCGCACCCTGCTCACGCCGAAGCCCACAGCCGAAGCCGGCGCAGCCGCCAAACCCACAGCCCAGCCGGGCATCCTCGCCCCGCCCGCCGAGCCCGTCGAGCAGAGCCTGCTGGCCGGAGACCTCGTTCACCCCGGCAACACGCCAGACCGTGTCCTCGACAAGACCATCCGCTTCGGCCAGACCTACCAGTACAGCGCCCAGCGCGTCGCCCGCGTTCCTGTCTGCGGCCCCATCCCCGCGGACGGCCAGCAGTCCACCGACTGCAAAATCTTCGAGCTGCCCGGCCCCCTCTCCGCCCCCATCCGCGTTGAAGCCGCCGACGTCTTTCCGCCCGATGTGCCCACCAGCCTGGCCGCCGTCGCAACGGTTGCGGACTCTTCTTCCGGCCCCTCCATCGACCTCAGCTGGCAGCCTGTCACCGATCCCGACCTCGCCGGCTACGCCGTCTATCGCCGCGAAGGCGATGCCGCCTGGCAGCGCATCTCGCCCGCCCGGCCCGTCGTCGGCCCCGGCTTCCACGACCCCGATGTCCTCGCCGGCCACTCCTATCGCTACGCCGTCACCGCCATCGACCAGTTCGGCCACCAGAGCGCGCAATCCGCCGAAACCTCAGAAACAGTCCCGAACCAATGAGCGCCAACGCGTCCCGCGCCGGAGAATTTCCCTCATGCAATACTGCCGCTTCCTCATCGACAACCAACCCCACTACGGCGTCGTTGAAAACCGCTCCGGTGAATTCTGGATCGTCGATCTCGCCCCCGCTCCGGATGAAGACCTCGCCTTCCATCTCGCCCACAGCCGCGCCGCCGCACCCGCCGTCGACGTTCCAGGGCTGGCCTTCGAACCCATCCCGCTCAGCGCCGCCACGCTCCTCGCCCCCGTCACCCCCTCCAAGATCATCTGCGTAGGCCGCAACTATCGCGACCACGCCAAGGAGCTCGGCAACGCGGTGCCCACCGAGCCGCTGCTCTTCTTCAAGCCGCCCTCGTCCCTGCTCGCGCCCGGCGGCGTCGTCCGCATGCCCGCCGCCTCTGCCCGCGTTGACTTCGAAGGCGAACTGGCCCTCGTGATCGCCAGGCGGGTCACCAAGCTCGCCGCCGATGCCGACTGGCGCCCGTTCGTCCGCGGCTACACCCTGGCCAACGACGTCACCGCCCGCGACCTGCAAAACAAAGACGGCCAGCCAACCCAGTGGACCCGCGCCAAGGGCTTTGACACCTTCTGCCCCGTCGGCCCCATCGTCAGCAGCGAAGTCGACCCCGAAGCCGGCCTCACCCTCGAAACCCGCGTCAACGGCGACCTGCGCCAGCACGGCTCAACCCTCGACTTCATCTTTTCCATCCCCTCGCTGCTCCGCTATATCTCCGCAGCCATCACCCTTGAGCCCGGCGACCTCATCCTAACCGGCACGCCTGCCGGAGTTGGCCCGATCAAGGCTGGGGATTCAGTCGAAGTCAGCATTCCCTCGCTCGGCGTACTCAGAAACACGTTCCAACCGGACGAGGGCTGAGCCCGAAACCGCGTGTGTGCGGCGGGGCAGTTTCCGAATTGCCCGTGATTCGCCTACAATTCCATCGGTAACTGTGACCCGAGTGAGAACGACAGAATGCAACGTGACACAGTGTTTTGCGTCATCGGAACCTCGGCGGGGTTGGCTATGGTCGGCCTCGCGATAGTGTTTCCGCATATTCCTGTCTATATAGGGCACTGCCTTCTATGGGGCGGTATTTTCCTTTTCGTGATCGGTTGCGTACTCCTTGTGAGATCAGTAAGACTGCTTACATATGACACAGCGATATGGAAGGCTATTGCACAAATCGCCGAGAAAACAGGCGATGCAAAGGAATCTAGCTATTTCCAGAAAACGCGTACCCAAATTGAGGAAAAGGCGCTCGCGGGAGAACTCATCATCTGGGGCCACAAACAACTTGATTCCGATCCGGAGTGGGTTGAGGCAAGAGAATTCTCAGATCGCCGCACGCCCATCCCTCCCGAATACTGGGCTATTTCCAAACTCTCTCCATACGCTACTGCAGAGCCTATTTCTACTCAGGTCCCTTGTACTCAGTGTGCAGATCGTGGGACATGGCCGAAGGAACGCAACGCCTATGCAGACTTGTGGGTGAACTGGAAACAGGTCAAGAAATTATGGCTCAAGAAGAAATCGTGAGGCCCGAATTCATTGGAAAGGGAGAAGCCCATGAAGAAGAGGTTAAGGCTATCGACATTCCAGATCGGTGATTCACCGCGCCGTGGGCAGGGATTGCGAATCGGCGTGACCCGACGGCCGCCCCGTGGGGTTCTGAAGAGCCGTTGGGTAAAAGACGGCTATTTTGATCTCTGGCTCCCCGCTCTGGCTCCGAGTGCCAGCCTGCTCAAGCGATTCCAGAAACATCGCTTTGCCGACGATCCCGCAGTCCGTGCCGCATTTTTCGAGAGCTATGAGCGGGAATTGATGGCCACGGCGGAAAGCAGGCAAAACGTCAAGTTCCTCGCGGAGGTAGCAGTGAGAACCCCGATCAGCATCGGCTGCTTCTGTGCGGACGAGTTACGATGCCATCGGTCCCGACTGTACAAGATCCTCCAAAGGCACGCGGCGAAAGCCTGACCGATACGCCGCGACCTGAGCCCGACAAAAATCGCTGCGTAATCATGTCGACAGCGGAGTGCGTAGTATCCCACAATTCATTTATTTCCGAAACTTGCCTCCTATGTGTAGTCGGACTCTGCGTAAATCCATACGCTATATTCCTCACGGAGACGTTTTGGGACCCACCTTTCATCCAGGTCACCGCTTTTCGGCATCGGAAGTTTGGGAGAGAATCCGATCACCTCCAGAGACACAAAATCGAACAGAGCTGAACGTGACCAGAATCGGGCAAGCAAACGTCCGTCCTTCGTGAGCCAAACATCCATATTGACCACGTGCCCCCGACCATAATCGTCGCCCCGTCCGTAGACATGACGCATACCGCGTGCGTCAAAACGGCCAATGTGCTTCAATTCGACCTTTCTAGATGAGCGAAGAGGAGCGTCATCCCACTCACCAAAGATGTCTTCCGCGCGTATCATTGGCCGGATGCCTTTCTCTTCGTCCTCAGCTTCGTCGTCGATCTCGCCGGCCTCGTTGAAACCGAACGCCTCGTTCAGATCGTCGTTGTCCGTTGATACGATGTCTTCAGGGTCGATGTCCTCGATGTTCTCATCGCCGATCTCGCCGTCGATTTTTGATACGCTGGGCTTTTTCTTACTGCTCATCATCGCTCTCCATTCCGCAAGTCACGCGTAGTCTGTGCATGAAATCGGCAGGGCTGACGGTTTTCACCTTCTCCTCACCCTTAGCGCCCGTCCACTTGACTTTTCCCGGCTTCAGCCGCTTTTCGCGAATGCGCCACACGTCGAACACTTCAGGATCGATGTACGTTGCCTGCGCCGTTAGTTTTGCGGCTGGATTTGAATGGATGCGATCTGCTCAGAGAGCTGAGCAAGCAAGAATCTGATAAATGCTCCGGAAATGTCGTGCGGCTCGCCCCCTTTGGTTACGACCCTGCAAATGAGCATCTGTGAAGCGGCATGCCATTCGATGTTGATCACGCCGTCAGAGCCGCTCATGCAGAGCTTCGCCCATCCTTTTGGGCGCCCTTTCTTCCTTCTCGCGGAAACAATCAGGCCGAATTTGCCAAGCTGCGGATCATTGACGACTTGAGTACGCAAAGATTTGGGCTCTTTGGAAAAGACCTGGATCATAGTTTGCATTCGTAACCAACTCCCGCCAAACGGAGAAGGATACCACTAAAGGGTAGAATGCGGCATAGCGGGCCACGAAAGAAGCGGCCTTCGTATTCTGTCCGCGTCGTCGGAAACTGGGAGACCGCCTCATGGGTGCCCCGGCGTGCGACCTTGACCGCTCGGATGAATCTAAATAGCGGTACACTGGAGCCGGACGCTTTCTCAGGCCGGCCCGGCCATCCCCAGGAGGAAAATCATGCCGCAAAATCTTCTCGAGCAGCTCCGCCAATACACCGTGGTCGTGGCCGATACCGGCGACATTGAGGCGATGGAAAAGTTCCGCCCCCAGGACGCCACCACCAACCCCTCGCTCATCACCGCCGCCGCCCAGCTGCCCCAGTACCAGCCCATCGTCGATGACGTGCTCAAGGACGCGCGCAACGAGCTCGGCGACGGCGCAACCGACCGCGACGTCGCCAACCTCGCCTTCCAGCGCCTCGCCATCGCTTTCGGCAAAAAGATCCTGGCCATCGTGCCCGGCCGCGTCTCTACGGAAGTCGACGCCCGCCTCTCCTATGACACCGACGCCACCATTGCCCAGGCCCGCTCCATCATTGCGCTCTACGACCAGGCCGGCATCGGCCGCGACCGCATCCTCGTCAAGATCGCCTCCACCTGGGAAGGCATCAAGGCCGCCGAGGTCCTCGAGAAGGAAGGCATCCACTGCAATCTCACGCTCCTCTTCGGCATTCACCAGGCCATCGCCTGCGCCGAGGCCGGCGTCACGCTCATCTCGCCCTTCGTCGGCC
>Ga0302267_10008102_pt1 | contig 10090 bp, 9 predicted proteins | sample III_Bog_E1_3_FD_194555 | JGI IMG/M metagenome (GOLD analysis project Ga0302267, IMG submission 194555) | Peat permafrost microbial communities from Stordalen Mire near Abisko, Sweden - III_Bog_E1_3 | ecosystem: Environmental > Terrestrial > Soil > Wetlands > Peat | place: Sweden: Abisko... | reverse complement strand
CCCTGGCAGTCAGCGTAGAGGCCGCGCGCGCGAATGATCTTGGCTTGCTCGTGGATGATCTTGGTCGAGTTGTCGTTCAGCGAGGTGCCGTGGCCGCAGATGAAGAGGCAGGTGCTCTTGGGATCGCAAGACTCGCCGGAAGCAGTGATGACTTCCTGCGCGCGTCTGAGCAAGGCATCGGTCATCGCGGGACTCAGGCCAACGGGCTGACAGTAATAGACGTCCTGCTTATCGATGCGTGTGATGGGGCCGGTCAGCCCGAGTTCACGCGGGATGACCTGCTCCGTGAAGTAGCCAGAGCTGATGAAATTCGGCACGACGTAAACAGTGCGGCACGAAGTTTGGCGCAGCGCCTGGCGAAAGTTCGGCTCCTCTTTCCAGAAGCCGACATGCACTTCGGCAAAGACGCCGCGGCGGCGGATTTCCTCAGCGTGCTGATACGTGGGCGCGCTCGAATCCGCGTTGAGCGTGGAGCCGTGGCCGAGGAGCAGGAGGGCGGCGTCGCGCATCCCGTCAGTCTAACACGCCTTGGGCAGTTCGAGCCAGAAGCGGCTGCCGGAGTCGTCCGTGGATTCAACGCCAACTTTGCCGTGCATGATTTCCATCGCCTTTTTGACGATGGCTAGGCCGACGCCGGTGCCTCCGAACTTCGCCGAGTCGTTGAGCTGGGTGAACATGTTGAAGATCTTCTCCTGCTCTTCCTTGGCGATGCCGAGGCCCTTGTCCTCGATCCACAGGCGAACGCTTGGGGCGCGCTCTTCACTCCAGATCCGAATGCTCGGCGTCTTGCCTTCGTGCACGAACTTCACTGCGTTGCCGAGCAGGTTGGTGACGACTTGGTTGAGCGCGGATTCGCGCCCGAGCACCTTGGGCAGTGGTCCATCGACGCGTATCTCGGCCGCAGGCGATTGCAGGCGGCTGTCGGCCGCAATGACGTCGCGCACGATTTTGTCGAGGTCGCTGGATTCCATCGGCGCGTCGTCGCGGGCGATGCGCGTGTAGGAGAGCAGGTCGAGAATGAGCCGGTCGAGGCGCGTGCCGGCGGCCTTGATGCGCCCGAGGTAGTCGCGGCCCCGCTCGTCGAGCTTGTCGCCGTAATCCTCCAGCACAGCCTCGGCGAAACCCTGCATGGCACGCAGAGGCGAGCGCAGGTCGTGCGAGACGGAGTACGAGAACGCCTGTAGATCGGAGACGGCCTGCTGCAGCGTCAGGGTGCGGTCGGCCACGGTTTTCTCCAGTTCCTCGTTGGAGGCCTTGAGCGATCTTTGGGCAAGGCGCGAGCTGGACGCATCGTGGAAGACCAGCACGACGCCGAGAGTTTCGCCATTCGCGTCGAGGATGGGCGCGGCGCTGTCCTCGATGGGCCACTCGTCGCCCTTGCGCGAGAGAAGCACAGTGTGATTGGCGAGGCCGATCGTCTTCTTCTCGATGAGCACCTTGGTCACGGGATTTTCCACGACGGCGCGTGTGTCTTCGTTGACGATCTTGAAGACCTCGGGCAGGGGATGGTGCAGCGCTTCGGCCAACGTCCAGCCGGTGAGCCACTCGGACTCATGATTCATGAGCACGACGCGGCCCTCGGGGTCGGTGACGATGACGCCGTCGCCGATGGAGGTGAGCGTAACGCGCAGCCATTCCTTCTGCGCCTCGAGATCGTTTTCAGAGCGGGCCAGGGCGGCCTGGCGCTGCTCGATGGTCTTGAGCGCGTCGCGGTAGCTCGCGGCCAGTTCGAGCATCTGGCGCCGCACCTGATATACGATGGTGACGACGAGCAACAGGGCAAGGACACCGCCAGAGGCAGCGATGATGGTCTTCATGCGCCGGACGCGATGCAGACGCGTATCGCGCAACTGCTCCTCTTCCGTGACGAACTGCTCGAAACTCCGTTGCGCCTGCTCGGAGAGCGTGGCGCCGAGTTTCATCCAGTCCGGGTTGACGGGCGCTTGGGCGCGTTGGGCGACCAGGATGTCGGCGTGCTCGCCCCAACTTCTCATGGCGTTCACGATGTCCTGGGCATTGTGCGTCTGCTCTTGGTTGTCTGAGACCAAGACCTTGAGATCCTTGAGCCCGTTCTCGGCCTGAAGTCGGTCGGTCTGGTACGTGGTGACGAAAGACTGGTCGCCGGTGAGCAGGTAGCCGCGGACGTTGTTCTGCGCATTGATGAGCAGGTTTTCGCAGTGGCGTACGTGCGCCAGCACCTCGTACGAGTGCGTGGACCACGTCACTTCGCTGAGCAACGCGACGATGAAGACGACGAGCAGGATCGTGGCGGCAAAAAAAACGCCCAGCGGCCAAAAGATGGCGGAGCGCAGGGCTTGGGAAAATCTGGCGGAGTCAGAATCGATGGTCACGGCAGTTCCCGATCAAGGTAGGGCAGCGGTGCGTCGAGGTAAACCGGATTTGCCTTGGCCAGGGGCAAAGAAACGCGCCGGCTTGTGATCAAGCCGACGCGCGTGGAGATTGAAACGAAGTTATTGGTTGAAAGAGCCTTCTTTCGATTGCTCCTGGTCGTTTTTGAAGACGATGGTGACTTCGCTCTTGTCATTGCGATAGACGTAAGTCGTCTTCGTGCCGCCCACGAGCGGTATCGGTTCGTCCTTGGAATCGGTCGGGGCACCGAGGATGCCGCGCACGTCGGATGTGGACATTCCGTCGTGAACCTTATCGAGATTGGATTGGTTAAGCGTCAGCGGCGAACCGCCTCCGCATCCCGCCAAGGTGAGTGACAACACGCCGCAGAGTAGATATTTCTTCATTGAATTTCCCTTTGTAGTTCGGGCGCCTGTTGCCCGGTACTAACTTGTTTTGCAAGGCGCGTGCCACCGCGTGGAAGAGTGCGCTCTGGGCTGAAAGAGAAGCACTTGTGGAACTCGATTCACTTCGTGCACGCCTTCAAATCTGCGCATTTTGCAACTTCCTGCGGGCTTCAGCCGCACCTTGCCGAGCGAGTTAGACGGCTACGGCCAGGGGAATCACGAAGAAGAACTCGCTCCCGTCGCCGGGACGGCTGATCACGCCGATCTCGCCACCGTGGGCTGCGACGATTTCGCGCGCGATGGAAAGGCCAAGACCCGCGCCTGACTTGTTGGTGCCGGGCACGCGATAAAAGCGCTCGAAGATGTGCTCTTGCTGATCGGGCGTGATGCCGGGCCCTTGATCCTTGACGGAGAAACGGACGCACGGCTTGCCCGCGCGCGTTTTGCCCGTCTCAGCGCCGACCTTGATCGCGCTGCCGGCGGGAGAATACTTCGTCGCGTTGGTGATGAAGTTGGTGAAAACGTAAGCGATGCGCTGCCGGTCGACGGGAACGGTGGGGAGATTGGGAGCGACCTCTGTCGTAAGGACGAAGCCGCCGGCGTGGACCGCGTCGCGCGTGGCGCGTTCGGCGGACGCGACCAGCTCTGCGGGCGAAATCTCGATGACTTGCAGCGGCGCGGACCCGCGCTCGAGGCGGGCGAGGTCGAGCAGGTCGTTGAGCGTGCGCAAGAGGCGGTCGGCGTCCTCCTTGGCAGCAGCGGTGAGCTCGCCTTGCTTGTCGTTGAGCGGACCGACCGTTTTTTCGTCGAGAAGATAGAGGGCCATGCGCACACTGGTCAGTGGCGTCTTGAGTTCGTGGCTGACGGTGGCGATGAGGTTGCTCTTCACGTCGTCGAGCAGGAGCATGCGCGTCACGTTCTCGAGAATGACGGCGACGCCGAAGGTCACGCCCTTTTCCGTGCGCAACTGGACGATGCGCGGGAGGAAGTAGGTGTCCTGCCCGTCGAGGTGGAATTTGACGGCCTCGGCGAAAACGGTGGGCAGGTAATCCTTGCCGCTGGCCCGGACCTCCTCGACTTTTTCGTCGACCTTGGCCGGCAGCCGGGTGACGCCGGCGAAAAGCAGTTTCACGGCGAGCTGGTCCGCTGCCGGGTTGCGGAATTCCACCGAGCCCTCGGAGTTGAGCACGAATACCGGGTCCGGGAACGAGGCGAGCGTGGCACGAATGGTTTCGTTGAGGCGCAGGAGCTCGACCGACGTGTTGGCCTGGTACTGCCGCAACTGCGCGGCCATCTGGTTGAAAGAGAAGGCGAGGGCGCCGAGTTCGTCGTGCGAGACGACCGGCACGTTCTGGTTGAGGTTGCCTTCGCCGATCTGCTTGATCGATGCCGTGAGCGACTTGAGCGGGCGCAGCAGGCCGCGGCTCAGGCCGAGGTAGGCCATCAGTGTGGCCGCCAGCGCGACGATCATCATGAACCAGAGGAGGCGGACGGTATTGAGAATGTCGTTGGTCGAGGATTTATTGCCCTCGGTGATGTCCTGCTCGTGTGCCAGGGCAAGTTGGTCGGCGAGGTCGAACATCGCGGCGGTTTGCTGGCCGAGCTTGCCAGCCTCGGAACGCCAACTGGGTCCGCTCTCGGGCGAAGCTAGGAACGCGCGGGCGTTGGCGTCGTAAGTTTTGTAGGCGTTGACCAGCTTGATGATCAGGTCTTCCTCGTCCTGGGGAATACGGGTGCGTTCGGTCTCGCGGTTGAGCGCGTCATTGAACTTCGCGCTCGCCTTCTGGAATTCCTCGCGGCTCTTGTCGCTTTCAGCGGTGGCCAGCGTCAGCAAAGCGCCGGTCATGGCCGCGCAGGCCTGCTTCATCTGGGTAATGTCCTTACCAACCTCGTCGTGGGCGGCGCTGATCTTCTGGATGCGCTTGCCCAGCTCGCTGCACTGGCTGATGGAGTAGAGCCCCATCGCCAGGACGATGATCAAAAGGCAGATCAGCCCAAGCATGAGTCGAATTCGAAGCATGGGCCTTTCAGGAATCTGATCGGATTGATCTAGGTGGTGGCGTTAGCGTGTGTGCTGGAGTTGTCGCTGATGTTGGTCGTGTCGCCCTCGGTGGGAGCGGCGGTTTGCTCGGCATAGCGCTTGCGCTTACGGTAGAGGGTCGCGGGATCGATGCCCAGAATTTGTGCGGCTTCGTCCATGCTGTTGGCGATCTCGATGACGCGCAGGATGTGCTCGCGCTCCAGTTCCTCGAGGCTGACCCGGTTGCCGATGATCGCGCCGGAGGCCGGCGTGCCGCGCAGGGTGTCGGGGAAATCGTTCTCGTCGACCTTGTCGCCGGGCGTGAGGATGACGGCGCGTTCGATCACGTTGCGCAGCTCGCGCAGGTTGCCCGGCCAGGGATAGCGTTGCATCGCCGTCATGGCGGCGGGCGTGAAGTCCCGAATGGGCCGGCTGCTTTGCTTTGCGAAAAGCTTCAGGTGCTGCCGCGCGAGCGCGGGCAGATCCAGCGGACGGCTGCGCAGCGGCGGCATCTCGATGGTGATGACGTTGAGGCGATAGTAAAGGTCCTCGCGGAACTTGCCCTCCTTGACGAGCTCTTCGAGCTTGCGGTTGGTGGCGGCGATGACCCGGACGTTGGCCTTGCGGGGCTTGGCATCACCGACGCGCTCGTATTCGCGCTCCTGCAAAAGGCGCAGCAGCTTCGGCTGGATTTCCATCGGCAGTTCGCCGATTTCGTCGAGGAAGAGCGTGCCGCCCTCGGCCGCTTTCACCTTGCCCCACGTTTCGCCGACCGCGCCAGTGAACGCGCCGCGCACGTGGCCGAAGAGTTCGCTCTCGAGCAGTTCCTTGGAGAGACTCGGGCACGCGACGGTGATGAAGGCGTTATCCCGGCGCGGGCTGTTGCCGTGGAGGGCGCGCGCCAGCACGCTTTTGCCCGTGCCGCTTTCGCCGAGGAGAAGCAGCGTGGCCTGGGAGGCGGCGGCTTTGTTTGCCGTCTCGAACAGTTTCTGCACCACCGGCTCCTCGCTGTTGAAATCGGCCAGCGCCTGGCTGTCGGAAACGAGCGACTCGAGCTCGACCACGCGGTTCTCCAGCCGGCGCGCGCTTTCGATGCGTCCGAGCGTGCCCCGCACCTGTTCCGGCGTGAACGGCTTGGCCAGGTAATCGACGGCACCACGCCGCATGGCTTCGACCGCCGTGTCGATGGAGGAGTAAGCGGTGAAGACAATCACCGCGAGCTTCGGCTCGAGCGCAATCATCTTCGGGATGAGTTCGAGGCCGTCCTCGTTGCCCAAGCGCAGGTCGAGGAAAGCCGCGTCGAAGCTGCTTTTCTGCAGATGCGCGAGCGTATCGGCGCCGTTGCTGACCTGGACGCACTCGTGGCCGAGGGCATCAAGGGTCATGGCGGTCGTCTTGCGGATGTGCGTTTCGTCGTCGATCACAAGGATGCGCATATTGATCATGGGTTGCCTTGGGTTTGGGTAGCGGGCGCCGGCTGGATGACCATTTCCATCACGGCCGCGGCGGGTGTGGCGGGCTGCGCCTCCTGCTGGGCCTGCTGTACGGGTTGGGGTTGGACGGCGGAAGGTGACGATGTAGACAAGCTGATCACGGGTACGGGAGGGGCGGGCGTCGCACGTGTCGGATCGACGCGGACGACGCGCACATCAACCATGATTCCCTTGGAGCAGCCCGTCGGGCCCTTGAACGTGCCGGAAATCGGCGCGGCGTTTTCCGGGTTGCGCGAGACGGCGACGGCGACGTGCTGCGCACCGGTCATGAGGCCGCTGGTGGGATCGAATCCCTTCCAGCCCGCACCGGGCAAGTAGACTTCGGTCCAAGCGTGGGTCGAGGCGCCGCCGGCCTGGGTTGCCTCGCATTCCACATAGCCGCTGGCGAATCGAGCGGCCAATCCCCACGCTCGGAAGGCCTCCAGCAGCAGCGTGGCGAAGTCGCGGCAGGAACCGCTGCCCTTCCGGAGAGTTTCCGCTGGAGTCTGCACGCCGGGCTCATCGCGACGGGTGTATTGAAAAGTCTCGAAGATGTTCCGATTGACGTTCTGCAATAGCGAGAAGGTTTCGAGCTGTTCGCCCGGTTTCCAGAACTGCTTCTGCCATTCTTTCAACGGAACCGTGTCGCGCGGATACAGGATGACCATGTAGGGCGCGAGCTCGGTGAGAGTCTCGGGCTCGTAGACGAACGGGTAGTGAATGGCGGAGTCCTCGACGATGAAGTCGAACGGGTTGGTGTCGTATTGCTCAAGCAAGAGCTCGCTGTAAATGACGAGCTGGTCGGTAGGCTCGGAGAAGTCGACCTTGGCCAGACTGTTGCCGTTAACATCGCGCATCCAGCGAATGGTGTGGGCCGGAGTAATCTCGAGGGCCGACGACTCGATGTGGAGGTCGTGGCCCTCGCGGGGGCGGACCATGATCCGGTGCTGCCCAAGGTGCACCGGCACGGTGTAGCTATAGGTGGTGCGATGCTGGATCCGGATTTTCATGGGGCGCGGACGGCGAATGGACCTAAATCTTGCTGCGGCCGCTGGCGGCGATTGCGCCGACGCCCGCAACGATCAGGACGCCGCCGATCACAGGGGGCACCCACACGCTGTGCGTTTCGTCGTGGCTGATTTCAACAGGGCCCAACTTGGCGTCCTGTTTGTGGACGGTGTAGTTGAAGGTCTGATAGACGAGGGCCAAGACGCCCAGAACGATGAGAATGATACCTGCAAGCTTCATAGAATCCTTTCGTGATTAGTTTAGTGACTACTTCGCAGGTGAGATGCCAAGCTAAAGACGGCTTTCCTAACTAATTATAACGGAACTGCTTATTCTAAAAAGCTAGTGAACCGTTAGCTATTGCCAGCACAAGAAACATCGCATAATGCAAGGCATAAGCAAGCAGGGTGGCGTTATGCGCGGCGTCTCCTCGCACGGAAATCCCGTGCTGACTCATCCGCGAGCAGTAGGGAGAGAGAAAGCACCCAGACCATGAGACGCTGCGGTCTCGGCCCGGTGAGAGTATGCTCCCACCGGGCCATGCACCCAAAAGGGAGATTTAGACCGGCGGCCGACGACCGGCGATCAGGGAAACGAGGAAGAGGACGATGAAGACGAAGAACAGCACCTTAGCGATTTCAGTCGCTACGCTGGCCACGCCCATCAATCCGAACAGCCCCGCCACCAAGGCGACAATCAAGAAGGTAATAGCATAACTTAGCATTGGGTTCCTTTGGTTGAATGACTACATGCAATACTGCTCAAAACGTGCCATCGCCCTTCAGGGCAACGTAACTGCTTTGCGCGCTGCTGGATGGGTTTCTGATGCCAGAAAAACGCCGTATGTCGGTACCATAAGATACATGCAACCTGCGGCGGCTCGCCTGCGCGTTCTCGCGATATGGGCAAAATGAAACCCGGGCCTCGCTCGCGTGAGAAAGGCCCGGGTTCTGCACCCCAACATGTTTTTGGCGGGACGTTACTTGTTGTACTTCTCCAGCATGTGGCGAATCTCCGTGGAGGTGGAGCCCACTCGCTTTTGGATGCGTCCCACTAGCTCGTCTTCCTGGCCCTCGACGTACTTCAAGTCGTCGTCGGTCAGCTCGCCGTAGGATTGCTTGAGCTTGCCTTTAATGATGTTCCAGTTGCCCTTGAGGTTGAGTTTGGTTTCGTTCATATGGTTCGTTTGGTTGAGGGTTAATGACAGAAAGTTCAAATGCCGGAAGGTGAGGGAGCGCCCACGCCCGCATGGGGAACATGGGAGCGGCGCGCCTTATCGAGAGCCTTGGCACAAAGGTCAGCCACATCCTTGGCGGCCAACTCGGAATCCTTGAACTGCCTTGCGGCTTCCTCACGGACGGCTTCAGGTTTGATTGCTGGCGCCTGATGGGGCTTAGCGTTGCTTTTCATAAGATAGGAAGATGGATGCCGGTCTAGCGTCGCCATCTCTACTTTACAGAGGCATCGGTCGTGCCAGCACGAGTCGGACAAGATTAATCCGCTATCCATGAACGAGTTGTCTCGCATTCGGTCGGGGCATGTAGAGGCAGGAAAGGTGCGTTTTGCGTCACGAGCGAGTCGAGACCCCCGCGATGTGCGGTGCTCACCGAACAAACCGACCTCCTTTTTCTACCCAGCAAAAGCTCATTGGAATGAACTAGTATGCCAATTTTACCGAGTGGTTCTGCAAAAGCTCAGAAAAGAGGCGGTGGCATCAAAAGTGCTGGTGACGCCGATCCTGACGAACCTGTTCGATATTAGGGCGTGTTTCAGGACGCCGCGGGGACTCTACTTTTTACGCAAAAAATAGAGTTACACTCTGAAAAGTCGTCAATACACGCGAAAAAAACTGGCGTGGCATCACCTATGCAAAGTGGAGGGCAACTACAAAGCAATTAGATCGAAACAAGAAAAGACCGCAACTACCACGACAATGAACAAAAAGTTTTTTTATTTTTGGGCCGGCCTAGTCGCAGCCCTTGGCGCCACGACAGCCATGGGCCACGCCTCCTCCTCCTCCATGTCCGTCTCGAAGGTGCCGACGGGCGTCCAGGAAATCACGTTGAAAAAGAACACCTCCACTTGGTTTAGCTTTCCCTTGAGCGGACAGCCGGTGTACTCCGGCGCCGTTGTGGGCGTCACGAGCAACGTGATCAGCATCACGCCCTCGTCGACAATCAGCTTCTCTGGTTCGGCCACGCCTTATTTCGTGCAGTTCCTATCCGGCGCGGAGGCCGGCCGCACGCTGCTCATCACGGGCAGTACCAGCACCTCCCTTACGTTGGATACCACCGACCACGGCATCGGCTCGGCGGTGGCGCTAAACACCAGCGGCTTCAGCGTTGTGGCGGGCGACAATTTCCAAGTCTTCCCGGGCGATACGCTCGCGTCGGCCTTTGGTACTAATACGTCGAGCAACCCTCTCGTCCTGACCGGTTCTTCCAACCAGGGTAATGCGGACCAGGTCTCGCTCTGGGGCACCTCCGACACGGTCTATTATTTCAACACCGGGGACGGCCAATGGGAAACCACGGGTAGCTCGGCCAACGCCAATAATACCATCATTTATCCCTATTCGGCCATCAGCGTTTACCGCCAGCCCGGCAGCAACGTGACGCTTATGCTCACCGGCCAGGTGACATTGGCGAACGCCTGCCAAAAGGTCGTGGCAAAGACGAACATCTACTGCTCCAGCCACTACGCCACGCCCATACAGCTCTCGCAGCTCAAGATGGGCTCCAACTGGCAGACCGGCTCATCGGGGTCGAATTCCGACAACATCGGCATCTGGAATGCCTCGGCCGGCAGCTTCACCTTCTACTACGAAAAGTCCA
>Ga0302267_10008099_pt1 | contig 10094 bp, 8 predicted proteins | sample III_Bog_E1_3_FD_194555 | JGI IMG/M metagenome (GOLD analysis project Ga0302267, IMG submission 194555) | Peat permafrost microbial communities from Stordalen Mire near Abisko, Sweden - III_Bog_E1_3 | ecosystem: Environmental > Terrestrial > Soil > Wetlands > Peat | place: Sweden: Abisko... | reverse complement strand
CACGCCGGGGTGGCGAAGGCCGTAGGGCCCCTGGATCTGCTCACCGGGTGGTGGCGCCGGCATGGCCTGCCCGGAGCCCCCTTCCTGGCCCTCAAGGGCGCCCAGGGCCCCTGGGACGCCCCCGAGGGCTTCAGGGTCCAGCTCCACCCCTACCAGCTGCCCAGCAGGGGCCAGCGGGTCGTGGTGGAGCTGCTGCCCCTGGTTGGAATCAACGGGTGAGGAGGTCCCCGACCAGAACTTCCGACCTGCTGCGAAGGACGCGGCAGGTGGCGGAATGTTCGCCGGCCTTGACCACGATCACCTGACCCAGGTAATAGTTGGTTGTATCCGGGGCGGGCTTGGTCTTGCCATCCGCCAGGGGCATGGTCCTGGCGCTCAGCAGGATGTCGCCCACATTGAAACCCTCCTGGGTGCCGTGGTCCATGATCACCATGTCGCCGCCGGCGGCCACCGCTTCGTTATGCCAGATGTAGATGATCTTGGAGGTCGGATCCTTGATCTGGACCGGGCTGGCGGTGTCCGAGCGCAGGTGGTTGATGATCGCGACCGGCTCGACGAAGGGCAGGGCATAGCCGCCCTTGGTGATCCCGTCCAGGGAGTGTTCGACGATGGCGACGGACTGCCTGGGGTAGACCCGGGTGACCCGGATGATGCCGCACTGCTCGACCACATCGCCCAGCACCTTCTGGTGTCTCTTGTCGTCCGGATGGTAGAACTTCCGAGCGGCGACGGTGGTGATCACCAGCCGGTCGCCGGCCTTGAACCCCTGGTCCGAGCCGCCGTTGACATAGAGGAAATCGCCTTCGGCCATCATGTTCCGGGTGGAGTCTTCCTGCCCGACCACCCTGACCGCGCCGGCCTGCTTGAAATAGACCTCGGCCGAGGAAGGGACGAGGTAGGGCAGCTGGATGAAGTCCTGGAACGAATAGGCATACTCGTCCTGGACGCGTTTGGGCCTTAGCTTCAAGTCCGGCTGGAGATCCGCCACTTCGTCGGAAGAGAGGTTCTGGTCCTTGGACTGGGCCACGGTGCTGCGCGAAGCTTCCACCACGATCGGGTCGCCGGGGTAGATCCAGTGGGGATCCTTCACCCACTTGTTCAGCTCCCAGATCTGGGGCCAGGCGAAGGGGTTGCCCAGGTACTTGGTGCCAAGATCCCAGAGGGTATCCCCCTTGGCGACCACGTGGATCTGCTGGCCGGTCTCGAGGCTGGTGGTCTTGGGGTAATCCCAGCGGGACGCGTGCGCCGCGGTCCGGACCGTTTCAGCCTGGGCGGCCTGGTCGTCCGGAGCCGCGGCATCATCGGCGGTTTGGCCGTACAGACCCAGGGTCAGGAACGGGATCGCCGCGAAAGCACAAAGCCAATTCCTCTGATGCATCAGGTTCTCCCGGGGTAGGTTGGGGAAATTATAGTGCCAACGGGGGATTTGAATCCCTCCTAGTTTTCGGGAGTTCCGGGACCCCGGAAATAAAGGACCCATCCCTGGGGGCCACCCATGGGCACCGGGGCCTGGGCATAACGGGCGACGCAGCGGCCGGCTGGGCTTTTCAGCAGATCCAGGACCATCTGGCGCAGCTCCTCTGAAGGCCCCACCAGCACATGGAGCGTCCGCCAGCCCAGGGCATAGCCGTCCAGGAGCCGCTCCTTGAGCCTCTCCTCGGCATCGCTCCTGGCGTGGCCCTTGAGATCCAGGCTTCCGTCCACGACGATGGCCATGCCCGCAGCCAGATGGATCTGGACCTGGGAGGGGGCGGCAGGTCCAGGGGCGATGGGGGCCGCCGTCGGCGAAGGCAGGGGTTCGGGCGCAGGCTCGGTCCGGGCCGGGGTCTGGGCCGGCACCGGTTCGGCCGGCGCGGCCTGGGCCGTCCTGGCGGGCGCGGCCGGTTGCTCCTGGCCCATGGCCGGCTTCAGGGGTTTCAGCCCTTTCAGATCACTCATGGCCGAGGTGAATTCCGCCTTGACGCTGACCGGTGCGGGCGCGGCCTGGATCGGCGCGGCCTGCATAGGCGCGGCCTGCATAGGCGCGGCCTGGATCGGCGCAGCCTGCAAAGGCGCGCCCGGCCGGACCGGTTCGGGGTGCATGGCCGGTTCGGCCTTTCCGGCCAAGGCGGTGGCCGCCGGAGCCTGGTCCCCCGACCTGGGACGCAGGCCCATGGCGTTGAGGAAGATGTTGTCCTCTTCTTCGATGGAACGGGATACCGGGTGCAGCGTCTTGGCTTTGGGGGGTGGCGTCGCCTTGCCCGGCGGAGTTTCCTCCTTGCCCAGGTCCTGTTTCAGTTTCGCTAGATCCTTTTTCCAAGGCATGATCCACTCCGATTGCATCTAGGGTAGCCCGCTCTGCCATCGCCCCGCCACAATTGAACGGCATAGCTTTGTTGGCCAGTTCAACCCTTTCGGAAAACAAGGGTCCATGGCAACGGAGGCATTCATGGAAAAACCACGCATTGCGACCCTGGCTCTGGTCCTGGCCTTGGGGGCGCCCCTGGCCGCCCAGGCCCACTTCGGCGCGGGCATCGCCCTCTCCGTTCCGACCGGAGCCTTCAACAACACCAATTACGCGCCGGCCGGTACCACCACCTCCCCGTCCCAGGAAGGCTACGACTCGACCCTGGGCGGGCAGTTCACGATCAGCTTCCCGGTGCAGAAACAACTGGCCCTGCGCCTGGATATCTACGGACAGACCTCCACCGGGACCGACACGGCGCCCGGTTATGCCAGCTACAATCTCCAGCATCAGATATTCAGCTTCGGCGGGGAAGCGCAGTTCTTCCCGGGGGATGGCGACGCCTACCGGCACCGGGGCGGCTACCTGGTGGGGGGACTTTCCCTGGATCTGGAACAGTTCAGCAGCAGCTACGGCGACCCCAGCTGGTCGGGTTACACCGTCAACAAGACCCGGATGGGGGGGCTGGTGGGGGCCGGATACAGCTTCCGCCCGTTCGGCCGCTGGCGGAACAACGTCGAAGTGGCCTATCACAAGACCCTCACCGACACCGCCACTTCCAGCCAGCCCACCTCCTTCGATCCCGCCACCCCGGCGGCGGATTTCGTCCGCATGACCTACGGCATCGTCTTTTAGCACCGCTGGGGCGTCCGGGTTCCGGTCCGGCTGTGCCTGCCGGAGGCCCCTGGGGCGCTGTCCGTCCCCTGGTGGTTCGCGCCGCCCCAGACCAGCTCCAGAGGTCATGCGCCGCCCCAGACCGGCTCCGGAGGTCATGCGCCGACCCAGAATTACCTCGCGGCGGAACACCGCCGCTCGGTTCGCCGTAGAAGCGCATGGGCTGGGAAACGTTGCCCTGTGTGATCCACGGTTCGGAAATCCATCCCTCCTCTGACGCCGCGAAGATGACGCAACCTATATCAAGCGGCGCCCTGCTACGGCAAACCGAGCGGCGCGTTCCGCCGCGAGGTACTTCTGGGTCGGCGCAATCCCCCGGAGACGGTCTGGGTCGGCGCCCATCCGCCAGGCCACGACGATCCATCCCGGAGCCACCGGCAGGGAATGCTGGGATGAGCCGAAAGGTCCAACCCGCGCCGGGACCGGAACCCGGACGCCCCGGTGGTGCCTTGATCAGCTGGTGGCTGGAACGGCCTTGAGGTGTTTCTGCTTCTTGGGCGGGACGGGACTGGTCTCGTCGTCTTTGCCCATGAGGCCATCCACGAAGCGCCGGCATTCCGCATTGCTGGGGTCCAGGCGCAGCAGCCTGCGGCCATAGGCCAGCCGCTCAGTCCTTGGCTTGGCGTCGTCCTCCTTGACCTGTTCCAGTTTCTCGGCCACATAAACCGTCACCGTTCCCAGCCGGGCGATGTCGGCCCGCTCCTTGGCCAGGAAACCCTGCCAATCGGCCAGGGCCGTGGCGCAGGTCTCCTTCTCCGCCCGGAGCAGGGTGAGCAGGGCGTCGATCTCCTTCAGCGATTTTTCGCTCTGGGTGATGGCCTTGCGGTGCTCATCCAGGTAATCCTGGATCTGCTCCCGCTGCTTCTTCTGGTCCAGGGTGAGCGCCCCCTGGGACTCCAGGGTCTTGAGCCGCTGGCTTTGCTGGGCGGTCCCGGCCCGCCACTCCTTGAGTTTGTCCTGGTGCTCGGCCACCAGCTTGGCGAAAGTGGTCTCGGCGGTGGCGGCGTTGTCCGTGGCGGTGGCACTGGCCTTTTCCAGATGGCTGACCGCGTCCTCCCAGGCCCCCTCCACCACACAGGCCCGGGCGGCCACGTTCAGAACCCCGACCATGGCATGCATGGCGTTGTAATCAGAAGGGTTGACTGCCGGGCCATCGGTCTGGAGCAGGGTCTCCGCGGCCTTGCGCACCGGGGTTCCCTGACCCTTGTCCAGGCTCTCCTCCCAGGCCTTGCTGTCCACCTTGTAGTGGTCGGGGAGGCCCTGGGCGGCAGCCGGGATGGCCAGGGCCAGGAGTGCGGGGAGGAACGGATTCATGGCGATCAACCTGTATTTCATGAGAGGGAATGGGAGGCTTGGTTTCCAGGGTATCCGATCTGGCGCCCGTGCACGGACCTGGAGGCGACACCATCAAGCTTATTCAGGAGAAAGTCAGGTTGGAGCTGCGTTCCAGGATGATCAGGATCAACCGCTCAAGCTCGTCCACCAGCAGGAACTTCAAGGTGGATTTGGCATAGTGGGCGGTGATGGAGGTGCTGGACTCGCCGGTGGGCAATCCGCCCTTGAGGATGAAGAAGATTTCCCCCTTTTCCAGCCGGATCACATGCTTCCAGGGCAGATGCCCGCTGCCCAGGCGCACGGCAACCGCCCGGGGCAGGCCGGCGTGTTCCACGGTGATGCCGATCTCGTCCACGGTGATATGGGTGCCCTCGATGAGAACCAGGCCCAGGGTCGCGAACAGCAGCAGGATTCCTCCCACCAGGCAGAGCAGCACGGAGACGACGATTCCGGTCCAGATGAGCCCGGTGGGTTCCCCGGCGGCCGTGGCCAGCCTCAGGTTCGTCATGAGTTTGGGCAGATGGTTGACCAGCAGGACCAGACCCCGGATCCCCACCACCCAGGAACCGGCGCAGAGCAGGGCGGCAAGGGTCCGGTGGGCGAGGCTGGGCCGGAAGACCAGGGGCGAGGTGGTGGACATGGGTTTCAGGCTTCGGCCATTTCTGCCAGGATCGCGTCGGCGGCGGCGGCGGGATCCTCGGCCCGGGTGATGGGGCGCCCCACCACCAGCCACGTGGAGCCGTCCCGGAGGGCCTGGGCGGGGGTGACGACCCGGGCCTGGTCCTGGACGGCACCCCCGCGCGGGCGGATGCCCGGGGTGAGGCGGTGGAAGCCGGAACCGCAGGCCTCGCGCACGCTGGCGGCCTCCTGGGCGGAGCAGACCACCCCGTCGCAGCCGCATTCCTTGGCCAGCCGGGCCAGGTGCAGGGCCATGTCGCCGGGGTCGGCGGCCAGGCCCAGACGGGTCAGGGCCTCCCGATCCAGGCTGGTGAGCACGGTGACGCCCAGCAGCTGGGTCCTGCCGCCGCGCTGGCGGTGGGCGCGCACCGCTTCGGCCGCCGCTTCGATCATGGCCGGGCCGCCCTGGGTATGGATGTCGATCAAGGCCGGGTCCATGGGCAGGAGCGCCTCCAGGGCACGGTGGACCGTGGTGGGGATGTCGTGCAGCTTGAGGTCGAGGAAGACCGGAGCATAGCTTTGGATCTCCCGGATGAAGGCCGGGCCCTGGGCGCAGAACAATTCGAGGCCGACCTTGAGCATGCCCACCCGGCCCTTGAGTTGGCGGGCGAGAACAATGGCCTCCTGGGCCGTGGGCACATCCAGGGCGACGACGAGACGATCAACGGTGGACTTGAAGGTGGTCATGGTATCTCCCCCCAATGACAGGCAATGGAATTCGTCCGTCGCATCCATTCTGTCAGAACTCACCCGATCCCGGCGCCCTGGAGCAGGCCGGTGACCGCTCCCCACACCATCTGGGACCAATAGTGCAGCCCCCGGCGCACCGGCTGGGAGGAATAGGCGGCATGGAGCCGGTCCTTCAGCATGGGATAGTTGCCGTCCGGATCGAGCAGGGCCGCCGTCACCGGGCTGTCGAATTCATAGGTGGCCCAGCGGTCCTGGCCGTCCCAGACAAGCCGCTGTTCCGTGCGGTTCTCCAGCCGGACCCACAGGGTGATGGGCAGTTTCAGGTCACCCTTGCGCAGCAGGGTTATCGAGCCCCGGCGGCCCGGGGAGGCCGGCTGGGGGGCCGCGAACCTCGGGCCTGTGGGTGATTCCATCCAACCCCCCTCCAGGACGTCCTGGGTGCCCACCTTCTGGATCACCACGTCCAGGGTCTCGGTGCCGTCCACGAAATCCCGCCAGAAGGCGGCCAGGTTGCGGCCGGTGACGCGCTCCGCGATCCGCAGGAAGTCGCGGCCGGTGGGATGCCGGAAGGCCATCTCCCGGGTGTAATCCTGCAGCACCTGCTCCATCACCGGCCTGCCCAGCATCGCCTCAAGCTGGTCCAGGACCAGGGGCGCCTTGAACCGGGCGGCGGCGATCCCGGACTGAAGGTCGCGGGTCTGGTAGCCGGAGCGGCTCAGGGGATCCACCGAGGGATCCTGCCAGTAGCCGATGATCTGGGGGCTGTCGCTGCCAACCTGGAACCGCCGGCTGTTGAACAGGCTCTGGTAGGCGCGCTCGGTGGCCTTCTGGGCGAACCAGGAGGCGAAACCCTCGTCCAGCCAGGGCTCCTGGGCGGCATCGGCGGCCAGCATGCCGTAGAACCACTGGTGGCCGATCTCCTTGATGACCGTCAGCTCAGGCTGGGAGCGCCGGCGCAGGGGATCGAAAGCCCGGGAGGAGGCGGTGACCAGGGTGGGGTATTCCATCCGGTCCGCCGCTTCGGCCCCCTCGGGCACATCGACGATGGTGAGCACCGGGTAGGGATAGGGGAAGAACCACTCGTTGGCGTGCTTCAGCGCCACCTGGACGGCCAGGCGCTGACGGTCGAAACTGCCGGTGTCCTGGGGCTGGAAGAAGCAGAACACCTGCACCCCCCTGTATTCAAAGGGCCGGCAGCTCCAGCTCTGGGCGGGCATGACCGCCCAGGCGAAATCGTGCACGTCCTCGGCGTGGAGTTTCCAGACCACGTTGGCCGGGCGGTTGGGGTCCTTGGTGATGTCCTGGGGGGTCTTGAAGTTCTTCAGGGTCCCGGTGTGGGCCAGGAGCAGGCCGTTGGGCAGGGAGAGATCCACGTCGTAGCTGCCGAAGTCGGCATAGAATCCGGTGCCCGTGTGATAGGCCCGGCAGTTCCAACGGTCGCCCTCGTAGACTCCGGCCTTGGGGAACCACTGGGCGCCCATGAGGAAGTCCCGGCTCCAGCCGCTTCGGGTATGGACCAGGGGGAAGCGGCTCTCCCAGGTGATATCCAGCCGGATGGTTTCACCGGGCTCCACCGGCCGGGGCAGGCGCACCCAATAGACCGTTTCGTCTTCGCCGAAATGGCCCTCCAGCGGATGGTTGTCCAGGTGCACCGAAAGCAGCCGGCAATAGCCCCAGTGCTGGATATCGGAGGCCTCCCAGCCGGCCTCCTTCGGGCCCAGCACGCCGCCCTTCTCCTTGAAGAACAGGCTCTGGGGTCCCTTGAAGGCGTTCAGGTAGAGGTGGAGGGGCAGTTCGGCCGTGGCGGCGGTGCCGGTATTGCGCCAGGTGAGCTCCTCCTGGCCGCCCAGCACCTTCTTCTGCCAGTCCAGGTTGGCGTCGATCTTGTAGTTGGCGGTGCGCGGGGATTTCGGCCGGTCGAACCAGTGTTCCGGGGTCCATGCACCCAACCCTAATGGTCCCAACACCAATCCGAAAATGATCATCCAGCGCCGCATGCCAACCCCAAACTGCCTTCGAGGTTAACGCGTTTGGACTATTAGGGCTTTGCAAAGGATGGCAACGATGATAGGATTAACGTTCCGGCGCGGGGTGGAGCAGTCCGGTAGCTCGTTGGGCTCATAACCCAAAGGTCGCAGGTTCAAATCCTGCCCCCGCTACCAAATCAAAAGGCTCGGCATCTGCCGGGCCTTTTGACTATTCAGACCGCGGGACGGGAGCCGATTTGGTGGACGTTCGTGTTCCTGGATTGCGTCAGGGTCGCCGCGGCCGGTTGCGGTCGCAACCGACTGCGGCGGTACCTGAAATCGGCTCCCAGCGGGCGTGTCCCTATTCGCTGGAAAGCGGTCTGGAACCCGGATGAATGGCTAGCCACCCCACTTGGGGCGATATTCCCATTTTGGCCATTTCTAAAATAGGCAATCTTCTTGTTTTAGGGGTTGAAGGCAGCCCCAGCGGAACCGATTGCTGAACGCTGTCCCGGAATTCGGAAAGGCCCGGCGGGTGCCGGGCCTTTCGTTGGTTCAGGATCGCCCTGGAAGCCCTAGGAGGGGAAAACGTCCTGGGCTGATCCCTCTACTGGGGGTAGTTGATGATGATGTTGATACGGCGGTTCTCCTGCTGGCCCTCGGGGCTGGTGTTATAGGCGAAACGCCGGTTCTTGCCGTAGCCCTTGGCGGAAAGCCGCGAACGGTCGATGGCGAAGTGGTCGGCCAGGTAGTTCACGACGTTCTGGGCGCGGAGCTGGGAGATGGCCATCGCCTCCTTGGGGTTACCCTGGAGATTGCCGGTGTGCCCTTCCACTGTGGCGGTGGTGTTGGGGTTGGCCTTCAGGAAGTCGGCCACCTTGAGCAGTTCGCCGTCATACTGGGGCTTGATGCTGGCCTTGTTGGCGTCGTAGTCGATGTAGAGGGCCATGGTCATCCGGGCGGGAGCGACCACCAGCCCCTGGACGTCGGTGACGCAGGCGATGACGGCGTCAATGCGGCGGTTCTGGCGCTTCCCTTCCTCGGTGGCATTGTCCGCCACGGGATGCGCTTCCCCATAGCCAACCGCGGACAGGCGGGAGGGGGCGATGTGCTCGGTGTCCTCAAGGTATTTCACCACGCTGTCGGCCCGGGCCTGGGAGAGCTTCAGGTTGTGCTCGGGAGTTCCGACGTTGTCGGAGTGGCCTTCGATCACGGCGGTGGCATCGGGGTATTTGGTCAGGAAGGTTCCCACCACGGCGAGCTTTTCACTGTCTTCGCGCTGGATCTGGTCGTTGTCGACGGTGAACTGGAGGTCGAGGATGGTGCAGTACTGCTGGGTGGGCGCAGCGACCGGAACCACCACCACCACGGGCGCGTCCGCGGCGTTCTGGGGTTGCGCGGGCATCTCGGCCACCGGCTCGGGGGCGGGGGTTGCGAGCGCCGCCCTGCGGCCGAATCGCAGGACCAGGCCGACCGAGGCCATGTCCACGTCGCCCCGGTTGTCGAAGGCGTCAGTGATCCGGTAGCGTTCGAACTCGGCGCGCGCCCCGAGGGTATGGTTGAACTGGTACTGCAGGCCCACGCCACCCTTGGCGTTCCAGGCGCGCCTGGCCAGCGGGTTGGGGGTGTAGCCGTCGGCCCCGGCGCTGCCGGAGAAATCGTCGCGGGTGGTGGCGCGGGTCACGCCGGCCCGGGCAAAGGCGGCGAACTTGGCGGTGAAGGGCAGGAAGCCCACCGCATCCAGGTCCAGGCCCTGGACCCTCATCCCGCCGGACAGCGCGCTGGGCGGCACCGTGGAACCCACGTAATTCATCTTGCCCAGATCGAAGTAGCCGCCCTCGAAGGCGAGATACCGGTTGATCTCATAACCCCCGAACACCTTGAAGCCGGTGCCGCGGTCGAAATCGGACATGGCCGCGCCGACTCCGTCGCGAGTGGGGACCGGGGAATTCTCGACGTCGGCCTTGGTGCGGCCAACGTTGCCACCCACATACCAGCCGGGATCCTGGGCCATGGCGAACGAGCCGCCGATGATGGCCAGGGCTGCCAATCCTAAAATCCGTGAAACCTTTGCTGCTTTCATGCTGTTCTCCTGGGAGGAAGGTGCCGTTCTTCACCGGCGTTAAGTGACGATAGAATTCACGGGTGATGACCCTGTGGGCGATGATTCCGGATGGTGTGCCCGCTGTTGCGGGGAACCCGGTAGCTTTCGATAAAGCAGGTTCCGGGCCAACATATAACTATCCTTTTTATATACATTTAAATACAAAAAGGCAGGCGGGCATGCCGGAACAGCTCATTACGAA
>Ga0302267_10008098_pt1 | contig 10094 bp, 8 predicted proteins | sample III_Bog_E1_3_FD_194555 | JGI IMG/M metagenome (GOLD analysis project Ga0302267, IMG submission 194555) | Peat permafrost microbial communities from Stordalen Mire near Abisko, Sweden - III_Bog_E1_3 | ecosystem: Environmental > Terrestrial > Soil > Wetlands > Peat | place: Sweden: Abisko... | reverse complement strand
GTTTTTCCCGAGACACTCTAAACCGGCGCGGCATGGCTTGTACAGTTCCGCGCCACTTGAGCGATGATGGGTTCGGCCCATCGCCCGGAGGCAGAAGCACTTGAAGTTCCTCTCCAGAAGTTGCATCGCAACAACAGTTCTTGTCCTTTCGAGTATCAGCATCACGGCGCAGGTGAACGTGCTGACCCAGCACAACGACGACAGCCGCACCGGCACGAACCTGCGCGAGACCGTCCTGAAGCCCGGCAATGTGGACTCTACCCACTTCGGCCTGCTGTGGAAGCTGCCGGTGGACGATCAGGTCTACTCGCAGCCGCTGGTCCTGACCAACGTAAAGGTGCGCGGCGGGACGCACGACCTGGTCTTCATCACTACGGTGAACAACAGCGTCTACGCCTTTGACGCCAATGACCCGGTGGACAACAAACCGGTGTGGCACGTGAACTTTGGTACTCCGGCGAACCTCTATGACGCGGACTTCGGCTGCCTGGACATCAACGGCAGCATGGGCATCATCGGCACGCCGGTCATCAGTGCGGAGCGCGGCGTGCTGTACGTGGTGGCGCTCACGCGCACCGGCAGCGGCTTTGAGCAGCGGCTGCACGCGCTGGACGTGACCACCGGAGCCGATCTGAAGGAGAGCCCGGTCACCATCAATGCTCCGGAGTTCGATCCGCTGATGCAGAATCAGCGCCCGGGGCTGGCGCTGGCCAATGGCAATGTCTATATCGGCTACGCCTCGCACTGCGACAAGGAGCCGTACCACGGATATGTCTTCGGCTATGACGCGAAGACGCTGGCGCAGACCGCGGTGCTGAACACCGCGCCGACCAGCAATGGCAACAGCATCTGGCAATCCGGGCAGGCGCCGGCGATCGACGCGGCTGGGAATCTTTATGTCGTGACCGGCAACGGCGTGTGGGACGGCGTGAGCAACTTCAGCGAGTCCTTTCTGAAGCTCGATCCGCACCTGAAGATAGTCGACTGGTTCACGCCGGACAATCACGAGCAGCTCGACAAGGAAGACGCTGACCTGAACTCCTCCGGCGCGACGCTGCTGCCGGGGACGAACCGCGTGATCGGCGGCGGAAAGCAGGGCGTACTGTACTCGCTCGACACCGCCCGCCTCGGCCACCTCGGCGACGCGCACGCGCTGCAACACTTTCAGGCGTCCGGCTCGCACCTGCACAGCTTCGTCTACTGGCGCAGCGCGAAGCAGGGCGGCCTGCTCTACATCTGGGGGCAGCGCGATCACGCCCGCGTCTACAAGGTGGACGCGAAGGGAGCCATCGATCCGCAGCCCGCGATGATGCGGCCCGAGGCGAACGAGGGGCATCCGGGCGCGATGCTCTCGCTCTCCTCGAACGGCAGTCGTGACGGCATTCTGTGGGCGGCGATTCACGCCAGCGGCGACTCCTGGCACGAGTCGCGTCCCGGCATCCTGCATGCCTACGACGCCGACAACATCCAGCACGAGCTATGGAACTCATGGCAGAACAAGGCGCGCGACGACTGCGACGAGTACTCCAAGATGGCGCCGCCGACGATTGCCAATGGCCAGGTCTACCTCGCCAGCTTCGGCACGCAGAACACCGGCACCGGCGAGCTGTGCATCTACGGCCTGCAGCCGGACGGCGCGGCTCCGCTGGCGCCGAAGGGGCTGACCGCGACGATCACCGGCAAGAAGGTGTCGCTGAAGTGGAATCCGGTCGAAGGTGCCCGTACGTATAACGTCTTCGCCGGAGCGGATGCGCTGGAGCCGTTCCACCTGGTCGCCACCGGGCTGACAACGCCCGAGCTGGATGACCTGCCCGCGGTGAAGGAGGCGAAGTTCTTCACCGTGGAGGCGGAGAACTCCAACGGACGCTCCGCGTCTCCCACTCCGGTCTCGGCGATGAGCGACCCGGCAGCCACCGAACGCAAGATGCCGATGACCATGCCCATGCACTAACGCCGCACGCGTTACTTCGCAGCGAGTGCGATGGACTGATGCAGCGGCAGATCCGCCGACGAGCCTCCGACCTCAATCTTGTACTCGCCCGCGACACGCTGCCATGCGTTCTTGTCCGTGGAGTAGATGGAGAGGTAGAGCGGATCGAGCGGCACCGTCACGGTCTGACTCGCGCCTGCGTCGAGCCAGACGCGCTTCCATCCAGCGAGCTTGCGGAAGGGCTCGCCGGCTGCGTTGGGCAGTGTCACATAGACCTCGGCGATCTCATCCCCAGCACGCGTGCCAGAATTGCTGAGCGTGAACGTCGCTGCGGTTGCCTCCGGTGCGAGGCTCAGTCCGGAGTAAGCGAAGCTGGTGTAGCTCAGCCCAAATCCAAACGGAAAGAGCGGTTGCTTGTCCTTCGCCTGGAACCAGCGGTAGCCGACCAACATGCCTTCCACGTTGTAGTCCACGGGGAAGTTGCGTGGGTCGTCGCCGTGGTCCACCTTCTCTGTCAGGGCGTTGTTGCCGGTCTTGTCCGTCAGTCCAGTGACATGCGGGTGCGGCAGGTCGTTCTCCGTGACGGCAAAGGTCACCGGCAGTTTGCCGGAGGGATTCACCTTGCCGAACAACACATTCGCCAGCGCCTGCGCGCCGCCGATGCCGGGATACCAGGCCTCGACGATGCCCTTGACCTTGGCACTCCACGGCATGCTCACAGGGCCACCGTTCTCCACCACCACAATCGTGTTGGGATTGGCAGCAGCGACGGCCTCCACCAGTGCGTCCTGGTTGTCGGGCAGGCTCAGCGTTGCGGAGTCCTGCCCCTCGGACATCCACTGCGTGACAAAGACGACCGCCACCTGCGCGCCGGCTGCGGCCTTCGCTGCCTGCGCCGGATCGGTGCCGGGATCGTAGGTGATCGACGCTCCGGGCGCGGCATGATCCTGAATATTGCGCAGCGGAGAGGAAGGGAAGTACACCGGCTTGCCCCACACCGAGCCGCCCGGATGTCCGCCGGGGGCGTCCACCTGCGCCGACCCGCCGCCGGAGAGCACGCTGGTATCCGCGTGGCCGCCGATGAGCGCGATGCTGTGCGCCTGCGCCGTCAGCGGAAGGATGCCGTCCTTATTCTGGAGCAGCACGATGCTCTCTTCTTCAATCTTCTGCGCGTCGTCGCGCCCCTGGAACGGATCCACCACGCGCCGCACCGGCGGGTTGTCGATTACGCCTTTGTCGAACATGCTGCGCACAATGCGATGCACCATGTCATCCAGCCGCGCCTGCGGCACCGAGCCGTCCAGCACGGCCTGCTTCAACGGCTCGCCGAAGTACTTGTCGCCCGGCTGCTCCATGTCCAACCCCGCGAGCGCTGCCTTCACAGTGCTGTGCGTGCCCTCCCAGTCAGAGAGCACAAAGCCCTGGAAGCCCCAGTCATGCTTCAGCACGTCATCCAGCGTGTACTTGTTCTCGCAGGCGTAGTCCCCGTTCACGCGGTTGTAGCTGCACATCACGCCCGCCGGCTTGGCCAGTCCAATGGCAATCTGGAAGCCCAGCAGGTCGGTCTCGCGCAAGGCGCGCTTGTCTAATATGGCGTTCAGCGTATTGCGGCCGGTCTCCTGGTCGTTCAGCACGTAGTGCTTGATGTCGCCCATGATGTGGTTGGACTGCACGCCCAGCGCGAGGTTCCCGACCATCACGCCGGCGAGGATAGGGTCCTCGCTCGCGTATTCAAAGTTGCGTCCGTTGCGAGGCTCGCGGATCAGGTCGACGCCGCCGCCGATGGACATGTTGTATCCCTGGTCGCGCAGCTCGCGGCCGATGACCGAGCCGTACAGGTGTGCCGCATCGGGGTCCCAGCTTGCGGCCATTCCGATCACGGAAGGCAGCAGCGTGGCATAGCGGCTATCGCGCGCGGCTCCGCGCACGCCCACCGCGGAGTCGGCCAGGTTGAGATCCGGCAGGCCGAGCCGCGGAATCCCCGGCACGAAGCCCGCGCCGCCGTTGTGCCTCGCCGCTACCGGAGCCCCGGCGCGCAGTACACCCCATCCGTCACCATGGACCAACTGGATCTTCTCGTCCAGGGTCATCTCGTGGATCATCAGGTTGGCACGCGTATCCGGGTCCAGTGCGGTGTTCATCCATGGCTGAGCCGGGGTTTGTACGGCGGCCTGCGCTGCGGGATGCAGAGAACTTTGCGCTTTGCAGGCGTTTGTAAACAGGGCCGCAAGGCAGAGGGGAGTCAGCCAGGCCGGGTAGCCAAATCTCATGGGAGGGTCGTTCCTTTCAGAAATCTTTTCAAATCACAAGGCAATAGGGAAACTATATATCCGCTGAAACGATTTAGTGCTAAGGACAATTGGCTTCGGGGACGAAGCATATCAGGATAAAGCAGACTTTGCCCAGAGTCCCGCCAAATAAATCTCCTGACTTCATCCGGTGCGGCGGCGAAGCTACAGATTGTCACTCCGTCATTTCCTGCAAGAAAGGCTGCCGCGAACTGCCCTGTGGGTGGTACAAACGTTGTTGGGCCATGGTGAAAAAGAAATCAGTAACGGAGGGGACGAAACCGGTCAACCTCAAGGTGTTGGCTGAGTACCTGAACCTCTCGCCGGCGACCGTCTCGCTGGTGATGAACAATGCCCCCGGTGTTGCCGCCATCGCCGCCACCACGCGCCACCGCGTGCTGGAGGCCGCCAAGCGGCTTGACTACCGCCCCAATCCGATCGCGCGTTCACTGCGCACCCGCCAGACCTTTACGGTCGGCGTGATCGTGCCGGAGTTCAGCGAAGGCTACTTCACCATGCTGATGAACGGCATTGAAGAGCACCTTCTCCAGTCCGGCTACCTTCATTTTGTCGTCAGCCACCAGGGCAAGCAGGACCTCATCGACGAGTACCCACGCCTGCTCTCCAAGCGCGCCGTGGACGGCTTTCTGCTCGTGAATACCTCGCTGAACGAAGAGGTGAGCGCCCCCGTCATCTCCATCTCCGGACACAAGAAGATCAAGGGCAACACCAACATCATGCTGGACCACGACCGGGCCGCCCTGCTGGCGCTCAAGCACCTCTACGATCTCGGTCATCGCCGCATCGCCTTCATGAAGGGCCAGCCCCAGGTGTCGGACTCCGCCGTGCGCTGGGAGGGAATTATGGCGATGGCCCAGCGTGTGGGTCTCACCATCCAGAAGGACCTGTGCGTCTATCTGGAAGCCAACTCCTGGTCACCGGAGCTCGGCTATCCCATCATCCGCGATCTGCTTGCGCGCACCCGCGACTTCACGGCGATCTTCTGCTTCAACGACATCGCCGCCATCGGCGCCATCCGCGCCATCGCCGACGCCGGTCTGCGCTGCCCCGAGGACATCTCCGTCATCGGTTTTGACGATATCTCCAGCGCCGCCTACCAGGTGCCGCGCCTCACTACGGTGCGCCAGCCGCTTCGCCGCATGGGAGAGATGGCCGTGCAGACGCTGCTCAAACGCATCGAATCGCCCAATGAGGCCTATCCCGAGGTCATTCTCTTTGAGCCGGAGCTAATGGTGCGCGAGTCCACCGGCGCGGCCCGCGTAGGCAAAGTCCCTACAGCCAAGCGGCCAGATGCAGTCAGTCCTCCGCTTCACGGCAAAGAGAAGGCCGGTTAGGCTCCGTCAGGAGCCCCGCGGAGTGCGAAAATACTCTCTGTCATCTCTTGATAGATCCCTGTATGACCTGCATTCGACGGATTCGATCCAATGTCATGTTTCGCCTTGGCGCGTTCGCGGGCGTAGCCCTGTGTAGCGCGCTCCTCTTGTCGGTTCGGCTATCGCTGGCACAGGGCGGAGATATGGACTGGCCGCACTGCGAGGGCGCAGACCCGGACTTGAGCATCGCCGGCTGCACGGCGATTCTGAAGTCCGAGCAGGACCCCGAGAATCTCGCGGTCGCTTACAACAACCGCGGCATCGCCTACGACCATAAGGGACAGCAGGACCAGGCAATTAGTGACTTCGCCCACGCTATCCAGATCAAGCCGGACTACGCCGGGGCCTACAACAATCGCGCGAATGTCTATGCCTCACGTGGCCAGCTTGACCAGGCCATCGCGGACTACAACCAGTCCATCCACCTGAAGCCTGACGATGCCGACGCCTACAACGACCGCGGCAATGCCTACACCGCGAAGGGCCAGTTCGATCTGGCCATCACCGACTACAGTCAAGCTCTGCAACTTCGGCAGGACTTCGCCGAGGCTTACAGCAATCGCGGCAACGCCTACTCGGGTGCCGGCCGGCAGGATGAGGCGATTGCGGACTACAACTCCGCGCTGCGTCTCAACCCGCAGGACGCTGGAACCCTCGACAATCGAGGCATCGCCTATCTGGCGCTCGGCGAACTGGACCTGGCCATCGCAGACTTTGACACCACCCTGCGGCTCAAACCGGACAACGCTTCGGCGTACAACGATCGCGGCCTCGCTCACCATGGCCGCGGAGAGGATGAGCTCGCGATCGCGGACTTCAACTACGCGCTCCAGTTACAGCCGAAGATGGCCGAGGCCTACAACAACCGAGGCACTGCCTACCGCGCGCAGGGGCGGCTGCATGCGGCCCTCGCTGACTTTGATCACGCGCTACAGCTCAAGCCGGAGTACGCCGAGGCACTCGCGAACCGCTGCCTTGCGCGCGCAATAGCTGGAATGCTGCAGCTGGCACTTGAAGACTGCAACCGTTCACTCTTGCTGCACGCGGATGTCCCCATCGCGCTGGATGCGCGAGCCCTCACTTATCTGAAGATGAAGAAACCTGCGGCAGCACTTGCCGATTACAACTCTGCATTGGGGATCAATCCGCGCAGGAGCATCTCGCTGTATGGGCGCGCTCTCGCCGAGCGGATGCAGGGTGACTCCACCGCATCTGCTGCAGATATCGCTGCTGCGACCGCTATCCGGCCAGCGGTTGCAGATGAATTTGCGCAGTGGGGCATCCTGCCGGATACGGCCGCTGGCCCCAGACACTGATCGTGATGCATCATGACAGCGGAAGGGAAGAACGACCCATGAAGATACGACTCGCGCTACTGGCTGCCGCCGCTACTGTTGCTGTCTCCTTGCCGGCGCACGCGCACCACTCCTTCGCGGCGGAGTTCGACGCGACGAAGCCTGTCCGCCTGACAGGAAAGATTACCCGCGTGGAGTGGACCAACCCGCACACCTACTTCTATCTCGACGCAGTCGACGCCGGCGGCAAGATCACCAGCTGGTCGATCGAAGGCGCAGGTCCCGGCGCGCTCAGCCGTCGCGGATGGAAGCGCGATGACATCAAGGTCGGCGACTCTGTGGTGATTGACGGCTATCGCGCCAAGGACGGCTCCAACCTCGCGGACGGACGCCTGATCACCCTGCTGCCCGGTGGGCGCACGTTTTACGGCGGCAGTCCCGGCGATGGCGGCCCCGGCGACAACGGCACCGACCAGGGCGCGTTCAAGGGTACGGGATTGAAGCCGTAAGCTCAATCCGCCGGAGCGACCGCCGGCAAAGGTGGATGTGGCCACGGCGGCAGCAGCCTCAACAGTACCCACAGGATGATGAGCGGCAGGATCGTCAGCGCAATCGCGACGAACAGCCCCTCGCGCGTAATCAGGGTCATCTTGTACGTCGTGTAACCGAGAAAGCTCTTGGAGAAGAGCTGACCGCCGATGACGACGTTCCACCGCATGGCGAAGATGCCGACCTGGACGAGGCAGCCGGCCACAACATAGATCCGCTTGCGAATCGCTGGAGCCAGCTTGGTCACCTGCGTTATTCCCAGCAGCAGAATTGGCGCCAGCGTACCGAGGAATATCTGCAGCACGATCTGGGAGAAGTACAGCCTGGTGTGGACCATGAAGTTCAGGCTGCGAAACGACTCGTCCGCCTCATACACGCGGTGGATCAGGTCCAGCATCTCCAGGCTGAAGTCGAGAATGAAGATGTAGAACAGGTACATCGCAATGGTGTCCACGCACTGCATGTCGATGGCCACCTTGCGGAGCTTCGTGGTCAGCATGTAGAGCAGCATCACGGCGGCGATGCCTGAGACCATCGCAGAGAAGATAAACACCACCGGCATCAGCGGCGAGTTCCACCACGGGTTCGCTTTGATCGAGCCGAAGATGAAGCCGACGTATCCATGCAGAATGAACGCCGATGGAATGCCCACCAGCGTGACGAACCATCCAACACGCTCGTCGATAGCCAGCGACCGCTCGCTGATGTTGTTGGAGCCCAGCGTCATCAGCCGATAGAGCAACCGCCGCCAACCGGTGGTGCTCTGCGAGAGGAGGACGATCTCCTGCCGGTAATCGAGCCATATCTCGAAGACCAGGACTGCCATCAGGTACCACAGGTAGACGAAGCCGAACATGGCCATGGCGGAGGTGCTGTGCGGCGTGAAGTACATCTCCGGCGAGCGCTCGGGGTGACCCAGGTGCAGTTGCAGCGGAAGCGGCGCAACGATAAGAAACGCCAGCGCGGTCAGCAGGGCCAGCCTGTACGTAGGCCGCACGGCCTCCACATGGAAGATGCGCACCAGCGACGCCAGGATGAACGCTCCCGCAACCAAACCCGTGATGTAGGGATACAGAACAATCAGCACGCTCCACTGCAGGGCCACCTCGTTCGGATACATAAAGCCGTTTACACCACTCATAACGCTCCCTATCGCACGGAGCCATCCAGCTCGTTGTAGAAGACCTTGGCGCCGGTGGCCATCTGGGGTTTCAGGATCTGCACCTCATGGGTCTTGAGGAACTCGTGAATCGGATCATTCGGGTTTTTCAGATCCGCAAGTTGGCGGGCTCCCGTCGGGCAGCTCTCGCAGCACGCGGTCGTCAGCCCCTTCGTAATCCGGTGGTAGCAGAGGGTGCACTTGTCCGCGACCTTCTTGGTCGGATGGATGTAGCGGCAACCGTAGGGGCAGGCCTGCACGCAGTAGGCGCAGCCCAGGCAGTAGGTCTGGTCTACCAGCACAACGCCGTCGGGAGTGATGAATGTGGCGCCGACCGGGCAGACCTGCGTGCAGGGCGAGTCCGCGCAGTGGTTGCACATCTTGGGAACGAAGAAGTACTTGCCCGATTCATCCGTGGCAGCGGGAAAGCCCTCCTTGCCGCCGTCCGGCGAGATGACCTCCGGGTTCTCCATCTTCCAGTCGTCGACGTGGTAGCGCTCGACCCAGGTCCTGAAGTTTCCGTCGGGCACATCATTCTCCGCCTGGCAGGCGCGAACGCAGTTGCCGCAGCCGATGCACTTGGGGATGTCGATCAGCATGCTCCACCAGTGCTCGTCCGTCGTGTAGTTGGGCGACTGCTCGGGCGTTCCCGCGAGCACGTACTTCCACGCGATTGCAGCTGCCGGCAGCATGATCAGAAAGTGACGTCGATTCAGATTCACTTGGCACCTCCTGGCGCTGTGGCGGGCACCAGCCCAGGGCTGTGCGGCTGATGGCAGGTCTCGCAAGGCAGGCCGTTGGAGTGGTCCGCCGCCGCGACCTGCGGAAATCCCTTCGGCTTGGCCGCGCTCGCTGCATGGCACCGAACGCACAGAACCGCTGTGTCGAGCTTTGCCGGAACGATGGAGGGATCATTGGCGTGGTCAGCCAGCGGGCCATGGCAGGCCTCGCAGTGGACGCCCGCATGCTTCCCCGTCTTCTTCACATCGAGCACGTCGATGTGGCAGGCTTCGCAGGCCTCATGTCCAGCGAAGTGGATAGGCCGCGCTGCTATCTCTGTGATCGCCGCGCCGCGGTAGTGGCCATATTCGCCGAAGCTCTTCGGCACAACGAAGTGACGAATGATCAGGAAGACCACAAAGGCAATCACAAAGAGCAGCGCGAACCTGAAGAGATGCCCGGTGTCCTTGAGATTGATCATGTGGTGCCCCTTCGTGCGGTCACACCTTGAAACTTATGTTCAATCTATGGATATCCGGCGCACACAAGGCGCGTCTGTGTTTGCCGTCACAGGACATGAAGGCGCAACCCCGCTGCGCGCGAGGATACGCGTCAGCGGACTTGTAGCTTTCGATTAATCCGGAAGGGAATTGGTGGAGGCGGCGGGAGTCGAACCCGCGTCCGAAACTACCATCGACAGAGAGCCTTCATGCTTTTTCCAGTTCGCTTTTGTCTCGTAGCCGGCGCTTGGAACGGACA
>Ga0302267_10008085_pt1 | contig 10105 bp, 2 predicted proteins | sample III_Bog_E1_3_FD_194555 | JGI IMG/M metagenome (GOLD analysis project Ga0302267, IMG submission 194555) | Peat permafrost microbial communities from Stordalen Mire near Abisko, Sweden - III_Bog_E1_3 | ecosystem: Environmental > Terrestrial > Soil > Wetlands > Peat | place: Sweden: Abisko... | reverse complement strand
GCGCCGGGCTGAACTCTGCCAGCTCGGCCGGAGTTGTGGGCCTCCAGGGGTCTGCGGTTGGCGCCCCCCGGGTCACCGGCACCTCCTCCGGGGTCCTGGGTCCGATCGGCACCTGTCTGGTCTATGTGCGCAGCAGCTACCAGAGCACCACCACCTCCGTGTCCGGCGTGGCGGTGCAGGCGGGCGATTTGATCGTCCTGGGCTGGGCCAGCAATGTGACCTCCGCCCTGGCGTCCATCACCGCCACCGATACGGCCGGGAACACCTATGCACTGGCCTATAAAGAGGAGTATAATGCGGACGGCGGGGCCGCTGTCCTATACGCCCGGGCCCTGACCACCGCCACCTTGACCATCACGGTCACCCCTTCGGTCTCGGGGACCACCACCAACCTCTTTGTGCTGGACATCGTGGGCGCGGTCGCCACGACTGAGGGGCTTAACTGGGCTATCGCCACGCCGAGTAGGAACTTCTTGGCCATCGGGCTGGCCGCCTGCCCCCCAGGCCCCGTCCTGGCGGTAAGCCTGTTCAGCCAGTACACGGCCAGCAACTCCCGCACGGCCCCTCCGGGGTGGACCCAGTGGCAGAACGTCAATGCCTGCGGCTTTGACACCCAATACTCCCTTAACGGCTCGGCGGTCGCCGGGACCGTAACCCTCACGCAGCTATGCAACCCCGCCGCCATCTTCCTGGGCTTCCCCGGCACCATCGCCGGGGGCAGCGCCATAAACAACCCCCCCTACGGGGTACTGGCCCCGATATCAGTCAGCGCGGGAGTCGTTACCCCGGCCGGGTCCTCCGGGGGTTCGCTAGCTCTCGCGGGGGCGGTCCAGGGCATCGTCACCCTGGCCAACCCCCCGGTGGTCAAGGCCAGCTACCAGAACGATACCGGAAACAGCCTCGCCTCCATTCCCCTCCTGCTCGGGGACTTCATCGTCGTAGGGTTCGTCAATGGCAGCAGCGCGTTCACCGCCAGCTGCACCGACTCCCTGGGCAACGCCTACACCCAGGCCGGATCTGCCATGAATACGGTCGGCGGTTTCGGCGGCCAGGTATTCACCGCCCGGGCCGCCAGTGCCGGTACGGCGACGATCACGGTCACCCCCAGTCTGTCGGCCAGCCCAGCCATCTTCGTTCTGGTCTGCACCGGGGGCACCCTGGACGGCAGCTCGGTGACGATGAACGAGGTCACCAACCAGTCCGCCCACACCACCGGCAGCCACACCAACTCCGCCTACGCCGATCTGGTGCTGTCGTTCTGGATGCAGTGGGCCACCACCGCCACCCGTACCCCGTCCGGGGGCTGGGTCAAGCAGCAGGACTACTACAGCAACGGGTTCGACACCCTGTCCACCATCGGGTCCGGATTGACCGTCGCCGAGGCGATGACGTCCAGCTTCAGCTGCACCATGTCCAACATCACCCTGGCCCTGGGTGGACCTCCGCTGGTCCTGGCCGCGAGCGCCGCCCCCCTAGGGATCCAAGGGGGTGTCAGCGCCTTGGCCTACCCGATCGGAACGGCGGCCGGGACGCTCCCTCTGGGTGGTCTAAGCCAGGGTGCCCAGGGCGTGGCTGGGAGCTTCTCGGCCGAACCGGCGCTACCCCTGACCGGGAGTGGGCTGGCAGCCTCCGGCAACGGGGGTAGCTCGGCCGGGGTGCTGACCCTCGCCGGAACCGCCGCAGCGGTCCATGGCGTGTCCGGAAGTTCAGCGGCCAGCCTAGCCCTCGCCGGGGCCATGATCGGGAAACAGGGGGAGGCGGGTAGTTCCCATGGCGCATCACTCCCCCTCACCGGTCAAATCGTCGCCTTCCGGGTCGGGCAGGCCTTCAGCTCCGGGCCGCTGGTCCTGGCCGGTGCCGCAGCCTTGAACGTCAATCCGGCCGGGAGCTTGGCCCCGGGGCTGCTGGGTCCCGTCATCGGGAACGCTGCGGGCAACGTGATCAATTTTGCCGGTAGCAGCTCGGCCTCCCTACCCCTCAGTGGCCAGGCCTTCGTGGTGCCCTTCGTCGCGTACTCCCCCAACGGAGTGCTGGCCGTCACCGGACAGGCGCAGGCGGTATCAGGGGTGTCCGGGTCCTCCCAGTCCGTGACCCCCATCCTCCTGGGGGCCATAGCCTGCCTGCACTACCCGGTGACCGACCTCACCAGCAATCTGGTGGTGACCCAGCAGCCGATGAGCCGCTCGGTCTACGTCGGCCAGCCAGTCACCCTGTCGGTAGTGGCGGCTGATGCCAGTCAGTTCGGGGTCCTGGCCCCGCAGCGTCGGCGTCCCTGGGAGATCAAGACCGATGCCTGGACGATGCTCGTTCCGGGTCTGGCGGCCAGCACGGCAAGCCTGGGGCTGACCGGGGATATCGAGGGGCTGGTGGCGGCCTCGGGTGGGTCGTCCGGAGTCCTGATCCCCGCCACGGGGGACATCGAAGTCATCTTCCGCTTCACCTACGGCGGTTCGGCCGGGGCGCTCCTGACGCCGACCGGTGCCGCCACCGGCAGCTACCTGATCGGTTCCGGACCCTCCGCCGGGTCCCTGACCGCGCCGATCGGCAGTGTGGCCGCAACCTGCTTCCCGGCTGGCAATTCGGCCGCCAGTGTGCCGCAACCGGTGGCGGGTGCGAGCGTGGCCAACGTCGGGGCGATCGCCACCGGCGGCACGGGCGTCCTGGCCCTGGGTGGGAGCACGGTGGGACAGGTCAATTCAATCGTGCAGTTCAAGCAGGCCGCCTCCAATACCACCGGGCTGACCGTGGCCGGGCTGGCGGTTAACGTCGGGGACCTGATCGTGGTCGGCTACGTCGATGCCGAGTTCACCAATCTGGCCGTCACCGACAACTCCCCGGCCGGTAGCAACGTCTACACCTCCGCCAACAGCGGGATGTACAACGCGGCGACCGGTTTCTCCACGACCCTGTTCTGGGCCTATGCCAACGCAACCGCCACCCTCAGCCTGACGGTAGCCAACCGGACCTCCAGCTCTCCAGCGGTGTTCGTCGAGGTGGCGTCCGGTGCCGGGGCCATGGACAGCATCGTCTTCACCGATGAAACGACTGCCAGCTCCAGCCACAGCTCCGCCACCCTGACCCCCACCCAGGCCGGGGACATGGCCTTCAGCTTCTGCGGCCAGTGGGCCACCAGCGCCACGACTACCGACACCGCGTCGTTCACTACCGACAGCGACTACTACGGCAACGGCTTCAGCCATAAGACCCTCAGCAGCATCAGCCCGGTAGCTGACACCTACACCACCAACATCCCCTGCGTCATGACCAATATCCTGGTGGCGTTCAAGGCGACCCTCACGATCATCCCAGGCACCAGTGCCGGGTCCCTGGCCCTCACCGGGGCCAGCGTCGGGAAGCGCGGGGTCCGGGGCAGCTCGACCGGGACCCTCGCCCCGATCTCGGTCGGAGCCATCGGCTTGATCACCACCACCGGAAGCAGCGTCGGGGTGCTGAGCGGGCTCACCGGCACCGTCCTCGGCAGTCAGGCCAACACCGGCCATTCCGGTGGCACCCTGGGGGCCCTGGCCGGATCCGCTCAGGGCAGCCGGACCATCCAGTATTCCGGGAGCTACGCCTCCCTGTCGACCGCTTCCGTGACGGGCTCCGCCCTGCCCGGAGACCTGATCGTGGTCGGCCTGCTCTACTTCACCCTGGTGGGTCCGGCCGTGACCGACACCTTCGGCAACGTCTACACCCAGGTCGGCCCCGTGCAGAGCAACGGCAGCGCCTCGGTGGCCCTGTTCTGGGCGATCGCCAACAGCTCGACCACCGGCAGCTTCACCGCTACCGCTACCGCCACGACCGGCACCGGGCCCGGCATCGCCCTGGAAGTGGCTCACGGCCCATTCCCGGCGGCACCGGTCGACTCCTTCGCAACCTCCTCCGACGCCAGCACCACCACCAGCCACACCTCGGGGGTCGCCACCGTCTCCGAGGCCAACAACCTGGCGGTCAGCGTGTGGGGCTGCGCCGGGGCCGCCCCGGTGCTGAGCGAGACCGGGACCGGGTTCAGCCTGGGCACCCAGTCCGACGGCAACGGCATGGCCTACCGGGTCGGGCTTCCGGCCGGGACCGCACAGGAAGCGGTCACGGGTACCGTCGTCAGCAAGGAGGTCAGCATCCTGGCGGTGTTCAAGGGCCTGCCGGTCACGGTCACCGGAACGCCCACCGGGGGCTCCAGCGGGACCCTGGCCCTGGCTGCGTTCGGCTCAGGCACCTATACGGCGCCCTCCGGCGGCTCGGCGCTGACCGGGGTCACCTGGCTGCTGCAGCTGGGCCCGGGCAGCGCTCAATACGCCAGCAGCGAGACCGCTGCCGCCATCGCTGCCAACCCGACCCTGGCCGGGACCCGGTTCTCCCTGGGCACCGAGAACATCTGCCAGACCACCGACCTGTCGCTGAGCACCTGGAGTTCCGACATTGCCAACGTCACCGGTTTCGCCAGTGCCCTGGACCTGGTGCTGATCCGGATCGTCACCGACCCGAGCGCGACCTGGAACATTCAGAGCACCACCGCCGTGCCTGACATGGACGCGGCGATCGCGGGCTTCGTCCAGGTCGCCGAAGCGGCCGGGACCAGCAGCTTCCTGTTCGACCCGGAGAACTACTCCACCAACTACCTGCTCAACAATTTCAGTGCCACCAGCTACAAGAACCCCATTCTGAACAGTCCGGCGATCTCCCGGGCCGCCATGTGCGCCCAGGTCCAGGCGTTCGGGCAGGCCTATGGCAACAGCCTCTGGAGCCGGATGCCGAACGCGACCCTGCACTGCTTCTTCGGGCCGACCATGGTGCTGGGCTACACCGGCCCTGGAATCAGTGGCATTCCGAGCAGCTTCACGGACTCCCAGTACTCCGGCAACAACGAGTACAACATGCTGCCCTACCTGTTCCTGGGCCTGCTCAGCGCCTGCCCCTCGACCGGCCACATCGTCGACTACATGGAGCACAGCTACTACGGCTTCGCCGGGCTGGAATCGCTGCAGCGGGAAATGACCGCGTCCCAGAACTGGGTGTCGATCTTCTTCCCCAGCCAGACCGCGCTGATCACCAAGTCGGCCACCGCCTGGGTGCCGGTGCCGATGATCTTCCCCAACCCGTTCTTCACCGCCAGCTACGGCAGCATCTACCCTGGCGCCTACTACCTGGCCAACGCCACCGACCGGCAGAACTTCTTCACCCGGAACCTGCTCTACTGCCTGCAGCAGTGCCCGGCGGGCTACCTCCCAGCCGCCTACGTCGAGGGCATCGATCCCTGGGGTGCCTACGGCGCGGTCTCGAACATGGACCCCTCCTGGCAGACCTGCTTCGCCAATGCACTGGCGGTGTACAATGGCAGCATCACCCTGGCCAGCCTGTTCAACGGCACCACCCTGAATGCGACCCTGGCCAGTGCCTTCTCCGGCAACTCCACCTGGGTCGCCGAGTGCCACTAGGAGAATCCCCATGCCCCAGGACAAGCTAGCCTTCGTTGGAGCCAAGAAGGGTGAGCTGACCCTGATGGTCGGCCCCAACGGGATCCACATGGGGATCGATCTGGCCATGCCCAATCTGGCGCCGTTCGTGATCCAGGCCCCGCTGGATGGCGAGGGTCCGCTGGAGCTGCTGTTCGTCGACCTGATCGAGAGCCTGACCGGACTGGTGCAGGGCTACCTGGAGGCGCAGGGGGTCGACACTGAGATCCTGGACGCGCTGACCCAGAACATCAAGGGCGCGGTCTCGGCGCTGGACCACCGCTACACCGAGCAGCGCTACAGCGAGAACGGCTCCGGGGTGCTGGACACGGTCAGGGATCTGGAAACAGAAACGCTATTTGAAGCTGAGTTCGACCTGCCCGAGGGGTTCCTGCAGCAGGCGCACACCAAGGTGGTGACCGCCAACGCCGCCATCGTCCGCCGCACCCCGCAGTTCCAGCCCAAGGCCGTCAAGACCGGCCCCCAGACCAGCATCCTGCAGCGGCCCACCCCGTCGCTGAAGAACATCATCCAGAAGTATCGCACCCAGCAGGGCAAGCCCTTGTCGGGCCCGCTGTTCGTCCTGGTCTACGACTCCACCGGGCGGCCGGTCGGGGTGCGCTCGATCAAGGGGCCGGGCTGGAGCGGGAACGGCGGTGGCGGGAAGGTGGCATCCGTGCAGCACACCAATGAGCGGTGCACCGCCTGTGGGGGCCACACCCGTTGCAAATGCATGACGTCCTCCCACCGGGCCGCCTATCCCCCGGACGGGAACGTGCCGGAGACCGAGGGCGTGTGCTGGGGCTGCCGGGAGAAGGCCAAGACCGCCAGCAGGGACACCATCGAGGTCAAGGGCTGGGGCATCACCCCCGACGAGGTGACGGTCTACGTGAACCCGTCCCGGGGAGAGCTGCAGACCCTGATCGGTGGGGAGGGTGCGCGGGCCCTGGTCTACCCCAAGCAGAACAAGGTCATCGCCTGGTCCGGACTGGACGCCATCCACGACCAGGTGGCCCAGGTCTACCCCCAGCTCCTCGGCCTCATCGGATCTCAGGGAATCCCCGTCCACATCTACCCGGGCCCGGAAGTGGTGGTCTCTGCCTGGTCGAAGCGCGGCCCCTGGTACCATAACCCCGAGACCGGCCCCGCCCTCATGAACTGCGGCGCCCTCCACATGGCCCTGGGCGGTCCCCTCAAGATGGTGGAGTATTTCGACGAGGATGTGGCTGGGGACTGGGAGAAAATGGAGCCTGCCTCTGCCTCTCTCCAGCCGATCAACGCCGGTTTGAAGACCTCAAGTGTGGGCAGTTTCCGGCGCCTGGTGGTGGCCCGGGATGCTGGCGCCATCGTGGGTGCCCTGGTGTTCGCCGACTACCCCCGGGACCGCCGGATCCTCAGCATGCAGGTCACCGCCCCAGGGACCGGCGTCGAAGCACGGATGCTGGCCTGCCTCGGCAGCGACAAGCCGGTCGTGGCCTCCGCCAAGACCTTCGAGAACGAAGGCCTTGAGGAGCTGGGCTTCAAGCCGGTCGGCAACCAGCTGGTCAAGGCCGCCGGGCCCGCCGCTGCCACCCTGCAGCCGGACACCGTGCTGCAGGTGTTTACCGGATGCTCGCCGGAGGACGCCACTCGGTACTGCGCCGAGGGAATTGACACCGAGCACGTCCCGAGCTACCGGCGCTACCCGCACACCGACCTCGGCCTGCCGGTGCACGGCCTGATCGTCACCTCGGACCCCCACGACGCCACCGGCCTCGGGCCGATCGTGCTGCAGCTCAAGGTGGCGGCCGACGCCCTGCACGACCTGCACCCCAGCCAGGAGGCCGACCTGGACGAGAGCAACCGGGAGCAGTTCCCGGATTCGTTCCGGCCCAGCCTGTCCTGGGTCCTGACTCAGGAGCGCCGGGCCTTGTTCATGGGGGCCGTCGCCCCGCAGGCGATCCAGGCGATCGAACGTATCAGGCGGTAGCACCGAAGCCGGGGCGACGCTCTAGCCAATCCAAGGGTGGAGCACATACCACATGCGCGAAGACCTGGCCTCACCCCGTCCAATCAAGCATGGCCACATCAAGGTCTATAGTGCCGATGATCCGGCCTACGTCCTGCTGGACCAGGACAATACCATCGTCGCCGGGGCCAGCAACCTGTTCGCCCGCCACTTGGCCCAGATGAACTGGCCTCAGATGACGGCGGGAGATGGCCCCTGCTGGGGGGTCTGGGGACTGGTGGTCGGCGCCGGAGCCTCGGCCTGGGCCAACAGCAGCTCCAGCACCCCGCCCCCCGCTGCCCTGGGCACGGAGACCGCACCCTACAATCCGGTCAAGCGCAAGCCGCTGATCTCGCCCGGCGGGGTGCTGTTCCTGAACCCTGACAGCTCGGTCTCAGCCGTCCCGACCACCCTGGTCCGGTTCCTCACCTCGTTCAACGCCACCACCGATGCCATCAATGTCCCCCTGATGGAGATGGGACTGCTGGGCGGAGGATTACAATCAGCTAATAGTGGGGCCGGGACCGACCCCCTGACCGCCGCGTTCTGGAACCCGACGACAAACAGCAGTGATAGTATGACCATGCTGAATTTCGCCACATTCGGTAGCTTCTACCTGCCCGCATCCATTGACATCGTGTTCCAGTGGGACTTGCAGATGTGAGGGCGGGTATCCTATGAAAATGTCCTCCCCCAGCGAACTCATGCTCGCCGCCGTTCAGCAGGGCCTCAACGCCAAGGCGGCCCAGCTGGCCGTGGCGGGTCCTCTGCGCCTGACTGCCGGAGCGGGCGCGACCCGGGCCGCCCGGGTGGCATCCCTGGGCCAGCGCTCCGTTCTGGTCGCGTTCCTGCACCGGACCTTCGCGGCGGAGGCCGTAGCGGAGTTCAAGCGAATCAAAGGCGAAGATCCCACGAACTGGGTCTCCCAGTCCGATCGCACCATCCCGACCGAGGTGGATGTCCTACGAGTCCGCCATCTGGCCCGGTTCTGGGTTTCGTTCGACGCCGACCGGGAGGACATCACCCAGCGCCTGCTCAGCATGGCCGACCTGCTGGCCCCGTTCCGGCCCACCGAGGCAGTCCGGGTGTTCCGGAACGAGAAGCTGCAGGGGGAGGACGGCTGGAAGGAGCAATACGACTTCGCCAGCGCCTGGAGCACGGACATCTACGACGCCAAGGTGTTCGGGGACGTCGACCGGCGCCTGGTCACCGCCATCGCCCAGCCGGAGGACATCCTGGTCAGCGTGCCGATGGTGGACATGTGGGCCCGGGTTTACGACCTGGGGATCGTGGACGCGGAGAAGGCTGACGAGGTCGTGATCATCCCCCAGCCCAGCTTCGAGAACGACCGGGAGGAGGTCCCGGATGACGAGACCCTGGCGAAGCTCAGGAAGGACCTATGGGAGCCCGTGGTTGACGCCTGGAGGGCCGAAGCCGGTGAGGTGCCCCCCAACGCCCTGGCAGAGGCCGCGAAGCTCGTAGACGGCTTGCAGGACCACCAGGTGCCCGAGTTGGAGGATAGGCTGAAGGATCTGCCCAAGGCGAAGGACAAGACCGCCTCCCACAATCTTACCGGCGAGTTCTGGATGGACCCGGCTGGTGAGATTGAGGAAGCGAGATGGGGCCATCAGGAGCACGCCGCAAACGTGCTGGGCTACTGGATCGGAGATCCCGCGCACGAGCAGGTCGCGGACTCGGTGGAGCCCGGGGGAGGAGCCATCACCCAGGGAGCCATGGACGACGTCGATTTCACTAAAACGCTGATGGATAAGGGGTGGTCACGCGTCGCCATCACCGACGGTGAGGCGGTCATTTGTGCCTGGAAAATCCCCAAGCTTCAGTTCGAGAAGTTCCAGGCGTTCCTGCAGGAGCAGAACCTGGTCCCCCGCACTCGGGTCTACTGCGAGGAGCGCGGAGATGCCAACCGTACAGCCGACCTTCCACTGGCCGACTTCCTGGCGACCAACAAGGTGACTGAGCTGTGGCACGGCAAGATGGCGAAGCTACTGCAGCCGAAGGCCGCCGCCCCTAAGATCCCCGACCTCCAGCCCATCATGCAGGAGTTCCTGACCGCCCTGGACCCCGAGGGGAATTGCACACCCCCCAAGATCCGCTACGTCAGCAACTCCAGCAACACCCTGGGCCTGTGCCATACCAACTCGCTCAACCTCAACCAGGACATCGTCACCGGTGCCAACTCCGACATCACCCTGCAGAAAGGGCTGGCGGTGGACCTGAACCACCTGCGCAAGGTGGTGGCGCATGAGGTCTGCCATCACGTGGCAATCCACGTCATGGTGGTCGGCAAGCCGCTCAAGGAGGCGCAGGAGGCCCTGGCCGGGATCGGCGATGGCCACGGCACCTACTGGCAGGCCGAGGCCGAGAAGATCAACGCGCGCTACGGTGCGGGCTTCGTGACCCAGACCAGCGACATGAACCAGCTGGAGTGGGAGTCCCGCCCGGCCTACCTGTTCATCCTGCAGATCCCGAGCCACCCTCGGCCCGCCTACTGCTGGGCCCCCACGGTTTCCTCGAAGATCATCCTGAGGATGGATGACTACGTCCAGGAGAGCTTCGCCAAGGCCTACGTGGTGAAGACCACGAACCGGTTCCTGACCCAGCCGCACGCCAAGGGGCCCGAGTGGAGCAGCCCGGTCACCAAGCA
>Ga0302267_10008079_pt1 | contig 10109 bp, 5 predicted proteins | sample III_Bog_E1_3_FD_194555 | JGI IMG/M metagenome (GOLD analysis project Ga0302267, IMG submission 194555) | Peat permafrost microbial communities from Stordalen Mire near Abisko, Sweden - III_Bog_E1_3 | ecosystem: Environmental > Terrestrial > Soil > Wetlands > Peat | place: Sweden: Abisko... | reverse complement strand
GTCGCAACCAGTACCTCTCGTCGCTCAAGCCGTCACAGCCCAAGGACGCAGCCGCCGCCGTGATCGACACCGTCGACGCCGCGTTGATCGACAGCGTCCGTGTCATCCTCATCGTGTCCGCCGTGGTGGCCATCGTGGCCTTCGTCGTCGGACTCGGTCCGGTCCGACGCTGGGCGTCCGATCGCACCACGCCGACGTGGCTCACGTCCGGCCCCGTCCACGGCACGGTGGCCCGCTTCCGCAAGTCGTTCCAGTGGGGCGTGATCGTGCTCGGACTCATCGTCCTGGTCCTCTGGAACCAGCCGACGGTCAAGGTGGCGGTCATCATCGTCCTGGTCACCCTCTTCGTGGTCGTGCTGGTCGGTGTCTACGGGACCCGGCGGAGTCCGACCACCGGTGAGGAGGGGCCACCGTCGGTGGGCCCCGGTGCGGGTCCGGGTTCCGACCCGGCCGCCAATCCGGCACTGGTCGGATCGTCCACGACGGACTGAACGGGCCCGGCTGATGGACCCGGCGGCCGCACGCGACTGGTGGCTCGCCCTCGAGCCGGTCCACGCCGTGGTCTATTTCGACGAGGGATGCCGGAGGTCGATGGCCGAACTGGGGCTGCGGGGGTTCTGGATGGGCTACTTCGCCGGCCGGGCCGCACCACTCGGCCCGGTGGCACCCGAGGTCGTTGCCGCCACCTTCTTCAATTTCGCGCCCGACATGGTCGCCCGTGCCCTTCCCGATGCGTGGGCGCTGGCGGAACCGGACCGGGTGTGGGCGGCCCGCCGAGCCGGCGCGGCGTCCGCACTCCGGCGCATCGTCCCCGACATCGACGAACGTGCGGTGCGGCTGGTACCTCTGCTGACACTGCCGGTTGCTGCCGCCTCGGGCGCCGGCCGGGCGCTGTTCGCGGCCACCCGGGCCACCGGATGGCCGGACGACCCGGTCGAGGCCCTGTGGCACGCCTGCACCTGCCTCCGCGAACACCGGGGTGACGGCCACGTGGCCGCTCTCACCGCGTCGGGACTGGATGCCGTGGAGGCACTGGTGCTGTTCGGTGCCTCCGAGGGGCTGCCTGACGAGCTCTTCCTCGCCGCACGGGGGTGGTCGGCCGACGAGTGGGCCGATGCCGCCGGACGACTGAGGGACCGGGGACTGCTCGACGGGGACGGGCCGACCCACCAGGGGACACAGCTCCGGCGTGCCGTCGAGGCGATGACCGACCACCAGGCGGCTCTGCCGTACGCATCACTCGAGGACGGGGCACTCGGGGACGGGGGCGGGACAGGGGGTGCGGCGATGGTCCGGGACGTACTCGAGTCGCTGGCGCCGGTGACCTCGGCCGTGCACCGGTCGGGCACCATCGCGTACCCGAACCCGATGGGCCTGCCGGCACCCACCCTGCCCTGACCTCCGGTGCGGGGGCCGGAGCTAGGGAGCGCCGGTGTCGTCGTCGGTGGCGTCGGCGTGGGGGTCTTCGCGGCCAGGCGATGCTCCCGTCGCGCCCACCGGCACGATCACGGGCACCACCTCGGGCACGGCGACGGGTCCCGCCGGACTCCCGGTCGCCCGGCCGTCGGTCACCTGGACGCCGTCCTCGTCCCAGGCCACGATGGACGCCAGGAACTCGTCGGTGTCCGCCTGGGCGGCCAGCATCCGCTTTTCGGCGCCGACCGCCAGGAGTCGACCGAGGACGGGGATCTCCCACAGGGACTCGGCGCGGAGGATGGCCATCACCACCGGCACCAGGTGTTCGGCGGTGTCGAACACCACGTAGCGGGGGAGCCACTCGGGTTCGTACTTGGCGTTGAACTTCCACAGCGACTCGATCTGCGCGAAGTTCGACAGGCGCTTGAGGAACCACCGCTCCGCCCGCTGCACGGTGCCGTCCCCCTTCTCCCCGGCCAAGGTGGACCGCATGGCGGCAAAGTTGAGGCTGAGGCCGTCGAAGCCCCGAGCCGCCAGGTGCTCGATGGTGGAACACAGCGCGAAGTCCAGGAGTCCGTTCGGATGATCCCCCGGGTCGCGTCGCATCAGGTCGAGGGAGAAGCCGTTGATGCCGGTGGCCGGCACGAACTGGCACATGGCCGCCGCCACCCCGTCGGGCGTGCGCACCACGGTCAGCAGCAGTCCGGTGTCGCGGGGGTCGAACACCCGCCCGAGCATCATGGAGAATCCCCGCTCGTGCTCGCCCTGGCGGGACAGGCGCATCAGGGACGTCAACTCGTCGGTCAGGGCCCGGTCGATCTTCGACGGGTCGTGGAAGGTGACGGTGTAGCCGTACTTCTTGATCCGGTTGTGCGCCTGGCGGAGGCCCTTCATGTGCTTGCCCCCGAGACTGAATTCCTGGAGGCGCACCACCGCCTCGTCGCCCAGGTAGATGTTGTGCATGCCCGAGTCCCGGTAGGTGGGGAGCCACTCCTCCCCGGCACCCATGACCGCGGTCGTCCACCCATGGCTGTCGGCAAATGCCCGGAACGCCCCCCAGACCTGCTCGCGTTCGTTGGCCGGGCCGATCGGATCAGGGGAGATCAGGCAGACGCCGCCGTAGACGGCGTAGGCCACCAGGCTGTCGCGGTGGAAGAACCACTTCTTGTCCGACCGGAGGGCGAAGTAGTCCAGGGTGGTGGCGCCGTGGCGGCGCACGATGTCCCGGGCCCGGAACTCGGCGGCGCGGCCCGAACCCAGTCGACGGTCGACGACCGGTCGGGTCAGGAGGTAGAGGGTCACGGCGACCAGGCAGAGCCCGATGGTCAGGAGTGCGGGGGTCAGGAACCGGTCGGCGCGCTGGGGTAGGTAGAGGGTGGTGATCCCGACGAATCGCTCGGACACGGCCCAGAACGTGGACCACCACGACAGGCTCTGGTGGTGATGGTGCCCGATGTGGGTGAAGAGCTCGATCGACACCGTGGTCAGCACGGCGACCCCCACGGCCACGGCCGCCAGGCCGATCAGCGCCGAACGCTGGGAGGTGGCGTCGGAGGCGGCCTGGAACTCCTTGCGGTTGAAGAGCAGGAACGCCAGGACGGCGCCGGCGATGAGCGACTCCTCGATGTCGGCGCCGGCCACCACGTGGAGGAAGATGGTGCCGGCCAGGAGGGCGACCGACACCCGCCACGCCCGTCGCTGACCGCGCAGGATGCCGCGGCCGAGGGCGATCAGGGCGAGCCCGGCGATGGCCACCAGCGCACCGGCGGCCACGCTGGCCCGCAGGGGCAGGTACTGCTCGACCACGTGGAGCCGGCCGCGGAGCGGCGGGGTGATCGAATCGAGCACGTCGATGAACCCGGTGATCAGGATGGCCGCGGCCGCCCACCGCCGGACCCGTCGGGTGTGGCGGTGGGACTGGCGCAGGTCGGGGGCCGGCGGCCACGAGGAGCCCATCGGGTAGGAGGCGACCAGTGACGGGCGCAGCGAACCGCCCGACCGACCGCGGGTCACCAGCTGCTCCAGCCGGCTGGGTGAGGCCAGCTCCCGGTGGGCCAGCAGCATGCGGACGTGGAGCTCGGCGCCCGACTCCAGCTCCACCCAGCTGACCCACTGGCTGTGGAGGAAGACCGGCGGCAGGCCGAGACGGCCGCGGTGCTCGGCCACCACCTCGGAGGTCGCACCCACGTTGGCGTAGAACCCCGACCCGAGATTGGTGAGTTCGGACTTGAAGGTGGCAGCCGTGATCAACCCGGCGTAGCCCTGGGCCACCAGCCGTCGGGCGTCGTCACGGGCGGAGTCGTTGGGTCCCGCCTCGGTCCGGACCTCCTGGAGGGCTCCACCTCCCAGGATGGACCACATCCGGCGGCTCAACAGTCCGAGGATCACGGCCATGACCGCCATGACCACGACGGTCGCCCCGATGGCGATGACCAGCTGGTCGTTGAGGTCGGCGGCGTGCGCGTGCCGGAGCGCGCGTGCGGGCAGCCCGGTCCCGAGGTGCCCCAGCAGCCACGGGGTCACCGCCACCCGGATCAGGAGTGCCACGGCGAAGGGCACCAGGAGCCACCAGGCGTAGCGGCCGAAGCGGCGGTAGAGCGTGCGGGACACCACGAATCGGGTGAAGGCGGACGGGTCGCTCAGGTGGTCGACCCCCTCGAGCCACGGCGCGTCGTCGGCCGACTCGTTGACCAGCTGTCGCCAGTGCCGTCCCGCTGGTGAGTCGACGGCGGCACCCGGTTTGGCGTCAGCCGTCGGGTCGGGGACGGTCGGGTCGGCGAGGTCCACCGGCTGCGATGAGTAGGCGCACTCCCCGGGGTCCACCCGGACCACCCGGACGCCGTTGCCCGTCTGGATGTGCAGATCGACCGGACCCATGTGCTCGACGCCGGCGGCGGCCAGCGACGCCACGACGTCCGAGCGGGTGTCGGTCCGGTCCCCGGTCCCGGCGTCGGGTCTCGTGGCGGATCGTTGGGCCAGGCGCTGGGCGAGGTCTTCGGGCTCATGGGTGCCCCGCTGGCGGAGGACCCGGCGCTCGTCCACGCGGAGGAACCGGAGGAACGCCTGCCCGAGTGCCGGATGTGCGTCGATCGCCCGTCCGGCGGTGGCGACGGGATCGATGGCGCCGGTCAGGTTGAAGAGGTTCCCGGCGATGATCAGGATGCCCGGGCCGTCCCAGGTGTCGAGCGCCTGGGCGATCTCGGCGGTGACCGCCAGCGAGGACGGGGTGGCAACCGGCGTGAGGAGCAGGTCGCTGACCACCAGCACCCGACGCCCGAGCGGGACGTCGACCCGGATGCCACCGGGTTCGAGGAGCACCTCGGGCGGCAGCACGCTCGATCCCGGGAGCTCAAGGGCGATGGTGCCCCCGATGTCGGTTGTCGTGGTCACGGCCCCGCCATTCTACGACCCTGCCGGCGTTAGGCTGAGGCGGCTCACCACGGGGAGGTCCCGGGTCGGATCACGACCTCGCCACCCCGCGGCGCTCCGCCAGGAGCCCGGCTGTGGGTTCGAGGAGTGGAGGGGGAGCAGTGCCTGATCACGACAGTGGCGAGGGAGCCGGAGCGCCCGGGCCCGAGGCGACCATCGAGGACTATTTCACCGAGGAACGGGTGTTCCCCCCGTCGCCGGACTTCGTCGCCGGCGCCGTGGTCGACGATCCTGGCGTCTACGACGCAGCGGCCCGACTGGGGCCGGACTTCTGGGCCCAGCAGGCCGGTGCCCTGGACTGGTTCCGACCGTGGGACACCGTGCTCGAGTGGGACCTGCCGTTCGCCCGTTGGTTCGACGGCGGGACGCTCAACGTCTCCTACAACTGTCTGGACCGCCACCTCGCGGCCGGACGGGGCGACAAGGTCGCCTTCCACTGGGAGGGCGAACCGGGGGACACCCGGACCATCAGCTATCGCGAGCTGTTGGGGGAGGTGTCCCGGTTCGCCAACGTGTTGAAGGGTCTCGGCGTGGCCCGGGGGGACCGGGTGGCGATCTACATGCCGATGGTCCCCGAACTGCCCGTCGCCATGTTGGCCTGCACCCGGATCGGCGCCGTCCACTCGGTGGTGTTCGGCGGGTTCTCCTCGGACGCGCTGCGTGACCGGATCCTCGACGCCGAGGCACGCGTGGTGGTCACCGCGGACGGCGGATGGCGCCGTGGACAGGCGGTCGGTCTCAAGGGAAACGTCGACGTGGCGGTGTCCGAGAGCCCGTGCGTGGACCACGTCGTCGTGGTGCGTCGGACCGGTGGGGACACCGTGGGGGGAGTCCCCGAGATGGTCTCCGGCCGCGACCACTGGTGGCACGACCTGATGAGCGGGGAGGACCCCGCGGCCGGTGGTGCGCCGTCCGACGTGTGCCCGCCGGAGCACATGGGTGCCGAGGACCTGCTCTTCATCCTGTACACCTCGGGGACCACGGCGGCCCCCAAGGGCATCATGCACACGACGGGCGGCTACCTCACCCAGGTGGCCTACACCCACCGGGTGGTCTTCGACCTCCACCCCGACGAGGACGTCTACTGGTGCGCGGCCGACATCGGCTGGGTCACCGGGCACAGCTACATCGTCTACGGACCCCTGGCCAACGGGGCCACCTCGGTCATGTACGAGGGCACGCCCGACCATCCCGGGCGCGACCGCTGGTGGTCGATCGTCGAGCGGTACGGCGTGAGCATCCTGTACTGCGCCCCCACCGCCATCCGCACGTTCATGAAGTGGGGGGCGGACCTGCCCGCGACCCACGATCTGTCCAGCCTGCGGCTGCTCGGCTCGGTCGGCGAGCCCATCAATCCCGAGGCGTGGATGTGGTACTCGACCCACATCGGCGGCGGCCGGTGTCCGGTGGTCGACACCTGGTGGCAGACCGAGACAGGGGCGATCATGATCGCCCCACTTCCGGGCATCACCACCACCAAGCCGGGGTCGGCGACCTTCCCCCTGCCGGGGATCGGGGCCGAGGTGGTCGACGAACAAGGTGTCCCCATCGGGCACGGTGGCGGCTACCTCACCCTCACCACCCCGTGGCCGTCGATGCTCCGGGGCATCTACGGCGACCCGGAGCGCTACCGCGACACCTACTGGAGCCGGTTCGACGGCCGCTACTTCGCCGGCGACGGGGCGAAACTCGACGAGGACGGCTATCTGTGGCTGCTGGGTCGGGTGGACGACGTGATGAACGTATCCGGGCACCGGATCTCGACCACCGAGGTCGAGTCGGCACTGGTCGACCACCCGCTGGTGGCCGAGTCCGCCGTGGTCGGGGCCGACGACCCCACGACAGGCCAGGCCATCGTGGCGTTCGTGACGCTGGTGGCCGACGCCGGCGACGCCACCGACGAGCGCGGCCAGGAGCTGCGGGCCCACGTGGCCACCAAGATCGGCCCGATCGCCCGACCCCGGACGGTGATCTTCACCGACGAGTTGCCGAAGACCCGGAGCGGCAAGATCATGCGACGCCTGCTGCGTGACGTGGCCGAGGGCCGGGTCCTCGGGGACACCACGACACTGGCCGACCCGGCGGTGGTCGACGAGATCCGGCGCAAGGCCGACGCCTCGTCGGACGAGGACTGAGCGGTGGCTGATCCCACCAACTGGGCGTGGCACCGGGGACGCATCGAACACCCGGCCGAGGCCGTCGTCTTCGATGTCGACGGCGTGCTGTCCGACGCCGTCGGCCGCCAGCACTTCATCGAGCGCGGGCGACGGGACTGGGACGCCTTTTTCGATGCGTGCGGCGAGGACGCGGTCATCGCCGAACTGGCGCGGGTGCTCGAACTGCTCGACCCGTCGCTCCAGATCATCCTGCTGACGGGGCGGCCGATGCGGGTCCAGCCGCAGACGTTGGCGTGGCTGGAGCGCTACGACCTGCGGTGGGACCTGCTGGTCATGCGGTCCCGGGGCGACTACTCGCAGGTCACCTGGTTCAAGCGGGACACGGTCGACGAACTGCGACAGTTCGGATTCGACCTGCGCCTCGCCTTCGAGGACGATCCCAACAACTTCGCCATGTTCCACGCCATGGGGATCCCCTGCGTCTACATCCACTCGGGGTATTACGAGTAGCTAGTGCGGGACGGATCCGGCAAGGGTGACGACGCCGACAGGCCACGCTGCCTCCCGGGGACCCCGAGTGCCACGAGCCAACCGGCGGCCAGGGCCAACAGTGCCAGCGACAGCACCGGCGCGTCACCCCATCGCACGTAGAGCGTCAGCCCGTCCCGACGCTCCATGGTGGCCGGCACGACCTGGCGGGCACCCAGGACCGACCGGGCCATCAGGGTGCCCCGGTTGGTGATCCAGGCGCTGTAGCCGGTGGGCGCGGCCTGGAGGAGGTCCCGGCCCTGCTGGACCGCCTGGACCTCGCTGGCGGCGATCTCCTGGGTCGGCACCTGGGCCGTGGCGTAGGAGGAGGTGTTGGTGGGCACGATGAGGATCTGGGCGCCGGCCCGGACCGGGGAACGGCCACGGTCGGCGTAGAAGACCTCGTAGGAGATCATCGCCCCGAGCGGTCCGGCCGGGGTGCGCAGTAGCCCGGAGCCGGTCCCCGGGATGGCGTCGAGCGGCACCGCCGAGAGGTTTCCCAGATGGGCGAAGAAGGACCGGTAGGGGACGTACTCGCCGAACGGCACCCGGTGGACCTTCTCGTAGCGGTCCGTGATCCGGCCGTCGGGACCGAAGGCGACGACCTCGTTGCGGAAGGCGGTGGATGACACGGTCTCGGTGACGCCGACCACCAGGGTGGAGCCGAGCCGGGTGGCCAGTGCACCCAGGGCCGCCTCTTCGGGGGTGCCGTCGAGGGGTTGATCGAGCGACACGACGTCCTCGGGCCACAGGACCAGGTCGAGCGGACGGCCCGCCGTGCGACGGGCCAGTCCGTCGGTGGCCGCCACCGCGGCGCCGAGCACCACCGCGGGGTCGATCTGGGACTTCCGGAACCCGCGCGCACCGCCGCCCTGCACCGCGGCCGCGGTCACCGTCCCGATCGACGGACCGCCGTCGGGCGCGTGGGCGGCCACGATCCCCGTTCCGACCAGTGCGACCACCGCCACCGAGGCCACCGCCACGGAGGTGCCGATGCCGGCCACCGACCGGACCGGCCTCGTGGCCGGGGTAGACGTCGGATCTGGTGCCGCGGTCACGATCGGGGTCGGGCCCGGTGTCGACGGGGTGCCCTGTGTGCTGTCGGCCCGCCGGGCATCGCGGGCCTCGCGCCAGATGCGGGAGCCCACGTCGGCGAGTGCTCCGACCCCCACGCCCCCGACGTAGACGATGGCGGTCAGCGCCAGGGGACCGCCCAGGCGGGCGACGCCGAGCAACGGTCCATCGGCCTGGCCGAGGAACACACCGCCGATGGGTAGTCCCCCGAACGGCCACGTCTGACGGGCCGCCTCGGCCAGGACCATGGCGGCGGGGAAGGCGAGGGCGCGGGCCACCATCGGTCCACGGGGGACGGCCAGACAGCCGACCGCCACGAACAGCGCTTCGAGGGCGATCAGCACGACCGCCCCGGCCAGGGTGAAGGCGCGGGCGAACAGCAGACCCGGTACGTAACAGCCGAGTCCGGCCAGCCAACCCGCCCACAGCCTGGTGCGGGGGCGCAGGCCGGCCAGTCGCCACCACAGGAGGGCGGCCGAGGGGAAGGCGAGGATCCAGAAACCCCACGGCGGCAGTGACAGGGCGAGACCGAACCCTGCGACCAGGCAGGGGACCGCCACCCGGCCGCGACCCGGGGTCACGGCGTCCGATCGGGCAGTGGTCATGGGGCAGTGGTCATCGGGCCGTCGTCATCGAGTAGCGATCATGGCCCAGCCGTCACCGGGTCGTAGCGGGTGGAGCCGCTGCGTCCAGTGATCGGAGCACCTGCAACGCGGCTGCCCGCCCGCTGCCGACCACTGAGGGGATGCCGACACCCCGGTAGGCCGCACCCGCCACCGCCACGCCACCGAGCGTGGCCACCGCCTCCTCGATACGGGCCGTCCGATCGAGGTGCCCCACCGAGTACTGCGGAAATGCGCCGTCCCACCTGGTGACCATCGACTGGCTCGGCCGCCCGTCGATGTCCAGGATCGAGGTCAGCTCGGCGAAGGCGGCGCCGGTCAGCTCGTCGTCATCGAGGTTGTCGGCCCGGTCGTCCCCGAAGCGGCCCACCGATACGCGGATCAGCTCGTCGTCAGGCCTGGCCAACCCCGGCCACTTGCGGGTGAGGTAGGTGCACCCGGTGATGATCGCCGGCCGTCCGTCGAACGTCGAGGTGCGGGGGACCAGGAAACCGGTACCTCGCAGGTGGCTGCGGATCGTCCCGACGGGCATCGCCAGGGTCACCACCGATACCGATGCGTGCTGGATCCCAGCGAGGAGCCCGGCCGCCAGGGGGGCGTGCCCGTCGAGCAGTGTCGAAGCCTGCCCAGCGGGCACGGCCAGGATCACGCCGTCGACGGTGAGTGTCCGCGTGCTGTCCGACGACCCGTCGGCACCGGACACCCCGGCGGTGTCGCCGGCCAGGGTGAGTCGCCACCTCCCGTCACCCGGTCCGTCGCGGTCGAGTCTCTCGACCGCGACGCCGGTGTGCAGTGCGACGCCCCGGGCCGCCAGCGCCTCGGCGAGTTCCGCAGGTAGCCGGGCCGTACTGCCCTCGAGCGACCAGAAGACAGGTGGCGTGACCCCACCCGGGTCCGATGGTGGAGGAGGGAGGCGCAGCCG
>Ga0302267_10008077_pt1 | contig 10110 bp, 6 predicted proteins | sample III_Bog_E1_3_FD_194555 | JGI IMG/M metagenome (GOLD analysis project Ga0302267, IMG submission 194555) | Peat permafrost microbial communities from Stordalen Mire near Abisko, Sweden - III_Bog_E1_3 | ecosystem: Environmental > Terrestrial > Soil > Wetlands > Peat | place: Sweden: Abisko... | reverse complement strand
CGCCAATCCTATCACATTTATGATTTGAATCGTTTCATCGAGGCCATGCCCGCGGACCACCTGTATCCTGGGTGATCGTCTTGCCCCGGAGCCGGATACGCCCAGGCGGCGGCCATGCGCGCGACCGCGAGCTCCCCGGGTCCACTGCGTCCACTCCTGGCAGTGGTGGCGCGGATCGGCGCGCTGAGCTGGGCCAGCGGGCCCACGCACCCGTCAGCTGCGAGGTGCAGGCGGCGCGGTCAGGGAGAGGAAGGCCTGCTCCAGGCTCTCGCCCAGGTCGGCTCGCCGGATCATGATGCCGCGCGCGGTCAGCAGGGCCTGCACCGCCATCGCCGCGGCATCGCCCGCGTCGCTGAGGGTGATGGCGAGCATGCCATCCTGGCGCTGCTCGACCGCGGAGACCCCGGGCAGCCGACCCAGCGCCTCGCATTCCTCGCCGGTGAGCGGCCGGGCGCAGACGACGCGCAGCAGCGGATGACGGCGGCAGACCTCGCTGACCGTGCCGTCGGCGCGCAGCACGCCGCGCTCGAGGATCACCACCCGATCGCAGAGCTCCTGCATCTCGGCGAGATCGTGCGAACTCACCACCACCGCGACATCCGCGCTGCGGACCTCGCGGATCAGGCTGCGGATGCCGCGCGCATTGACCGGGTCGAGGCCGGCGGTCGGCTCATCCAGGAGCACCACCGCCGGATCGCCGAGGAAGGCCTGCGCCAGCGCGAGTCGCTTGTACATGCCATGGGAGAGTTCGGTGGCGCGCTGGCCGAGGTAGTCGCCCAGCCCGAGCCGGACAAGCATCTGGGCGACCTCGGCTTCGGCCGCCTGCTGGCTGCGTCCGACGAAGCGCAGCAGCCAGGTGAGCTGCTCCAGGATCGGCAGATCGCCCTGGAACCAGGCATCCTGGGGCAGGATGCCGATGCGGCCGAGCGCCTCCTTGAACGTCCGCCCCTGGACCAGGACGCGGCCGGCATCGGCGCGGATGTATCCGGCGATGATCGAGAACAGCGTGGTCTTGCCCGCGCCGTTGGCGCCCAGCACGCCGACGATGGAGCCGGCCGGGACGGCGAAGCTGACCCGGTCCAGCACCGTGCGCCGGCCATAGGCGCGGCTGACGCCATCGATCAGCAGTGCGGCGGTCATCTCACAGGTCCTTGGTCTGGAAGGAGCGCAGTCCCAGATACAGGTAGAGCGCGGTGTAGGCGAGGCAGGCCGCCGCCGCGCCGGCGATCGACCACGGTGAGGGATGGAAGAGCCAGAATTGCAGCGCCGCGGGCACCACGTGGATGAGGTAGATCAGCGGCTCCCAGATCTCGGCCGAGAGCACCAGGGCGAGGATGGGCACGCCGATCACCACCGCATTGACCAGCGCCAGCACCAGCAGCCCGGTATCCAGCAGGGTCGAGAACCACAGCCCGAGCGCGACATAGGGCAGGGTGGTGAGGATCAGCGCGGCGGCGGCCCAGGCGCTCCAGGCGAGGTGGGCGCTCCAATTGATGCCGGGCTGGACCAGACCGAGGGCGACGGTCGCGATCGTTACCAGGACCAGGGTCGCGCCGGCTGCCAGCAGCGCCGCCGCGAGGAAGCGGCCGAGGTAGATGGTCGTGCGCGAAGTGCGCACCAGGAGGAAGCGGAAGCCGTGCTGGGCGGCATCGCGCGAGATCAGGTTGAACGACGCACCGGCCGCCCACAGCCCGGCGAGGACGGAGAACATCAGCCAGGTGAAGGAGGTCAGCGCGACGTGGTCCTGGGTCAGGTGGCGGGCCCAGACGGCGCTGCTGGGCTCGCCTTGCATGGCGGTGGCCGGTTCCTCGTGCAGCACCGTGCGCAGCACCCAGCGGGTAGCGGTCTCGACCAGCACCCCGGGGACGGGAGCCGGCTTGCCATTGCCGAGGAACCTGCCGTTCACCCGTTCGGCCATCCCCGCCAGGTAGACCACTACCAGCACCACCATCAAGCCGCTGGCGACATAGCCGAGCAGGAAGGCCGGTCCGGCCGCGCCGCGCAGCGTCTGCCGCAGCGAGAGGCGGAGATTCAGCCGGACATGCCCGGCGTTCGCGCCCCCGCCGCTGGTGGCCAGGGCGCGCTTCAGGGCGACCGGCTTCCACACATCGTGCACCACGACATTAATCCACACCAGGAGCACCAGCGGATGGAAGGCCGCCAGCAGCCCGATCATCACCCCGGCACCCGGGTCCGGCAGGTTCATCATCCATACCACCGCCATGGTGATGGCGAGCACAGCGTAGAGGTTGGCGACCCACCTCCCCCACAGCGGCGACTGCCGCCGCAGGCCGAAGCCCGATATCAGCAGAAGAGCCGAGCGCAGGCCGCTCCACCCGGCACTCAGCCAGGCCAGCCACAGGGGGCCATCGGGCAGCAGCGGCGGCCCGTGGTGCGAGGAGCCGTGGCTGGGCAGCGATAGATGGATCGCGGAGACCAGGCAGATGATCAGGCTGAGGCCGGCACCGACGAAGTTGACTCCTGCCAGGAGCGTGAGGCTGCCAGGTCGGATGCTCAAGGCCATGGCAGCGATCACAGGGGTGGCTGGAGGGGGTGCAAGCAGGACCTCCCCCCCGCCCGCGCTCCTGCCTGGGCCGCCGCCGGCGGCTCACCCCGGTTGGGTGGCGTCCGCGGGCGGAGTGGGGGGCGTGCGCATGAGCATGCGGTAGATGGCGCTATGGTCGAGCTGGTCGCCGAGACGCTCCTTGAGCGTCAGGAACTGGCTGCGCGATGCCTGCAGCAGCGGCAGCTCGAGACCGCATGCGCGGGCGAGGCCGGTGGCGGCATCGAGATCCTTGATCTGGTTGCGCACCGTCCCGCCGGGCACGACATCATCGGCCAGCATGCGCGCCCCATGCTCCTGCAGGATGCGGCTGTCGGCGAAACCGCCAGCCAGGGCGCTGCGCACGGCTGCGGGGTCGGCCCCGGCCCGCGCTGCCAGGGTCAGCGCCTCGGCGACCGCGCCGATGGTTACCGCGACGATGACCTGGTTGGCGAGCTTGGCGATCTGCCCGGCACCGGATGCTCCGACATGGGTGGGTCGGCCGAGCACGCTCAGGAGGGGGCGGGCGCGTGCGAAGGTCTCGGCGGTCCCGCCGACCATGATCGCCAGGCTCGCGCCCGCGGCGCCACGCGTCCCGCCGGAGACCGGGGCGTCGAGGTGGTCGATGCCCGACTGCGCCAGACGGCGCGCATGCTCGCGCGCCCGGTCGGGGGTGATGGAGCTGAAGTCGATGACCAGCGTCCCAGGCAGCATCGCCGCATGCGCGCCGGAGCCGAAGAGCGCCTCGTCCAACGCCTGGGCGTCGGTCAGCGATGCCATCACCACCTCGGACCAGCCCGCCAGCTCGGCGGGTGATGCAGCCCACAGCGCTCCGTGGTCCAGCAGCGGCTGGGCCTTGCTACGGGTGCGGTTCCACACCATCACCGCATGGCCGGCGCGCAGCAGGTTGGCAGCCATCGGCGCGCCCATCAGGCCGGTGCCGATCCAGCCGATGCGGGTCATGGGACGATCCGCCCATCGAGCTCATCGGCGACGAAATCGGCGATGATCTGGCGCGCGCTCGCATCGGCGCGGAATCCGAGGGCGCCCGAGCGCCCGCTGGCGAAGCGCACCGGCCAGCCCCTGACGATGGCGACGATCTCCGGCTGCGCGGCGAAGGACAGGCGCTGGGCGGCCTGCTGGCCACCGACCTGGGCGAGCGCCTCGACCAGCTGGTCGACGGCCATGGTCAGGCCCGGGAGCTGGACGGTGCGGGTGTGGCCGAGGGAGGAGGTGGAGAGCGAGGCGGCATGGATGAAGCTGTCGACCACGCGTCGCACCGAGAGCACGCACACCGGCGTCTCGCGCGGCACCGGACAGGTGTAGGCGCGCCCCATCAGCGGTTCGCGCACCAGGGAGCTGGCGAATGCCGAGGCCGCCATGTTCGGTGCGCCCGGGCGGACGATGATGGTCGGCAGGCGCAGCGAGCGGCCATCGAGGAAGCCCTTGCGGCTGAGGTCGTCGACCAGCCGTTCGCCGACCGCCTTCTGCATGCCGTAAGAGGTCTGCGGGAAGAGCGCCGTGTCCTCGCCCACTTCCGGCGGCAGCGGTCCGCCGTAGACGGCGGCCGAGCTGGCCATGATGAACAGCGGAGTGCGGCCGGAGCGCCGGCAGGCCTCCATGAGCGCGAGGGTGCCGTGGAGGTTGACCGCCATGCCCAGGTCGAAATCGCGCTCGGCCGCGACGCTGACCACCGCTGCCAGGTGGAAGACCGCATCGACGGCATCCTCGGTGATGAGCGCAAGGGTCGCGGCGTCAGCGGCATTGCCGATGATGATGCGCAGCCGGGGATCGGCGGGCAGGCCCTGCACCGGCACATGGTCGAGCACGGTCAGGCGCGTGATGCGCTCGGCCGCGCGTGCGGTGGTCAGCTGCCCTTCGGCGAGCAGGCGCCGGGCCAGGCGCATGCCGATGAAGCCCGCAGCGCCGGTGATGAGGATGTGCATGGCCCTGCTCCTGGCCGCCTGGCCGCTGTTCGGGCCGGACAGCTTCCTGCGGCAGGCGCTGGCGAAAAGGGCGAATCAGCATCCTCCAGGCCTGTGTATCCCTCCCCGCTTCAGATGGACGGTCGGCGCCTGGGTGGGGCAGGCGTTCAGGGATACGTCAGCGCCGGATCATAGAAATCCAGGCTGACATGCCTGACCTCGCAGTGGTCGTAGACGCTCACCAGCTCGATGGCGTTGTCCGCGCCATAGCGCAGGAACGGCGTGATGACGATGGCATTGCCGTTCTTGGTCGGTCCGCCGGAGAAGGGGATGAAGGTGCCGTTGATCAGCAGGCTGAAGGCCCGTGTCGATTGCACCTCCACCACCGCAGTCAGGCCGCGCACCGCTGCCGGCACCGCGATGCTGCGGGACAGCACCTTGGCGGAATAGGGTCCCGGCAGGGTGACCTGGGAGTCGACGTGCAGCATGTCTGGCGCAGTGGACCAGGTTCCGGCCAGCTCGAGGGAACGTTGCGGTGCCGGGATGAAGCCGAGCCAGCAGTTGCCCGGCAGGCCGTTGATCGCGGTCTCGGACCGGGTTTCGATCAGCAGCGTATGGGTGGTCCCGGGGCCGAGGATGTCGCTGGCGACCTGGTCGACGCCTTCGACGCCCCAATCCTGGAGGCGCCTGCCATCCAGCCACAACCGCCCGCTCCTGGCGAAATCCGGATAACCGCTGCTGCGCACCGACAGGCTCACCCGGCCCGGCTTCCAGGCCGCCGGGACGGTGAAGGTCTTGCGCCAGGCGGCATGCCGGATCGCCGGCTGGCCCGGAAGGCTGAGGATGCCCAGATCGGCCTGCTTCCAGCTGGAGGCGTCGAAGGCCGGATCGGCCCACAGCTCCGGCTTGTCGGCCTCCTCGGCGGTGCGCCAGGACCAGGCATCATCGAGGGGGTGGCGGTAGCGTTCACTCGGCGCCGGGAAGCCGCTGGACACCGGCGTGGTCCCGCGCCACCAGCCGCGCTGGAGGTCGAACCAGTCCACTCCCGCCTGGTCGAGATGCTGCCGTCTGGTGAGGAACATGCGCGTCTCGTAGGGCTGCAGGTGCACGCCGGCCAGGCGGCCGGAGGTGATCGGCACCTCCAAGCCCGCCAGCACGTCATAGGCCTTGTCCGCTCCGCCATTCTTGAATACCACCGTGGCATCGACCGCCTGGTCGCGGTTGTCGTTGAACAGCATCCAGACGTCGTACAGGCCGTTATTGGTGACGTATTCGCGATAGAGGCAATTGCGTGCGGATTGCGCATTGGCGGCGCAGGTCACATCGACGTCGGCCTGGTTGCGGGCGACTCCCGCCCAGTCGAGGATGGGGAAGAACGCCTCCGGCGGGATGCGCACGCCGCCTCCCGGCTCCTTGCATCCGAACTGGATGATGCGTCCCTTGCCGAGCTGGCGCATGCCGACCGCGACGCTGCCATCCGCCCACAGCAGCAGGTCCTGGTCGTCCGCTGCGGTGCGCCTGAGGCGCAGTCCGGTGAGGGAGCGGTTTTTCATCCAGGCGGTCTCGGCGGCATAGACCTCCTGGCCGGGAGCCGGGAGAACCGTCTGATTCGGGTGAGCCTGGCGGAGTGGGGGCCTGGGGCCCGCCGTGGGCCTCGGGAGCGAAGGTCTCATGGGTGAGGACCTGGTAGCCGGACAGGCGGCTGATCGGCCAGGAGTCCGGCGTGCTGGGGCCATGGCGGCCGGTCTGCCCGGTGGTGACGAAGATGCCGCCGCCGCGGACATAGGCCTCGATGGCTCCCAGCAGCTCGTCGCTCAAGATCGAGGTGTTGGTGTCGATCACCACCTTGTAGTTGCTGGCGTTGCCGCGCGCGAAGTCGCTCTCGGTGATGCCGTCGCGCGGATGGCTGGCGAGCAGCGATTCGGGCACCTGGCGGCAGGACCAGCCCGACCAGGTGTTGGTGTTCAGATCCCCGCCCCAGGGGAAGCCGGTGAGCGCGCCGATGTGCATGTGCCAGAGGATCGCCAGGTCGGCGGGATGGCAGTGGTACTTGCCGAAGGCGTGCCACAGCGGCTGGGTCTGGTCGAAGGCTGCGCAGATGTCGGGATGCCATTCGACATCGCCGATATGCATGAAGTAGTCGACCGCCTGGACCGCCTCCGAATGGTAGAGTCCGAGCATGCGCCGCATCTCAGGCACGCTGCGCGGCGGCCCGCCCGGTTCGAGGCTGAACGGCAGGCGCGAGCCGCGCATCAGCGACGGCCACAGCTCGGCCCACAGGCCGGCCATGAAGCCGGTATCCTTGAAGTTGCCGCCGAACTGCTCGGCCAGCCCCTTCAGGCCGTCGGCCGAATCGGAAGGAGCCATGAAGTCGATCTGCCGCTCGCCGTCCACCTCGCGGATCATCTCGACGCCCCGGCGGGCGGAGGCCATGCGCTCGTATTCGCGCCAGTCGACATAATCCACCCATTTCGCATCCAGGGCGCGACCGAGCGCCGGGTACTGCCTGGGCTCGTCATGCGACAGGTAGATGCGGTAGCCGATGTAGCCGCCCGGCACGCCGACGGTCAGCTGGTTGCCGCCGGATTGCACCGCGGCGGTGGCTTCGGCGACCATCCAGTGCGGGTGCGGGTGCTGGCAGCGGCTCTCGCCGATCAGGCGGCCGTTGAGCCAGATCGTCACCGGCTTGTCCCACGAGGTGTTGAGGTCCCACAGGTAGATCCACGAACGCCTGCCCCCGGCTGCGAATGCGGGCGGGCAGTCGAAGCTGCGGCGCATGATCGCCGCCTTGCGCGGGGTGAAGAACGCATGGTCGTCGCCCGGGGCGACCAGGGTCTGCCACTGCGCATCATCGAAGCTGGAGCCGTGCCAGCTCTCGTTCGCCGCCTCGCCGGGATAGGCGATCCGCCACCGGCCTGCCAGATCGAGCGCATCGCCGCTCCAGCCGGCGAACTCGGCGAGCTCAGGCGCCTTGACCGCATCGATGGAGGGCAGCGCGGTCGACCAGGCGGCGTTGACCGCGGCGATGGTGCCATAGCGGACCTTGAGGTAGGCGCGGAAGGTCTCGTCGACCGCTGGTCCATAGCCCATGAAGGCATCGCCGCCCTGGTAGAACTCGCCATGCGGTTCGAGCCAGCTGAGGATGTTGGGCTCCTTGGCGAAGCGGCGGACCACCTGTTGGAGCGAGCCGAACATCGCATTGCGAGCGGCGGTCGCGCCCCATGCCAGCTCGCCGACCTTGCCCCCCGTCCCCCGCCCTCCGGCGATCGACATGCTGTCGCCGAGGTACTGCGGCATCGGCTGCGCCAATTCGGCGCGGAAGCGGTTGGCGATCCAGTTGGGGATATCGTAGTTGTAGGCCGAGAGGTTGATGCCGATGGGGATGCCTGCGGGCTTGGCCCACTGCTCGACCCAGCCCCACCAGTTGGCGTTGGTGACGCCCTCCGAGGAGCCCTGCATGCTCTCTGTCGCCCACATCAGCAGACCGGCGCCGTGCTCCTTGGCGAAGGCGAAGTCGCGGGCGACATCGTAGGACTCCGGCTTGCTCCCTGCCGGCATGGCCTCGGGTGGCGGCAGGGTGAAGGGGCCGTAATAGAAGCGGAAGCCGTAGCGGTCGAAGCGATCCAGCCACATCGGCACGCTACGCTCGGCCGTCGACACCGCGCTGCCGGCATCGCCGACGAGGACGCCATTCACCAGTGCGGCCATGCCTGCGTGATCGGGGGCGGCGAGGATGTAGACCGTGCGCCCCGAGCGAGCCACCAGCAGGCAGCCTTGGCCGGCGACGTCGTGGAGGGTCAGGGCGGTGGCACCCCACCGGGGACCGGGGGCGGGCAACGTACTGGTCGAGACGCCAGGCCAGACCACCAGATCGGAGAGGTATTTGGCCTGCGTCAGCTCGGCGAGCTCAGCCGATGCGCAGTCCACCTCGAGCACCGACCTCCCGGAGCCCGCGCTCCACGCACGGCCTGACACCCGGCCGTAGCCGCGCAGCTGGACCTCGGGCAGGGTGCGCACCAGCGTCAGCGGAACGGCGGTCGAGACGGTCGCGACGGTGAGCGGGGCATCACCACCGCGCAGCGCACCCGCGCAGGCTGCGAGGAGCGCGATCAGCAGGGTCGCCGGGCTGCGGGGGTGGCTCTGGCGCAGCGGGGCAGGGGACGAGGCGGGCGAGACGATGCTGGCGATGCAGTCGATGGGCATGTGGTCCTCGAGCAGCAGATCGGGATGGATCGATGACGGTGCGGATGATGGTAGCCGTATGGGCTAGCGGGAGTCAACCAGGGGACAGTGCCGCCACCGTGCCAGGGTCGGCTTGCCCGCCCATCCCCTGAACGGGGGAGGATGGCTGGATTGGGGGGATGAGGAGGTTCTTGCCAATCCGTCAACTGGGGTGTCATCCCGCGCTCCATCAGCACATGATGGGTGCCGGTGATGGCCAAGGTCGTCGGGCAAGCGCAGCGACGGTGGTCTCGGACCGTGCGCGGCTGTCGGGGAGGAGGACGGCTGCGCCCCGGCACCCGACAATGTATCCGAAGGCGTTATCGCAGGTCGGCATTCCGCCATTTCCCCAGACGATTTCGGTGTTCTCCTGTAGTGCCTGGAGACCTGCGATGCTGAATTCCGGCACTCCCGTTTCAACTACAGCCCGCGCTCCGGGTCCCATCATGCCGATGATCGCCAGCTGGCGCAGTCACGCCGCATGGGCGTGCCTGGCCATCATCGCCTGCCTGCAGCCATTGGCGGCGCTCGAGCTGCATGTCGATCCGCAGGGCGACGACCGCGGAGCGGGACGAGCCGACCATCCCTTCGCCTCCATCGCCGCCGCGCAGTCGGCGGCTCGCGCCGCCCGCATCAAGACCCCGGGTGATGCGATCACCGTGGTGCTCCACCGCGGCATCTACTACCTGGCGCAGCCCCTGGTGCTCGGCGAGGAGGATGCCGGAACCGCCAGCGCGCCGACCACCATCCAGGCGGCGGAGGGCGAACAGGCGGTGATCAGCGGCGGCATGCGCCTGGCGCTGAGCTGGAAGCCGTGGCGCGACGGCATCCTCCAGGCACAGGTGCTTCCAGGCCTCGAGCTCGACCAACTGTTCGTCGATGGCCGGCGTCAACCGATGGCCCGCTATCCCAACGTCGATCCCTCGGTCGCGCAGTTCAACGGCTTCGCTGCTGACGCCTTCAGCCCGGCCAGGGCGGCCCGCTGGCACGACCCGCGTGGCGGATTCATCCATGTGATGCAAAGCGCAGAATGGGGCGACTACCATTACCTCATCACCGGCAAGGATGCCGAGAACAGGGTGAGCTACGTCGGCGGTTGGCAGAACAACCGCCAGATCGGCATGCACGACCGCTATCGCATGGTCGAGAACATCTTCGAGGAGCTCGATGCCCCCGGCGAGTGGTTCCTCGACACCAAGGCCTCGGTGCTGTATTTCATGCCACCCGCAGGCGTTGACTGCAGCACCGCGCTCATCGAAGGCGTCCGTTTACGCCAACTGGTGGAACTGCGCGGCATCAGGCAGCGGCCGGTGCGCTTCATCACCCTGCGTGGCCTGACCTTCCGCCATGCCGAGCGCACCTTCATGGAGACCAAGGAGCCTCTGCTGCGCAGCGACTGGACCATCTTCCGCGGTGCGGCCC
>Ga0302267_10008071_pt1 | contig 10114 bp, 10 predicted proteins | sample III_Bog_E1_3_FD_194555 | JGI IMG/M metagenome (GOLD analysis project Ga0302267, IMG submission 194555) | Peat permafrost microbial communities from Stordalen Mire near Abisko, Sweden - III_Bog_E1_3 | ecosystem: Environmental > Terrestrial > Soil > Wetlands > Peat | place: Sweden: Abisko... | reverse complement strand
GTAACCACGTTGCCGCCGTCGCGCAGCCATGCGTCGATTTCGGATGCTGCTGAGCCCATTCCAGCGTTATACGCCGTCGGGCTGGGGAAATCCTAACCCGGCTGGGCGTTCCCGGTTTGCGCGCTTTCCGTGAGCCACGACGGCTCTGATAGGCTGCATCCATGAAAGCGCCGGTCCTGATCGTGATTGACATGTTGAATGACTTTCTTGCCAAGTGGGAGCCGGCCCGCAGGCAAACGCTGGCTGCGGCGATTAACGAGCTGGTGAGCATCATGCGGCGGGCCTCCCGCCCAATCATCTGGGTCCGCCAGGAGTTTGAGTCCGACCTGCGGGACGCATTTCCCGAGATGAAATCCAAAGGAATCCACATCGCGATCAAGGGAACGCTGGGCTGCCAGATTATTCCGGAGCTTGCTCCGATGGCGTCGGAAACCATCATCGTAAAGAAGCGTTATAGCGCGTTCTTTGGAACTGGGCTCGACGACATACTTGCCGAACTCAAGCCGGACGCCATCATCCTTGCCGGAATCAACACGCACGCTTGTATCCGCACCACGGCCATCGACGCCTACCAACGAGACTGGCCCGTTGTGCTGGCGGCTGATTGCATCGATTCCTACGATCAAGAGCATCACGAAGTCTCGTTGAAATACATGAAGGACAAACTGGCCAGGGTCTTGACCAATCGCGAGATTGAATCCGCACTTGGATCGGGGAAATAGGCTGCGTCCGTTGCACCCTGTGCGCGCGGGTCGCGAGTTGGGCAGCGAACTGCCACCCGGTAGTACACTGGTTTGTGATTTGCCGATTGATTGCTGCCTCGTTGCTTGCCGTGGTTGTGCTGGCCGGGTGCCATTCAGCACCGAAAGCCGATGACGGCCAGAGCGCCATCCAGAACTTTAAGGTCTACAAGCTCCGCGGGAAAGTAGTCTCCACCGACCACGCCAAGGGCGAGGTGACGCTAAATCATGAGGCCATTCCGGGCTTCATGAGTGCCATGACCATGCCCTACAAGCTGAAGGACGCGAACATCCTGAGCGAGTTGCATCCGGGAGACGTTATCACCGCCGACGTGCTGGTTTCCCAGGATGCGAACGCCGATGTGCTGCTCGACCATATTGTGGTGGTGGCGCAAGGCAAGCCGGATTACCGTCCAGCAGTCTCCTACCATGTGCCTGCACAGGGCGACGCGGTGCCCGATTTCAAGCTGAAAAATCAGGATGGGCATGCGATCCACCTGGGGCAGTTCAAGGGCAAAGCGCTGCTGGTCACGTTCATCTATACGCGCTGCCCGCGGCCGGATTTTTGCCCGCGGGTCACGAAGAATTTTGCCGTCCTCGAAAAGCAGATTGCAGCCACACCCGCGCTGCATGGCACGCACCTGCTTTGCGTCAGCTTTGATCCGGACAACGATACGCCCGAGCGGCTGCGGGCCTATGGCGCCACCTATATAGGTAGCGACGCAAAGAGTGCGTTTGCCGATTGGGATTTTGCCGTGCCCCCCAAGCCCGTGCTGGCGGAAATGGCGCAGTGGTTCGACGTTGGCATGAGCGACGCCGGCGACGGATCGATTACGCATACGCTGTCAACCACGCTCATTGGGCCAGACGGCAAGGTGGTACAGTTCTATCCCGGGAATGATTGGACGGTCGAGGGTATTCTGAGAGATTTGAAAGGGCTGGGCGCGGGCAGCAAGGGCTGAACCGAGCCAGAACTGAATAGTGCCGGGAATCAAAAGTCGTGGTCAGACCACAAGGTTATAATTCGGAGAGTGTACGAATTCGAAAATCGACATTGTCAGAAAGAATACGAGGGCTAGGCCGATGAGCCATGGATTGCAGATTCTTGAAAGAGCCGAACTGGATTTTCTTTCTCTGGGAGCGCTGGTTCACCGGCTGGATACTGGGATTATTCCCTTTCGCAAGGCGACCGAGTGCCGCATTCACGTCAGCGGCGGCGAGTTCAACGTGGCCGCCAACCTGTCCGATTGCTTTGGTCTGAAGACGGCTGTTGCTTCCGCCATGTCCGACTATCCGATTGGCGACCTGATTGCCGAGCGCGTCCGTGCCATGGGCGTGAAGCCGTTTTACAAGCACTTCAAACACGATGGCGTCACGGGACCCAACATGGCCACGGTTTATAGCGACCAGGGATTCGGCGTGCGTGCGCCGGTAGTGTTCTATAACCGCAGCAACGAGGCCGCGGGACAATTGAAGCCCGGCGATTTTGACTGGGCGGCTATCTTTGCCGGCGGCGTGCGCTGGGTTCACTGCGGTGGAATTTTTGCGGCACTCTCGCCCACTACCGCGCCCCTGGCGGCGGAGATGATGAAGGCCGCCAAGGCTGCGGGCGCAATCACCTCGTTCGATCTGAACTTCCGCGAAAAGCTGTGGAAGATTCACGGCGGCAACGAGCGCGCCGTCGAGACCATTGCCACCATCGTGGAGAATGTAGACGTGCTGGTTGGCAACGAAGAAGATTTGCAGAAGGGCCTTGGCGTTCCCGGGCCGGAAGTCGCGGCCAAATCCAAGCTCGATCCCACCGTGTTCTTCGGCATGATTGAGAATGTGGTGAAGAAGCACCCGCATGTAAAGGTGGTCGCGACGACCTTGCGCGAAGTGCACTCCACCAACCGCCATAGCTGGAGCGCGGTGGCCTGGATCGACGGAAAGACCTACAACGCGCCCACGGCTGAGTTGGATGTTTACGACCGTGTAGGCGGCGGCGATGGCTTTGCGGCCGGGTTCATTTATGGGCTGCTATCCGGCGAAGAGCCGCAGGAAGCTGTAAAACTCGGCTGGGCCCATGGCGCGCTGCTCACCACGTTCCCCGGCGACACCACCATGGCGACCCTGGAACAGGTGCGTGCTTTCGCCAAAGGCGGAACGGCAAGAATCCAGCGGTAGCCATAGATTTCACGCTTCGCTGAAAATCAACGTTCAGATGGAATCTTGAGAATGAACCATGCGCCCTGTTCAGGCTGTCCTGAACAGGGTCTATTCAGGCAGAGACCTTCCGGTCTTCGGCAGATTTTGCAATCAGAGCCTCGCGTAAAGATGAGATGGACATCGGCCGGGCGAAAAGCCACCCCTGAGCGTATTGAACTCCCCGCCGTTCAAGCAAGAGAGCCTGCTCTTCCTTCTCCACCCCTTCGGCAACTATCTCCAGTTTGAGCGAGTGCGCCATATCAATGATATGGAGAACCACTTGGCTGGTCGCGCCATCTGTACCGATTGTGTCAACGAACGCCTTGTCGATTTTGAGCGTATCCAGACCGAGTGTCTGGAGGCAGGCCAAACTGGAGTAACCAGTTCCAAAATCGTCGATTGCGACGGAGATGCCCAGTGAGCGAACGCGAGCTAGCAATTCGCGTGCTTCCGCACCTTGCAGAAAGCCGCGTTCGGTAGCCTCGACCTCGAGATTGGCGGGACGGACGCCTTCAGCGCGAAGAATCTCCTGAATCGTGGCGATCGAAGATTCCGATCGAAGGTCAGCGGCCGAGAGGTTCACAGCCACCTGGAATTCAGGGTCGATGGAGAGGAGTCCCGGCAGGTCCGCGGCAATGATCTCGGCGACGCACTCAGTGATGAACGTAATGACGCCGCTCTCTTCCGCAGCGGGAATGAAAAGGTCGGGACGGACGATCCGCGAGCCGCGCCGCCAGCGCACCAGAGCTTCAGCGCCAATCCAGCGCCCGGAGTCCAGTTCGACAACGGGCTGGTATTCGACAAAAAATTCGCGGCGGCGCGCGGCCGCACGCAAAATCGAGCGCATCGACAGATTGCGCCGTGTGACGGAAACGACGGCCCACGCAAGAACAAGCCCGCACGCCAGACCAAGAGGAACAAAGAGCACCGCGAACTGGTACACACGCCTGTATACGTAGGAGAGCGGTGCGGCTGCGACAACTGCCTGATCTCCCAGTGCGGAGCGATCGAGGCACACAACATAGCCATGATCCACATAAGTAGCCTCGCCACCCTGAGGAACATTGCGAAACCACTCGGGACGAAGCCCGGAACCCTTGGATGCGAGTTGCGTGTGAGCTGGGGAGGAGGGAACGAAGAGTGAGATCGATGTGTCCGGGCCTTCAGTTTCCGTGTCAATTGGTAAGCCCGGATGAATCAGGAAGGCGTAGCCGTCCGTGGAGAAAATATCCATCGGTTGGTCGCCTGCTGTAGGTATCTTCACGTTTAATCGCGCATCTACCCCTCGATCAGTGACGAGCGTTACGGGGCCGAGCGGTATGGGCGCGGTTGTGCCGAGAGATGTGCAGATGAGGTTTTCGCCCTGAATGCGACCGACGGCCTGGATGTAGCTGGACGAGAGGTCGATGCGGCGCATCAGGTCCACTTCGGCTGGAGAGCACGGGGGCAGGTTAGCCTGCTTCAGTTCACGGAGTGCCTCGCCAAGTTGATTCCGGGTCTCATCTGAGCGGCGCAGAACGTCGCGGACGTTGTACCGAACCCGTGCTTCTTCGTTCTCCAGACTCTGGGTCCAGGCGAGGTGTATGGCCAGCCAGATTGGGGCGACGATAGCGGCCGACCCTACGGCCACGGCAATGACTACCCCAGTTGAGCGCTGCATGAATATCCTCAAAGCGCATGGCCCGGCTGTTTTTCAGGGGCCAGAGAAGACGATGATATTGGGGGAATACTACGCCAGAAAACTACGATTGGTCCATGGAAAGTACGGCCTTTCGCATATTCGGAACGGATCGCGGCCAATTTGCTAGTATCCCCGCCACCGATTTCCGCACCGCCACGGCCCTCTCACTCATCCGTAGCTACTGGTATCCTCACAATGTACTGAGAGGGAAGCATTCGATGGCGAAGGTCACACTGGTTTTTGCGCTTCTACTGGTTGTTCTTGGCCTGGCTGGCTTTCTGGGAACGGGAAGCGTGCACTACACCGCTTTGATTCCCACATGGTTTGGTCTGGCGCTGGGCGTCTTCGGCTTCCTCGCCATCAGCCCCAGCGAGAGCCGCCGCAAGCTGTTCATGCATATCAATGTGACCATCGCTCTGCTCGGATTTCTCGGTGCGGGCGGAAGGGCTGTTTATGGCTATCTCCATGCGAGTGCGGCTGGCACCTCCCCAGATGCGATTGCACTGGGTTCGCAGGCGGCAATGGCCGTCCTCACCCTCATTTACGTCATTCTGTGCGTGCGGTCGTTCATTGCCGCGCGCCGTTCGGGGAAGGTTTAGTCCATGGGCACGATACGTGGCGGAATGGGTGGAATGAGTGGCTCACATGCCGAGCGGTCGCCGCGTCTCGGAGCCTCTCGCGCAGGCCGGGCCGATCTTCCCAAGAAAAAGATAAGCCTGAAGAAGGTGGGTCCGGAAGTCTGGGCGCTCATTGCCCCGCGCAAAGGACTTATCGCTGCAGGGTTTTGCCTGATGGCGGTCAACCGCGTGGCCGGCCTGGTCATGCCCTTCACGGCGAAGCCGCTGATGGACAAGGTGCTGTCAACCTCCGGCAATCCGGCCCTGCTGCCCAGGATGATCGCGTTGGTCTTTGGAGCCATGCTGGTCCAGGCCATCACATCGTTCGCCCTGACACAACTGCTTTCGAAGGCCGGCCAGCGGCTCATCGCCGAGTTGCGCAGCAAGGTACAAAAGCACGTCGGTTTGCTCTCCGTTTCTTACTACGATGAGAACCGCACCGGCACACTGGTCGCCCGCATCATGACCGACGTGGAAGGCGTGCGCAACCTGGTTGGCACGGGCCTCGTGGACTTCACCGGCGGCCTGCTGACCGCGGTTCTCGCCTTCATCTACCTCATGCACCGCAGCGTGCCCGTAACGCTGACAGTCTTCTCCGTCCTCTTGGTTTTTGTTGTGATTCTGCAGTACGGATTCAAGACCATTCGCCCCATCTTTCGTGAGCGCGGCAAAATCAACGCCGAGGTCACGGGCCGTCTCACGGAGTCGCTGGGCGGCGTGCGCGTGGTCAAGGGTTACCACGCCGAGGAGCGCGAACACAGTGTGTTTGCGGATGGTGTGCAGCGCCTGCTTGAAAACGTGATGAAGTCGCTGACCATGACCAGCACGCTCGGTGCCGCGTCCACCACCATGGCCGGCCTCGTCTCAGCACTGGTCATGTACTTCGGCGGACATGCGGTCCTGCGCGGCACCTGGACCGTGGGCGACTACTTCCAATACAACATGTTTCTCGTATTCATGATCGCGCCCGTGATCCAGATTGTGAACATCGGCACGCAGTTGACCGAAGCGTTTGCGGGCCTCGATCGCACCAACGAGATCATGGGCGAAATGGAAGAGAACAAGAGCCCAGGTCGCACGGAACAGATGCCGCCAATTCACGGTACGGTAAAGTTTGAAGACGTGGGGTTTGCCTACGAAGTGGACAAGCCGGTTCTACACGACGTAAGTTTTGCGGCAACTCCGGGCACGGTGACTGCGCTTGTGGGCTCTTCCGGCTCGGGCAAGTCGACCATCATCAGTCTCATCTGCGCCTTTCACGTTCCCACCAGCGGCCGCGTGCTGGTGGACGATGTGGACCTTGCACACGTGAACCTCAACACCTTTCGTTCGCAACTCGGCGTGGTGCTGCAAGATTCGTTTCTGTTCGATGGAACCATTCGCGAGAACATCCTGTTTTCAAAACCGCACGCAACCGAGGAGCAGTTTCTTTTCGCCTGCCGTACCGCGCGCGTCGATGAGTTTGCGGAGCGCTTCGAAGAGAAGTACGACACCATCGTAGGCGAGCGCGGCGTAAAGCTTTCCGGCGGACAGCGCCAGCGTTTGTCCATCGCCCGGGCCCTGCTCGCCGAGCCGCGCATCCTCATTCTCGATGAAGCAACCAGCTCGCTCGATTCCGAGTCCGAGGCTATGATCCAGGAAGGCCTAAACAAGCTGATGGAGGGTCGCACCACGTTTGTGATTGCGCACCGCCTGTCGACCATCCGCCGAGCCGATCAGATTCTAGTGGTGGAGCAGGGCCGCATTGTCGAGCGCGGTAATCACGCGGAACTGTTCGCCCTGGGTGGCCGCTACTACGACCTCTACACGCGCCAGCATGGACTGGAAGCGAACCTGTTTCTTGCTCCGGGTGAAGGGGACGTCGTGCCCCCTGATGCGGTCGTCGCACCCTGATTCAATCCAGTATGAGTTACTGCGCAGTCAGTGTTTCTTTGCGACGGGCCATCACGTAGATTGCGACCAGGGCAGCCGCAAAGCCCGCCCCAGCGCCAATACTCAGCGCCCAGCGTGGGCCGAAGCGGTTTGCGACCCAGCCAACGATCGGCGCGCCAATCGGTGTTCCCCCCAGTGCGATTGCAATGCGCAGGGCCATCACCCTGCCCCGCATCGCCGGTTCTGTTGACAGCTGCATGATGCTGTTGGTGGCGTTGCCGAAGGTCAGCACAGCTGCGCCAATGATGATGAGGGTGGCCGCGAAACTCCAGTATCCAGGCGCCATTGCGGCCAGCGTAAAGCCCAGCCCCACCACACCGGCTCCCCCAAAAAGAGAAATGAATCCCGGCTTCTGTCGGCCGGCAGCAAACAAAGCTCCTGAAAGTGTGCCCACGGCCATGATGGAAGAGAGCAGTCCAAAACCGCGCGCATCGGTGTGAAAAACATTCACGGCCATGGTCGAAATGAAGATAGGAAAGTTCATGGCAAACGTGCCAATCAAAAACAGCATGATCAGGATCGCCATAAGGTCCGGCCTTTTCCATACATACCGAAGCCCTTCCTGAAATCCGGAACTCGCGCGCTGCGCTCTCGCGCTCTTGTGTAGTTCCGAAAGTCGAAAGAAAGACATCGAGATCAGAACAGCCGCGAACGACAGCCCGTTGAGAAGGAAGGCCCATCCCAAGCCGACGTTCGCAATCAGCAGACCGGCAACGGCAGGACCAATCATCTGCGCGGCATTGAATGAGCTCGAGTTCAATGCCACTGCATTCGGTAAATCGGCATCGCCCACCATCTCCGCCACAAAGACCTGTCTCACCGGGGCATCCAGCGCGGCAGCGGAGCCAGACAGAAAAGCCAGCACATATACGTGCCAAAGCTGGATGACTCCTGAGAGGGTAAGCGCACCCAGGATGAGCGCAAGCACGCCCATGGTCGCCTGAGTCACCATCAGCAGCTTGCGTTGATTAAGTCGGTCCGCGGCCGATCCTGTCCATGGCAGAAACAGAAGTTGTGGAGCAAACTGCAAGCCCATCACGATACCCAGCGCTGAAGCATCGTGGTGAGTCAGTTGCGTCAGCACCAGCCAATCCTGCGCAACGCGCTGCATCCACGTACCGACGTTCGACACCAGGCCGCCCGCCGTCCACAAACGAAAGTTGAAGCTCTTGAGGGAGCGAAAGGTGCCGGCTACTGGATTGTTCATGTGCGCGACGGCGCGTTGCCTCCATGGAACTGGCCGAAGTGGCGCGCCGAAAAGATGCTGATCAGCAACACGCCCATGCCAAATGCAACCATATGGCTTGTGGCCATCGGATTGAAAGCACCGACCCGCGTCATCAGCAGATATCCAACCACCGCATTGAAGAACCCCCAAACAACGTTCACCGTGGATGAGGAGAGTCCTTCACCCGGCGGTTTCGCGAAGGGGCTTTGGAATGGACGCCCCATCGTTCCCGCCACAAAATGAGGAACGGCGTTTGCCGCAAAGGCGCCGCCAAAGAAGTACGAAACAAGCCAAAGCCAATTCACGATTCAAAACTCCTTTATTCGGACACAGAATGGATATGGTGAGAAGCGGAGCGCACCGCGTTTAGTCCTCAACCAGCCGCGCAAGCAGTGCGAGTGCCTCCTGAAGCTTCTCCTGCTCGTGAACAGAAAGCTTCTGCGAGATGATCGTGGTCATCCAGTCCTGCCTCGCGGCCCTGCCCTCCTGCAGCCACTTCAGGCATTTCGGCGTGAGCGACATAAGAGTTTGGCGCCCATCGTGCGGGTCTGGTGCGCCACGGATCAGGCCCGACTCCTGCAGCGGGGCAACGACAGCACTCATGGACTGCGGGCGCATGCCTTCTGCCCGCGCCAGGCTTGAAACCGTGGCCGCACCATCCGTTTCGAGTCGAAGAAGAACAGATGCCTGTGAGGGCGTAAGATCGTTGCCGCCCCCATGCTCGCGTACACGCAGCTTGAGCTTGCGGAATACTGTGCGCATATCCGCAGCAAGCGTCCGAGCCAGCGCGGTTTGAGTAGAAGCCTTTCGACTGCTCACAATATCAATATCGCATATATACAGGTAAACTGTAAAGCTTAACTGAACACATCTTGACGCACCACCATCTTGGAGCAGACACGCGCTGCCCACCCCACTTCATGTGCATTCATTCTGCGATATCTAGAACTTGGCGAAGTCAACCAGGATGTCGCGGCGCGCCTCAATCGGTGTGCCTTTATTTGTGGCCGGCAAAAAACGGTAATGCATAACCGCAGCTTTGGCCTTTTCGTCTAATCCGAATCCGAGGCCGCGCCGGACATACGCGTCTTTGGGCAAGCCATCCACGCCAACCTCCACCGAGACGATGGCAACCTCAACGAATGGATGCTTCGCGTACGGATCGGTGAAGTCAGCATCCACCGTATGGATGGGGAAGGGCGGCGTGTAGGACAGCGGTTTGTGATGCTTGTCTTCGAGCTGCTCAGCATTCGGCGCGGGCAGGTCGCGTTCCGTAATCAGGATTTGGGGAACGGCCGATCTGCGGTTTGCGGTAAACACCACGCGCACATCGATCCACACAGGTACCGGTTTCCCCGCAAACAGGCCTGGCTCGAACTTCGATGCCTGCACTGCCGCGAGGGAAGCGCGATCGAATTCCGCTCCATGAGAACGAAGCACCTGAATGTGCTGAGGTACACCCTTGGCGTCAATCACCATGGCCATCACGGTCATCCCCTGGATATCCTTCGCAGCGACGTTGTAGGGGTAGGGAACTGAGACGGTGCTGACCATTTTCGGTATGGAGATTTCAGGCCCGACGTAATAGATGCCATCCTGGTCCGCAGTCTGGTGCATTTGGGGAATTGATGGTGGCCCATCGTGTGCGGAGGCGATTCCGGTGGCTGCAAGCAGAGCAAAAGCGCAATTTATGTGGCGCATCGATCTCCTGTCTGAGTCATCTTTCTCT
>Ga0302267_10008046_pt1 | contig 10131 bp, 12 predicted proteins | sample III_Bog_E1_3_FD_194555 | JGI IMG/M metagenome (GOLD analysis project Ga0302267, IMG submission 194555) | Peat permafrost microbial communities from Stordalen Mire near Abisko, Sweden - III_Bog_E1_3 | ecosystem: Environmental > Terrestrial > Soil > Wetlands > Peat | place: Sweden: Abisko... | reverse complement strand
GCAACTGCAAGCCGAGGGGTATCCCCACCCTTGCAACGAGAGCGCAGCGGAAGTGGAAAGGGCGTAGCGCAGCGGAGGTCTGCACAAGCGAAGCGCGGAAGATTGGGGAGTGGCTTGCGGGCGCGAGGGGCGGAGCCCCTTAGGAAGGGTTTTTGCTGTTGCTGTTAGGCAAGGGCCGGCGTTGCGGGCAGGAACAGGCCCGCTGAGGTGGGTGGCGGAGGACGCGCACTTTCCGGCCGCAGCCAGGGAGGAAACCTCCTCCCCTCAAAAGAACGCCTATACGCAAAGATTGGGCTGCTTTTCTGGAGCCAGATCAATTTCGCGGGTTTGGACTTGGAACCACAAATTCGCTATTTTGTTATTGTAATCATATGTTTCGTGTACTACATTTAGTGCGTGAAGTAAATGTTGTACATGTTTACAGTGTACAGCATGAAAAACATGAGGGGGGTTTATGGCCACGTTGATTAATTCAGTCGCGCGTCTTGAGGCACGTATCAGGGACTACCACAAAGAGGCCGAGGAAATGGCGGAGAGGATATCCCATAACGTGGCTTGGTACGCGCTGTGGGCAGAAAATGAATGGTTTTTTGGACCATCAAAGTTCGTCGGTTATGACGACTTGAATGCGAAAGAGTATCTGGAACCCGAAATAACAGCGAGCCATGACGGCAGAGTGACCGAGGGGGTTTTGCAGAAATGGGCGGACTTGGTTGAAGAGGGCCACCCCAAGTACGACGAATTGCACACAGCCCTGAACGAGTTCTGCGCTCGATTTGGCAAAAAAGCAAATTCACGAGCAAGGATTTCGATAGTCAAAACAAAGGACGGGGGGGCTTCTTCTGGGCCTATATTCCCCGACGACTTAGTGTCATTGATGGTCGCTGTTTATCGTAAGCTGACACCGGCACAGAAGTCGGCTTTCTGGAAGGAGGCGGCTTAACCGCTTACCCCGGTTTTCCGTTCCACTGGACCTCAGACCGCAAATCCGGCCGGAAACGAAATCAAGCGCCGGATTCATAACCCGTGGGCTGATCGCAAAACAGCCCAGACGCATTTTGGATAGCCGGGGGCAGGCGGCATTGCTCCGGGGGCGTCCTGGGGCCTTTCTGCTCGATCCAGCACAGCTCTAATTTTAGATTCAAAGGCCAGACCCCATCCCACCTTAGACAGGCAGCTTTTGTTTTTGTTTTTGCGCGGGGAGGGTGCGGGAGGGGCGCTAGCGCCCTCCCGCTGAATGTGAGCGAAGCTCGCCGGTTCGCCTCGTAGAGGCGCTCCTTTTTGTAGCTGGGAGGTTTGGAGGGGCGCAGCGGCCTCCAATGTATGCGCAGCAGGTCCGCCCGTAGGGCGCTCCTTTTTCTGCGTAGCGAAGCGGAGCAGCGGGACCGCCTTGGACTTTTGCACAGCTTCGGGATGCCTACTACGAAGAAGAATATGTATTTAACTATTAAAGGGGGGGGCGTTTCACCGTACTAAAACAGCAAAAAAGGGGGGTGTTTCACCGTACATTGGGGGGGCGTTTCACCGTGGAAAACTTTCAGAATCCGAAGGGTTTTCAACAAGGGGGGCGTTTCACCGTACCCCTTTAGCCTTGCTGTTCACTGGGTTTTTTGAGGTACTGCAAGGCGGCTGGCATGAATGGTAAAGCCCCCCTTGGCCTTCGTGATGATAAGGCCGGGGTACACCGCCGCAATCTTGCGGAGCGCGGCGTTGGCCTCCTTCTTGAAGTCCTTGAGGTCGCCGTAGTCGGTGCCAAGCTGGCGGCTCAACTGCTCCCAGGAAATGAATTGCGGGGGGAGGTTCTTTTGCACGATAACGAAAGCGCGGTAAGAGATCAGCGCGTAAAGGTCGAGGGCCAAGGGCGAACGTTTCAAGGCCCGGAGCGCCCGCATATCGACGGGAACGGGCGAAGCAATCACTGCGCTAAAAAACTTCTCGCCTAGCTGAATCCAGCTTTCCCAAAGTGCGCTCTGGTCGGGATGAGGATGCCACCACAATTCACCCTCTGGCGCCACCGCCATGTCGCGCCATGCTTCGCCCGGTGCGCCCGATGGATCGGTCCCCGCCGCCTGAAAACTGATGTGACACCGGAACAATCGGCGCATTTGCTCTTTCAGGCGTTTGCTGTCGCTGCGCTTCCCTCCCCCGGTATTCGGGTTGAGGCCAACGGCGCGGATAAACTCATTGAGGCTACGGCCCAAAATAAGACGGCGGCTTTTCGTTCGCACTGCTTCGGTAATGGCCCAAAACAAAAGCAACCTGGGGATGGTTCCATACGGGTAACCAATGGATTGATCTTTGTCGCCATCCCATCCGGGTTGAATGACAAGGGAGCTATTGCCGGTGCGCCGGAGCCATCGTGGGGCGTTGTCGCCGGGGTCGCTGTGTGGAAGAGTGCAAAGGACGAGCTGACGCGCGATAAAGGCGCGTTCGGCTGCGTCCGGCTCCGATTGGATGGCTAACGCGGCGTCAACAAGTTCAAGCTGTGCGCGACTGGGGGGCTTGAATTTCTTGGCAAGGGTTTTTACAAGGGGGATCTCTCCCGCCTGGACAAGCCCTCCCTCGCCGCGCTTCCCTGCCCTGCTTTTCACCATGCGCTCAGACTCCCTGAAAGATACTCCTATAGCAATATATTGCTATAGCCCTATGCTTCGCCGCTGTAAGGCTGCGGCTTGCCGTACTTTGCACAAAGATCGTTGATCGCCTCACCTAGCAGTTGTTTGAGGTTTCTGCCGGTGTTCTTTGGCTCGGCCTGAACGAGCAATAAAGCCCGGCGGACTTCCGGCGAATAGTGCCCACCGATCAAGACTGTCGCCGATGGGGGCTTAGCTTTCGTGGCTGCGGGCGCTGCCGTGGCCGTGGCTAGTTGCGATTGATGCCCCGCTGCGGCTTTAAGCCCTGCGGCTAATGCGCTTTTCTTCATGTCGTCCCCCCTTTAGGGCTATAGCAATATAGGAGTATAGGTCGCTCATTTCCTGTGCGGCCTTCCCCTTCGGCTCAAGCTCGGCGGCGCTCTGGCCGATATTCCCGGCGTCGCCATGAGCGGCGCGGGCAAAGATCACGACCGGGCAAACGGCGAAGCCCTGCCCGGTCGCGGCCTCTTGGGTTTCTGTGTGGCGCTTTCCCTGTACCGGCGCACGATTGACCAACACGGCAGAGGATGGATTTCCGGCCAGTGTCAACACATCCTTGAGGCTCCCAAGCGTTTCAATGTCGTATAGCTGCGGCTGGATGGGCATTAAAACGAAGTCGGCGGCTTTGGCGGCGGCTATCAGTGCGTCCGTACTCTTACCGGGGGTGTCGATGATGGCCAGGTCTGCGCCTCCCTTGGCGGCGGCTTCGAGTACCTGGCCCAATCGAGAAACCTGACAGGAGACAACGGCGGGCGCTTCCTTGCCTCGCCGGTCGCTCCAATTCGCGGCGGTTGTCTGCGGGTCAAGGTCGATCACGGCAACCGAACGGCCCGCCGAAAACGCTTCTACGGCTATCCCTAGCGTCACTGTGGTTTTCCCGTTCCCGCCTTTTTGCCCGATGATCGCTAAAACGTGCATGGTGACCCCCTCTAGGGCTACAGGGCTATAGGACTATAACCAGATACGAATATATGCTGAGTCGGCCTGGGCCGCAAGCATGATTGCAAGGGCGTTCCTGGGCCAGAATCAGACGAGGCACGGGGCAGGGAAGGGAAGCGGTCATGGGTAGGGGTAGACCCAACATTGCTGTCACCAGGGGCAATCTGGCACCCGCAATGCTTGTAGCACTGTCTATTTTTTTCAACACGGCCCAGCGCCTAAATCAGAGAGAATTGAAGGATGGGCGTTTTAACCAAGGCTAGCGTAACGGAGGAAGCGGGCTTTGCCGAGATTGTCGGCCTCATTGCAGCCGCTCGGCAGCGGGCATTCCAGGCCGTCAATACCACGTTGATCGATCTCTACTGGCAGGTAGGCGAGTACATCAGCCGCAAGATCGAAGCCGCCGAGTGGGGCGATAGCGTGGTGCCGCAACTGGCTCAATACATTGCCCAGACGCAGCCTGGTCAGCGCGGTTTCACCCGCCCCAACCTGTTCAGAATGAAGCAGTTCTACGAAGTCTACCGGGACAGCGCAATTGTCTCACCACTGGTGAGACAATTGCCGTGGACACACAACCTCATCATCCTTGGGCAGAGCAAACGACCCGAAGAGCGCGAATTCTACCTGCGCATGGCAGTCAAGGAACGGTGGACCAAGCGCGAGCTGGAGCGCCAGTTCAAGGCGGCGCTCTTCGAGCGGGTTGTTCTCAGCCCGCCTAAGATGTCGCCGGCACTACCGCAATCCCACCCAGACGCCCAGAACGTTTTCAAGGATGCTTACGCCCTCGAATTTCTTGGCTTGCCGCAGGGGCACTCCGAAGACGATCTCCACCATGCCTTGCTCAACCGCATGAAGGATTTTTTACTGGAGCTGGGCCGTGACTTCTGCTATGTCGGCTCAGAATTCCCCGTGCAGGTTGGCGGGCGGGATTTTGCACTCGATTTGCTTTTCTTCCATCGCGGTCTTAACGCTCTTGTCGCCTTTGAACTCAAGGTTCACGAATTTGAGCCAGAGTATCTTGGCAAGCTGAATTTCTACTTGGAGGCGCTGGACCGCGATGTACGCAAAGAGCACGAGCAGCCCTCGATAGGCGTCTTACTGTGTGCCAGCAAAAACAACGAGATAGTCGAATACGCGCTCAGCCGCAGCCTCTCCCCAGCTCTGATCGCTGAGTATCAGACCAAATTGCCGGACAAAAAGCTGCTCCAGGCGAAGCTCCAGGAATTTTACCTCCAAGATGCCCGCGAAGACGACGAAGAAAAGTGAGTAGCGTCCACAGTACGCACCAATAAACACATCGGAGACCGCGTTATTATGAAGGGGAACGCTGCTGGAGCCGTCCCTGCCGTTCGCAGCGGAGCCAGAACATTTGCTCGTGCTTCATGACGGCAAAGAAACTGCGGTTAAAAGCCTGGCTTTATGGCTATGAGGAGATAGAGATACCATGTCATTTCAGGCGCCAATTAGTGTTTCAGATGTAGTTTCGCGTATTCGTAGTCGGAGACTGCTGTTGCCCGCCATACAGCGAGAATTTGTCTGGGAACCCCATAAAGTCGAATGGCTTTTCGACTCGCTGCTGCAAGGCTATCCGATTGGCAGCTTTTTGTTTTGGGAAGTTCGCGATCAATCTGCAAAGAGCGACTACCGCTACTATGAGGTTCTGAAAGACTTTCGTGAGCGCTACCAAACACACAACCCCGAGTTCAACACCAAGGGCCATGTGGATTTCGATGCCGTCCTCGATGGGCAACAGCGTTTGACGGCGCTCTTTATCGGATTGACTGGAACCTATGCCTACAAAAAGCCGCGCGTATGGTGGGAGGATAGCGAGCGTGCATTGCCGACGCGAAAGCTTTACTTGAACCTTAGTGGACCGGCTTCGGAGGACGATAACGAGGCTGGAAGGAAATATGAGTTCAAATTCCTCTCCGTCGATGAATTCAATGGGAATCCGAAACAGTGGTTCGACGTTGGTAGAATTCTGGATTTACCGCAAGCATATGAGTTCACCCAGATGCTGATTGGTGACGGTCACCAAGACGATAAATTCGCCGCGACGGCGTTGTCAAAGCTGCACGCTGTCGTGCATACCGAGCGGATCATAAATTATTACGTCGTGACGAAGGCTGATATGGAACAGGCATTGAACGTCTTCGTTCGCGTGAACAGCGGCGGTGAGCCCCTATCTCTTTCAGACATGCTCATGTCTACCGCCATTGCAAATTGGACGTCAAGAGATGCGCGAAAAGAAATTCTCGGCCAGGGCGGCCTGGTCGATCAAGTTCGCGCGAGGGGCTTCTTTATAAGTAAAGATTTGGTACTTAAGGCATGTCTGTATCTCTACAACTCCGACATTCGATATAAAGTCTCAAATTTTTCAGCCGCTCAGGTGAAGCCGTTTGAGGATAACTGGGACGCTATACACGCGAGCATTCTCGCTGTCTTCGAGTTGGTCCGTGACTTTGGCTACAACGAGAGCTCCCTTACATCGAAGAACGCGCTACTTCCAATCATTTATTGGGTGCACCATAAAGGGATTGCAAAGGGCCTGACCTCGCAAGTGGCGTTGCGAGATGATAGAGACACCATGCGGCGATGGTTGCACACAATGCTACTGAAGGGCATCTTTGGGTCTTCCGCCGATACGATACTTGCAGCTATACGTAAGGCCTTTGTGGGAGACGACTTTGGCAAACCGTTTTTGTTGCCTGGCATTGTAGGATTCCCAGCCACAGAGATTGGAACGCTTCTGCGGGCGCAAAGAAAAGACCCGCTGGTTACAGACGAATTTATAGAATCCCTGCTCTATACGGAATATGAAGACAGGCAGGCTTTCACCATCTTGGCGCTTCTAGCACCAAATCTGGATTACAAAAATGGCGACTTCCACAAGGACCACCTGCACCCGGCGAGCGCTTTCAAGAATAAAGCCCTTAGCGCCGCAAACGTCGCCGGGGCCGACTTGGACTTTTATCGGGACCGTAGACATTGGAACAGCATCTTGAACTTGAGACATCTCGATGCAAATGAAAACAAAGCCAAGCAACATTCGACGCTTGTTGATTGGGTATCCAAAGAAGCGAAGCGACAGAAAGTGTCTTCAACGAAATTCTGCATTGACCGACAGTTGCCGGATGACGCATCGTCGCTCGAATTCGCTAGATTTCGTGAATTCATCAGTGCACGGCGCAAACTTCTTGGCGAGCAGCTTCGCCAGTTGCTGTAGGGGCTCTCGTGGTGGAAGTTGAAGGTCTAATTGCCGGATGACTTCTGGCATTACATGATTACATGCCAGGTCGTTTGAGGCGGGTTCATATCACAATCCTCTCGACCTCATCGAGCGAGATCTCGTCGCTGCGCCGGTCATAGAGGCCGGTAGTCCTGGCCGACTCATGGGCGGCCATCTGCTGGGCGATCTCCAGCCGGCCGCCATTCTTGAGGTAGGCCGTTATCCCGGTGGCGCGGAAGGTGTGGCATCCGATCTCGGTCTCGATTCCGGCCTGGCTGGCCCGCCGGCGAATCATGCGCCAGACATCGGACTGGAGCAGGGGATTGGCGGTCAGCTCCCCGGAGCGGCCCTTGACGGTGCGGAACAGCGGCTCCTTGCGGTCCTGCTTGCGGTCCTTGCCGATGCCGGCGGCCGCAATGTACTCCTCAAGGTAGCGGTCGAGATTGTGGTGCGTGGGCATCTCGTGTTCCTTGCCGCCTTTCTCGTGGAGCCGGACCCAGCCCCGGCGCCCTTGCACAAAGAAGTCTTCGACCCGCATGGAGACCGCCGCGCCCACGCGCGCAAAGGTGTAGACCATCAGGCCGATCAAAGCGCGATCGCGCAGACCGGGAAGGGAAGCGGTGTCGATCGCGTCGAGCAAGGCCCGCGCCTCGTCGGCCTGGAGCACCGGCGTCTTGCCGCGCCTCTGCGTGTACTTGGGGCCGCGCACGGCGTGCGCCGGGTTCACCGGAATCACCTGGCCCACCACCATCCAATCGAAGAGCATCCGCAGGGCGGCCAGCCGCTGCTTCACGGTGGGCTTCGAGTGCTCGCGGAGCTGGGCCTCGACGAAGGCCGCTACGTGAATCGGCTCGACCTGGGCCAGATCCACGATGCCGATTCCGGCACAGTAGGCGGAGAACTGCCGGACGGCTTCCAAGTAGGCGCGGCGGGTGTTGGCATTGCGGATGTGGGAGCTGAAGAAGTCGCGCATCCGCTTGCGGGCCTGTGGCTGGGCCGTGAAGATGGAGGGCAGGGAAGGGGACTGGACCTGGATTGCGCTGCGCGTCATGGCTCCATTATACGCATGATAAAGGACATTATCATGCGTATAAGTAGGCGCAGCTCAGAACCGCACAACTGTTCCGAATCCAGGTTTGCTTCGCTGCGCGTCGCTGTTCATCGGCAATTATGGCCCTGACTTCTGACCCATGCAAGCCTCTGGAAACAAGGGGCGGCGGTCGTGGGTCAACACTTACCCCTTGTGGCCCAACGCCCGCATGGATGAGCAGAACCACCAAGTACAGAGCCGTAACGGTGTTATAAGATTGTTAGGTTGGAATCAATACCCACAAACGAGCACCGCCGCTGCAAACAACCGGCGCAACGACCGCAAGTGTGTACAGGCAAGGGGAAACTCTCACATGAGGCGTCTCAAGCTGCTCTCTCTTCTTTCGATTTCGTCGCTGGCCTTGCTCGTCAGCGGCTGCGGCGGCGGCAACAGCATCGGTCATACCACGCAGACTACTACCTTCGACAATCCAGGCACACAGACTGTAGGAGTATCACTGACGCTCTCGGCGACGGCTAACTCCGGCCTCACGGTCTCCTTTACTTCAGCGACCCCCACCGTCTGCACGATCTCCGGGACGACGGCCACATTTGGAGACGCCGGAACCTGCACAATCGATGCCAGCGTGGCCGGCAACAGCACCTATGCGGCGGCTTCGCAGATAGCGCAGAGCTTCACCGTCAACCCGGCCATCAGCCCAAACACAACCATTTACATCACCGGGTATGCGCTCACTGCCAACTCTTCCGGAGGCCCCGGCAACAATTTGCCCGAGATCTGGAAGCTTACCTCCGGCAGCCCAACTGCCACCGCGACCGCTCTATCGATGCCCAGCGGCATGACAAGCTCGTATGCTTACGGGATCGCGATCTCGGGTAGTGATGTGTATGTAGCGGGAACTGCGTCGAACGGCACAAACGATACCGCCGTATATTGGTTGAACGGCGCGGCCACAATCTTGCCCAGGAGCATGACAATCTCAGAGGCTGGCGCAATCGCGGTCTCGGGTGGCAATGTGTACGTGACGGGATTTGAGGAGAACAGTGCGGGCAACCCTACCGCCGTTCTCTGGGTAAACGGCGTGGCAACCACGTTAGCCCCACCCAGCGGCAAGGCATATTCTAGCGCTGGCACCATCGTGGTCTCGGGCAGCGATGTCTACGTGACGGGAATTGCGAGCAACACCGATAGCGACGAAGTCGCCGTACTTTGGGTGAACGGAACGGCCACGCTGCTGCCCATGCCCAATGGCCTTACGGGCGATTATTGGGCCGGTGGAATCGCGGTATCGAGCGGCAATGTGTATATATCGGGAAACACGAGCCCAGACGTGGGCAACGACACCGCCATATCTTGGGTAAATGGTGGGGTGGCCACGACGCTGCCCATACCTCCCAACGACACGACAGAAGGTTATGGAGCAAACGCTATCGCGGTCTCTGGAGGCGATGTGTACGTGGCAGGAGCTGGGGTGAGCGGCACGACGGGCAACACCACCGCCGCATACTGGCTGAACGGTACGGCCACGTCGTTGCCCCTGCCCACTAACACGACAGTTTCTCCCGCCACTTCTTCGGCCGTCGGGATCGGCTTCTCCGGCAGCGATGTGTATATGGTGGGATCGGCTGGCGCTGCCGCCGCATACTGGGTGAACGGTGGCGCGGGCACGCTGTTGCCCCTGCCCAGCGGTACGTATGAGTCTGGGGCCAGCGCAATCGCGGTGGCAACTCAGTAGCAGGGAAGGGGAACACTCTCGGTCGGCAGGTGGCCCCGATTGCCTCGCATTCAGGCACCGGAGAGACTACGGACCCCATCAGTTGGGTACGATCATGATCGATCCCCGCAAACTCCCCAGGGTCCAGAATCGCTGTTGCGCCTGGATCGTCACATGTTCGTCAGTTAATCATCAGTACCCCCTACGCAAACGCGGGCGGGTTCCGGAGCCGCAGGGGGCGGCAGCTTGCTCCCTTAGAGGCTCAAACCAAAATCGAAGCTCTGCTCATGCTGCGGCGCAATCTCTCGCTGCGGCGTAACGGCCTGCTCCAGCTTCTGTTCCGGCTTCATCTCCTGCACATGGGCGCTGCTGTGCGAAACATCATGCCCCAGCGCCGCGCCCAGTTCCTCGCGGTCGTTGGTGAAGATTTGCGCGTCAAGGGGGTGTAAGCCCAAAGCCCAGAAAATTCCGCTGGGAAACGTCCGGGCACGGTTTCCGGTCACTGCCGCAATCCGACACGGTTTTCCGTATGCGTTTTGCTCGGTTTAGACTGCTTTTTGGGGCG
>Ga0302267_10008045_pt1 | contig 10132 bp, 7 predicted proteins | sample III_Bog_E1_3_FD_194555 | JGI IMG/M metagenome (GOLD analysis project Ga0302267, IMG submission 194555) | Peat permafrost microbial communities from Stordalen Mire near Abisko, Sweden - III_Bog_E1_3 | ecosystem: Environmental > Terrestrial > Soil > Wetlands > Peat | place: Sweden: Abisko... | reverse complement strand
GTAACCTTCGCCGACGACATCCTGGGGCAACTGGTCGGCGACCTTCGGATCGACCCCGAGCAGATCATGCAGGGTGTTGGCGTATTCGGCCTGCGACAGCCGGCGCATCATGCTACGGCCGGGATCTTTGGGGATCAGCCGCTTGAGGCTGCTGACCCAGCCGACGAGTGCCTCCCGTTCAGTCTCGGTGGGCTGCTTCTGCTCCTTGTCCGGGGGCATTTCGCGATCATGAAGCTTGGTGGCGCACTGCTTCCAGACCGCAATGCGGCCTAGCGCCGATGCGCCAGTGGTGGCGGTGGAGAGGTCGAGATCACCCTTGTGCTTCTCGGCATTGTGGCAGCTCAGGCAGTAGGTCGACACCAACGGCCTGATCTGGTGCTCAAAGGTCTGGGCCGCGCTCAACGCGAGCTGGCGGGATGCCGGATCGGCAGAGTCCAGGCTAGCGAGCTGGATGCTGCCCTCGTCTGCCATCCCGTGCACCCCGGTGACGACCAGGGTGCACATGCCCAGGGCAAGGAGGCTGAGCCTGGGCGGAGAACGACGGGACGGCCCCCTTGGGGCACGTGCTTGCAGCCATTGTGCGAACCATTGTGCGGGGTTGTGGACGGAATGCTCCTCGTTGCCCGATCGGCAATCGGGGCTCTTATGGTGCGACATCACAACCTTCTTATGTATAAGGAGATGCATGTGCTGCCAATGGCAATTGCTGGAGACAAACGTGGGTGCTTGCAGGGAAGTCTGTCGATGGCTCTCTAGATATACGGCGGTCATCTGCTGCCATTACACTGGTTGGCAGTCCCGAACCTGAAGACCATCAGGACCCCCTGCTTCCGCGTTGACTACTCTCCGAATGGCGTCCGATCGACCATGAGAACTGTAATGCGCCCGACGATGCGACGTTTATCCTCCTATGATGACCAGCGAGAGCACCGCCGAGGCCCTGACCGGCCTCTCGGGTCCACGTGCGGACGTCCATTGGACGACCCTGGTGGAGCGTCATGGCCCTGATATCTGGCGTCTGATCGCCAGCAGGAATCTATCCAGCCATGATGCCGAGGATGCCTATCAGGACTTCTGGCTGCGCCTGCCACGGGCGGCGATGAGCTTCCGTCCGCCAACCGGCGACGATGAACGCAGTGCGCGTGCCTGGCTGATGCGCGTCGCCTATACCGCCGCCATCGATCATGGACGGCGTCGCCGTTCCCACCGCCCAGCACCGACTGCTGCCCCGGGCAGGAGCACCGACATGGAAGACCGCGTACGCGCCGCCGGCAGCGGACCGCTCGCTGAGCACCTGACCGCGCAGCCACCGGCAGGCCGCCCCGATACCGAGGAGATCAGCGACCGTAGGCTGCTCATGGACCGTGTGCAGGTGGCGATCGGCACATTGCCGGAGTCGTATCGCCGCCCGCTGCTGCTGCATCTGGTCGCGGGATTGTCTTACGATGATCTCGCCACTGACCTGCGCTGCACCGTGAACCACGCACGGGTGAAGGTCCATCGTGGGCTGAAGCGACTGCGCGTGCTGCTCGGCGTCGATGACCAACGACTCCCGGATCGCACCCTAGCGGGTATGATCGTACCGCTGCTGGCGATGCCATCACCGCCACCGCTGCCGCCGCCAGCGGCATTCGCGGCCGCGGCAGCGCCCCATCCGCTTGCACACAGCCTGGCTGTCGGCCTCAAGGTTGTCACCTTCCTGGCCAGCGCGACGGCGATCGCCGTGGTGATGGTGGTGGCCGCCAAGGCAGCCCACCCGGCAGCGCCACCCGCCGCACCCGTTCCCCAGGCCGCTCGCGAAAGCACGGAGATCGTCCTGGATGACTATTCCCGCCCGCAGACCGGCATGGTGGGCCACGGTCACATGGACAAGCTGCCGCTGCTATCGCTGGTCACGGCACCCGCCGGAGGCGGGCATGGGCAGGCGCTGCGCATCGACTGGCCACAGGACCACCAGCGCTGGGTCGATGCCACCTGCGAACCGAGGCGCTCACCCATCGCCGGGCTGACCGCAGCCTCATCAGGCGTGGTCAGCGCAGCCGTGTGGTCGGATGGCGGTGGCGACGTGGAGCACCTCGGCCTGCGCTTCATAGATGCCAGCGGCGAGATATTCGAATACCGCCGGCCGCTCCCCGAACTGCACTCCGCCGGATGGCAGACAGTCACCTTCCCGCTCTCCCTCCTGATCCCGGTGCAGTTCGAACATCGACCCGACAAGCGAGGCGCCATCCATTACCCGCTTGCCTTCTGGGGCTATGGCATCCAACTCTCTACGGCCACGCCGAAGCACGCCGGCACCCTGATCATCGACGACGTGGTGCTGACCCTCCAGCGCTGAGCCGACGCCGTTACCCCCGAGGGGCGTCATGCCGCGCCCGGTTCCTCGACGATCCCGCTGCGCGAATCGGTAAAGAGCCACGCCAGCGCGGCCAGTGCGTACACCCAACCGATCATCACGATCGGCAGCGTCCATCTGTCATGGAACTGAAACAGGATGCTCGAGATCAGCGGACTGCTGAACGCGCCGATCTGGGAAGCGGAGTTCATCACGGCGCCGACCGTCCCGGTATGGGACCCGCCGATCGCCATGCATGCCGACCATGTGGCCCCCAGGGTGAACATCGAGAACGCTACGCCGAAGGCGAAGATCACCGCTGCAGTAGCGGGATCGGAGCAGAGCAGCGACAGGAACACGGCCGCCCCGGCGAGCACATAGCCGAGACAGCCCACCGCCGACCTGCCAGTGCGTGCACCGTAGCGCGCGGTCAGCCAATCGGTGAGCTGGCCGCCGAGGAGATCAGCCGGGACGCTGAGCAGGAGCGGCAGCCCGGCGTAGAGCTGGATCTCGAGAACGGAGAAATGATGGAAGCTCCTGAGGTAGTCCGGCAGCCAGGTGATGATGAAGTAGAAGCCGTAGCCGTTGGCGGCATATATCAGGCAGAGCAGGATCATCGATCGGCTGGTGAATACCAGCCTCGCCAGCCCACGGACATCCAGGTGGGGCTCCCGCTTCGCCCTGCCCGCGGTGATCAGCGCCAGTTCGGCCGAATTCACCCCCGGATGCTCTGAGGGATCGTCGCGAAACCAGCGATGCCATGCAAACACCCAGATGAAGCCGAGGATGCCGAAGACCACCAGGATCACCCGCCAATGCAGGACCTGCAGCAGAACGCCGACTATCAGCGGTGTCACCGCTCCTCCGAAATGGGCCATGGCGAAGAACATGCCCTGGGCCAGGCCCCGCTTCGCCGACGGTATCCAGCGCGACATGGTCAAGGCAGCATTCGGGAATGCGCCCGCTTCGCCCATGCCGAAAAGGAAGCGCACCGCCAGCATGCTGGAATAGCCGACCGTAAGCCCACTGGCGACCGTGAAGGTCGACCACCAGGTGACGATGCGCCCGAGTACGCGCCTGGTGCCGATGCGGTCGCCCCAATGCCCGGTCGGGATCTCGAACAGCCCGTATGCCAGGGCGAAGGCGCTGAAAATGGCGCCCATCTGGTTCATCGAGAGCGAGAGGTCCGCCATGACCGCAGGCTTGATCGACGCCATGCAGGCGCGATCCAGATAGGTCATGAATGCCAGCACCACCAGGAAGCCGAGCACCCGGTGCCGGATCGTGGTCGGCCGCGCGGTCGGTGTCCCGCTGGCATGCTGAGTGCCGATCATGTCACCGCGCGCATGGACTGGAGCGCTCGGACGCCGCCCTGCGCCTGCATGCGTAGCGCAACCGCGGCGATGCGAGCGCAGGCGAGACGGCACGCCTCATCAGCAATTCTCCAGGATCTCATGCAGGGCACAACGTACCTCGTTCTCGGCTGGAGGTGGACGTCCCATGCTAGAATGGCAGCTGCAGGGACAAGCCCGACTGTGCCTGCTTGGTCAGCGGCGCTCCACCCACTCTGCTGGCATCATGCGGTGCCCTGCGACGACAGGCAGCGTCGATCCTCCAGGCAGCTCGGCTCGGCCCTCGATGGAGAGCTTCGGCATCATCATCCAGGAGACGCCACCGGTGAGGATGATGCCCTGGGCATCGTAGGAGGTGATGTCATCGGAGTACCCCTCCTTGCCATGCCTGGTGTCAACGAAGAGGGCCGAGCCAATGCTGACGCCAACGGACCTGCTGGCCATGGGCAGGCGATAGAGCAGCTGCAATTCCCCGTTGGTGGAACCTCGGATCTCGACGCCGATGCAGCCCGTTTCGTAACCGGGCCCCAGGCCGCCAAGCAGGCGCACTTCCCAGGGGGTTGGGTGGCCTGGTCTGCGGCGCTGAGCATTGTCACTCACGAGCACAGCAGAGCACCGCTGATAGCGATGGCCGGATGCATGGGATGGTTTCCTGGAAGGCGCAGCGGCAGCACTCATCCGAGCAGCGCCATGAGTGCCGGATCATGGCAATACAAGCGCTGATGGCGCTATGCGCCGGCACCGGCCAACCGGGCAGAGACATCGGCATCACGCCGCATCCTGACCAGCGGACTAGTTTTATGACGTTCGAGTCCGTAAAGTACTGCGGTGACGAATGAGCTCGTGACGACCGGTTGACGTCATCGCTCCGGTAATATAGTAGACGCATGAGTCCGAAAACGTGAGCGCGGTCAGGAGCCACAAGATCGGCCGTCCGGTGGACCGCACGCTACCGCAGCGCCGGCGTGAGGAGATCCTCGCGGCCGCCACCATCTTCTTCGCTCGTCATGGCTACCTCAATGCGGATATCGAGGTCCTCGCCGAGGAGATCGGCATCGGCAAGGGGACCATCTACCGCTACTTCCCGACCAAGGACCAGCTCTTCCGCAGCGCCCTGCAGCGTGGGCTGATAGCCCTCTACGCCACCATCGGCGAGGAGAAGCGCGCGCACCTGGCAGAGGACAGCGACGATGCGCTGGGAGCCATCCGCCGGGGCGTGATCGCCTATTTCACCTTCTTCGACCAGCATCCCGAGATCATCGAGCTGATGGTCCTCGAACGCGCCGAGTTCAAGGGCCGGGGCAAGCCGACCTATTTCAAGCATCGTGATCAGTACCTCGGCCCCTGGCGGCAGCGCCTGCGCTCCCTCATGGCCAGAGGGGTGATCCGCAGGATGGATGTCGATACCATCATCTCTTGCCTCGGCATGGTGATGTACGGCGCACTGGTGACACATCCCTTCCTCTCCGGGCGCGGCCGCCTGGCGGAGCAGGCACGCGGCGTCCTCGATGTCGTCTTCGACGGTATCCGCGCCAAAACGCCAACCGCTCGGGCAGAACGGCAGGTGCCATGACCATCATCCGCCGGACATTCGCCGGCATCGCAGGCTGCAGCGCCGTGCTCGCCCTGCTGTGCGCCAATGCCAGCTGCGTCAGCAGCCGATCACTGGTCGCGTCACCCGCGCAGGGCGAGGACGCTCCGACCACCGCTGACGCCACGCTGGCGGGCGCATCCGCGGCGCCCCCCGCTGCCAATGCCGGCGAGGATGCGCAACACGTCTGGACCACCGCCGACTGCATCTCCTATGCCTGGTCCCACAACCGCGCCATCGCGCGCGCGCGCTGGCGCATCCTGGGGGCGCGGGCGAAGATCGATGAAGCGGATGCCGACTATCTGCCGACCATCCGCGCCGATGCTGCAGGATCGACGCGCAACAACGATTCCGGCATCAATTTCGAGGGCGTGGCCTTCGTCACCGGTGACCGCTCGGTTGCCACCGGCGATGTGCTGGCGAGCGTCCCGCTATTCGGCGTGCCCCTGGGTCGGCGCGCAGGTGCGCACCACGGCATGTCGGGTGCGCGCGCCGACATCGCCTATGATATCGCCCAGTCGATGCTCGATGTGCGCGAAGCACGGCTGCGCGTCGAGCTGATGACCGCCTCGATCACCGCCCTGGCGGCCCAGGCGTCGATCGCCGATGACCGACAGCGCGCTGGGCTCGCCTTCACCACCGATGTCCTCGCCGACCAGGTGCGCATCTCGGAGCGCGAGCAGGACCGGCTCCATGCGCAGAACGACGTGGCCATCGCCCTCGGGAGGCTCGACCGGCTGATCGGACTGCCGCTGGAGCGCTCCCTCCTGCTCGCCGACGAGCAGGAGGCGCCACCGCCCTCGACCGACGAAACCGCCCTGACGCTCCAGGCCCTGTCGCACCGCCAGGATCTCACCGCCGCCCGCGAACGCCTGCTGCAGGCACAGGAGGGCATCCGCGATGCGCAGACGCAGTACCTGCCGCAGGCGAACCTGGTGGCGGGCTACTACGTCTCCACCGATTCGCTGGTGCTCAACCGCCAATGGTTCGGCGCAAGCCTCAATGTCTCGGTCCCGCTGCTCGATAGCGGCGTGGTGGCCGCTCAGGTCGACGGCTGCCGGGCCAAGGTCGGCGAGCTGTCGGAGGCGGTGAACGAGCTGGTGGACCAGATCCGCGAGGAGGTCCACGACGCCCTCCTCGATCTGCACGAGGCCTCCGCCCGCATTCCGGTGGTGGCGAAGTCGCGCGATCTCGCCCGCCAGCGCCTCACCCAGGTCCAGGACCAGTACCGTCAGGGCCTGTCCGACATGACCACCGTGCTGGCCGCCGAGAACGATGCTGTGACCGCAGAGCTGCAGGAGCTCCATGCTCGATTCGATGCCCGCCGGTCCTACGACCAGCTGGCGCATGCCATCCATGCACCTGCCCCCGGGACCCCACCATGATCCACGGCGTCAGCGGATCGAGGAATTGACCATGGCAGATACCGCACCCCCTGTCGCACCGGCGAGTCCGACAACGACCGGCGCCGCCCCGGCCAAGCCGGAGAACCCCCCTCCAGCCAGCCACAAGCTGCCTGCGGGGCAGCACCGCATCCTGCGCACCGTGCTTCTCTATGGCATCCCCCTGGCGGTTGCCGTCGTGGCAGTGGCCGCCTATCTCCATGGCGGACGCTACATCAGCACGGACGACGCCTATGTGAAGGCCAATGTGGTCAACGTCAGCACCGATGTCCCTGGCCTGGTGACCGAGGTCGCGGTGCACGAGAATGATGTCGTCACCACCGGGCAGCTGCTCTACCGCCTCAACGACGAGAGCTACCGCACCGCCCTGGCGGAAGCCGAGGCCAGACTATTGGAGACGCGCAACGACCTCGCGGCGCTGCATGCGACCTATCTACAGAAGGTGGCCGAGACCCAGGAGGCGGAGACCGACGTCGCCTACTATGCCAAGGAGCTCGATCGCATCAGCCCGCTGATCAAGACCAATGCCGCGACGCCCGCGCAGATTGATGCGGCGCAGCGCAATCTGCACGCCGCCCAGGATCGTGCCGCTGGCTTGCGCCAGGAGGCAGCCGCACGCCTCGCCGATCTCGGTGGGCGGGTGGATGCCCCGGTGGATGAGCACGCCCGGGTACGCCAGGCTCTGGCTGCCTGCGATGCCGCGCGCCTCAATCTCAGCCACGCGCGGGTGACCGCACCGGCGGCTGGCATCATAAGCCAGACCGGCGGCCTGCGCCCGGGCCTTTACCTGGCGGCCGGCACACCGGCGCTCGCGCTGGTCGAAACCGGCCATCTCTGGGCGGAAGCAAGTGCAAAGGAGACCGATCTGACCTTCGTCCACCCCGGCCAGCAGGCGAGCGTATCCGTCGATACCTATCCCGATCGCGCCTGGGAAGGCACCGTCGAGACCATCAGCCCGGCCACCGGAGCGCAATTTGCCCTCATTCCTGCGCAGAACGCGACCGGCAACTGGGTGAAAGTGGTACAGCGCATACCGGTGCACATTTCCCTGCATCCAAGCGCCGACGGACCCGTGCTGCGGGCGGGCATGAGCGTGACGGTCACCATCGACACCCAGCACCGGCGCACCTTGGGCGACCTGATCCACGGCATCGGCAGCTGGTTCGGCCTGGGCGGCTGAATGATCGATGAAGTGGCAGCCGAGCGGCATCGCGGCCTGGTCACCGTCTGCGTGATGCTCGCGACCATCATGCAGGCGCTCGATACCACCATCGCCAATGTCGCGCTGCCCTACATGCAAGGCAGCCTGTCGGCGACCCTGGACCAGGTGAACTGGGTGCTGACCTCCTACATCGTCGCCTCGGCCATCATGACGCCGCCGACCGGTTGGCTCGCGGACCGCTTCGGCCGCAAGCGCCTGTTCATCGCCAGCGTCATCGGCTTCACCTTCGCCTCGATCCTGTGCGGCGTGGCGCAATCGATCGAGCAGATGGTGCTGTTCCGCCTGCTGCAGGGGGTCTTCGGCGCCTCGCTGGTGCCGCTGTCACAGGCGGTCCTGTTCGACATCTATCCGCGCGAGCGCCACGGACAGGCCATGGCTCTCTGGGGGGTCGGCGTGATGGTCGGGCCGATCCTCGGTCCGACCCTGGGCGGCTACCTCACCGACGCCTTCGACTGGCGCTGGGTGTTCTACATCAATGTCCCGGTCGGCGTCCTGACCGTCATCGGCCTGACTTCGCTGCTGCGCGAGACGCCGCTCAAGGCATCGACCGGCTTCGATTGGTTCGGATTCACCACCCTGAGCCTGGCCATCGGCTGTCTGCAGATGGCGCTCGACCGCGGTGAGCAGCTCGACTGGTTCAGCTCGGGCGAGATCCTCATCGAGTCGGGCATCTGCCTGACCGCCATGGCGATGTTCCTGGTACACTTCGTCACCGCCCAGCGGCCGTTCATCTCGCCCGAGCTATTCAAGGACCGCAATTTCAATGCCGGCCTGGTGTTCATCTTCGTCCTCGGCCTGCTGCTGCTGGCGACCATGGCCCTGATCACCCCCTTCCTGCAGAACCTGCTGGGCTACCCCGTCGTCACCGCCGGCCTGGTGCTCTCGCCGCGAGGCCTGGGCACGATGGCGGCGATGATGGTCGTCGGCAGGCTCATCGCCCGCATCGATCCCCGCTGGCTGATCACCGCCGGCCTGCTGTTCACCGCCTGGTCGCTGTGGATCATGTCGCGGATGACCGCCGATGCCTCCATGGCCACCCTGATCTGGTCGGGCATCATCCAGGGTGTGGGCCTGGGCTTCATATTCGTGCCGCTGAGCACCATTGCCTTCGCCACCCTGCCAACCCCCTTGCGCACCCAAGGCACGGCACTCTTCAGCCTGGTGCGCAATGCCGGCAGCAGCATCGGCATCTCGATCGTGATCTTCCTGCTCGGCCGCACCACCCAGGTCGCCCATGCCGGGCTATCGGAGGATTTCACCGCCTTCTCCCCGCATCAGCATCGGGCCACTGCCCCGCTCTGGGATGCAACCACCCAGTCTGGCCGCCTGCAGGCCGATGCCGAGGTCACCCGGCAGGCAACCACCATCGCTTATGTCGATGACTTCTGGCTCATCATGGTGATCAGCATCGCAGCGCTGCCCCTGGTCATCATCCTGCGGCGACCGGCCAGCAGGCCGAAAGCCCCGGAAGCGGTGATGGATTAGGCTGCTGCTCGCAGTCCCGGAAGCAGCCGGGAGCGAGACCTCCCACCAATGGAGAGAACTGCACGATCTGCTGCGCCACGCAACCGTTCTCAGACAGGCCTGGGTCGCATCACTCTGGACGCGGAGGCGACGATGTACATCATCATAGACATCTCTCCACCACCCATGCCACCATGATGACGCTAACCGCACCCGAGGTCGCCCAATGAACAATGCGGACACCCGCACCATGGTGACCCAGCTGTGGACCGCCAATTTCCTCAACATCAGGCGGGCGACCGAGGTCGCGCGCACGCAAGCACGTACGCGGCTGGACATCGGCTTCGAGCTTTTGGACATCACCTTCACCATGGCCGGCGAGTTCCACCCCTACGCCGTGGATTGCCTGTCCCACCTCTCGCGCTCATCCTTCTTCGCCATCCATGTCTGGACCCTGGCCCTGCCGGAGCCGATGGCCACGATGATCGGCCAACTCAATGCCTCACAGGTGTTCGTGCGCGGCCAGAATGAGAATAGCGCACGCAAGAATGTGGCCTGGAATACACGGAAGCCGTGGTTCGATGTGCTGATCGACACGACTACCGGATTCGATGCGGCCAGTGGCCACTGGTACTGGGCCCTCCTCCTCTTCCAGATCGCCGAGGATTCCCTCAGCAGCACCCGCTCCGGCGCGACCATCATCCGCACCACCGAGCGCTACGGCACCGCCCCTGATCTGGCCCTCCGCTCTCCCCAGGGGATCAT